>ERZ808046.688-NODE-688-length-23069-cov-6.023791_pt1 | contig 23069 bp, 19 predicted proteins | sample MGYA00380196_ERZ808046 | MGnify/ENA primary metagenome ERZ808046 (study PRJEB31490, sample SAMN06133421) | mouse gut metagenome | isolation source: Z6_2 | host: mice | place: China: Chengdu | collected 2015-05 ...
AGATATCATACACCATTGTCACGAAATAAGATAGCCTATATTTCAAAAAGACTAATTTATTTTGTGACAGTTCCTAATGATATTGCATTATTAGAAGCACGTTTTAACTCTATTAAAATGCCTGAAAATGTGAGCATACAGATTGAACAGCTAAAAGCAGATTTACAGGCAATCAATAGCATTGCTGATCCGAATGAGAAGATTGCAAAATATAATGAAATGGTATCTTCTTTACAGAATTTACAGAAGCAGTATCAGATTACTTCGCAGGAACAGAAGAATCTTAATGCTGACCAACAGGCTATGCAAGGTGCAGGCATTTTAACAAATAGAATTATTACATGGATGAATGGTAATAGAGATGCCGCCGCACAGTATGATGCGGAATTGAAGAAAATCATTATAGATTTGCAGAATTGTAATAATAAGACGGATTTAACTAAGCTACAACAGCAATTCAAGCAGATTCAGGTGCAGACACAAGCAACAAATTCAGCTTCACAAGGATTTTTCGGCAATCTGAAATCACAAGTGAAAAGTTCCATTGCTACAATGCTTAAATATCAGTTGGCATATATGATTATTCAGAAAACCATTCAAGCCATTAAATCAATGACTAAAGCGGTTTGTGAATTGGATGCAACTTTAACAGAATTTAACAAGGTTGCCGATTTGTCAACAGAGCAATTAGAAGAATTTGCGGATAAAGCGTTTGAAGCGGCTGACAAAATCGGACGTACTGGAAAAGATATGATAGAAGCTGCTACAGAATTCAAACGTGCCGGATATGATCTTGAACAGAGTTTGGAAATGGGTAATGCAGCATTGGTAATGACGAATGTTGCCGATGGAATTAATCAGACAAGCGATGCGGCGAGTACGCTTATCAGTGTGCTAAAAGGATTCAATATTTCGGATGCAGATATTATGAGCATTGTTGATAAAATGAACAGTGTATCTAACCAGTCACCAGTGGGATTTGATAACTTGGCTGATGGTTTGGAACGTGTTTCAGGAACAATGTCACAGGCTGGAAACAGCATAGATGAAACAATCGGTTTGCTTACAGGTGGTTTTGCCCAGCTTCGGAATATGGAGAAGGTATCTACTGGACTTATCACGATCTCACAAAGATTAAGAGCCGTTGATGAAGATGGAGAAGAAATAGATGGATTAAGTGCAGAATTAGAGGAAGCATTTGGTTCAATAGGTGTGGCTATTGAAGATGCAAATGGTGAATTGAGAAGCACTTTCGACATCATGTCTGACTATGCAAAAGTATTTCCTGAACTTACAAGCGAACAGAAACAATATTTTGCAGAATTAGCTTCGGGGAAAAGACAAGTAAACGTATTTAATGCGATTATTCAGCAAATGGCTGATGTAGATAAAGCAGTAGAACAGTCTATTGACAGTGTTGGTGCAGCCGAAAGAGAAAATGAGATTTATCGGCAAAGCATACGGGGATTGAAAAATGAATTTGATAACCAATTCCAGATGCTTGCGACAGAGGTGATTTCATCCGATTGGATCAAAGATTTAATAAGTGCTGGCACTGACCTTTTAGAAGTATTAACGAATATTGTGAAACAGGATGATTTAATAAGTGGAACAATCAGTGTCATTACAGATGGAATAAAAGGACTATCAAGTATTATCAAAGATATTTCAGGCAATGACTTCATGGGTTCTGTAATAAAGGGATTCCTGACATTTAATACAGTTACAAAAGGAATTGATATATTCAACTTCTTTAAAGGAAAATCAGATAGCAAAAAGGCTATGGACGCATTTTTCCAGAGTGCAATCAATGGAACTATGCAAGTAAAAGACGGCTTTTTACAGGTTGGAGAAGCCGAAAAGCAAATATTTAATAATAAGTCATCAGGTTTTGGTAAACATGTGTTATTACTTGTTTCGTAATATATTTTAAGTGGAACAGAGTGGCGAGTGTGAATGAGACCCACCCCTCTAAGATCATATAATAATGCCATATGATTAACGGACGGGAGCGCAGCCACTATAAATAAGCGGAAACCTTTAATTGAAATAAATTATAAAAACCGAATATGCGGGGAAGATACTAGGAACAATACACCAAAGCGGAACTGGAAACGGTAGACGTAATGTGTGGGGAAAGCCCGGAAAAAAACGTATTGTTTGGTATATGGTGAGAGCCTAAATACCTTCCATTGATTTTGTTATATGAATCTTTTATGGAGAATACCTAGATTTTGGTCAATGGGTAATTATGGTATCGGTCTATAGGTAGGCTGTTTGAATATTTGAATAGCTGAACGCAGGGGAGTTCCTAAGTCGTATATACGATAAAAATATGGCTATTGGATGTGCAGAAGTTATATTACTATCTATTTGCTGACTTCCAAAAACAGAATAGATAAAGGCGTAATATACTTAAAATATATAGCTGGAAATACCCTCAGTGAACTGACAAGGTTGAGCAGTATACAGGCGTAATTGTGTATTGCTTTGAGATACAGTCCGACAAAGGTTCATCTATATATCTGTTAGTAGATGAATAGGGCAAAGTTTAAAGACTTAGCTTGCACATAATGATTTTATCAGAATACTAATTGATATTCTGCAAATTCATCTTCATGGGTTTGAACATGAAATGAATGAAAGATTGTTGTTTGGAGAAACAATTTAATTTGAACATAAAATATTCACATTAGAGTGTGGTAGAAATTTCTGATGTGTTTTGCTAAATACATTTAGTATATAGATAAAAAACAGATACGTTGTGGAGCGTATCAGACAAGCACAAGATAAGTTACTGATTGGTGGAGCATGAGGTGACAGGTTTTGTGCTTGTTGTGTTTATCAGTAAGATGTGTGTTTGAAGATTTTCAAGCATAGATTTTTCTGATAAAAAATTTATTTCTAATTTTTGTATTCAGAAAATTAAATTTGAGGTGTAAACAATGGGATTTTTATTGATTAGGAACATTAGGGAGGGGTAGTTAGAAATCATCAAAGGAAACCAAACAATAATCAAATATGGAGGAAAAATCAAAGTGGAAAAACAGAATAAAGAAGTGAAGAAGATTTATTTTGAATCAGCGAGTTTATTTAAGGAGTTGGTAGAAGGTAATCAGTTAAAGAATTTAAGAAGTGTAAAATCAAATCCGTATCCGTTATATTGTTTTCTTGCCACTAAGAAGGTAATGGATATAGTCAGTGAATTTATTGTCAATCATAATATGAAATGTGATAGAACTGCTGATGATTCATGGGAAGATTTTGAAAAGTTGGTAGTCAATACAGAATATAAACCAGATACGATTGTTACAAGAAATTTGAGAGTGGTAAAACGTGCTGTATCTGAAGGATATGGAAATATGCTGAAAAGAACTTGTGTAGATCAGCATAAGAAAAAGGCTTTTGTATTCTATGCTAATAGCAGGATTGCAGAAATCAAGGCAGAAGAAGACACTAAGAGCCAGGAAAGATATGAGCAAAGACCAAAGGCAGATATAACGCCTGTAGATATGAAAGAAAAAAAGAAGAATATTGATACAGAGATGTCAAAATTAATTAAGAAAGCTATGGAGGAACAGAAATAATGAACAAAGGTACATACAAGAATTTTAACGGTGAAGTAGTAGAATTTAATTATGAAAGTGAACTGTCTTTGAGCCAGAAAGCAAATTTTGTCATGGAAGTGGCAGGAATGATTGTATCAGGCACTATTGGATATGCGTACATTTTAAAGGAAGCAATTTTTAATTATTGCCTTGTGAAATATTTTACGGATATTGCTTTGTTTGAGAATGACGAAGATTTCAGCCTTGATATGATTGACGCATTTATGAAAGGCAATAGGGAAACAGTTATTGACACTATAACAAAAGCAATGGGAGAAGATGCATTTAATGAACTTTCAAAGGCTTGTGATGAAGCTATCGAGTTTAGAAAAGCACATTTCTCTGATTATAAGGAAGAAATTTCTGATCTTTTACAAGTGGTAAGAGAGTTTGTCGTAAAGCCTGATTATCTGAACGAACTTCTGATTGCCCTGACAAATGCAGTAAAATCCTTTGCTGATAAAGGTGATATTGATATGGATGTTGTCAATAAACTGGTTGATGTTCTTCCTGTGATGAAGGAATTGGGAAGTAAAGAAGTAGCAAAAGCGATTGTAGAAGAATTTCACCAGAATACACCGACTGAAAATGTTGAAGAGAAACCAAAGGCTAAACGTGGAAGACCGAAGAAAGATAACAATTTGGAAGTAGTGAAGTAATGCAGTTAAATAAAGAAGAAGTAATTAGAGACGGTGAAAATTTGTTTTCAGTATTTTGTGTGATGGGTAGTGTGATATATGTCGAGCGAGTGTTTGATGTAAACAGTAGCCCCACCCATGAACTGGAAGAAGTATTGAAATACTATCGTAAGATAGAAATTATGGAGAAGTAAATTAGTAGAGTAACTTGTTAATTTGATCGAGGTAAGGGCATGGTTACTTAATCGTGTCCTTCCTATATATTGAGTAATGGATTTTGAAAAGTGAATATTATGGTGCTGAATTTTTATAGCACCTTCTATAAATAAAGAAATTTCTACGAATTGGAGTGTGATGTTATAAGAATATGGAAACAAAAGCATTAGAGATACCTTTTTGGCTTAAAGTGACATTAACAATTAAAGAAGCGGCAGCTTATTCAAATATAGGAATCAATAAAATAGAAGAGTTATTAAAGCAACCAAAGTGTGATTTTGTATTATATGTCGGTAATAAAAAATTGGTAAAAAGGAAAGAGTTTGAACAGTACATATCTAAGAGTCTGGAAATTTAAGACAGGATTCAGGCATAAAATTCAATTTGATTATTCCAAAATGATGAACGATATGCTATAATGTTAGCTTGTATCAAACTCTTTTTGTTGGAATACAGCAGAAAGGAGTTGATTTTATGGGTAAAGACTTGAAGGGTAAAGAACTTGGAGTCGGTATCTGTCAAAGAAAGGATGGTTTATACACAGCACGATTTATAAGTAAGAGAACTGGTAAATCGGTTCAAAGATATTTCCCAAAGCTACAGGAGTGCCGTAAATGGTATGCGGATGCAAAGTTTGAAGATGAACATGGCGGAATCAATGCGTCTGAGGATATGACAGTAACGGCATGGTTCAATTACTGGATTGAAAATATAAAAGGAGACAGTATAAGACCTAATACAATCAGAAATTATAAAGAACGGTTTGAACATAATATAAAGAAGTGTATTGGCAACATGTTATTGTCGGAGGTAAAACCGATGCACTGTCAGAATGTTTTGAATCAGATGAAGGATGATTATAAGACATCCACCATATATCAGACGAGGATAGCATTGTATTGTATGTTCGCTGATGCTGTTGAAAATGATGTAATCCTTAAAAATCCAGTAACAAAAGCGGTAAAATATAATATTGGGAAAGAACCTAAGAAAGTCAGAGCATTAACCATTGACGAACAAAAGAAATTTCTTGAAGTTGCCAAGAAGAGCAGCAATTATAATCAGTTTGCTTTCATTTTGCAGACAGGATTACGGACAGGTGAGTTAATAGGCTTGAAATGGTCTGATATTGATTGGGAAAAGCGTGTCATACACATACAGAGAAGTATGGAGTATAGATACAGTGTTGGTGAATGGCGAATTGGAGAACCGAAAAGTAAATCTGGTTATCGTGATGTGCCGTTGACAGAAGAAGCGATTGCTATCTTGAAAAGGCAGAAAGAGAAACTGAGAGAAATCAAAGTGATCAATATGCAGTTCAAAGAGTTTGTATTTCTTTGCAGGAAAGGCGAACCAACCAAAAATTCAGCTTATGACACTACATTATTTAAACTATGTGACAAAGCTGGTATTGAACGTTTCTCAATGCACGTTTTAAGACACACGATGGCAACAAGATGTATTGAAGGCGGGATGCGCCCTAAGACTTTACAGGTGATTTTAGGTCATTCTAATGTAGGCATTACGATGAATTTATACGTTCATGTGACCGAGGATGAGAAGGTCAAAGAGGTTGAAAGAATCGAAAGTGCCTTGAAAATTGTGTAGCAGATTGTGTAGTAAAAATATAGAGAAAGGCAGAAACCCTTGAAAATAAAGGATTTCTGAGTAGGTATGATAAATTATGAAATTAGGCATCGTAGGTTTACCCAACGTAGGAAAAAGCACATTATTTAATTCACTGACAAGGGCAGGGGCGGAATCCGCCAACTATCCTTTCTGCACCATCGACCCCAATGTGGGCGTTGCGGTGGTGCCGGACGAGCGGCTAAAGCTCCTTGGAGATATGTATCATTCCAAAAAGGTGACCCCCGCAGTGATTGAGTTTGTGGATATTGCGGGGCTTGTGAAGGGGGCTTCCAAGGGGGAAGGCCTTGGCAACCAGTTTTTAAGCCATATCAGGGAGGTGGATGCGGTAGTCCATGTGGTGCGCTGCTTTGAGGACTCCAACGTGGTGCATGTGGACGGAAGCATTGATCCCTTAAGGGATATTGAGACCATAGACCTGGAGCTGATCTTTTCCGATCTGGAGGTGTTGGAGCGCCGTATTGCGAAAACCGGTAAGGCCGCCCGGATGGACAAGACTCTGGCAGGAGAGGCGGCTCTTCTGGACGCGTTGAAGGCACATCTGGAGGCAGGAAAGCCGGCCAGAAGCTTTCAGGCGGAGGATGAGGATCAGGAAGCTCTTCTTGCCTCCTACAACCTGCTGACCGGCAAGCCGGTGATTTTCGCAGCCAATGTGGGAGAGGATGACCTTGCGGATGACGGCGCCGCCAATGAGGGAGTTAAGGCGGTGCGGGAATTCGCATCCCAAAACGGCAGCGAAGTCTTTGTCATCTGCGCCCAGATCGAGCAGGAGATCGCGGAGCTGGATGAAGATGAGCGTGCCATGTTTCTGGAGGATCTGGGACTGTCCCAGTCCGGTCTTGAGAAGCTGATCAGGGCCAGCTACCATCTGCTTGGGCTCCACAGTTTCCTGACGGCAGGGGAGGATGAGACCAGGGCATGGACCATTAAGCTGGGTACCAAAGCGCCCCAGGCGGCGGGTAAGATACATACCGACTTTGAGAGGGGATTTATCAAGGCAGAGGTGGTCAATTATCAGGATCTGCTCAGAGAAGGCTCTCTTGCGGCAGCCAGAGAAAAAGGGCTGGTAGGTATGGAAGGAAAGGATTATGTGGTTAAGGACGGGGATGTAATCCTTTTCCGCTTCAATGTGTAAAATCTCTGGCATGCCGGAGGAGGATATTGTTATGGAGATCATGGATATTGCTTTTCCCAATCTTGGGATATACTTAAGGAATGTACCCAAAAGCTTTACGGTCTTTGGATTTGACATTGCTCTTTACGGAGTTATCATTGGAATTGGAGTGATTGCCGGAATTCTGATGGCGGCCAGGCAGGCCAGGGTAACCGGACAGGACCCGGATTTGTACTGGGATTTTTCCATATACGCCGTAGTCCTTTCCGTAATAGGAGCCAGAATTTACTACGTAATCTTTGAATGGGATATGTATAAGGATAACCTTCTGAAGATATTTAACATCAGAGAGGGAGGCCTTGCCATCTATGGCGGCGTGATTGCCGGATTTACCACACTGTTTGTCTACGCAAAGATTAAAAAGCAAAATGCCCTGCGGATGGCGGATACAGCTGTGACGGGACTGATTCTCGGGCAGGCGATCGGAAGGTGGGGAAACTTTACCAACCGCGAGGTATTTGGGGAATATACGGATAACATTCTGGCTATGCGGCTCCCGGTGGAGGCGGTGCGCAGCCGGGATATTTCGGAATCCCTGATGGCGCATATGACGGAGGGGGTTAATTATATTCAGGTTCACCCCACTTTCTTATATGAAAGTATGTGGAATCTTGGAATTCTGATTCTGATGCTCATCTACTGGAAACACAAAAAATTCGAGGGCGAGATTGCCCTTTTGTATCTGGGCGGCTATGGCCTGGGAAGAGCCTGGATAGAAGGAATCCGCACAGACCAGCTCTTTATTCCCGGAACCATATATCCGGTGTCCCAGGTGCTTGCCATTCTGCTGTTTGTGGGAGCGCTTGTCTGTGATCTTGCGGTGAGATGGAGACAGAAAAAGCATTCAGAATAAATCCAAAGAAAAATTTATTTAAGTAATCAACAATATATGGCAGATTGAGAGCTTATCCATAACCAGATATTGTGGAAAACCCTGAGATTTTGTCGATTCGGAGCCTTGCAGAAAACTGCAGGGCTTTTTTTTGCTTGCGCTGGGGGAGGATTTGGGTTAGAATTGTATTTAAAGTGGTGGAAAGTGGTAGATAGTGTTAATAAAGTGGTAGAAAGTGGTGTAATATCTTCTGAACTTTCCGTGGCAGACCACTCAGGGAGCAGGAACAGGTGAACGCATATGTTTATGGGAGAATACAACCATACAATAGATGCCAAGGGCAGGCTGATCATTCCTTCCAAATTCCGCGAAGTTCTGGGAGAAGAATTTGTGGTGACGAAGGGGATGGACGGCTGTCTGTTCGTGTTCGATCATCCCGAATGGCAGGCTTTTGCAGATAAATTACGCAGTTTACCCATGATAGATAAAGAGGCAAGACAATTTACGCGTTTTTTCCTGGCCGGCGCCGCCGGTGTGGAGGTGGACAAGCAGGGCAGGATCCTGCTTCCGTCAGTACTGCGGGAATTCGCAGGCATCACAAAGGATGTGGTGCTTGTGGGAGTGGGAAGCAGGGTGGAAATCTGGAGTAAGGACAGATGGGAAGGCACCGTCACCTATCAGGATATGGAGGAGATTTCCAAACATATGATCGATCTGGGAATTGGTTTTTAGGGAGTGAAAATGGCATTTGAACACACATCCGTGTTGCTTGAAGAGACAATTGAAGGACTTGAGATTAAACCTGAGGGCATTTATGTAGACGGCACTCTGGGAGGAGGCGGACATTCATGGGAGATAGCCGGCCGCCTGGGGGCAGGAGGAAGACTCATCGGCATAGACCAGGATGAAGCTGCCATCTGCGCCGCGGGGGAAAGGCTTGCAGTTTTTGGAGATAAAGTAACCATTGTAAGAAGCAATTACCGGGATACCAAAGAGGTGCTCTCCTCTCTGGAAATTGAGAGAATTGACGGGATGCTGCTGGATCTTGGCGTGTCCTCCTATCAGCTGGATACGCAGGAGAGAGGATTTTCCTACCGGTTCGATACTCCTCTTGACATGAGGATGGATCAGCGCCAGCGCCTGAGCGCCAGAGAGATCGTCAATACTTATGAAGAAAGAGAACTGTTCCGCATCATAAGGGATTACGGGGAAGATAAATTTGCCAGGAACATTGCCAGACATATCATAATGGCAAGACAGAAAAAGAGCATAGAGACTACCGGAGAGTTAAACGAAATTATTAAGGCGGCAATTCCGGCCAGAATGCGGGCGGAGGGAGGACATCCTTCCAAACGTACCTTTCAGGCAATCCGGATTGAGTGCAATCATGAGCTGGAGGTACTTAAGGAATCCTTAGAAGGGCTGATAGAGCTTCTAAACCCGGGAGGAAGGCTTTGCATCATCACCTTCCATTCCCTTGAGGACAGAATCGTGAAGACGGCGTTCAGGCAGGCAGAGAATCCCTGCATCTGTCCTCCGGAATTTCCGGTTTGCGTATGCGGGAAGGTGAGCCGGGGAAAGGTGATTACCACCAGGCCGATTTTGCCGAAAGAGGACGAGCTTCTGGAAAATCCAAGAGCAAAAAGCGCGAAGCTCAGGATTTTTCAGAGAGCAGACACAGAAACGGGAACAGCCGGATAATTTACCTTTTGCAACAGAAAATACAGGCGGCATGGAATAGAAAGCAAGGAGAATTGAAATATGGCAGTAAACAGGAATGACGGAAGAAGAACTGCATATAAGGGAAGTATTTATGTGCAGGGAAGTACTGCCAGAAAGCTGCAGGCTCTTCCGGCTTATGAGCCCGCGCAGCCTCGGAAGAAGATCAGCAACAGAACGCGCAGGAACAGAGAGCGTGCCCTGCATATGAATGTGGTAACGGTGCTTTCCATGGCGGCGGCTATAGTGGCGGCGGGACTGATACTTACCGTGTATCTGACGCTGCAGTCTGATATCACCAACAGCATTAAGCATATTGCCTCTCTGGAAAGTACACTGAATGAAATGAAGATGGAAAATGATGAGAATTACAGCCGTATCACAAGCAGTGTGGATCTGGAAGAGGTTAAGAGGATTGCCATGCAGGAGCTGGGAATGCGCTATGCGGAGGAAGGGCAGATTATCCGGTTTAACGGCGAGGGCAGTGACTACATCAGACAGATCGGCAATATTCCGGATTAAGCAGGTGAAAGTGTGAGAAGAAAAAAAGGCAGCAGATTTACAATCAAAATGCAGAAAAAGCTCCTGGTGATGTTTCTGGTGATTCTGGTATCTTTTATAGGGTTGTCCTACCGCCTGTTTGCCATTACCAGAGACAGGGGAGAAAAATACAAAAAGCAGGTGCTGTCTCAGCAGCGTTATGACAGCATAACCATTCCTTATAAGCGGGGCTCTATTCTGGATGCAAATGGAAGCATTTTGGCTTCCAGCGAGAAGGTTTACAACGTTATTTTGGATGCTGTGGCGCTGACTGAGAAGGAGGAATATTTAGAGCCTACCATGGAGGCGCTTCGCAGCCAGTTTGGAATCGATACCGGCGAGGTACGCAGCTATGTGGAAGCCAACAAGGAGACATCCCGATATAAGGTTCTTGCAAGGCGTCTGGAATATGAGCAGATCAGCGGCTTTTTGGATCTGATGAATGAGGAGGAATCCAAAGTAAAGGGAATCTGGTTTGAGAATGAGTACAAGAGAGTTTATCCGGGCGGAAGTCTTGCCTGCGATGTGGTGGGGTTCACTACCAGCGATAATGTAGGCTCCTATGGACTGGAGGAATTTTATAATGATACGCTTTCCGGTACGGCAGGCAGGGAATACGGGTATCTGAACGATGACTCCAATCTGGAGCGGACAACTATCCCGGCGGAGGACGGAAACAGTATTGTCACCACCATTGACATTAATATCCAGAGGATTGTTGAAAAATACCTTGCTAAATTTGATGAGGAATACCGAGATAATTTCCATGAGGGAAACGGGGCAAACAATGTGGGCTGTATCATGATGGATGTGAACAGCGGTGAAGTTCTCGCCATGGCTTCCTCCCCTGTATTTGACTTAAATGATACCAGAAATACGGATGCCCTGATCGGCATGCGGCTGCTCGATAAGGAGGGAAAAAAGACACAGGAGTATATAAATACGGATAATCTGCGTACCCTGGAGCAGGATGGGGAGGCTCTGTACCAGAATTTAAACGCTCTGTGGAAGAACTTCTGCATCAGCGACACCTATGAGCCCGGTTCTGTGGCCAAACCCTTTACGGTGGCAGCGGGTATTGAGAGCGGAAGCATTACAGGAAATGAAGGCTATAACTGTGATGGAAGCCTGTGGATTGGCGGTCATGAGATCAAATGCCATAATAAATGGGGAGACGGGTATCTGACGGTATCACAGGGAATTGAGATGTCCTGCAATGTGAATATGATGTATGTCGCCCAGGCTATTGGGATTGATACCTTTACCGAGTTTCAGCATATTTTCAATATGGGTCTTAAAACCAATATTGACCTGGCAGGGGAATCCAGGACAGCGGATCTGGTGTACAATGACAGCAGCCTGGCAGGCCCTATGGGACCTACGGAGCTTGCCACCGGCAGTTTCGGACAGGGGTATAATGTGACCATGATTGAGATGATGGCGGGCTTTTGCTCTCTGATCAATGGCGGGTATTATTATGAGCCCCATGTGGTCAGCAAGATTGTAAGTCCTTCCGGGGCTACCGTCCAGAACATTGAGCCCAGGATCCTGAAGCAGACCATATCGGAAACCACCTCAGCAAAGGTGCGTGAGATGTGCAACCTGGTAGTATCCGGAGAAAACGGTACCGGAAAGACAGCAAGGCCGGCCGGCTATATGATTGGAGGCAAAACAGGGACAGCAGAAACGCTTCCCAGAGGAAATAAGGAATATGTGGTATCTTTTATGGGGTACGCGCCGGCAGACGATCCGCAGATAGCCATTTATGTGGTGGTGGACAGACCCAATATCGTCGGTGATCTGCAGGCAGATGCTAAATTTGCCACCAGGATCGTACGGAACATTCTTACAGAGGTTCTCCCCTATATGGGAATATTTATGACAGAGGAACTGACTGATAAGGAACGGGAAGAGCTGGAGGCTCTCAAAATTGAGATTATGACTGCGCCCGAAGGGACAGAAGGGGATGACCCTTCCGAAGAAAATCCGGAAGGGACAGGAGAAGAAGGCGGCGCCGCCGGGGAGAATCCGGAAGGCGGCAACGGAGAAGGAACAGAAGGCGAAGGAGAAGAGAATGAGCCCAGAGAAGAGCCATGGAGAAATTTCCCCATTGATCCGGAGACCGGTTATGCAAAGGATCCTGAAACAGGTGCATTTGTGGATCCTGAAACGGGAGCCGTGCTGGGAGGCAGCTTTGAAGGCGGTGTGGATACAAGCGCCGCCGCACCGACAGCTTCCCCTGAACCCTCATCCGAAGCTTCCCCTTCAAATGCGCCGGAAGAGTAAAGGAAAAATATTTTAGAGAAACCAACGAGAATAACCTCATGAAACGGGTAATAAATTATAATAACACCTGTTCCATGAGGTTTTTTATGGAAAACAGCAAGACCTATCACAGAAAGAAGATTGTTACCATCTTTTTTGGCTCTATGGCAATCATACTGCTTCTTGCCGGACGTCTGGGGTATCTGATGATCTTTGAGTCGGATTATTATACGGAAAAGGCTGACGAACTTCATGAGAGGGAAAGGAGCATCAAGGCGGCGCGGGGAAGGATACTGGATGCCAATGGAACCGTGATTGCAGATAACAAGACAGTCTGCACAATTTCCGTCATACATAACCAGATTAAGGAACCGGATAGGGTGGTGGAGGTCTTAAGCAGAGAACTGGAGCTTTCCGAGGATTATGTCCGTAAAAGAGTAGAGAAGTATTCCTCCATCGAACGGATCAAAAGCAATGTGGTGAAGGAGAAGGGAGACGCCATCAGGGTCTACAACCTGGAAGGGGTAAAAGTAGATGAAGATTACAAGCGTTATTATCCTTATGATACCCTTGCATCCAAGGTACTTGGCTTTACAGGAGGAGATAATCAGGGGATTATTGGTCTGGAAGTCAAATATGAGGAATATCTGCAGGGGCAGGAGGGGATGATCCTGACTGTGACTGACGCAAGAGGCGTGGAGATCGACGCCGCAGGGGAGGAAAGAGTGGAATCCATACCGGGAAACGATCTCTATATCAGCCTGGACATGAACATTCAAAGCTATGCCACTCAGCTTGCCAGACAGGTGATGGAGACCAAGGAGGCGGAGAGGGTATCCATTCTGGTGATGAATCCTCGAAACGGGGAGCTCATGGCAATGGTGGATGTGCCGGAATTTGACTTAAATAACCCTTATACCCTTCCAGAGGGAGTGGATACGGAAAACTTCACCGAAGAACAAAAGCAGGAAATGCTCAATCAGATGTGGAGAAACGGCTGTATCAATGATACCTATGAGCCGGGGTCTACCTTTAAGATCATCACTGCCGCCGCAGGACTGGAGGAAGGGGTGGTGACTCCCGAAGACAGGTTTAACTGCCCTGGATTTATCATGGTGGAGGATAGAAGGATTCGTTGTCACAAAACGGCTGGCCATGGTTCTCAGAATTTCATAGAAGCCACCATGAACAGCTGTAATCCGGTATTCATTACGGTTGGCCTTCGGCTTGGCGTGGAGAGATATTATCACTATTTTACGCAGTTTGGCTTAAAGAATAAGACAGGGGTAGACCTTCCCGGAGAGGCAGGGACCATCATGCATAAGATGGAGGATATGAAAGCGGTGGAGCTTGCTACCGTTTCCTTCGGACAGTCCTTTCAGATCACTCCCATCCAGCTTGCCACCACCGTTTCTTCTATTATTAATGGCGGTAACAGGGTGACGCCGCATTTTGCGGTGATGACCGCAGACAGGGAGGGAACGGAGATAAAAAGGTTCTCTTATCCGGTCACAGAGCATATTGTATCAGAGGAAACCTCTGCTACCATGCGGATGATTTTGGAGCAGGTGGTGGAGAGCGGATCGGGGAAGAACGGATATGTGGAAGGCGCCAGGGTGGGCGGAAAAACGGCCACCAGCCAGACGCTTCCCAGGGGCAGCGGACGCTATATCGCCTCCTTTCTCGGTTTCGCACCGGCGGATGATCCTCAGGTGCTGGCCCTTGCCATTGTACATACGCCCCAGGGAAATTATTATGGCAGCCAGGTGGCTGCTCCCGTGGTGAGACAGCTTTTTGAAAATATTCTTCCTTATTTGGAGAAAATGGATTATAATTGAGAGGTGCAGGTTATGACTGGTAGAACTATCGTGATGCCCATACTGATTTCCTTCGGTCTCAGTGCATTCCTTGGCCCCTTTATCATTCCCCTTCTTCGGAGGATGAAGGTGGGGCAGACCGTCAGGGAGGATGGGCCGGGCACCCATTTAAAAAAAGCAGGCACACCCACTATGGGCGGAATATTGATCCTGCTCTCAGTGACGGTCACGGCAATGCTTTATGTGAAGGATTATCCCCAGATTCGGCCGGTGCTGCTTTTGACTCTGGGCTTTGGGATGATCGGCTTTTTGGATGATTATATCAAGGTGGTGCTGAGGCGCTCCATGGGCCTTCGGGCCTGGCAGAAGATGCTGCTTCAGATCATTGTGACAGGATTATTTGCCTGGTATTTGTCTGAGAGCGGAATATCTCCGGTGATGAGAATTCCTTTTGTAAAAGGGGTTTATGTGGATTTTGGATGGCTGGATCTTCCGCTTTTGTTTGTGGCGGTGATCGGTACCGTAAACGGGACGAATTTTACCGATGGCCTGGATGGGCTTGCGGGCAGCGTCACCGTTATGGTTTCCACCTTTTTTACGGTGGCGGCAGTGGGGCTTGGCGTGGGGATTGCGCCCATCACCTGTGCGGTGACCGGAGCCCTTCTGGGATTTTTGCTCTTTAATGTCCATCCGGCAAGTATATTTATGGGAGATACCGGTTCTCTTGCGCTGGGAGGCTTTGTGGCGGCCTGTGCCTATCTGCTGCAGATGCCCCTGTTTTTACCGGTAGTGGGCTTTATCTACCTGGCGGAGGTTCTCTCCGTAATGATACAGGTGGTTTATTATAAGTTAAGCGGGGGCAGGCGGATTTTCAGGATGGCGCCAATCCATCATCATTTTGAGCTCTGTGGATGGAAGGAAACGAAGATCGTGGCGGTATTTTCCATTGTCACAGCGGTTTTGTGCCTGCTTGCCCTTTTGGGGCTTTAAGACGAACGAAAAGAGGAGTAGATATGGAATTGTTAAATAAAAAGGTTCTGGTGGTGGGAAGCGGAAAAAGCGGAATCGGGGCGGCAGGACTTTTGGGGGCCATAGGCGCCCGGCCGGTGATTTTTGACAGCAATGAGAAGATTAAGATAGAAGAAATACAACAAAAAGCCGGAGATATTCCGGGACTTACTATTTATATAGGAAGCGTTCCGGAAACAGTGAAAAAGGAGATTGTTCTTGTGGTGATCAGCCCTGGTGTTCCCATAGATGCCCCGTTTCTTACGGATTACAGGGCTCTTGACATTCCCATCTGGGGAGAAATCGAGCTTGCCTGGGCCTTTTCCAGAGGCAGGGTAGTGGCAATTACCGGAACCAACGGGAAGACGACCACCACGACTCTGGTGGGAGATGTTTTAAAAGCCCATTTTCCTTCCGTTTTCGTGGTGGGAAATATCGGCAATCCCTATACCCAGGCAGCCTTAGAAACCGGGGATGATTCGGTGGTGGCTGCTGAAATCAGCAGCTTCCAGTTGGAAACCATACACACCTTCCGGCCAACGGTTTCGGCTGTATTAAACATTACCCCGGATCACTTAAACCGTCATCACACCATGGAATGTTATGTATCGGTGAAGGAAAGCATTGCACGCAATCAAACCGGAAAAGACACATGTGTCCTGAATTATGAGGATCCTTATACAAGGGATTTCGCAGACAGATGTCCCGCAGGGGTGGTCTTCTTTTCCTCCAAAAGGGAGCTGGAGGAAGGCATCTGGCTTAAGGGTGAGGAAATTTATCTTTCAGGGCCGGGCTCAGGGGGAAAAAGAGAAGCTCTCAGACTGATGAACATTCATGACATGAACCTGGTAGGGATGTGTAATGTGGAAAACGTGATGGCGGCCATCGGTATCTGTCACGCCATGAAGGTTCCCATGGAAACGATTCTCAGGGTGATAAAGGACTTTAAGGCGGTTCCACACAGGATTGAGTTTGTGGCTTCCAAAAACGGAGTGGACTTTTACAATGATTCCAAGGGAACCAACCCGGATGCGGCGATTCAGGGAATCCGGGCCATGACCAGGCCTACGGTTCTGATCGGGGGAGGATATGATAAGGAAAGCGAATATGACCAGTGGATAGAGGCCTTTGACGGGAAGGTCAAGGCATTTGTGCTGATCGGCCAGACCAGGGAAAAGATTGCGGCCTGCGCCAGGGCTCATGGAATCAAAAATATTATTCTTGCAGATACCTTTGAGGAAGCTTTTGACATCTGTGTGGAGCAGGCAGAAAGCGGGGATGCGGTGCTTTTGTCGCCGGCCTGCGCAAGCTGGGGGATGTTCCCCAATTATGAGGCCAGAGGAGATCTGTTTAGAGAGTTAGTGGAGAAGATTGGAGTTTAATGATTGTGGCAGAGAGGCGATACGGAAATAATCAAAGAAAGAGTAAGGCGTCAGGACAGGAGATTTTTTTTGACTATACCTTACTGTTCATCGTGTTGTTTTTGCTGGCATTCGGGCTGGTAATGCTTTATTCCGCCAGTTCCTATGACGCCAGCCTGCACTATGAGGGTGATTCCGCCTATTTTTTGAAAAGGCAGGCAGTTTCCACGGTGATGGGACTGGCCGCCATGATCGTGGTGGCAAATATTCCCTATCATTTCTGGGAACGTTTTGCCGCCATAGGCGTCATTGTGTCGATCATCCTCATTTTTCTGGTACTGACTCCCCTTGGCTATGAGGCCAACGGCGCCAGGAGATGGATTCGTGTTTTTGGTTTTTCCATCCAGCCTGCGGAGGTGGCGAAGCTGGCGATCATCCTGTTTCTGGCCAGTTTGATCTGCAAGATGGGGCGCAAGACCAGATCCTGGAAGGGCTTTTGCACTGTGCTTCTGGTTCCGGCCATTATTGCCGTTCTGGTGTGGAGGATCACGGAAAACATGAGCTCCGCCATCATCATTTTTGGAATTGCGGTGCTGATGCTTTATGTTTCCTCCCCGGATTATAAACGATTTATCATTCTGGGACTTGCGGGAGCTGTCGTGTGCGTCGTCGCGGTTTTTGTTATCATCAAGCTCAATGAAGCGGATAATGTCAGCGCGGTGGGCGTCCGGGGGGCGCGTATTCTTGCCTGGCTGGATCCGGAGGCCTACGCCAGCGGCAAAGGCTTTCAGACACTTCAGGCTCTTTATGCCATTGGTTCCGGCGGAATTCTGGGTAAGGGGCTGGGGCAGAGCAAGCAAAAGCTTGGATTTATGCCTGAGGCACAGAATGATATGATTTTTTCCATAATCTGTGAGGAACTGGGGCTTTTTGGAGCGATTTCCATCCTCCTGATGTTCCTGCTTCTGATCTGGCGGTTTATGGTAATCGCCAACAATGCATCCGACCTGTTCGGGGCGCTTCTGGTGGTGGGTGTCATGGGACACATTGCCATACAGGTGATCCTGAATGTGGCGGTGGTTACCAACACGATTCCCAACACGGGAATTTCCCTCCCCTTTATCAGCTACGGAGGCTCCTCGGTCATGTTCCTTCTGGCGGAGATCGGGCTGGTCTTAAGCGTGGGACGGGGGATACATCTTAAGGATTTATAAAAGAACCATTTTCTCCTGATTAACATATAGTAGAATAGGTCAAAATTTGAAACCGGAAGGCAGAGGGTGAGAATTTGGATACTATTCATATATGGGGAGGAAAGGCCCTTTTTGGGGAAACAAGGATACAGGGCTCAAAAAACGCGGTTTTGCCGGTGATGGCGGCGGCCCTTCTGATAAAGGATGTCTGTACCATAGAGAACTGTCCGCGCATTTCAGATGTATACCATATGTCGGCTCTTCTTACAGGAATTGGCTGCCGGGTGAGCCATAAGGGACATACCCTTACCATTGACGCGCGGAATATTTCAGAGGATACCATGTCCGGAGAAAACGTTACGGGTATGCGTTCCTCCATCACGCTTTTGGGCGCCATGCTGGGCAGAGTGGGGGAAGTGACCATGGCTTATCCCGGCGGCTGTATTATCGGCGAGCGGCCTATCGATATGCACCTCCATGCGCTGCGCAGGATGGGAGTTGCAATTTATGAAAAGGTGGGCTGCTTTACTGCCAGGGCCAGGACGCTTGAGGGAGCGGTCATAAGTCTTCCCTTTTCCAGTGTGGGGGTGACGGAAAATATACTGCTTGCGTCAGTGATGGCAAAAGGGGTTACGGTGATCCAGAACGCGGCCAAGGAGCCGGAGATAGTCACTTTATGCGAGTTCCTGCGGGAAGCCGGGGCAGTGATCGAAGGAATCGGCGGTTCGGTTCTGATTATCCAGGGAGGGCATCCGCTCCATGGCGTTTGTTTCCGCATCCCGGCGGACCGGATTGTGGCGGGTACCTATCTGATGAGCGTGCTTGGAGCAGGGGGAAACATTTTTCTGGAGGATGCCCCCGTATCCCAGATGCAGAGTATTCTAAGGACGGCAGAGGGGATTGGTGCGCAGATCCACATTTCCAGAGAGGGGCTTGGAGTGATTGCAGGGGAACCTTTGCAGCCGGTTCCCTATATTAAAACGGAGGTCTACCCCGGCTTTCCTACGGATATGCAGTCCCCGCTGATGGCGGCTCTTACCTGTATCAGGGGAGAAAGCGTGATAGAGGAGACAATTTTTGAAGACAGGTTCCGTATTGTGGAGCAGCTAAAAAAAATGGGGGCCTGCATTGAACTGAAGGGAAAGAGACAGGCAGTAATCGTGGGCACGGACGCCCTGCTTGGCTGTGAGGTGAAAGCCGAGGAACTGAGGGGAGGAGCCGCGCTGGTGGTTGCAGGCTGTATGGCGATGGGGGAGACTGTGATAACAAACCGCCATTTTATAGAGCGGGGATATGAGGATATCTGCAGAGATTATCAGAATCTCGGAGTCCATATCCATATCGGGGAATCAGATGGCAAAGACAGGAATGATTAATAAACAGAAAAAAAAATACCAGGCCGGTTTTTTGTCAAATCACAAAAGCCAGCTGATCATTATTTTTATGGCGGCGATACTCCTGACAGGTCTCGCAGCCGTATATTCTTATGTGATTACCAACTATACCGTTACTACAGTTTATGTGGAGGGAAACGTCCATTATACCAACGAGGAAGTAATTGAAATGGTAATGGAAGGGTATTATGGAAATAATTCCCTTCTGTTATCCCTTAAATATAAAGATAAAAGTGTGGAGGGAGTTCCTTTCGTGGAAAAAATGGATGTCTCGGTTCTGGATCCCCACACCATTAAAATCGAGGTCTATGAGAAGGCCCTTGCCGGGTATGTGGAGTATCTGGAAAAGTATATGTATTTCGACAAGGACGGTATCGTGGTGGAGTGCTCTGATGAGAAGACGGCGGGGATTCCCATGGTTACAGGCTTTAGGTTTGACCATGTCATTTTGCATGAACCCCTTCCGGTGGAGGATGAAACCATCTTCAAGTCCGTTCTGAACATCACGCAGCTTGTCAATAAGTATAACCTTACTGTGGACAGGATCTATTTTGGCAGCGATGATACCCTTACCCTTTATTTCGAAGGAGTGAGGGCGGCGCTCGGAGCTTTCGAAAATCTGGATGAAAAGATCATGCGGCTGCAGGACATGCTTCCGAGCCTTACGGAGAAAAAAGGGATTTTACATATGGAAAATTATACCGAAGAAACGAAAAATATTTCTTTTGAGCCGGATGGGGGGACTTTGGAAGAAATTCAGGGATAAAAAACTGAAATTTGTGGTTGATAATTCATGGAAAAGATTATATGATAATCTATATGAGTTTAAAAGCTGGCATCTGGCATGACAGCTCATTTTGGGAATGATGAAGGAGGAAAAACTCTTGCTGGAAATTAAGACGAACGAAGCTGAATCTGCAGCCAAAATTATAGTTATTGGTGTAGGCGGCGCAGGTAATAATGCTGTAAATAGAATGGTTGACGAGTGTATTACGGGCGTTGAGTTTATCGGCATCAATACGGACAAGCAGGCTCTGCAGCTCTGCAGGGCGCCGAAGCTTTTGCAGATCGGTGAGAAGCTGACCAAGGGATTGGGAGCCGGCGCCAAGCCGGAGATCGGCGAGAAGGCCGCCGAGGAAAGCAGCGAAGAGATTGCCGCTGTGCTCAAAGGGGCAGATATGGTATTTGTCACCTGCGGTATGGGCGGCGGTACCGGAACCGGGGCAGCCCCTATCGTGGCCAAGCTGGCCAAGGATATGGGAATTCTTACGGTAGGAGTTGTGACCAAACCCTTCCGCTTTGAGGCAAAGGCCCGTATGGTTAATGCCATCAGCGGTATTGAGAAGATTAAGGATAATGTAGATACCCTGATCGTGATTCCCAATGATAAATTGCTTGAGATTGTGGACAGGCGTACCACGATGCCTGACGCCCTTAAGAAAGCGGATGAAGTACTTCAGCAGGCGGTTCAGGGAATTACGGATCTGATCAATGTGCCGGCTGTTATTAATCTGGACTTTGCGGATGTGCAGACCGTTATGAAGGATAAGGGAATTGCCCATATCGGTATCGGCGAAGGCAAGGGCGACGACAAGGCCAGCGAGGCCGTCAAGATGGCGGTGGAGAGCCCGCTTCTGGAGACTACGATTTCCGGTGCGACCCATGTGATCATCAATGTGTCCGGCGATATTACTCTGGCAGACGCCTCCGATGCGGCAAGCTATGTGCAGGAGCTGGCAGGAGATGAGGTCAATATCATTTTCGGCGCCATGTATGATGATACCCAGTGCGACAGCTGCCGGATCACGGTCATTGCCACAGGCCTTGAGGATGCAACGCTGCCTTCCAATAAGACGTTGTCCTCCCAGGGAGTGTTTGCGGGAAGATATACCAGACCTGTCCAGCCTAACATCAACTTCCGAAATACGGCTTCCGGTGCAGGGGAAGGTCAGAATCATGGGGCAGGAGCGGCCCAGGCGCCTCACAGAACCGTGCCGGGGATCAGTTCTCCCGGCGATATCAGAAGCAATGTGGCGGACAAGCCTTTGAAGATACCGGATTTCCTGCAGAAGAAATAGAGCGGCAGGAATCACATATTACGAATCATACATTTAAAAGAAAGGGCTGTGATTGCTGAATTACAGTCTTTTTGGCGTAGAAAGGAAAGGTAAAATTAATGGAAAAACAGCATCTGGCAGCGGCAGAGAGATGCCTTGCCTTTATCAATGAGAGTGTAACGGCTTTTCACGCCGTAGAAAATGTGGAAAGGAAATTAAGGGAAAAAGGTTTTAAAGAGCTTAAGGAAAGTGATGACTGGGATATCCTGCCGGGGGAGGGATATTTTGTAAAACGAAATGATTCCTCTCTGCTTGCTTTCCGGATGCCGGCGGGAGCGGCAAAGGGATTTCATATTGCGGCATCCCACAGCGATTCCCCCTGCTTTAAGCTGAAGGCGGGAGAGGAGACGCTGGTTGAAAAGAGCTATGTGAAGCTCAATGTGGAGCCTTACGGAGGAATGATCCATGCCACATGGCTTGACAGATGTCTGTCCGTGGCCGGTCGGATCGTCTGTAAAGAGAAAGGCCATCTGGTGAGCAGGACGGTAAATCTTGATGAGGATCTGCTTGTGATCCCCAATCTGGCCATTCATCTGGACAGGGAGATGAACAAAAATCTTTCCTACAATCCTCAGATCGACTTACAACCTCTTCTAAGCGCCCGCCCTTCCGGGAAAGACGCATCTTCAGAGGAAACCTCGGAGGATCCTTCCCATATTCTGATGAGGAAGATTGCTGCCTGCGCAGAAGTGAACGGGAGCGATATTTTGGGAAAGGATTTATTTTTATACGTGAGGGACAGAGGAAGGCTTGCAGGTGCGGAGAAGGAACTGATGATATCCCCAAGGCTGGATGATCTGGAATGCGTTTTTGCTTCCATGGAGGGTTTTCTCTCAGCAGAACCCGGAGAATACATTTCGGTCCTCGCAGTTTTCGACAATGAGGAGGTGGGAAGCCACACGAAGCAGGGGGCGGCGTCTACTTTCCTTAGGGATACCCTGGAGAGAATAGGGGAATCGCCTGGAAAATCCGCAGGCGGGTACCGCCGGATGCTTGCGGAGAGTTTTATGATCTCCGCCGATAATGCCCACGGCGTTCATCCCAACCATCCCGAAAAATCCGATTCTGCGGCGAAGCCGTATTTAAACCAGGGAATTGTAATTAAGTTTCACGGCGGACAGAAATACACCACGGATGGCTTTTCCGAGGCCGTGATGCGGGATATCTGCGAAAAAGCCCAGGTTCCCTGCCAGTCTTACTGTAACCGCTCGGATATTGCCGGGGGTTCTACCCTGGGAAATATTTCTGCCGGACAGGTGTCGATTCCCACGGTGGATATCGGTCTTGCACAGCTTGCCATGCATTCCGCAGTGGAGACTGCCGGAAGCATGGATGTGGAGTATCTGATACGGGCTCTTACAATTTTTTATGCACAGTAAATTACTATGAAAGCCCCGGACGGCGGCCATGTGGATGTGCGTGCTCGCACGCGCAGACATATGGACATCGGACGGGCAAGCCGGTATGAGTATGTAGGGCGATAGCCCGGAATACGAATATCGGCGGCGATTGCGGGAGCACGAAGTGCGGAGCAATCGGC
>ERZ808046.689-NODE-689-length-23067-cov-3.754241_pt1 | contig 23067 bp, 19 predicted proteins | sample MGYA00380196_ERZ808046 | MGnify/ENA primary metagenome ERZ808046 (study PRJEB31490, sample SAMN06133421) | mouse gut metagenome | isolation source: Z6_2 | host: mice | place: China: Chengdu | collected 2015-05 ...
GTTGGATGATATAATCAAAACAACCAAGCTTTATGCTTTCCTGTGCATACTGGAATGAAGCATGAGATGTCAGAAAAATTCTGACAATAGACGGATAATTCTCAGAAACCCATTTGATTAATGAAAGTCCGTTTTCACCGGGCATTTCTATATCGGATAACATAATATCAACTGTGTTCGCTTTGATGATTTCTTTTGCTTTGGCAACGCTTGTGGCTGAAAAAGCATGGTCGATTCCTAAACGTTCAAAATTCACACCGCTGAGGATACCTTTTAGTACGGAAATTTGATCATCGATGATTAAAACATTCATATAAAGATTTCCTTTCTCAAAAAACTATTTCTGGGGTATTGTCAAAAGCGGCAGATAAATCAAGGCACATGCACCGCCGCCGGGTTTGTTGTAAAAAGCAAACTTATAATTGGTTTTATAAATCAATTGAATCCGATGTTTCAGATTTGATATGCCAACATGCTTTTTGGCAAATAAATCATCTTCGAAATTATTCAGACGCTCAAGGATTTCAGGACTGTAACCGATACCGTTGTCACTTATCTGTATCTGCATAATCGGAGTATCATCAAAGATTTCCTGAGTAATCTTTACATCAAAAATCAGAAGCTTATTCGTCTGCTTATTATACTTTGCCGTATTCTCTAAAAATGTCTGGATGATGAGTGAGGGGACATGGTATTTCAGCAGGTGTTCATCGACATTTGTATCCAGAATAATCGGAGTGTTCCTGTCTAACAGAATGATATTGTAATAATCATTCACTTCTGCAAGCTCTGATTCAAGAGGGACAACTTTTAAATTGTCATGGAATACATACCTTAAATGGTTGGAAAAAGCGATAATCATGCGCTGCATCTTTTCATATTCATTGTTTTCGAGCATATTGTATAAACTCTTGAGGCAGTTTACAAAAAAGTGGGAGCTGGTCTGCAGTTGGTAATATTGAAGCCGAGCATGATCCTTCTGCAGAGCCTCCAGTTCCTTTTCATTGTTCAGAGAAATCTTCTGGTTAACGAGGTTCGCTAAAGCATGATTAATGTTCTGGTACTCTATGATATTGGTGTTATTGTTTTTCATAAATTCTGAAAAATTATCCTGCTCAAGATGCTCTGTTGCAGTGTTGATCAAGTTAAGCGGATAAAGCAAAAGTTTATTGAATGAATAGAAATTACAGGCAAGTATGATACACGATATCATTGCAATCACGATAAAAATAACCATTGTGACTTTTGTTAATAACCACAGGGAATTGGTATAAAAAATGCAGAACATACTAATATCTGTGTTGGCAATATCGATAGTTTTTAAGTAATGGTTTAAAAAAAACGAATGTGTTTTATGCTGGGGCAGGTTATCGAGTGTAATGCCTGAATTGGATAAAGCATCTTGGTTCGTAATTATTTTGGAGGCGTTATAAAACCCGAACTGCATGTAGTCGGAAGCAATTGGGTTATAATTTGAAACGTTGAACCCATCCAGATCGATTACGGTACAGATATAGATATCTTTAATTTTGTTCGCAGCCAGCAGTACAGAATAGTGTTCATCTTCGTAGAAAAGCCATGTATTGATTGCAGGGGCATTTTCTGAAAACATGAAATCTTTGATATTGCGTTTTAGCTGAAAAATGTATTGGGTGCCGTCCATCGAAAAAGAGGAACCATACGCATGGGTAGAAACGCTGTTATCTTCATTAAATACAAAAATGCATTCATAAGGTGCGACCTGCCGTGTAAGAGCCTGTTTCACGTTATATAAATAATACAATCTGTCAGAAGCTGTATGATTGGAAATGGTAAGCATATTTAAGGCGGCGTCTGTAAAACACATTTTCTGTTCAAAAATCAATGCACTGTCCATTTCGGATTCTAACTCATATTTATAAGAATTTATAATCGTGTCGGTGTTGTAACGTAATTGCTCGGAACTCGATTTAAAAGACATCAGACAGAAAAAAAGAAGAACACCTGAGGTACAGATTAACATGATAAAAAAATATCTGTAAAACAACCTGCTTATGGAAAATGCTTTTTTGGCATTCGTATTAATCATAATAATAATCCTCTGAGAAATAAAAACTTATAAATCATGTTAGCAAAGTCCTTGGGCGATGTCAAGAAAACAACAATAAAACGCAGAAAATCGAAAATGTAAACGTTTGACATTTTTGTGTGGCAATGAGAAAATATAACTATACTTTGCCGGACGAAGTCCGCCCGTCCCGCAGGGACATGCATTATGGTATGCCCGTTGGGCGTAATAAACAGGAAAAGGAGATAAAAATGGCTTATTTAGAACTGAATGCATTATCAACGATTTTATGTGGATCATTTAGCGCAAAGATATACTTACCTGAAATGAACATGTTATATCTTGATGATGAAAAACATGAGAAAAAATATCCGGTATTATGGCTGCTCCACAATGAGGGAGGAACTGCCCTCGATTGGAGCAAGACGATGGCAGAGAAGTGTGCGGAAGAATATGGAATATTTATTATTGCGCCGGATGCACAACATTCCATTTGCACCAATATGGATTACGGTCCAAAATACGAAGACTTTCTCGCAACAGAATTTCCCCAGATATGCAAGAATAATTTACCTGTTTCAGATGATCCGGCAAGGAATTTCATTGGCGGGGCAGGGACCGGAGCATACGGAGCTGTTAAGGCTGCCATAAAACATCCGGAAGTATTTTCCAAATGCATAGCGATGGATGGAATATTTGATATGGAAAGAATATGCAAGCTTGCAATGGAAGGAAAGCCTACCGGGATTTTCCATAAAGAAGAATCCCTTAAGGCGGTATTCGGCGATATTACAGCGATAAAAGGAAGCGGACACGATGTATATGCGCTTGCAGAAGATTGCAGAAAAGGTCAGTTTTACGTCACGGGCGCTAAGGGATCCTGCTATGCGGATGAAAGAAAAAGACTTGTTGAAAGCTTAAAAGAAAGAGCCGTATATGTTGAAACGACGGGAGAAATCATGGACTTTACAGAGCCTATGGTTCTTAAAAGAGCCGTTGGATGGCTTTGTGGAGAAAATTCTTGATTAGACAGGAGGAGAGAAAATGGCAAATTTTAGACTGAAATATTTTTCTGAAGTACTCCAGATGGATGTTGGAGTCAATGTTATAATCCCTGAAAACACATGGGGGCACTCCCTCGCAGATATACCGGGAGATTACAGATATCCGGTACTCTGGCTGCAGTCAGGCGGCGGTTTTAATCATACAGACTGGCAGAGATACACAGCGCTTGAACTGTATGCGGCAGAAGCAGGCGTGGCCGTTGTCTGCAGCGGGACATATTGTTCCGGGTATATGGATACAATCCATGGTGATTTTAAATACTTTACACAGTTGTCCGTTGAGACGCCGCGGGTAGTCCGGCACTTGTTTCCGTTATCAGAGGATCCGGAAGAAAACTTTATTGCAGGATTCTCGATGGGAGGATATGGAACGCTGAAATGGATGTTAAGAGACCCGGAAAAATTTGCAGCGTTTGGGTTGTTTTCCGGGATAAAAAATGTGCCTGACATCATTCCGGAAAAAGAAGACAGAGAAGACAGTTTCTTTATGTTTGCAAGCGCATTCGGAGACAGAGAAAATACAGCGGGGACGGAGGATGATGTTGTCTATATGCTTGAAAAACAACTGAAAGCCGGCAAGAAGATGCCAAGAGGATATATGGCGACAGGTGTTGAAGATACACACTATGAAGACAATGTCAGATTCATGGACATATATGAAAAAATGGGACTGGAATTTGACAGGATCATAGATCATGGAAGGCACAATTGGGAATATTGTAACCGGCATGTGAAACAATTTCTGGATTGGTTGAATATAGAACCAAGATTTAAACGGGATGCGGAATAAAGAAAAGAGGAAGCAGGAAGGAGAAAAAAATGGGAGAAATGTTTTTGAGACCGGGAACCCCGGATGATGACAACAGAGACTATCTGCCGGAGAAAATCAAAGATTCCGATATTGTCGTGAACGAAAACGGAAATAATTCACAGCCATATCCTAAAAATCTTAAGGAATATCATGGCATCATTGTAGATGATGGCTTAGAAGACGAATGGTATGTATATGTACCGGACAGCTATGACCCTTCAAAAAAGACCCCGCTTGTAATGTCAATGCACGGCGGAATGATGACAGGCTGGGGACAGGCGATTTACACATCATGGACAATGGTGGCTGACAGAGATGGATTTATTGTTGTATTCCCGAATGCAAATTACAATAGATTCTGGCAGGTCAAGTGGGCGACGTGGAATATAGATCCAAACGACAGAATACCGGGAGCGATGGAGGGCGAGCCGCCAGGGGTAAAAGCTTGCCCTGAAAATCAGAAAGACAGCCATGATATGAAACTTGCGCTTGGACTTATCGAGCTAATGAAGAAAACATATAACATTGATGAAGGCAGGATCTTTATGCAGGGAATGTCAATGGGGAATATGATGACGCATATGTTTGCAAGAAACTGCGGACAGATTTTAGCGGGAGCAGCGGGCTCTGGAGCAGCGGCGTTCCTTTCGCTTATATTTACAAAGGATGAAAAAATCATAAATGAAGGCGGACCACTTGCTATTTGGCAGTCAAGACCAGAGAAAAACGGAATTCCAGAAGAAAGAGAATTGGAAAAGAGAATACATAAGTATAACAGGCTTTACTGGATGAAGATTAATGACAGTAGACTTATCCCGCAGATTTCTATTCAGGGAGATAATAACTTTGCATTTTATAAAGGCAAAAAGGCAGATACAGTTTACTTTGATATTAAGAACAGAGACCATGGCCAGACGCTTGATGACGCAGCGCTTGTCTGGGATTATTTATTCTCGGGAGTAAGAAGAGAAAAAGACGGGACAATTGTATGCACAGCGCCTGTAAAGGAAAGAAAGGGGGATGATTTCGCATTTGCCGTGACAACAGGAAGCAATAAGGTATGGTTTGAAAATCAGATCCGGGAAATGTCGGGCGAGACATTGAACTGGAAGAAGATGAAATACCATGGGCTTGAAGGCGGATCGAAAATCAGAGGCGAATACCATATGGTTCCGCTTTCATTTTTAGCAAAGGCATTTGGGGCAAAGCTTTCGTATGAAGAAGATACTCTTGCTGCAAGGGTTGAATTAAAGGATGGAAGAAAACTACAGTTTGCAAGAGGAAGTATCGGATGTGTGATTGACCAATCCTTTATCCAGATGTATGTCGAGGCACTTCACAGGAACAAAGAGCTTTATGTATCTGTTGAATGGTTTTCGGAATATGTATGTAATATGCATGTTTCAGAATGTGAAGAGGTTGTATATGTAACAGATCACTGCAATCACTTATCAGCAAATATGGCTGACTTAATTAAGGACTTATTAACAGATCATATTGTGACTGATTCATATGACGCAATGTTATAAGAAGAGGAGATTGAAATGGAAAATACGATTAAGATTCTGCCCGGAACTCCAGATGATGATAACAGAGATTATCTGCCGGAATCAATAAAAGGTTCTGACATTGTTGTAAATGAAAATGGAAACAATTCACAGCCATATCCTAAAAATCTCCAGGAATTCCACGGAATTATGGGGAATGATGAAGAAGACGAATGGTATGAATATGTACCGGAAAATTATGATCCATCGAAAAAAACGCCGCTTGTATTAGCTATGCACGGGGGACTTATGACAGGCTGGGGGCAGGCTGTCTATACATCATGGACGATGATGGCAGACAGAGATTGTTTTATCGCAGTGTTCCCCAATGCCCATAAGGGCAGGCAGTGGTCATTGCTTCCTTTAGCGCTTGAGTTAGAAGTCCAAGAGCAGATGCCGCCGGAATTACATCAGAATTTATATTCAAATGAAGAAAATCCGGATTTTAAATTCATACTTGCATTAATCGAATACTTAAAAGGAAAATACAATATCGATGAAGGCAGGATTTTCATGCAGGGCATGTCGAATGGAAATATGTTCACGTCACAATTTGCGAGATACCATGGTGATATTTTAGCGGCTGCGTCAGGGGCGGGCGGTGGAACACCAAATCCAAACCATCTGCAGGAAAATGGAAAAATAAAAAACGATGCAGGACCTGTCGGAATGTGGACGTCTATTCCGGAGACAAACGGATGTCCTCCCTGGTGCGAATATGACGATCTTACAATCTATAAATATACAAGAGTTTACTGGAATGAAGTAAATGGCTGCGTAACAGAACCGGAAATCAGCATTACCGGTGAAGATGCTTATGCATTTTACAAAGGCGGGGCAGTGGATACGGTATTCTATGAAAAGAAAAACAGAGATCATGGTCAGGCGTTAGATGAAGCAGCGATTGTATGGGACTATTATTTCTCGGGACTCAGAAGGAAAGAAGACGGAACGATTGCAGATGAAGGTTCAAGAATTCCGCGTAAAGGAGATGCATTTAATATTTCAGTTGCCGACGGATGTAAAACAGCATGGTTAAATAACAAAAAAGTTGAAATGAAGACAGCGGCTGTTAAATGGCAGAAATTGAAATACCATGGCTTAAATGGCGGGCAGATTGTAAAAGGAGAGTATATATGCGCTCCGGTATCGTTCATTGCAGAAGCATTTGGCCTTGAATACAGATGTGAGGAAGACGGGGCGGTTGCATATATTTACTTAGAAGACGGCAGAGAACTGCAGTTTGCAAGAGGAAGCATAGCAACAGTCATGGAAGATGAAGTGCGGTGCATGTATTGTGAAGCATTACATAGAGACGGTGAGTTATTGATTTCAATTGAATGGTTTGCCAGATTTATCATGAAGGCGTGTGCTTCAAAGTGTGAAGACGTTGTTTACGTCACAGACCACTATGCCGAACTCGGCGTCGATATGGCAGACGTCCTTCGGAACTTATTACACAATGAAAAAGAAACGATTATTTTAAAATAACAGAAAGGATAAGAGATGGCAGATATCAGGATATTAGCAGGAACTCCTGATGATAACAACAGGGATTATCTTCCGGAGATTATAAAAACGACAGATGTCGTGGTAAATGAGAATGGTAATAATTCAATTGTATATCCAAAAAGACTACGGGAATTTAAAGAAGTTGTAATTGACGGGGTAGAAGATGTGTGGTATGAGTATGTGCCTGAAAGCTACGATCCGTCAAAGAAGGTTCCGCTTATTATTGGATTACATGGAGGATTGATGACAGGATGGGGACATTCTATTTATACTTCATGGACGATGGTTGCAGACAGAGAAGGATTTATATGCTTATTCCCGAACGGGCATGACATGAGGATGTGGGCGGTTAACGGAGTGTTTGATAATTTTGATCCCGCAGCGGCGCCAGATCTCCCGGTGTTGGATCCGCCGGAGGATATCAAAGAAAATCATGATATGAACATGATATTAGCGCTCATTGAAAAGATGAAAGGCAAATACAACATTGACGAAGGCAGGATCTTTATGCAGGGAATGTCGATGGGAAATATCATGACCGGACAGTTTGTAAGAAATTATGGCGATATTCTGGCGGGTGCGGCGGGCTCCGGCGGACCGGCAGAACCAAGAAATATTTTTGATAAGGAAGGAAAGCTTGTGAATAAAGCAGGACATCTTGCCGTATGGCAGTCAAGACCGGAGAAGAATGGCCTGCCGCCTGGAAAAGAATATGATGAGTGCTATGTCAACAAGATGAACAGAATTTACTGGATGCGGATTAACGAATGTGAATTGATTCCCCAGATCAGCATTATCGGTGAAGATAATTTTGCATTCTATAAAGGGAAAAAAGCAGATCTGGTATATGTAGATATTAAGAACAGGGATCATGGACAGACACTGGATGAGGCATTCCTTTACTGGGACTATCTGTTCTCGGGTACAAGAAGGAATGAAGATGGATCGATTACACAGGGTAAAACAAAAATACCCAGAACCGGTGATAAATTTGCGATTGCTGTCGCCGGAGGTTTTGAGAAGGCATGGTTCGGCAATGAAGTCGTTGATATGAAGACAAAGGCGGTTCAATGGAATAAGCTAAAATATCACGGCTTGGACGGCAAAGAATTGGTAAGAGGCTCTTATCTTTGCGTTCCCCTTTCATTTTTGGCAAAAGTTTTTGAAGCAGAATATGTAACCGATGATGATGCGGCTACCGTTGTGCTTCGTCTGAAGGACGGAAGAAGATTACAGTTTGCAAGAGGAAGCATCGGATGCGTCATTGATGATACAATGCGGAGCATGTATTGTGAAGCGCTCCACAGAGATGGAGAATTACTTGTCTCAATCGAGTGGTTTGCAAAGTATTTCTTCAATATGCAGGTTTCAAGCTGCGAAGGCGTCACATATGTAACAGATCATTTTGCAGATTTGTCTGCATTTATGGCAGACCTTGTGAAAGACTTGTTTAAGGGAGAAATGGTGCCGGATAACTACGATGATTTAATGTAATCATTTTTTTAGCGAGAGGAAATGAATATGAAAAATGTAGCATATACACATGTTGGAGATTATGGTGAAACAGTTGACAGTATTCAGTTTTTTAATGATAATATAAAAGCTGACGATGTGAAATTGACAATAGAAGGTCATTACTGTGATTTGAGCGTAAAAGCTCTGTCAAAAGGCATTACAGATGTGAAAGAAGTGGAAGAAGGGGTTCTGGTCGAATTTGATCCATTTTTACTCCGGTATGATTTTAAAATTACGGGAACAATCGGAACAGAAGAAATCTTAATTACAAAAGACGACATCAAAGGGCAGGTAATTGAAGGTGCAGACGAATTCAAGCCGATGGAGGAAAACGGCGTACTATACAGGTTATACGAGCCAGAAGCTGATTCTCCGAGACCGTTGATTTTATTCCTTCACGGAGGGGGAGAATCTGGTTATGACAATTTAATCCAGCTTACAGGAACGCTCGGAGCGCTCAGACTTGCTCAGAAATTCCAGGATATGTATGTTATGGCGCCGCAGGCGCCCGGCGGAACTTTAGATATGTACGAGAATTTTGAAGTCATGAAGAAAAGAGGGAATCCATTCCAGGTAGAAATCGGCATGGTTCCATTTGCACTAAAGGATGAAAGAGGATGGAGCAGACATTATTTGGGCAAGGTCTGTGATATCGTCAGGAAGATGATCAAAGACGGGAAGGTAGATCCAAAGAGGGTTTATGTAATTGGAATGAGCATGGGCGGCGGCGGAACGATCAACTGTGTTTCGACGGCACCGGACTTGTTTGCGGCAGCAGTTCCAATCTGTCCGAGCATGAATGGGGAAAGCTATGGTCAGTTACTGCATTGGCCGAACGTTCCGATTTGGATTTCATCAGCCTATATGGATCATCAGCATGGAAGACATGCGTACATTTTAAATGCATTCAACAAACTTTGGGATGAAGGAAGAGACCGAAAAGATGCAAGATATACACTTTATCTTCCGGAAGAACTTGCTGAATACGGAATCGGGACCACAGAAGGCATCAGTGCCAAAGAACTAGATGCAGAGAATCATAACAGTTGGATCCTTACATTACACAATGAAAAAGGAATTCTTGACTGGATGGTTTCACATGTAAAAAATATTTTGTGTTAGATCAAGGAGAGGCGTAAAGATGGCAACGATTAAAGACGTGGCAAAACATGCGGACGTGTCAATCGCAACGGTTTCCAGAATCATCAATAATAAGGGGCCAATCAGCGAGAAAACAAGGAATAAAGTTTATCATACAATGAAGGAATTGAATTATCAGCCGAATGAAATGGCCAGAGCGCTGCAGATGAAGAAAAGCCATATCATTGGAGTCATTGTTCCGGCTATCCGTTACGCCTTTTTTAGTACGTTGATCGAATCTGTAGAGGAAACATGTAATAAAAACGGTTATAAGCTAATGCTTTGCAGATCCGGCGCAAATGAAGAACGAGAAATAGAGATGGTTTCCCTGCTTGAAGGAAACAAGGTGGATGGAATCATTGTATGCAGCAGGTTAGGGGATGCGGCAATTTATACAGAAAAGGTTTCCATGCCGATTGTGAGTATAGACAGAGAAATCGAAGGAATATCTATGGTTACGTCTGATAACTATCAAGGGGGTGTGTCAGCAGCCAGAAAGTTGTGTGAAATGGGCTGCAGACGCCCTGTACTGGCAGGAAATCTGACTCCGGAATATATGTCTATGAATCAGAGAAATATTGGCTTCTTTGACGAATGTCACAGTCGGAATATTGAAGCCGGATATATAGAGATTCATTCGCAGATTGAAGAAAAGCAGATGGTTGTGGACAGTTTTATGGAGCAGATCAGGCAGCAGGAACAGATTGACGGCTTGTTTTTTACAAGTGATGCGCTGGCTTCCATGGTGGTCTGCAGTGATGAGGTGAAAGCGTCGGGATTGACAGATAAAATGCCATTTATATCCTACGATGGTCTGGAAATATCCGAGCTGCTTGGTTTTAGTTCTGTTGAACAGCCGATATACGAAATGGGGAAGGCGGCCGTATTGAAGCTGATAGACGAGATTGAAGGCAGACAGACACACAGCAATATAGTTCTGCCGGTACGTTTAATAGAGAGAAACAGTACAAAAAAATTCGAAGAGGAGAAATGATATGAATTTTGACAAGTTGACAGAATACATTGATTCATTAAACAGTGAATATGGCATTCCGGCAGCTGATTGTAAAATCACCAAAGATCATGAGACGGTGTACCGTCATATGACAGGATTCAGTGATTATGAGAATAAAAAAGAACTGACAGATAAAGCTCTGTTCAGATTATTCTCAGCAACAAAGCTTGTTACAATGACAGCGGTAATGCAGCAGATTGAAAGAGGAAGCTTAAGATTGCATGATGAACTCAGAGAGTATCTTCCGGAATTTGAGAATATGCTGGTTGCAGATGACTTCAGATTTGTATTTCCGCTTGCATGGCCAACGAGAGAAGACAAATGCCATTACGCGCATAACACGATCCGGATTATTGATCTTATGACAATGACGGCGGGCTTTTCATATGATACAAATGCAAAAGAGCAGAAGGAAATCAGAGAAAGCAGCAATAATCAGGCATCGACGCGGGAGGTCATGAAAGCGCTGGCAAAAATGCCTTTAGCATATGAACCAAGAACAAGATATTCCTATAGTCTTGCGCACGATGTCCTTGCAGCGGTAGTAGAGGTTACAAGTGGGATGAAATATTCTGATTATCTGAAAGAAAATATATTCGGACCGCTTGGAATTGAAGATTTTTATTTCCACTGGGAAGATGATAAGAGCATATCTGATAGAATCTGCGCTCTTTACAGGGGTGAATTTGATTCAGATGAGATACAGGCGGATGACGGTTCCATGTCGGATTCGTTTAAAATTACGTCAAATTATGAAAGCGGCGGAGCAGGTCTTGCCGGTTCTGTAGATGCATATAGTGTATTCGCAGATGCATTGTGTAACGGAGGCATAGGCGCGAACGGAGCAAGGATACTTTCAGAGGAATCAGTGATGATGTTTACTGTCCCATACACAACAGGTCAGATGAGTGAAGATTTTGCAGCTGCAGGTAAAGCGGGTTATGAGTATGGTCTTGGAGTAAGAGTACTTACAGACAGCACACATTCAAAATCACCTGTCGGTGAGTTTGGATGGGATGGAGCGGCAGGCGCTTACGTCCTGATTGATCCGATCAACCATATCAGTATTTTTTATGCCCAGCATATCATGGGATTTCCTAAAGTATACAGCGAGATCCATCCAAAAATCAGAGATCTGGCATACGAAGCAATGGGATTTTAGAGTGTTACAATTCACAGCCGATTTACACTTGACAAATTTTCGCACTTATAAGGCTGTGAACAGTAACTTTAGAGTAACAGTTCAGACAAACTGACCTGTTGCTTGAATCCAGCCCCTTCACCTGCGGTGAAGGGGCTGGATTCTCTTCCCATCACGTTTTCTTCCCAGTACCAGTGATTAAAATGGATTTCCACAGTCAGAATCTTCAAGTTCGAAGAAATCCAAAGCTTCCTGGATGGAAAGATCCCAGAATCTCCATTCATGTCTATAGTTTGGTTTATCAAACCACTTACATTTCAATCCGATTTCCTTGCAATGTTCCTGGAAGATTTTATATCTGCCGTAGAGAACAGTATCTTCGTGGCCGCATGCAAACATCAGCTTAGGAAGTCTTCCGGTCGGGGCAAGCTCGTCAATGAGCTTCCATACATTCTCTTCGGAATTGCAGTATGCTTCAAATCCTCCGGCATTTTCAATTGTTTGAACAATTCTCGGATTAGAGGAATCCATAATAAGACACGGATGATTTGGCCTGAATTCTTCAAATGGTACAGGAACAGCTGAAAGAACAGCCGCAGCGCCAAACAGTTCAGGATAATTTACTGCAAATTTAATTGTTCCGCGTCCGCCCATCGAAAGACCGGCGATAAAGTTATCTTCTCTTTTGTCTGAAACCGGAAACCATCCGTAGACCAGCGGCATTAACTCTTTTATGAAGTAATCATACATATTGTATCCAAGCATAGCATCCGGCCAGTTTGAATAATTTGAGTTTTGAGCCTGAGGCATAACGACAACCAAATCTTTTTCCGCTGCATATAATTCGATATTTGTTTTTCGGATCCAGTCTGTATTGTCTCCGTATGTGCCGTGTAATAACCATAATACTTTATACTTCTTTTTGCTCCGGTAAAATTCATCCGGTGTAATCCCTCGTTTTCTGTCGGGAAGAATCACGGAAATCTGATGAGCACAGTTTAAATATTCACTTTCAAATTCATAAGTAAGTAATGACATAATAAAATCTCCTTTATCATAAAATTTGTTTTACAATGACTTATGCTGGCTGACTAACCAGTCCATAATCCCATGTTCATTGTTGTAAGTCAGGACCCATGCATTATGGTTTTCGGCAAATTTCTCCATAAGCGGAAGATTCGGATCGGCAAAACCATATTTTTCAAATTCTTCAGGTGCGAATAATGTGAGGCGGGCGTCTTTATTCCCTGCATCTTTCAATTTCATGATTGCGTCTACGATGTATTTGTGACGGTAGAAGGTGTGATCGACATAGGCGGTCGCGACCCAGATTTTACTGTGGGTAAGTGAACTTAAAATGTGGAATGTATCCGGCATCATGGAAGGGCAGATGGGAACAGCCGCTGCGAACAGGTCGCCTGCAATGGACATTGCCCTGATTGCGCCGCATCCTCCCATGGACATGCCGGTAACAAATACTTTGTCAGGATCGACAAGGCCGTCGCAGATCATCTTTCGGATAATATCGCATACCTTTGAAATATATTCTCTCTGCCATCCGAACCCGGGCATGATGGTTGTCGTGTAAAAAGTATTTTTAAATACGACGGAAGGATCGGGAAGCATCTCCTCGATATTGCCCGGAGCCTGCGGCGCCATAACGTAAAGATCGGGATACATTTCTGCAAGCTTTAGAGCGCCGAGCGTGCCTGTCATATGAAGTTTGTTGTCATATCCACATTCTCCGCCGCCGTGTAAGAATAGAAGAAGCGGACGGGGACCGTTTCCTCTCGGATCGTATAGACGATAAATGACATCTCCTTCTTGTTTAGCTTCAAATCTGTCAAGATCTTTCACATGGACATGCTCCATCGGAACGTCCTTTTTGCTGTAGACTTCTGTTCCATCGGGAGTTGAAACTTCGAGTCTGAAGTCGCCGTTGTAATAAATCGGATCGATTACAATATGGAAACCATTTTCAATCTTTTCCATAGAGCGGATAGTTCTGCTTACGCTCCTTTCACCGAGATAAGCAGTAAGTGTAAGATTTTCTGCCGTAAGAGGACAAGGGACGTCAAGAAGATCCATTGCGGCTGCTTCCCAGCCTCTGTTTTTAACTTCTGCATAAACTGATAATTTCATAGATACCTCCGTTAATAAGTAATCGTTTTTTCGTTCCCGTTTTCATCTGTATAAGTAATTGTGTAGGCAAATGTCTTAAAGTCAGCATTCAAAGTTGCTTTAGAATGGCTGTTTTCCGGATTATGTAACATCAGCCTTTGACAGAACCGACTGTAATTCCCTTTGCAAATGACTTCTGGAAGAACGGATAAGCGATAAGGATTGGTAAAAGAGCGATCACTGCCAATGCCATACGGATACTTACACTCGGAAGTTCCGTGATTTTTACAGATGGATCTGAGTGAGACTGAAGGAATGCAATATTGCTGAGAACAGAGTTTAAGTAGTTCTGGATTCCATAAAGCTCACGTTTTGTCTGGATGAAATAAACACCATTTGTCCAGTTGTTCCAATATGCAATTGCTGTCATAAGAGCAATGGTACCGATAATCGGCTTTGACATAGGGACAACAACTTTGACCAGTGTATTAAATTCACTTGAACCATCAATGGAAGCCGCTTCAATCACTTCATTAGGGATATTTGCATTAATGTAAGTACGGACCATAATTACGAAGAATGCATTCATAAGTAAGTATGGGACAATCAAAGCCCAGATCGTATCTGTAATATGAAAAATTCTTGAGTAAATTAAGTATGTTGGAACGAATCCGCCATTGAACAACATTGTAAAGAAAATGAAAAAGGAGAAAAATTTTCTTCCGGGAAGATCCTTACGTGACAACGGGTAAGCAAAAAGCATCGTCATAATAACACTTAAAGTAGTACCAACAGCTGTTACCAGAAAACTCATACCATATGCCCTCAGGACATTTTCCTTAACGCTCCAGATATATTTGTATGCTGCAAGTGTAAAGTCTCTTGGTATAAAGGAGTAACCCTCATTTGCAAGAGCGACTTCGGATGTAAATGAACTTGATATCAATAAGAAGAATGGCAGAATACAAGCTAATACTAATAAAAGCATAAAGAGTCCCATTGCAATATTAAAAACCTTATTTTTATAAATCATGATTATTTCCTCCTTCGTTGCTTAGAATAAGCTGCTGTCCTTGTCAAATTTAGATACGACTGTGTTTGCAATAAATACACAGACGAAACCAAGTATTGACTGAAGGAAACCACCGGCTGTCGATCTTCCGATATCATTTAACTCTAATAATCCACGGTAAACATAAGTATCAATCGTCTGGGTTGTCGAGTAAAGTAATCCGCTGTTCATAGGAACCTGATAGAACAGACCGAAATCTGAGTAGCAGATCCGTCCGACAGCTAAAAGGACAAGCGTGATGATTGTCGGTCTCAGCGCCGGTAATGTAATATGTATAATCTGTGACCAGATTCCGGCGCCGTCAACGGAAGCAGCTTCATAATAGGATTTGTCTATACCGATTAATGTCGAGTAATAAAGGATGGAGCTGTATCCCATTGTCATCCATAAATATACAATTACAAGAATGAACGGCCATGCGCCAGGTTCACTGTACCAGCTTACGGGATCCATACCAAGAAATTTTAAAACCGTCATATTCATAAAACCATTGCTCGGACTTAAGAATGCGAAAGCAATATAACTTACGATAACGGTTGAAAGCAGGTATGGGATAAGAATGATTACCTGACTAAAACGCTGGAAAAATTTGTTGTGGATTGCATCAAGTCCGATTGCAATAATCACGCCTAATAAGTTTCCGAATACAATAAATGCTAAGTTGTAAAGAATCGTATTTCTAAAGAACTGGAAAGCATCATTTGTACTAAAAAGAAATTTGAAATTTGAGAGCCCGCACCAAGGACTGTTAAAAAGACCTACGGCATAATTTACTTTCTTAAATGCAAGAGCGAGTCCGGCCATTGGCATATAGTTGTTTATAATCAGATAAACAAAACCGGGCAGCATCATTAGGTATAAGGGTATAAATCTTTTCATTTTCTGAATGGTCATACCTTTCTTTTGTGTTTTGGGCGTTGTTTTTTTCATATGGACCTCCTATTGTTTTATTTATGATTCGAACGCTGTATTTTTATAATAATTTAGCAAAAAAATGCACAAAAAATCTATCGATATTCTGCTATATACTATCAAAATTCTGACATGAGCAAGAATGTACCTATATAAAATGCATAAAAAAAGAGGAAAGTTTACACAGTATTAGGAAGTAATGTTAAAAATTTGATAGTTTACAACAGAAAAATGATAGAAGGTGAGGAAATGGATTTGATAATATATCGGTGTAAGACATCGAATGACATCATGAGGTCAAAAATGAATTGATCATTTCACAGAAAGATGATCGGAAAAAGGGAGGTACTTATTATATGATGAAAAAAATAGTGGCATGCTTACTTGCAGCAAGCATGGTGGGATCTCTTGTAGTAGGGTGCGGATCTTCCCCATCTAAGCAAGGCGGTGAAGGAACAGGCAGCGAGGAATCAGGCAGTGACGATTACCCGGTGATTAAAATGGCATACTCGATTGTATTCCCTTCTCCGGATGAAGGGGCAATTGAAGAAGAACTGAACAAAATCATGAGAGAAAAAGCTCATGCAGAAGTCGATCTGGTAGGTGTTGAATTTGGTAACTGGGCGACACAGCTAAACCTGATGCTGACAGGAAGCGGGGACGAATCCCTCGATCTGTTCAATTCATTCTGGTACACATCCGTTGCAAATCTTGTTTCAAACGGACAGGTCATGGAGCTTGATGAATTGTTAGATAATGAAGGAAAAGACACGAAGGCATTATTTACAGAAGGGCTTGAAGATTACCTGGGCTGTGGACAGGTCAACGGAAAACAATATGGTATTCCTTGTATGTATTCATATTGTACAGAAAACATTTACTATGCAAGGACAGAAGATGTAGCAAAAGCAAATGTTGACTGGAGTCAGGTGAACAGCATTGATACTATGTCTGAGGCAATCTTAAAGATTAAGGAAGCGAACCCGGACAATGCTTACATTCCGGGAGCAACAGAGCCATATTGGGTTCCAAAGAGCATTGATTATTTAGGAGATACAAATTACCTTGGAGTATTGACAAACCCAACAGAAAGCACAAAGGTTGAAAACTACTATGAATCAGAGTATTTCCTGAACTTCCTGGGGCATGTAAAAGAGTGGAAGGCGAATGGTGTATTCAGTCCGGATCCGCTTAGCAACAGCAACCCTTCACTTATGAACCTGCTTATGGGCGTTACAAACGGTACGCCGGGATATGCCTGGGATGCCAGCGTCAGTATGGAGGCTACGGCAGCACAGAATAACATTGAATTAGACGGAACGAATGTAACAGATGCACTTTCAACAACATCTGATGCTACAACATATATGTGGCACATCAGTTCTTTCTGCAAGAATCCGGAAGCAGCAATGAAGGTTCTTAATGTTTTATACACAGATCCGGAAGCAGCTCAGCTTGTAGCAAACGGTGTTGAAGGTCTTGACTATGAACTTAACGAAGACGGACAGATGGTTTATCCAGAAGGAAAGAACTCAATGGCAGATTTGGGATGGGCAGCAGCTTCTATGGCATACTGGCCAAATGTAATGCTCTGCAAGACATGGTATTATGAACCTGAAGACATCTATGATCAGATGTTGGAAAAGAACAAAACATGTGATAAATCACTGGCATTAGGATTCACATTCGATTCAACAAATGTAGCCGATCAGATTACGGCATGCAACAACGTTGTATCTCAGTACTATACTCCGCTCATGTACGGTGAGGTTGACATTGACAGCACTCTTCCGAAATTCCAGGCCGATTTAAAGCAGGCCGGAATCGATGAAATCATTGCTGAAAAACAGAAACAGCTTGACGCTTGGCTGGAAGCTAAATAATCAGGAAAGATATACCAGATGTGGGACGGCATCCGTTTCTATAGGCGGTGAGCAAGAAAGCGAGACTTGAATTTAGGGGGAGGGCATTGCTCTCTCCCGTTTTTAACAATATAAAGGATAAAAAATATGAATGAAAAATTATGGAATAAACATTATATATCAGTACTTGTAGTGAATACATTAAATGCTTTTTCCTTTTACATGGTTGCAACAATACTGTCCAAATATCTTGTGGGAATCGGAACAACAGTTGCAATGGCTGGTTTTATTGTAGGATTATTCTCATTAACATCACTTTGCTGCAGACCTTTCAGCGGTATCATGGCAGACAGATTAAGCAATGTCACTCTTCTGAAATGGAGCAATGTCCTTATGGGAATAGGTCTGCTTGGATTTGTGGTTACAACAAAGATTCCGCTTTTGATTGCATTCAGAATCATCAATGGAGTTGGATTTGCACTTTCGGGAACGAGTCAGATTGCACTTGCATCAAAATATATTCCAAATACAAAGATGGGTGAAGGAATTGGATACCTGGGACTTGGAATGGTGCTGGGTTCCGCTGTGGCGCCGGGATTTGGGCTTGCGGTAGCTGAAAATTTCGGAATGACAATTACATTTTTGATTTCTGCATCGTTTACTGTTGTCGCCTATGTACTTCTTTGCTTCTTTAAAGAGGAAAAAAAACAAAAGGCAGAAAAGAGGAAAATATGTTTTGGAGATATTATCTCTGTGAAAGCATTGCCTTTTACACTTGTTGCCGGAGCATTCTCATTTATAAATGGAATTATTGCATCATATTTAGTATTGTATGCAGATGAAATAGGAGTGACAGGAGTAAGTATTTACTTTACGGTTTATGCAGTGCTGTTGTTTGTGGTAAGGCCTTTTTCAGGAAAATTGATGGACAGGAAAGGAATCCGGGTAACTGTTATTCCAGGAATCATTCTTACTGCGGTGTCCATGTTTATGTTAGGGCACAGCAAGACATTGCTTCTGATTCTCATAACCGGCGCAATCAGGTCTTTGGGGCAGGGAGCGGCCCAGCCGTCGCTGCAGGCAGGATGTATCAAAGCAGTCGGAAAAGAAAAGAGCGGAGTTGCAACAAGTACATATTATCTTGGCGGAGATGTCTGTCAGGGCACAGGTCCTATGATCGGAGGGTTTATTGTCCAGTCAATTGCCGGTGCTCGGGGATTTACAGTATTGTTTGACGTGTGCGGGGTATTAATGTTATGTGCGTTAGTATTTTTCCTTTTTGTTACAAGAAAGAAGGAAGATTGGTTCGCATTATGCAGAGATAAAAGTAAAAAGGGCGGAATGGGACAGGTTATGCCAAGAAAAGAGCGGATATGAAATTATATACAACAGATAAGTCATTTTACAAAAAGACATGGAAGTATGCGGTCCCGATTACACTGCAGTGTCTCATTACAATTGGCGTAAACATGATGGATAATATCATGGTCGGAGCCTTGGGTGAAAATTCACTTTCTGCGGTATCGCTTGCCAATCAATTTATCAATATATTTTCATTTGCATGTATGGGATTGGGTCAGGGTGCGTCAATTTTAGCAGCCAGATACTGGGGAATGGAAGAGAACGGCTCTTTAAAGAAAACAATTGCAATCGCAGTAAGATACTGTTTTGTTATAACAGTGCTATTTACCGCAGCGACGTTTTTATTTCCGGATCTGATCATGCGGATGTATATATCAGATTCAGATGTTATTGCAGAAGGAATCCGATATTTGGGATTCTCAGCTTATTGCTATATCTTCCTTGGGCTTTCGCTTATCGGATCCAATGTACTCCGAAGTGTCGGAAAAGTCAAGATACCATTATATACATCCATATTAGCATTCTTTGTAAATGTAGGATTTAATTATATATTCATCTTTGGAAAATTAGGATTCCCTAAAATGGGGGTTGCGGGAGCGGCACTGGGGACATTGCTTTCCAGAGTAATAGAGTGTGCGCTTACCTTTGGATATTTAATCATGGTCGATCGGTCCATTCATTATAGAATAAAAGATCTGATGCTCAGAAGCAGGCAGATTAACAGAGAGTTTATAAAAGTTGCGCTTCCGGTAATGATAAGCGATACGCTGCAGGGATTTGGAAATAATCTTATTGCAATGATTACAGGAAGGGTGGGGAACCAGTTTGTTTCTGCATTTGCAATCACAACCGTGGTCCAGCAGCTTAGTACGGTACTTACAATGGGCGTTGCACAGTCAAGCAGTATCATTGTCGGATATACGCTTGGAACAGGGGATGTAAAGAAAGCCAGAGAAGAGGCGGATGCTTTTGTCGGACTTGGCATTGCCGTCGGAGTCATTGCGGCAGCGATTATTCTTATTATTTCGGACCCGATTATCTCCTGCTATAACATTACAGCGGCAACAAAGGCAATGGCAAGCCAGCTTATGAACGCAATCGCATTGATCGTAGTGTTCAGATCCGTGAATAGCATCCTTACCAAAGGTGTTTTACGGGGCGGAGGAGATACAAGATTCTTAATGGCAGCTGATATTATATTCTTGTGGATTGCCAGTGTTCCGTTGGGATATTATGTGGGTGTCGTATTAAAAGCAGCAGCATTCCTTACATACTGTGCGCTTAAAATTGATGAGATATTAAAATGTATCCTTTGCTATTACAGATTGAAAAATGGAAAATGGGTAAAAAACATCGAATCCGATGCATAAAACAAAAGAATTTTTTAGAAGAGAGGAGACAAAAAGGACGATGGAACATCAGATTAAATTATTGCCCGGTATTCCGGATGATGATAACAGGGAGTATCTTCCGATGAAATTAAAGGAAAGTGAGATCGTTGTAAATGAAAATGGAAACAACTCACAGGTTTATCCGGCGAATTTAAAAGAGATGAAGGAGTGCCTTATTGATGAAAATGAGGATACATGGTATGAATACGTACCGGACAGCTATGATCCTTTGAAGAAGACTCCGCTGGTATTTTCAATGCATGGAGGAATTATGACAGGATGGGCTCAGTGCATCTATACTTCATGGTCGCATGTGGCTGACAGAGAAGGGTTTATCGTAGTATATCCAAATGCACATTCAAGAAGGTTCTGGCAGATTATGTGTGAGAGAAGATTATTTGCCCAGCTCTCAGAATACAATGACGAAGGAATTTACATGCATGATTTTCCGGATGATATCAGTGAAAATAACGATGTCAGAATTGTATTCAAGTTGCTTGAGAAAATGAAGGATAAATACAACATCGATGATGAAAGAGTATACATGCAGGGAATGTCGCTTGGAAATGCGATGACTTCAATGATGGCAAGATATTATGGTAACCATTTTGCAGCAATGGCAGGATCGGCCGGACCAAGTACAATTGGATTATTGTTCGATGAAAATGATAATCCGGTAAATGCCGGAGGTCCGCTTCCGGCATGGCAGGCAAGGATGGAATTCGATCAGGCGCCTCCGGGAAGCACTGAATCAGTAGAAGATGTAGTTGCGAAAAACAGAGAATACTGGTTGAGGATAAATGAATGTGATGAACTGCCTCAGATTAAGATTGACGGGGAAAATAACTTCGCATTTTACAAAGGAAAGAAAGCGGATTATGTTTTCCGGGATGTAAAGAACAGAGACCATGGACAGACATTTGATGAGGCGGAACTTGTGTGGGATTATCTGTTCTCTGGTACAAAGAGAAAAGCAGACGGAACTACGGAATATATAAAGCCTAACATGGAGAGAACCGGTGATGCAGTATCACTTGCAGCCGCTCCGGATTGCGGATATGCATGGGTAAATAATAAGAAAGTCAGGCTGCCGGGAAAATCAATGATGTGGAATAAACTGAAATACCATGGATTAAGAGGCGGAGCAATTGTAAGGGGTTCCTACTGCATGATACCGGCCTCGTTCGCGGCAGAGTGCATTGGCGCTGATTACGTTGAAAAAGATGGGCATGGAGTAATAACCTCAAAAGATGGCATCCAGATTCAGATTGCCAGAGGGTGTGTCGGATGCACCGTCAATAACAAAGTGAAATCTATGTTATGTGAGCCGATTGAAAGAAATGGAATGTTATATATATCGCTTGAATGGTTCTGCAAAGATATTTGTAGAATGCATGTTTCGACTTGCAGCGATGTGATATATGCAACCGATCATTATTCCGTATTGTCGGTGAATATGGCAAGACTTATCAAAGATTTATTGAAGTAAGAAGCAACAGTTCATCTGCAGGCTGAACTGTTATAGCAAGAAAGTGTGATGGAGGCATAAGATGAGTTTACAGGTAAATGACAGAATACTGTGGCCGCAGGGAAAAAGAAAGGCGCTCACGCTAAGCTATGATGACGGAATTACGCAGGACCGCAGATTGGTGGAAATGTTTAACCAATACAATGTCAAAGCAACATTTAATTTAAATCCGGGATTGTTCGGAAGAAAAGGAGTAGTATCTGCGGGGAAAAAGGAAGTGCCGCATATAAAAGTGGATGCTGACGAAATAGCTGTACTTTATGAAGGACATGAAATTGCAGCGCATGGGCAGTATCACGAATGTATGGCAGGAATGGATATTGCGAGATGTGTGGAGGAGATTCTTGAGAGCAGAAAGGCGCTTGAGAGAATACAGGAAAAACCTGTGACGGGTTTTGCTTATGCGTTTGGGGCGTATGATGATGTGGTGGTTCAGGCTCTTGAAGCTTCGGGGATTTCCTATGCGAGAACAATTGAGGATACACATAAATTTGAAATACCAAAGAACTTTTTGACATGGAATCCGACATGCCATCATAATGATGAGAAACTATTTGGACTCACAGATGAATTTCTGTCGGACGGTTTTTATTTCTCCCTTGTAGCTCCTGCCAAATTAGTTTATGTATGGGGGCATAGCTACGAGTTTGATCAGTGCGGAAACTGGAATCATATGGAAGAGTTTATCGGCAAAGTGTCGGGACGCGAGGATGTCTGGTATGCAACAAACGGCGAGATCAGAGAGTATGTGGAAGCCTATAAGAGGCTTGTATACTCGGCAGACGGAAAGTATGTTTACAATCCAACATCAATCACTGTTTGTTTAGGCGGAACATTTACAAAAGAATTTGTAGAAGTATTACCGGGGCGGACGATGAAGCTTGTTGAGCCAATTGATATGTAATAAAAGGTAACAGTTCAGCCATAGGACTTTGCATTTGCTGCAAAGTCCGTAAGAACGTGTGATGGAGAGAGAATCCAGCCCCTTCACCGCAGGTGAACTTATACTTTGTCGGACGTACGTCCG
>ERZ808046.691-NODE-691-length-23032-cov-4.697495_pt1 | contig 23032 bp, 20 predicted proteins | sample MGYA00380196_ERZ808046 | MGnify/ENA primary metagenome ERZ808046 (study PRJEB31490, sample SAMN06133421) | mouse gut metagenome | isolation source: Z6_2 | host: mice | place: China: Chengdu | collected 2015-05 ...
GTATATGAAGCAACGTAGATCTTCAAAAGGTCCTCAAAACGTTGTAGCAACTGTTCGATCATTGTCTGTAGCCCACTGGCATGCACTTCACTGATATAATTTGCGATCCCATCAGCAGCACCACCAGTGAGACCGCCTTTACCACTTGTAAAAACATTTAAGCTTTTTTGCGTTTTACGTAATAGATCACGCCGACTGTTCAAGCCTTGGTTTGTTGCCAGCATGAATCCATATAACTCCATGTAATTCATCTTAGTCATTTGGTTCACCTCCGTCCCATTTTTTCGTCTAGTTCACGCATATTTTGAGCTACTTTTTCGATCCGCTTGGCATCATTTTTAACCAAAGCTCCATATCTATGCAATAAATTATTGATCTGAGTATATTTTTCTCGGATCTTTTTAGGCGTTGGCGTGTTAATGCTACTATTTGGTTGTCGCAAACCATCTTGCTTACCCGCCAAAGCATTGCCAGCAGTACTGATCTGTCGTACATTTCGCTTGACCTCTCCTGTATTTACGCTGATCTTTGCCATTTATTTTCACTCCCTAGATGATCCAATAACTTTGCTTCTCTGCTCGTAAGCGTCGGATCGTGTTACTATAATCTTCAAAAGCATCTCCCATCAAAGAAGAGAGCCCCTTAACATCATCTTCCACATAGCCAACTTTTCGTTTATGTTCGCGATAAACATTGCCCTTCCAAACATTTTCACCACCATGTTCTAGCTTATTAGTCCGTAAACTATCTAGCTCCGCTTGCAGTGAGGTCAACTCTACCATCGCTTGCTTTAATCTTTCAATTTTTCGATCGATCGTTGCATTATGCCGATGGACCGCTTCGTTATGCTTAGCGACCTTAACAAGTCGCTCAGCGATCTCTTCTGGACTCATCTAGTTATTCTCCTTTATCAAATTTCTCAGACAAACCACTGAAAGGATCGACTGTACTTGAAGAATTTTCTGCAATCTTAGTGACCTTTTTAGGCTCGTTTTCCACTTTTTCTAATGCCTCATTAATCTCTTCAACCAAGAGTTCATCATCAGCATCTGTGTAGCCTACAGCAATTACTTTATAGACATCTTCGCTATTGAAATATACTAATTGTCCATCCACTAAACCTTCAGGATATAAGACTGCCCCATATTCGAAATATTTGACATCTGTTTCGTCCTCATTTGCAGGTACATAAACCGCACGTTGCGCGATCATGACCTTTTTGATCGAACCGTTTAAAACAACTACTGTCCCTAAGGGTAAAAAATCTACTTTTTCCATTCTACTGTCATCTCTTTCATTAAATTTTTCCTGCCAAACGTACTTTGGCATATTTGGTTCCTTGCGATTCAAAGTAATAAGCTTCATTACCTGCTAAATTCTTTTCTAATGATGATCCCATAACTTTGATCGTGTCCGTATCATTCAATCTGGCTGTGACAACTCCGGCTGTAATATTTTTGCGCAGTTCTTGAACATTTAAATCAAAGCCTTTTTCAATGTAGTTGATACTATCAGAAATGATAATATATAAACCTGCTCGCCAAGCTTGCTTTAAAGTCAAGATAAAGTTATCGATCGTCAAACCACTTTTTTCAAAGAACAGGCGCAAATTAGGAATATACATAAATATTTGCTCTCCCACAGCCTTACTCCCAGCTAGCTTCACATACTCAGCCAACAATAATTTCAAGCGCTCGATATCATCCCCCGATGCCGTATAAACTTCATCAAAGCTGGCATAGTTATCCGTATATACTTGGCCTTCAAAATCGACCAATACTGTCCTTTTCTTTGTATATTTCAGCAAGAACAATAAACTAGTATCTAACATTTGACGTTGTTCCTCAGTTCCATAGATCAATGTGAAGAAATGATGTCTTACAGGTTCAAAGCCTAAGACCTCTGTGGTTTGAATATCAAATGTTAACGGTAACTCACCATCTACAAGTAGTTTCGTAACATCATCACGTTTTTCGAAGTACTCTAACCCAAATTGTAGTGGTAGCATCGGGATCGCTTTTGGCCGTTCACCAGTCCAAAAAGTATCCATTTTTTCGGCCAATGCTCCAATGTTTTTAATAATGCTCAATGAATCTTCACCTGTAGTTGGTTGATATGTTTGAAAGACATCAACTGCATCGTCGATCTCTACTTGTCCGCGTCCTGGAATAGGTGGTATTTGGATCCGATCACTACCTAACACCTCGATCAAATCATCATTATTGACTAGATAAAGCATCAATGCTTTAGAGATATTAGAGCGCATTCCTAAGCGATAAGCTGTCATCTGATTAGAACTCATTACTAGAAATACGCCTAAAGCAGCACCTTCGCGTAAAACACGATTGATCATACTGTCAACAACATCACGATCGTCATCTTCAATAAGCGCATCATAAGCATCGATCACATTAATACTCATTGCTAATGGTTGGTCAGCCATTGCTTCGTACTGTTCAAAGTTAGCGACACCATGTTCTTGGAATAAAGTTTTCCGCTGATCTAAAGTTTCGCCGATCCGTTGTAACATTTTGAAGAATTTTTCCTTTTCTTCTAGTCTTACGTGATCAGCTACATGCGGTAAGTTTCTCAAAGGCAATAAGCCATTATTCCCAAAATCAAGCAGATTAAATTGGACTTGAGCTGGAGAATTATAACGTGCCAAATTGAGCACTAACGTTTGTAATGCCGTGGATTTTCCGTAACCAGAACTACCAATAAAGACGGCTGGATTAAATTTCTCAATATCAAACAATAATTCCTTTTGCATCTGTTGCTCAGGTATATCTAACATTCCAAATGGCACTGCTAATTTTCGTTCTTTTTGCCATTCATTTACCCAATCTACTTTAGGCGTAACGATCTTTTCAGCTAGATCTGGTAACCATGGTTTCATCGGAAGAACAACTTGATCCTTCTCAGCGATCCTTGCTATTTCGTCTACAACTACTTCCAATTCTGACTGAACTTCCTCATATTCTGCCTGAACAACTTCACCTTCAGAAAGATCGGTATTTAACAATTCTGCTTGTCCTAAATGATTGATCAACCAGATCCGATCATCTACTTTGGCAGTATTTTGGGCTTCATCAGGAACATATTTAGCACCACTATAAGCGGTTTGGAACAACTCATAGATCTCATTATTACCAACTTGCAGATAACCACGCCCAGGTAAGGTGATCGAAGCGGCATCTGGTGTTTTGATCACTTCTTTTGAGTCAGCAGGTTCGGCCACTTTTAAGGCGATCTTAAAGCGTGAGTTCGACCAGATCTGTTCGTTGACCACCCCACTTGGTTTTTGCGTAGCTAAGATCAAGTGTACCCCTAAAGAACGCCCGATCCGTGCAGTCGAAACTAACTCATTCATAAATTCGGGTTCGTTAGCTTTTAACTCAGCAAATTCATCACTGATCAAGAACAGATGCGGTAACGGCTCAGTTGGATACACCCCATCAGTCGCACCTGTTTTTCCCTTTTTGTACAACTTGGTGTAACCGTTGATGTGGTTGACCCCAAATTCTCTAAATAAACGCTGGCGGCGCTCTAATTCAGCATGAATACTCTTCAAGGCCCGAGCTGTACTTGCTCCATCAAGATTAGTGATCGACCCCAATAAATGTGGCAGATCAGCAAATAAGTTCGCCATCCCCCCACCTTTATAATCGATCGGTAAAAAGCCCACATCTTCGGGAGCAAAATTGACCGCTAACGACAAAATAAAGCTCTGTAAAACTTCAGATTTACCCGAACCTGTCGTCCCAGCTAATAAGCCGTGAGGACCATGTGCTCTTTCGTGTAAATTCAAGTTGACCACATCATTTTTGCCCCGCACGCCCAAAGGTACTGCCAACGTCTTAGACGTATCAGCTAGCTGCCAGCGCTTTTTCACATTTAGCTCTGCGACACGCTTAACATTGTACAGTTGCAAAAACGAGATACTTTCAGGGATCGAATTTTTTTCGACCTCAACGTGGCGTAAATTAGCCAAGCGCTTGATCGCTGCTGCCTGTGTTATCTTTTTAGGATATGAATTCGGCACAAATTCTAGGTTCAAGTAGGTCTGGTCTTCATTGATCAAGGTCCCTAACTTTGAACTGTGATAATCAACTAAAGTCGTGACCGTTTCAGGCAACATTGCTGTAGTCTCTTTTGCCCAGATCACAGTCACACCGTAACGACTCATATCTTCCATCAAGAATTCATTTAAGTTATGCCCCGTCAACCATGATTCATCTTGGATCACTAAAACGATCTGGGGCTTAAAAAACATTGCTTCTCGAGAATTGCGCTGTTCTTTATACTCTTGGCGACGCTTGACTAACATTTGATACAGCGAGTTTAAGACCATATCACGGGTTTGGGCGTTATAGACGAGTCCGCGCAAGTTCAAACTTTCTAATTGAAAATGCGGTAACCACCGCCATTCCTGCCAATGATCTTGATATTCAGCTTCATTTAGCACGGCGACAAATTGAACATCGTGATACGAATGAAACGCTGCTAATTGAAACAATGTCGTCTGTAACGCTTGGCGTAAAGCAGCACTATTGCCCGCTAACCCCAAGGTCGTTTGGCGCAATCCGATCGTCACGGGAATATTTTCAACTTTTTCATAAGGTTCGATGATCTTTTGCTCAATGAATTTTTCTAATTTGCTCTTGATCTTAGCATCATTTTTGTCGTGCTCAAACTGGTAACTGATCGGCAGAGTCCCCTGACCTAAACTCAAAGTCAAAAAGTCATCATTACTGAGCATCCGTTCATACAAGCGCGGATCATAGTGATACATCATCGCAGCGATCTCTTCGGATGTAGGATGATCGTATTGCATCACGGCTCGTTGTTCTTGATTTAATTTAGCCAGCTGCCCCGTGATACTTAACAGGTACTGTTCATAAGCTGCGTTAGCCTGTTTATTTTGAGTTTGGATCATTTTTTTATTGGTAAAATAGCTTGAGATCGAGAAACCAGCGGTCAAGACACTAGCACTCCCCATCCCCAGCATCATCAAACCATTGCCCCCACTCAATAAGCTGACTAACCCACTAGCTACGACCATTCCCAGTGGCGGAACGATCATTTGCATCAGAGCACCTTGAGGAGGTGTTTGTGGTGTCGGGACATTTTCTAAACGCAACTTTTGTTTAGGTTCTTGCAGATAGATCCGTGGGCTTCGGCGAAAATTAGGAAAATCAACGGGATATTCATGGTGGCGCTTAGTCGGTAATAATTTATCGATATTTAACATGATACCTTGACGTAATGGTGTCAATTTAAGCTGCGCTTCCCGTAGTTCCAGCAATAATCCATCGACATACAATCTTGTTCCCAATTCCCATTTGGCTTTGATACGTTCACAAAGTTCATCGTGCCAATAAAGCTTGGCTCCATTACTAAAAGCTTCTACAAAATAGCCTTGCTTTGTAGGCGTGATCTTCACAAGTGCTGGGGTATCAAAAACGATATCTCCTGCTTCTTTAGCTAAAACCAATGGACGTGTCGGTAAAGCTGTCGTCAGGACCCGTAAGCGTTCAGACGCGATCACAAGCTGATCTGCCACTTCTTTGGCTGGCTTATCCGTTGTGGTCCAGTGTTTGAAGGTCTTCGTCAATTCAAAAACTTCACATGCCGTGGTAGCTTGTTGATCGATGCGATCATCGACTCGGTTAGTTGGATCAGCATACAGTTGCTCAATCGGCTTCAAATTCATTCTTCTCACCGCCTAGTTTTTTCAAGTATTCATTGATCTGTTTACGATATTTGCTTAATTCTGCTTGCTTTTTAGCCCCATCCATCGTGGTATTGTTCTTAGTCGCAGTGTAAAGTTTCGTATAGGCATGCAAGATATATTCGTCATCACCGATATTTTTAGCTAAACTCAACGCCTCTGTGTATTGCCCACGACCTATCTGGATCCAGTAGTTCAACTGGTTAGAGTTAGAATTTTGTGAGATATTTTTCAAGACTGCCTTTTTTTGCTGACTTGAAAGTGTATCAAGCTGGATATAACTGACCGCTAATACGTAGCGTGCGCTCTGGGGCAAGTGCTCCGGTGAATAACGCGCCAGCTCTTTAGTCGTATCAGCATAATTGTCATTTAAAAAACGCGCTTGTGCCGTTACGATATGCTCGGCTTTAGGCACCGTATAAAAACCCCAAAAAAGGGTCACGCCAAGTAAGATCACACTTATCACGCTACCAATGCCCGCGATCCATTTGAGCATTTGAAATTTAGTTTTTTTGACCGTTACTAGTGTCTTTTGCGCTACTTGCTCTTGGGTCATGACCTGTTGATCGACCAGGCTTTTAAGTGCTGTGATCGTAGTTGCTTTTGCTAATTGCTGGGCGAACGTATGCCGCAAAGCACCGGCACCATTGACTAACTTGGCATAATCTTGCTTAGGTTCAAGTAAGTATAAGACCAACGCCCGAAATTGCTTGACTCTAAGTTCGGCTGTTTCTTTGAACGGCGCCACCGAAGACTTGAACCCCCGGTGTGCGACAACGATCCGTTGCCCGATAACAAAAAGGTTCTCAGGGGCAATAAAAGGTTGTAACAACCCCGCTTGTTCGTCAACGACCCAATAAAGTTGGGGCAATAAACGTAAGACTGCCGCCCGGTCAAAGCGTTTAACATATTCTGTCAGCGCCAAAGCTTTTTCAGGAAGTTGATAACTCAAAGTCAATTGATCTTCGTTTGCTTTGAGTACTTTGCCGGGCAAATAATGTTCATCACCTGACAAAAAAAGTTCGTATTCGGCTAATTCAGTCAACCGATATTTGTCTGCGCCTAAGGTCACTTTGAGCTCAGACTTATTTTGTTTGAATTCAAGCTCAAGCTTGCCATCACTTATCAGCGTCATTTTCTTTCCTCACACTCACTTCAAATTGGTCGCCATCTCCCAAAGGGTAGGCCTGTAATGGTACATTTTCATCTATCGTCAATGCTTTATTAAGTAGGTGCAACTCAAATCTTGCTGGTAGTTCCACCTTGACAACGGCTAGCGCTGGTCTAAGTTGCTCAGCTAATAATTTTAGCGTTGTCTTTTTAGAAACTTGCAGATCATAGACTGTGCCAGCGTATTTCAGTCCGATCCTGATCAGTTGTTCGTCCATCGACTATTACTTTCCTTTCGTTTTACACGTCTTTTGGTGAAATATATCCCTAACGCACTTCCTAAAACTGCCATTATTCCAAATAACAACGTGGACCACAGGTATTTGAAGCCTGCGAGCTCAGACGTTTTTCCCTTTTTGTCACCGGGCACGACTTTTAGCTTAGAGCGCTTGGTAAATAAGTATTTGCGTAAGACCTGCTGATTTTTTTGCTGGATCTGTTTTGAACTGTGCTCACGGTGCGTAAAGATCTTTTTTTCAGCTTGAACTACGGGAGCACTAGCTTGCTTTTTTTGCTTTTTATTTTGACTTTCCATCTCGGGGGAAAACAGTGTCTTGACTCCATAATTTTGTAGGGTATCATCTTGGTAGCCATCATCATAGATCATTTGTTCATTTAGTTCGAGGCTACCTTCATCGGCTGTTGCTGTCACAGCTAAACCGCCTAAAAACACCAGACAAGCTCCTAGACACACACCGATAGTCTTAATTTTCATCATCTTTTTTTACCACGGTCTCATTTGTCAGCGGGCGCAAAAATAAGCTAGCCCCAAAGACTGCGACAGTCGCTAAGATCAGTCCTAATAAGGTCGTGAGCCCCACCGTGCCCCCGCTCACCAACGCCGTATAGCCGGCTTCGATGTTTTGCAACGGTGAAAAGCGATATAACACTTGAACGAACGTGCCCGCTTTAACTAAGATCCCTAAAAATGGTGTCAATAGGATATATAGGCCTAAGATCAAACCAAAGATAAAGAGTGTTACTTCCCGTTGCATTCGGGCACCCGCCGTGATCAGGCCTGTCAAAAGCGTCATGACCGTGATCGCATAGATGATCCAAACTGCTCTTGCTCCGATTTCTGGCAGACTGTACGTGCTCAAAGCAAAGATCACCCCTAAGCCCAAGCTGATCACAAATGTCAAAATAACGCTAGGTAGATTCAACCATGCACGTGTATGTTCGATCAAAGCTTCTTGTTCCAAAATAGTTCGCTTAGGTAGATATTTAGCGATCCCAAAGCCAATAAAGACTGCACTCAAGGCCCCGATCACTGTCATAAAATATGGTACTAACGAATGTTTTGGCATCGCCGTATACGAACCAGTAGCTTTGATCGGATTGGTCAAGAAATTATAGACCTTACTGTTATCAGCCTCACCACTACGCGCATTTTGCATGACCGTATTGAATGCCTTAGCATAATCTTGATTGTTATGCGCTTGTTTTTGGCTATCCTTTAAATTTTGACTCAAATTAGTCTTGATCGTTTCGGTCGTCTGTTGCAACTTGGTGGTATTATCCGTGAGCTCTTTGATGAGTGGTCGTAGTCCTTTAGTATCGACCTTATCAGTTGGCATCAAGTCTTTTGTCCCAGTCATCAAGGAAGTCTTTAGCGTTTGATATTGTTGCGTCAATTGCTCAGGACTTACCTCTGTTTTAGCACTTGTCACTGGCACTAAAACTGGATCTACATCTGTCGCCGTGGATTTATCCGCATTGACGGCTAATCGAGCTTTGTTATACCACTCGATGATCCCTGCCACCTGTTCGAGATACTTTTGTAAGCCAGCTTCGGTCAAACTTTGACTGATATCATTTAACGTCTTGATCTGAGCTGGTGTGTTTTCATCAACTACCAGTTGCCCCGTCGCTTCGCCTAGTTTTTTAACTTGTTCGCTCAATGCAGCGTATTGCTCTACTAACTTAGTGGCATATCGTTCTAGCTCGGGGCTAAGGTCAGCACTCTTAGTAACTAATGCTGCTAATGAATCAGGACTTGCAACGATCTTATCTTGCGTTTGTGTAGCTAAAAAATCGCTTAAATTTTCCTCTTTGCCATAAACAGCCATTACTTCCTGAGCTAAAGCCAAAGTCTGCGCGACATTTTGGTTCAACTCAGTGCTATTTTTTTGTGAGACTACCACAAACCGGCCAGTATTTTGGACTTGACCATTGACGTTCCACTCATAATCAGTCGTTGCTTTGATTTGATAGTCAACAGTCATTACCACAGCATAGTTAGCTGGCAATGTAGTAACGTGCGATGTTTGCGAAGTAGCCTCTTCTTTAGCCGTTGAACTAAAGGCTGCCTCAGCAGAACTAGATGCAGCTTCAGCCTTTTGCTCTGGCTTAGCCACTGAAGTCGTTGTTTGTGGCCGAGTAAAACTAACTGTAAAGCGTCCTTGGCTGATAGGGGTCATTTTGACATCTTGATAGCCTGCTTGTTGCAAGGTCGCAACAAGCTCATTTTGTGCCAAAGTCACCGTTGCCCCATCACCTTTTAGCTGGACCACATTAGGTTTATCTGCCGTTAGCTCTAGAGTCACTTTAGCTTGGTACTTGTCTTCGCTAGTGTTTTCTTTAAGATAAGTCACTTGTTTACCATAATCGATCCCAAGACCCTTTGCATATTTTTCTAGGATCTGTGTAGCAACTTGATAATCTTTTTGTTCTTGCTTAGACCAAAGATCTGTTGTTGCACCATCGGCTTGCACTAATTCAGTCGCTACCTCCAACTTGGATAGCTTTTTCTTTAGCTGTGCTTCAAAAGCGGTCAAGATCTGCGTGTTATTGCCATTGTTCCCATTTAATTTAGCTTTTAGCGTGGCTAGATTCTCTTCGACTGTCGTTTGGGTCAGACCGTACTCTTCTTCGAGCTGTTGTTGCAACGAATGCAAAGTTTGGTACTGTTCATTTAACTGTTGCAACTGCTTGCTCAAAGCTGCTTGATCGCTAGAAACGGCACCAACTAAAGCAGTCGAAGTATCATAGAGTGGTAAGACTGGAGCTGTATCTGTAAAATAATTGCCAACATTCAATTGATAAGCTGAACTTTTCTTGGTCAATGCCTCATAGAGCTTGATCTGTTCGTCTAATTTATCATGTAAAGATGTACGGGCAGCTTGCTCAGCTTCATTATTGCTCGTTAAGTCTTGATCTAATCCCTGTAATAATGTTTGAACACTATGACTAAAAGCCTCATCCGCTTGAACACTTGCTTGCCGGTCTTCATCTAAAACACTAGCTGTACCAAAGATCGTTGCAAATTGGTCGTTTAGCCCATAAAATGGCGCCTGAACTTGGCTGGAGAGATCACTGACCTGATTTTTTTGCTGGTCAGCGCCTCTTTGCATCGCAACTTGCGCACTCCGCAAGTTACCAACTAAACTCGAAAAATACATCCGCACGACACGGTTATTGAAGTAATTGATCAAATTGTCGACATTACGTCCCACAACTTGATTAGTTATCTCGTTTTGCCCTTTTCTGACCCGATAACTGATCCCTGCCTGCTTAGGATCTGTGCTTTGTAACGCTAAGATCCGTGACGAGAAATTTTCTGGGATCACGACTTCTACATCATAAGTTCCATCATTCATCCCTGCTTCCGCCATATCAAATGGTGCCGTTTGCCACTCGTGCTCTTTATCACGTGAAACGAGCTTTAAAAAGTCACCACCTAAGTTGTATTCTTTACCATTGAACTTTGCGCCGTTATCTTGATTAACTAAAACATAGCGGACCTTATTATTAGCCTGCGCATTTTCATCGTGTCGCACGACACTTCGATTCTTAAGGCCTAGCCAGACTAAACTAAACACCAAGCATACACCTAATAAACTGATCAACACTAAGCTAAAATGCTGCCTAGTCATGTATTTTTTCATACGTATCATACACTCCTCTTTTTTTACCAAAAAAGCCCCCCAATTTATAATTGGAGGGCCTTAGAAATTAATGCAAACCAAAAGCGTTGCGATCTTCATTATCCCGTTGTTCAACGGTATTAGCGTATGTTTCAAGTTGGTGATCGATCTGTTCTAAAAGCTGCGTCATTTGGTCAACATTCCCCTTCAATTGTTCAAATTGTTGGAGATAAGCTTGAAAAGCTTGCCCGCGCCATTCATTTGCTATCGTGTTATTCTCATTTTGTACCCGTCGCATCTGTTGTTGGATCTCTTGAGATGCTTGAATGTAAACTTTTGCCGAAGCCCGTAGTTATTCAGGAGTTACGGAAATTGCGCCCATATGTGGACCCCACCTTTCACTTATTTTTAACACACCAAATAATAACATTATTCTAATTCTAAAACAAGGCAACTATAACCTAAAACCACCTGTTTTTCTAACAATATATCTAAATTTTTTTCATAATATAATTAATTATTTTTATATAGTTTATTCGAAATTAAGAGCTCATCCTTTTATACTGTGGATTAAAAAAGAATTATATAAATCACCAAAATTTAAGACATTTACTTCCATTAATGCCTAAATAATGTTTTAGTTATGAATTTTCTCATCGCATTTTTTATTACATTTTTGTTACAAAAAAGCTATGACTTAAGTTTGTAGCATATATATTGATAAAAAACATCTTCCAACGTTGTGAAGTGAACCTCCTAAGTTGGACAAAGGAATCTAACTTAGGGGGTTCACTTCATTGGATTTGAAGATGTTTTTTTCTTTAGCGGTAGTTTTTATTAATACCTGAATTGTCAAATCAAGTTAGAAAAAAGCTACTTATATCACAGCCACTGTGTTCAACTATTTGGACTTTGATGATAGATAGCGATCCCAAATAAAAGCGTCAAAATATTTAAAACGATCCCTAAGACGATGATATTGCTGTAGACTTGTGTTAATAATAGAAAAATGATCCAAAAAAATGAATATAGACTCGTGATCAAAGTCGAAACGATCGAAAAATCCAACTGCCTATATTCTTTATAGATCATCTTTTCAAAAATATTACCTGATATCCCGATCAAAACAAAACCTAAAAATAACAAGATCAATTTTAAATATAGCTGTGGAACTAAAAATAGCAATAGAAAAGCTGTTCCCGAAAAGATATAGTCGATACAAAAAAATCTATGATGTTCTAGCGAAACATATGGCGCTAATAAAGCACCTGTAAAATCAGCTGCCTGTTGAACAGCTATGACCAAGCCTAGCCATTTAACATCAATATGTAAGCTGATCAAATATAACGGAGCTAATGTTACTAAAAGATCCAATGCTCCGCTCAAAAAGGCTTCGATCACAATGATCTGGCTAGCTTGTTTTTGCTTAAAAAACTTACTGATGTATCCTACTAAACTCTTTAACGGTGGAAGTTTTTCAGTTGTTGGCTGTAATAAAGCTCTAGAAGTCTTTAGTTGTACGATAAAAATGATACCTAACACTAAAAACGGTAAACTCAACTGTAGCAAGCCTAAATATGACATAAGTCCTAACACGAGCGACGCTACAAAATTACTTAAAATATCTAAAGTATTTCCCGTAAAATACTGAATGTCAACTGAACGCTCGATCAACTCACTGTCATTTTCCAATGCTTCAGGTACTAGTCGCATCTGTAAGGCACCTTGGATACAAGATATCATGCTAAATAAAATATTATAGACATAAATATAGCCGATCGCAACTTTATAGTAAAAACTAATGATGACAAGTACTACTAATACTAGGTACAAAGTCCGGAAAATAAAGAGCCACTCTTTGGTCCGTTTGATCCTAGCTAAAAGTGGGCTATATAAAAACGCAAACATTGATGGGATCATTCCTAACAAGGCAAATAATGATAAGGCATCTGCTTTGATATGATAGACCTCGACTAACCCAAGCAATAAGGCAACATTATAAAAACTATCGCCAATATTATCTGATGCTCCGCTTAAAAAATAAATTAATTCACTAACCTTGTATATCGTCAAGCACAAAAAATGTCTAGTGTGAACTTTGCTGGATGTTTTGGCTTGAATACCACTTGCAATAAAAAAAGACACGTTGCTTTTCAACAACGCGTCCTCGTTATTTTTGTAATTAAGCTTTTTTACCTGGTTCAGAAGCGATCAACATCATCTTGCCTGCTAACGTCCAAGATTTGACGGCATAAGGTAAGATAAAATGCATCCCTTTCTTAAGTTCATAGGTACGACTCTCTACTTCTAATTGCCCGTTTCCATCTAAGACTGAGACCAACGTATATGGTGCTTGTTGACGTTCAAAAGTCGCACTGCCAGCGATCTCCCACTTATAGACCGCAAAGAAATCAGTATCGACAAAACGGGTAATTTTTTTATCACCTGTTACAGTCGTTTGAATATCCAATTTAGGATCGACATGCGGAACGTTGGTCACATCGATCGATCGTTTCAAGTGCAACTCACGCTTTTTACCGGTCGCTTTATCGATCCGATCAAAATCATACAAGCGATAAGTCGTATCTGAACTTTGTTGCGTCTCAAGGACCATGATCCCTTTACCGATTGCATGGATCGTACCTGCTGGAACATAGAGGAAGTCACCGGCTTTGACGGAGATCTTGCGTAACAATTTATCCCACTGTTTATTTTCGATCATCTCAGCTAACTCTTCCCGCGTCTTTGCATGATGCCCGTAATACATCTGAGCCCCTTTATCGGCAGCTAATACATACCAACATTCAGTCTTGCCCAACTCGCCTTCATGCTCCTTAGCGTAAGCATCATCTGGGTGCACTTGCACAGAAAGGTCAGCTTTAGCGTCCAAGATCTTCGTCAATAGCGGGAAAACATCGCCTTTAGCGTTACCAAAAACTTCACGGTGCTTATCCCAGACCTCAGTCAAAGTCAGACCCTTGTATGGTCCATTTTCAACGATCGCCGGTCCATGTGTGTGGGCCGAGATCGCCCAACATTCACCTGTATGATCACTTGGGATCTGATAACCGTATTCAGTATGTAAACGGTCGCCACCCCAAATTTTTTCTTGAAAATATGGTTCTAAAAATAATGGTTCATTACTCATCTTCATCATCGCCTCGCCTAAAAGTCTATACATTTATTCTATCACACTCAAATAAATTGTAAACCTTTTCCATCTAGTCTTTTTCTGCAAGATACGTAGCGACGATCTTATCACGCCATTCTAAAAATGCTTCATTATCTGCCCTTGGATGCACGCGGTTTGTTAAAACGATCAGGGCATTTTTTCCTTTTTGATCAAGTAGCATAAAAGTTCCGGTAAAACCAGTATGATAAAGACAAGGGGTATTACTTTGATCATAACGCAGATCCCAACCTAGCGAGCGTCCAAGATCATGGGTCGGAGTATGGTCAGCATAGAGCATCGCGACCGTTTCTAGTGCTAATATTCCTGGGATCGTTTGGGGAGCAAGCATCCATTTAGCAAATTTGATCAGATCAGCTAAATTAGAAAATAACCCCGCCGATCCACAATGTTTTCCTAAAATAAAAGCTTTAGGATCATGAACTTCTCCTTGGATCAAGCCTCTAGTCGCCGTTAGCTCAGTTGGCACACACTGCTTTTTTGGAGGAGCAAAGGTCGAATTTTTCATACCTAATGGCCGTAAAACCTCGGTCGTGATCACCGCTTGCACAGGTCGATGGTAAAAAACTTCAATGATCTGTCCCAGTAAGATCAAGCCGATATCGGCATAAACGACCTTTTTCCCCAACCAAGCAGCTGGTTTCAAAGTATACAAAGCCGCCATCAATTCAGTTGGTGGCAGTTGATCACGATTTTTTATGTAACCACTAAGAGCAGATGTGTGGGTCAATAAGTGACGCAAAGTCACCCTTTGATCGCTGAAGCGCGGTAAATATTTAGCAACTCGATCATCCAATCGTAACTTTTTAGCCTCCAACAGCTGTAAGATCACCGTCGTCGTCCCAATGACCTTAGTCAACGAAGCCAGATCATATAATGCCCCATCTTCTAGTGGCTTTAGCGCTGGAACTAGTTGCTTATTGCCAAAGACTTCAGTTTGGACATCATCTTGATAGATCATGGCATAGGAGACCCCAGGCACGATCTTTTGGTCTACCAGCTGGTGTAATAAGGCAACTGTTTTTTCGTTCATGCTCAACTTTCCTCTTGTTTCAATTGATTGATATAGATGATCTTAAATTTACCATCAGCATAGTCTACCCGACTTGCCCGAGAGTTGTCGACTAAAAATAGCGGTACATCACCGTTCAACGACTCTAAGAAATTCGACAAGATCAAACCATGCGTTACGATCAAAATATTACAATCCTTACCTTCATACTCACAGGCGATCGTCTTTAAAGCACGGGTAAAGCGCTGTTCGAGGTGAACTGACGTCTCGATCTCTTCTTCACCATCCATCGTGCGAAAAAGCTCGGTCAACTCAGAGACATGCTCTTCATTGGCAAAAGCCCGCAAGATCTTTCGCAAACCCAAAGTCCGCAAAGCTGTAGGGACCATCGTAAAATTATTAGCTTCTTCAAATTTACCAAAACTCAATTCACGCAGATCGGGATCACTATAAATTGGCGGATAACCCTGTTTATTTTCCGCAAGAATATAGCGCGCTGTTTCCTTGGTCCGCTGAAGATCACTCGTGTAAACAGCTTCAAAACGGATATTTTTCAATTCTTGGCCTAGTCGCTTTGCCATACGGATCCCTTTTTTGGTCAACGGAGAATTCGTTGTCCCTTGCAAGCGACGTGATCGATTCAAACGTGTCTGTCCGTGGCGGACTAAATAAAAATGTATCACTAGTTTCACCAACTCTCTTTTTCTAAAAACACCTATCTCTATTATAGATTTACCACGCCAACATGCAAAACATTTTACCTAAAACTTCGCGCAACCATAATTCAAATGATTGTGCTAAAATGTTGATAGATAATGGGGGTAGTATTTTTGGCAAGTAATTCTGATTCGATTTTCAACATTTTATCATATTTGAAGCGCCATCCTGAAAAGATCTTTGCCTTAAGATCACGTTACGACAATGTGATCCAGATTTTTTTCAAAGACGTGATCAAAGTTGCTGATGCAAACATTTATTTTCCGGACAATAAATTAATGGTCAATTGTTTGACTGATGACTTTTTAGCTCAAAACGGTGATCTTTTAGACAGTTTTTGGCAACTAGCTGATCACGACTACATTGATCATCACGAAGTTTGGGCCACAACATCGCATTTGACCAAAAAAAACATGTACTTATTGGAGCTCTCATTTGAATAGTAGCTGTACTATAATGAGACAAGACAACAAGGATCTCGAGCTGATGCAATGTATCAGCTTGAGGTCCTTGTTACGTATACGGCGCTGACCGCATTTATTTACACTTTTTGATCATTTTTCGTTTTCAAGTGGACGGTGGACTTTCCAGATCAAAAGTAAGTTTAACGCCATCAAAGCTGCTGTTACCAAAAAGACCGCTTGATAGTTGAATAATCCCGAGATGAGCGAGCCCATCATCGAGCCAAGCATCGCCCCCGCTGCTTGAAATGATTGATTATAACTAAAGATCCGTCCAAAAGCTTCCCGTGGGACACTGACCGTCAAAACAGTTTGAACTGCAGGTAATAGTGCTGCATTAGCGATCCCCAATAAGAAACGCCAAAAACCTAAACTCCATGGTGAAGTCACAAAGTACATCGGCAAAAAAACTACCATAGCAGCAACTAAACCAAAGACTAATACTTTTAAAGGTCCGATCTTATCCATCTTGACACCTAAGCGTGAAGCAACTAACAACGTCCCAAAACCAGGCATTGCCGCCACGACCCCACTGACAAAGGAAACATTTCCCGTACCGTGCATCAATGATTTGACTAACAAACTAACGATCGGCGCGATCGACATCAAGGCTGATTGGATAAATAACGTTGTGATAAACATTGCAATGATCAACTGTTTATTTTCTAATTGTGCAAAGATCTCTTTCATTGGCTTCATCTTTTTAGCTGGGATCGGCGTAAAATGTTCTTTCGTATTAAATAAGGTCAGCAAAAAGACGATCCCCATCATCGCCCAACAAACAAAAAACGTTATCCGATAACCGGCAAAACCAGCTAATAGCCCCCCAACTAGTGGACCGAGCAAATTTCCCGTCACATTGGCTGTCATCATGTTTGCCATAACAGCACCGGAACGATTATGTGGGGTCTCACCTGCCATAAAAGCAGTCGCATTATTGATATAACCAGAAAAAGCTCCTTGAACGAAGCGCAGTAATACGATCGTCCAAGCATGGTGGACTAAGCCAACGGCAAAGATCGTAAAAGTCATCACCCCAGAGGCCCGTAAACACATGAGTTTGCGCCCTTTTTGATCGGCAAGATTGCCCCATAGTGGTGAAACGATCGCTTGGGCTAGATATGTAACAGCAAAGGCTAGGCCCGCATATAAGTTCAATTCAAATTTTCCATAAGGATGCAATGTTTCAATATAGAGCGCCATAAATGGCATCGTCATCGAAAAATTCAATCCCGTCATAAAACACCCTAGCCAAAGGGTCATAAAAGTTTTACGCCATGAGGCAGGCAGCTCAGGGTCTGCTACCATATTCATCACTCCTGTCATCATAATATTTACACTCTAGCAAAAATAACTTCAAATTACAAACCTAAATAAAAAAGTGAACTACCTGAGCAGTTCACCTTTTAATTACATTTCAAAGTCTTTTTCAGGATCCAAGCCGTAGAGTTCACTGACTGGATCAGTCTTAGCAGTCGGTTTAACTACAAGGATCGCCGTAACTGCTTTGGCCGACTCATATCCTGCTAAAGATACCACGTCTTCGATCAGATAAGTCAGACCGTCATTATTATAAATATGCTCACCGATCACCGGTAACTTTTCAAAAGAAGTTTTGTTCATCCGGTAATAATCCCCGTTTTTTTCGTGCATGACTAGAATCGCTTGCGTCACTTTGATCCCCCCTAAAATTTTTTACTTTATCAAAGCTCTTTCATTATAGTATATATCAATATTTTTTTACATAGGTATTTGTCAAAAAATATAAAAAGTTCTGCCAGTCTCCTAGCAGAACCCTTTACATTAGATATTGATAACTTTTTCTAAGAACGCTTTAGTCCGTTCATTTTGGGGATCTTCAAAGATCGCTTCGGGACGTCCTTCTTCGACAACATAGCCATCAGCCATGAAGACGACCCGATCAGAAACTTCCTTAGCAAAGCCCATTTCGTGGGTCACAACGACCATCGTCATCCCCTCTTTAGCTAGATCTTTCATAACTTCCAAAACATCGCCGACCATTTCTGGGTCAAGTGCCGAGGTCGGTTCGTCAAACAACATGATATCTGGATTCATCGCTAAAGCACGTGCGATCGCTACCCGTTGTTTTTGCCCACCTGAAAGTGAAGCCGGCATCGCATCGAATTTATCAGCTAAACCGACCGTTTCTAGTAATTTTTTAGCAGTCGTCATCGCTTCATCTTTATTGGCTTTACCCAACTCAACTGGTGCTAGCATGATGTTTTCACCCACACTCAAATTGTTGAATAAGTTAAAATGTTGGAATACCATCCCGATATTTTCACGAGCCTTATCGATATTTGTCTTAGGATCACTGATATCATGTCCGTCGATCACGATCGCCCCAGAAGTTGGTTCTTCGAGCTTATTCAAGCAACGCAATAAAGTACTTTTCCCTGAACCAGAAGGCCCGATCAAAACGACTACTTCATTATTTGCAACTTTAAAATCAATGCCCTTTAGCACTTGATTTGAGCCGTAGTTTTTCTTTAAATTCGTAACATCTACTTTTAAATCTGTCATTAATTATTGATCCTCCGTTCGATCCACTTTGAAAGAAGTGTTAAAACTGTAATGATGACTAAATAGATCACTGCAACGATCGCCCAGACTCTAAAGCCTTCTAGGTTGCGAGCGATAATGATCTTACCAGTCTGAGTAAGTTCAAGCAACCCGATAACAGATAGGATCGAGGTATCCTTTAAAGTAATGATGAACTGGTTGATAAACGATGGGACCATGATCTTGATCCCTTGAGGTAGGATGACCCGACGCATTGCTTTACCAAACGGTAGCCCTAAACTACGTGCTGCTTCCATCTGCCCTTTATCGACCGATTCGATCCCACCTTTAACAAAGGCAGCCGTATAGGCACCTTCATTTAACATCAACGTGATCACACCAGCTAAGAAAGCTGGGACTTTACTACCGATCAAACTTGGGACCCCATTATAAATGAACAGCGCTAACACGATCAATGGTAGCCCCCGGAAGATATAGATGATCGTTGTCGAAAGGCCACGGCAGAATTTGTTTGGTACGACACCTAACAAGCCGACAAAGATCCCAAAAATCGTGGCACAAAAGATACCCACAACCGTCAACTTCAGCGTCTCAATGATCCCTGAGATAAAAGCATCTTTATTTTCTTTTAAGATACCTAAAACTGTTCGATCTTCAGCAGTTGCTGTTTGTGACTTGACCTTAGTTTCAGAGGTTGCTTTGCCTTCTGTATATTTTTTGATGATCTTGTCATACTCACCGTTAGCTTTCAACTTAGCTAGACCTTCATTGAACATCTTAAGTAGTTCTTGGTTTTGCCCTTTTTTAACAGCAAAACCGGTTTCTGTCGTATTAGCTGGTTTAGTTACAACTTTTAGATCTAAGCCATTTTTGATCGCATAATACATTACAGCACTATCTTCAAAACAGGCATCCGAGTTACCATTGAGGACATCATTGTACACACCATCTGAATCATCGAACGTTACGATCTCAAAACCGTATTTATCTTTGATCGAATTAGCATAATCAGCCCCAGCTGTTCCAGTCTTAACAGCAACTTTTTTACCCTTTAACTCAGATAAACTTTTGATCCCACTACCATCCTTGACTGCCATTACGATCCCAGCAGAATAGTATGGATCTGAGAAATCAAACTTTTGCTTTCTTTCTTCTGTGATCGACATCCCAGCGATCATCCCATCGGCTTGGCCAGCACTCACGGATTGAACAGCAGCATTGAAGCCAACGGGGCGTATCTTAACTTTAAAGCCCTCTTCTTTAGCAATTGCACGTAAAAGATCTAAATCGATCCCCACATACTTATTCTCTGTGTTGGCATACACAAACGGTGGGAAAGTCACATCCGTGTCGATCGTATATGTCTTTTCTGATGCAGCTTGGATCTGTGGCTGGGAGAAAACACCCAACATAAACAATCCAAGCACTGCACTTAACATTGCAATAAACTTCTTCATGGGAACTCCCCTTTACTAGAATTTAATATAAAATTATTATAGCACAACTTTTGTCAGAAGATAGTACATGGAAGCTCAATCCATAATATAAAACTTAGATTTTGTATCATAATACTATTAAAAAAGCCTATAAAAACAGGCTTTTATCCTGAGTCCAAAAAATAAAATTAATTTTTGATTAACTTTTGTGACATGTAATTAGTCAAAAGGAGCCGATACTTGCTAATAAGCCTAAGATAAAAGCATTTATAATTAAATTAGCACTAGCGAAATCACAACCTGCAAATGTGATAAAATATAACATATCATTTGCATGATCTTTCAAATTCACTTGTTTTCCCCTGTAAAATTTTTTCGATCGCTTGGGCTAGTATTTTTCGCTTGACCGGTCGATACTTCTTTAACCCCGGCAAAAAGGCAATCACGTGTAAGATCTTTCCTAAATAATACGTGCTCTTTTTAGCGCGATCATAGATCAAGCCGGGATACACCACATAGGCACGCTTCCCTAAAACTTGGTGTGCATATTTTTCAACAGTCCGTTTAGCTCTTAAATAAGCCGGAAGTCCCACATTAGCGGAGATGAACAAAAATTTAGTTTCGCTTTTTTTGATAGTCGTAATGATCTTTTTAGCAGGTTTAATGCTGGCATTTTGATAATCCAACTGCTTTTTACGATCAGGCCATAAGATCCCCACACAATCAATGACCCAATCCGCTTCTTTGAGCAAGGTTTGCCAAGCATTTGGGCGCTCTAGATCTACTCGTTGATAAGTAACACCAGCTACACTGTCTGGGCGTTTGCCACCACGCGATAAACTATATAATTCAAGTGTCTTATCCTTAACTAGGACCTGCAAGATACCTTGTCCAACAAAACCAGTCCCACCAACAATGACAACTTTCATCAGATCACCTCCAGAACTTGATTTTTTCTGATTATAGCACTAAAAAAGTACGAATACGTAAACTTTTGCCTACATATTCGTACTTTGACGACTATTTATCGAGTTTTCCCTTAACTACTGCTTGATGATAAAAGAGCCAAGCGATCACCCCAAAAAAGACTGGCCCAATGATCGTCCAAAAGGCAGTATCATACTCGTGTCGTAAAATAGGTTCAACACAAGTAAAGATTATCCCACCTACAAGAACCAGCAACACCACGGCTGTTACGATCCATGTCCATTTACGGCTCTTGAAAAATTCAAAGGGCCGCTCGATATCAGTTCTTTGTTTAAAGAACGGAAACGCTCCAACTAAAAAGAGATACGGACAACTCGTTGAGACATTAGCCATATCCGTCAAGATCGTATAGAACTTTTGGGCAGCCGAGCCCCCAAAAGCCACTAAGAAGATGAAGATACAAACGATCGTTGCTTGAAGCCACATTGAAAAGGCTGGCATTCCTGCTTTGTTTAAGCTTGTCATTTTTCTAGGCCAAAGCTTAGGATCAGAACCTAAAATAAATGATTTGATCGGTGAATAGACTAAGATAAAAAAGGCCCCGACATAACCGATAAACATCCCTAAGCCAGCAAAGCGCGTCATCAAGACTCCGAAAAATTGGCTCGTTTGTGCTGATAAGCCCAGCGTTTGACCTAAAACGACACCTAAATTATCCATCAAAACATATGTAATATTTCCCAGGTTAGCTTCATTATTTCCAATGACCTCTTGCCAATTAGTACTGATCCCCCACATAAAGATCATCAACGAATAACTAAGAGCGATCACTAAAGTTGAGATCAAAACCGCCCGTGGAAAAGTTTTTTCTGGTTTTTCAATATCATCCATGACGCCACCAAGCGATTCCATACCAGCATATGCAAAGATCGCATAAACTACAAAGGATAACAAAGCGACTAGCGTACTAAAATCTGGATTAGGTGAAGTCGTAAAGCTACTCCAGCTTGTGATCGGTTGTTTTAAAGCACCATGATCAGCGATCCAGATCACAACACTAGCCACACAAAAGATCACATTCAAAACGATCGTGAAGACCCCACCGATCGAACCGACCTTAGCAACAAAATCCATCCCACGAGTACTAAAAAATGTGACTCCCAAGATCCAAATGATCGCTAATAACCCGATCGTCTGCGTTGCACCTAGACCAAAAAAATTCCAACTCTGAGTGGTGTCTTTGCCAAAAAGCAAAGCCGATAACGGGATCCAGACTTTATTTGACGTCGAGACTAACCAAATGACCCACGAAGCTAACCAAATAAACGTCCCGATAAAAGCGATCTTTTCTCCGACTGAACCTGCTAGCCAAGAATAGATCCCTCCTTTTGCTTCTTTGAAAGCAGCACCATACTCGGCTAACATCAAAGCACTGGGAAGAAAGAAAAAGAGCGCCGCTAAGATATACCACATGATACTACCATATCCCATCTGTTCATAAGCGACGGTCGAATTCGCAAATCCAAAGATCGTTGAAAAGATCATCATTACCAAACCAAAAAGTTTGATTTTCTTTTTATTCACATTAAACCCTTCCTCTTATACATAATTATTAATATTTATTCATTATACACTTTTTGTTAACAACATAAAAGTGTATATCAAAATATTTTTAACGATTATCTATACAAAAAGAGTTATGATCTGATATATTAGTGCAACAAAATAATTCTATTTATAAGTATTGACAAAGCTACGCGACAGGCATAAACTGTAATAGTTGAGTTTTTATTGGGCATTCGCCAAATCGGTAAGGCAGTGGACTCTGAATCCATAATTTACAGGTTCGAACCCTGTATGCCCAACTACTAAAAAAGATCACTCAATGAAGTGAACCCATAAAGTTGGACACTCTATTTAGACTATATTTCTTAAGGCAAGATGTCGGTATTCTACCGGTGTCTTGCCTTTTAGTTTG
>ERZ808046.702-NODE-702-length-22674-cov-3.598619_pt1 | contig 22674 bp, 21 predicted proteins | sample MGYA00380196_ERZ808046 | MGnify/ENA primary metagenome ERZ808046 (study PRJEB31490, sample SAMN06133421) | mouse gut metagenome | isolation source: Z6_2 | host: mice | place: China: Chengdu | collected 2015-05 ...
GGCAGAAAAGAAAAAAACCGCTGCTGGGCAGTCCCTTTTCCATGCACAAAATTATTTCCTGCGGCGGTTTTAAGAAATTAAAGCCGCCGTTCTTTTATCCCCCAAAAGCAACGACGCGGTAACGCTGGCAGATACGGCGGCTGACAGGAGGCAGCCGCTATGAAGTACACCGCTATTCGACACAATCTGACAGCCCTTGACTTGTCAAAAAAAGCCCGTCCCCCGCATGGGGGAATTGCGGCTATGAAATTATACTATACGATGCAGGTATAGCAAACTATACAGTGCAAATCGCCCGGCGGGTCTGTGACCTGCCGGGCGGTTTTTGTCGTTTCCTGCGGCCCGAAATTTTTTCTTCACTTTTTTCTCTGCGGAAAGCGGTTTTGCGCGCAAAACCTGTGCCGCTGAATGCTCTGTTAGCGGAAAGGGAGAGTACCACCACCATCCCCAACGGAAAGGGGGTGAGAAAATGGAAACCAACCCCCGCGACTATGGCGAACGGTGCAGGTTTGACGCCTTTTGCAAGACCGTGTTGAAGCATGAGGCAATCGACTACATCCGGGAAATGAAACGGCGGGCCAGCCGGGAAACATCGCTGGAGCGTCTGCCGCAAGCGGCGATGGACAAGCTGTGTGCGATGGACAGTTACCCCAGCGACAGGTATGTATTCTCGTACTGCGGCTGTGACTTGCCGATCAGAAGTCAACAAGTGGCCGACGCCTTTGCCGGTCTGCCGGAGCAGGAGCAAAGTATTTTGATTTTGCGCTTGGTTCTGGATTTGACGGACAGCGAGATTGGCGAGGCCCTGGGTCTGTCCCGGAGTGCCGTCCAGCGGCGCAGAACAAAATCGCTGAATGTCCTGCGGGCAAAACTGACAGCGAGGAAAGGAGGTTAGCGCCATGAAGCGCCGGAACTACAAGGGCCGTGAATTGCTGCCGCTGGCGGTGAGCGATGCGGCCCAAGCTGGGGATGCTGATGCCGTGGGGCAGGTCTTGCGATACTACGAGGGCTACATAAACAAGCTCTGTACCCGGACGGTCTACGACGAAAACGGCTGTCCCCGCGCCTGCCTGGACGAATACATGAAAAGCCGTCTGGAAAACAAACTCATCCGTGCCATTCTCGGCGTGAACTGATAACCGGCCCCGGCGGGAGGAACAGCTTACCCTTTCCCTGTTTCTCCTGCCTGCGGGCCTTGTCCTGCGTTTTGGAAAGGGGGAACATCCTTGCCGAAAAATCGGGTTGAGGTCACTACGACGAAACATCAAATCGGCAAAACGACTTATCTTGTCTGCGCTTCATCCAGCGACCGGGCCACGGACAGTTTGGACAGGAAAATCCGAAAACTTATCAAAAAGGACATGAAACAATGCAGAATATTTGACAAACAGTGAATTTTTGAGCTGACACGGGCGGCGGTTTGTGGTAAAATGGCATCAGTACATAACCATGCTTGCCTGCCGCCGGAAAGGAGGACTAACCATGTTGCAGGCAGGCAAAATCACCGCCCTCTATTGCAGGTTGAGCCAAGAGGATATGCAGGCCGGGGAGAGCGAGAGCATCCAAAATCAAAAGCTGATTTTACAACGGTACGCTGATGAACATTTTTTCCTGAACACCCGCTTTTTCGTGGATGATGGGTTTTCTGGGGTCAGCTTTGAGCGTGAGGGGCTTCAAGCCATGCTGCGTGAAGTTGAAGCCGGAAATGTGGCGACGGTCATTACCAAGGACTTATCCCGTTTGGGCCGGAATTATCTGAAAACCGGGGAGCTTATTGAAATCATTTTCCCGGAGTACGATGTGCGCTATATCGCCATCAATGACGGTGTGGACACAGCGAGGGAAGATAACGAGTTTACCCCTCTGAGGAATTGGTTCAATGAGTTTTACGCCCGCGACACATCCAAGAAAATCCGGGCTGTCAAGCAGGCCAAGGCCCAGCGGGGAGAGCGTGTTAATGGAGAAGTACCGTATGGCTATCTGGCAGACCCGGATGACCGCAATCACCTTATCCCAGACCCAGAAACGGCCCATGTTGTCAAGCAAATTTTCGCGATGTATGTGCGGGGCGACCGTATCTGTGAAATTCAAAACTGGCTGCGGGATAATGAGATTTTGACGGTTGGCGAACTGCGCTACCGCAGAAAAGGCGGAAAGAAATTTCCTCGCCCCCAGCTTAACGCCTGGTATACTTGGCCGGACAAAACGCTGTATGACATTCTCACTCGACAGGAGTATTTGGGCCATACCATCACAGCGAAAACCTGCAAGGTGTCCTATAAATCCAAAAAGACACGGAAAAATCCAGAGGACAAGCGGTATTTCTTTCCCAACACTCACGAACCGTTGGTTGACGAGGAAACCTTTGCCCTTGCTCAAAAGCGCATCGCCACCCGTCACCGGCCCACAAAATCGGAGGAAATCGACCTGTTTTCGGGGATGCTGTTCTGTGGGGACTGCGGCTACAAAATGTATCTTCAAAAGGGCGCCGGAACACCGGAGAGGAAGCACGCTTACACCTGTGGCAACTACCGCAACCGGGCCAGAAACGATTTTCTCTGCACAACGCATTACATCCGCAAAAGCATTTTGAAAGAACTTGTCCTTGCCGATTTACAGCGGGTTTTGGCCTATGTGAAGGAGCATGAGCAGGAGTTTGTTCGTACCGCCTCCGAGTGTGGGGAGCAGGCCGCGCAAAAGGCCCTTGCCCAGCAGCGGAAAGAACTGGACAAGGCAGAACGCCGGATGGATGAACTTAATCTATTGTTCCGCAAACTTTACGAGGACATGGCCTTGGGCCGCTTGTCGAATGAGCAGTTTGCGCTTCTGACCTCTGGCTATGAGGATGAGAAAGCGGGACTGACGAAACGGGCGGCGGAGCTTCGGCAGGAGATTGATACCGCCGCCGAGCGTGGGGCGGATGTGAAGCGATTTGTCGCCCTGGTGCGCCGGTACTCAGAGATCAGCGAACTGACCTATGAGAACGTCCATGAATTTATCGACCGTATTTTAGTCCATGAACTGAACAGGGAAACGAACACACGGAAAATCGAGATTTTTTACAGCTTCGTGGGCAAGGTAGACAGCGGCGATGAACCGACGGGAAGCATATCCTATTTCCGGCAAATTGGCGCTGATGTCAAGAGTTTTGCCGTCTGATAATACAAAATGCTGGGGTAAGACGGCGCACCATCTTTTATGGTTACGCTATCTTACCCCAGCAAATAGGCGGCCTGTCAGTTTTATATATAAAGTTCATAAATCCAGCAAGTCACAATGATTTTGTCACTGTGGCTTTTATTTTGTAAAGGAGCAATTTCTATGAAAGATATTGAAAAAAGCAAATCTATTCGGGCCGGACTTCAAAAAGGGTTTCGTGATGGCACCTCAAAGATGGCCCAGCGTAGGTGCTACGGGTACGACACTGATCCGAACGGTGAGTTGGTTATAAAGTCTGATGAGGCTGCCATTGTCCGTTGGATTTTTGACCGTTACCTCAGCGGCGATAGCTTGGGCAAGATTGCCGCTGGGTTGGAGGAACAGGGTATTCCCTCACCCACAGGCAAACCTAAGTGGAACCGGGAGGCTCTCAATAAACTGCTGTCCAACGAGAAGTATACGGGTCGGGTGTTACTTCAGAAAACCATTAGTGTCGGCGGCTTCAAAATTAAAAACGATGGTTTCACGGATCGGTATCTCTACTCTTATTCTCATGAAGCCATTATTTCTGATAAAATTTTTGAGGCAGTTCAACAGGAGAAGCTGCAACGGCCTCGCTATTCTGAAAGTGGTTTCAATATGCAGTCATTTGTTACAGAAGATCAAACTCTATTCCCTTGCCTGTAACTTTTCGGCGGTTGCTTCCATAAATTCAATTGCAATTTAAAAAAGTTTGTGCTATTATCATGACAGCGTATACAATTGGCTCGAACTATGGTTCGCACTGCAAGTACGTCCTACCTAAGTTCGGTACAAACGGAGCGAGCCAATATACCATTTATTAGGAGGAGTATCATGGCAATAATAACAGCCTGTGGTAGCGGGAAATACAAGGCTACTATTCATGGTATTTGTGATGGCTTGAAAAACGCTGGGTTTATAGTTTTGCCCCCACCGCTTCACAATATTGGAAAATATGAGGATAATATAGATGCTGAGGGCTGTCTCCTATTGTGGAAAGGAGCAACATACGCTCATTTAAACAGAATCAAAACTGCAGATGTTTGCATTATGGTGAATCCAAATGGTTATCTTGGTGTCGGAAGTTCTTTGGAGCTTGGCTATGCGCTTTCACTTGGCAAGCTAATCATAGCGTTGCAACATGATGCGGAGTTGGCAAGAGAGTCTCTCTTTGACATTGTACTTGAATCGGAGAGAGTTGACGAAGTGGTCAGCAAAATCACGGATTTGTTAAAAAAGTAACTTGAGATAATGGGAAGCTTATCAAACGGCTTATTTCAAATAGTTAGGCGTACCCAATCACAATTAGAATCAGCTGATTGGATCGTAGTGGGAACCGCTTTTACAATTCGCACCCCACAAGCGACTTCTCAAGAATATTATTTGTTAACTGCTTATCACAATATCTCTGAAGCACTTGTAAAGCAGGAAACTATTTGGATCCAAGATACCAGTACTTGCTGCTATCCGGTCGAACTTTTATATCCTGATGCTTATTATTCGCTATCGGGAGACATTCCCAAAGATTTTGCACTATTAAGGCTAATAAGTGATAAAGAATATACAAGATTTTCCATTGGACAGATTTCCGGGCCTGCTGAGTGTTATATTAGGGGTGCCGCTCTATATTTTTGTGATACTACAAAGTTTACAACATTCCATGGAAACGTGTTTTGGAGCGAACCATCTTCTAAAACTCCCGAAGAAAGTATATTAGTATTAGATATTTCTACAAAGAATGTATTCAATGATGAATGTGTGGTTGATCAGCAAAGAATCCTAAAAGGTATGTCTGGTGCCCCAATTATAATATTGCAGAACGAGGAACAGATAGCAATCGGGCTTTTTACTCGGATATATCCAGATGGAAGTGCCTCTAAATGCTACGGAATTCCAATGGAAACCATAATAAAAAAGTGTCTATTATCACGTGGACTGTATGCTGTTTATAAGAATCCGGTGGATGCGCAGGTATGGCGAGCCGATAACTTGTTAGATATTCAGCTGTATGTGGATCTTTTACTTGAGAATCCCACAAATTTTTCGCTTGAAGATCCCAATACGGAAGTACGCATATGGAATCAAGTCTCGAACCAATTTTATCATGGGCTTGCAGTTGATAAAGCTTTTTATAAAATTGTTGTTTCGGAGAATTTTCCTAAATATAGTTGTGATGCTCAAGTTGCCATTAGATACTATTTAGCAAGATTACTATTTAAACGGGGTGAAAAGAAGGCAGCATATAAACAGTTTACTTCGATTTCTGAAGTGCAAAAGCATCTGAGCGGTAATGTTCGGCAGAGAGTTTTGACTCTGATCGACGCCCGAGACGCAGTAGAATCAGAAGTTGTCAACCCTCAATTACAGCTTGATCGAATTCGCCTATGCGCCGACAAATTTTCCAATTTAGTGATGACGGACGGTATATATATCGCCAATGAGCTTGCATCAGTGAATGGGCGAGGGCTGACAAATCTTTTTGATCAACTGCGCATAGAGGATTACTCAGACTCTCTAAAAAAAGCAATCACTGAAGTATTCGATGTTCACTGCCAACTTATAAAGCAGTATCCTGTTCAACTTCAAAAACAGGATGTGGTAAATACTTCGCTTAGGTGGCTGGCTAACCTATGGGGGATTTGGGAAAAAACTGATACGGAAATGCTTCGGAAAGACGCAATCCAGGGAAGTGTGCAGGCTCGAGAAAGGCGAAATGCGATATTTCACATTCAAGCAGTGACTTCTTATTCAATATCATTTTTGATTGAAGGGCGCAAAAAGAAAGCACTGACAGGCCTTTTCCTATCCGCATTGCTCATGCGGATGGAGAACTTGAAACTGACCCATGAAGGAATCAGCCAGCTTTTACGGTATGTAGGAGTTAACTATCCTGTTGAGCACCGTTTGTTCACTTTGTTTTTTGAGTATTGTCAGGAAAATAGCGAACGGTTTATTAAAGAGGTTTCGAGGTATAATGATCAGGTTCCATCTGTCACTATAGGTTCTGCTATTATAAATGCGCAGTATATCTTCAAGGAGGAATATCAATTCCGGGGGACTGATATATTTTTCAGCGATATTGAAAAGGTAAGTGAACTACTTTAAAGGAGAAATTGGGGATGGATCACTCATTTGACTCAGTGCTTTCAGCAACTTGGAACACAGTACATCCAGAAGATAAGGTTGCTCCTGAGCATTTTTGGGACATATGTCGGGAATTAAGTGACTGTGGTTTCCTACAATGTGATAAGGGGGCGGTAAGCACAATTCAAATTGGCCCGTTTTATATTGCGGCTAAACTGGAAGCAAATAAAAAAGATATTTTGACCTTTTTTGTGGAAAATGTAGTTCCTGCCTTGGTAGTACATACAGCAACATTAACCTTCAGCGAAGCTTATCCGCTTTATATTGTTCCTACATTTAAAATCCTATTGCATATTTTAGACAATACTTTTATGATCCACGACCCTCTTTATTGGGAAGTCCTTCTCTACATAAAAAACGCAAACAGCAGAGGTGTCTTTCCAACAGTTGCAGAAATTGAGCAAGCTTTAGGCAGGCCATCTATTGGGGAGGTGATAAATAGCTTACTTGCCATCAAGAATAGTGTAGGCGAAGTCAATTCGGTTATTTTTATTGATGGCGATGGAAGAATCCGCAGTTTGGTTTGAATTATACTTATAGTTTTCCTTTAAGTATTTATATTTCATTTGCTACGGTCTCTTTGTCCACGAGGTATAGAGCGGGCCTTTCTGTCGTCAGTATCACATTGCCTGCCCCTACTTTTAAAGTTGGGGGTGTGCCCATTCTGCTACGGCCCATCTCCCCATGAAAACTGAGGGATGCTTTCGCGAGGGGTCCATTTAGGCATACCTACGAAAAGCATTTTTGCCACATTGAACCATAACGCGCAGACACGAACACTCTTTGTGGTGAAGAATGTATTTGCGTTGACAGCGGAAATGGAACCAAAGCTATAAGGCTTTGGTTCCATTTTTCATTTATTTATCCTTAAACGAATTATGTCAAGTGTTTTTTGCTTACTTGCCCCAGAAGAAACGCAAGGCATTGTAAGCGTACTCATTCGCCGCCCTGCCGTCATGGCTGTAGCCCTCCCGCTCCCGGAAGGCCAGGTTGCCGTCCTGCTCGTTATCAGCAATGGTGAACACGTCCGTCTCACCCATCGCCATCACCCCGCGCTTGAACCCGGAATAGGCGAAGTCCTCTGTGCCGGAAGCGGCGAAAATGAAGAAGTCATCGGGCTTGTGATTGGAATTTTCCACGATGTCCGCCATATATGCTCCATCCCCGATGGGCCCGCCGCTGGAGGGCGCGAAATAGCGGAAGTAGTCCAGGCAGTGCTCAAAGGTGCGCCAGGTGTTCATGGAGCCCATGGAGAACCCTCCAAAGCCCCGGTGGTCCCGGGAGGCGGCGAGGCCCTCTGGGTCGGTGCTCTGGGCGTAGGTGCTGTACTTGGACTCCACGGCGGGGATCAAATCATTCACCAATTCATTGTGGAAATTATCTGTGAGCCGCAGGGCCAGGGAGTAGTCGCCGCTGTCAGACGGACTGGTGTTGTTGTAGGTGGGCAGGACGATGATCAGCGGCCGGATCTTCCCGTCCTCAATGGCGTGGTCCACAATGTGCTTGAAGGGGTGGGGACTGTCTGGGGTGCCCATCAGCGTAGTTTCATTGCTCCAGCCGCCGTGGCTGAGGTACATCACATGATACTGCTGGTCCGCCGTATAGCCGTAGGGGAGGTACACCCAGGCGGTTTTGGTCAGGGCCTGGGTATGGCTGTCATAGGAGAAGGATTCCCAGGTCTGGTACTCCAGCCGTTCCAGCGTCCCAGGGTGCTCCGCGGGGCTGGTGTAGCCCTCCGGAACGTATTCCAGCTCCTCCGGGATCGTCCCGCCGCCCCGCGCGCCAAAAAACCAGCCCATGATCGTCTCGTCGTGGGCAAACGCCTGCCCGCCCGCGTGCTGATCCTGGAACCCTCGCTGGGTGAAATAGCTCTGCTCCTTCACATCCAGCACGACCAGCCGGTCGATCTCCGCCCCGGTCAGTCCCTGCTCCTCATACAGCCCGCGCAGCTCGGCATAGGTGCTTTTCAGCCAGCCGGAGCCGTAATAGCTGTCATCCTCGCCGACGGCCAAATAGACAGGCGTTTTTGCCTCGGCCAGCACCGTTAGGTCGCCGTCCCATTTGGAGGAGGTCATCAGATAGGCGGTGTACAGCTCGGGCCGTTTCCCCATCACAAGGGAGCCGGTCTCCCCGCCTCCCGACATACCGTGCAGGTATACCTTGGCGGGGTCGATGTTGTAGTGCTCCAGAAAGTATTCCGTAAGGGCAATGGTGTGGTCCGCGCTGGTCTGGCCCCAATCGTCCAGCTGGGGAGACAGGACGATCATTTTGTCGTTGTATTGGATAGCCTTGGGGCCGAAGTCCTCCACCATGTTCGCCCCCACGCCCTGGAAGTACAGCCCCTCCCAGCCGGGGAGCGTGATAAACAGCGCGTAGGGCTCCCCACCGTCATAGCTGTCCGGGATATAGCTGGAATAGTGGATATCGCCCAGTTCGGAGTGGTAGACGTTGTCGTTGACGAAACCCCGCTGGGTCTGTGTGCCCAGCGTAATGGCGTCGGGCGCAGACGGTTTGCTGGGGAGTGGCTTGTTCTGCGCCCCGCACCCGGGCAGGCCCGCCAGCGTTATAGAGCACAGCACGCCCAGCACCAGCTTTTCTAATACGGCTCCAAGCATAAATCATCCCTCCTATTTAACTGGTCAGGGCGGTAAAGGAGAACTGCACCAGGTTCCACTGGCCCTCCCGCTGCACGTAGACCTCAGTGACGGCGAAGTGGTGGGTGGTGCTCATGCCTCCCAGACGCAGGCTGTAGTCACAGTCGGTGAGCACGATGGCGGTATCGCCATACCGCTCCACGGACTGGCCGTGGAACACGATCTCGGTGGGCTGGAACATCCCGCTGGTATAGGCCCGGATCTCCTCGTCCAGCTTGCAGGTCATCCCGATGTGGACGAAGGTGCAGTTGGGGTCGGCCACGGAGCGCATCCCGGCCTCGTCGGCATTTTCCATGGCGGCCCAGAACTTCCCGGAAGCGTCCAGCACCGCTTGCTCCTCCGGCCCATAGTCCCCCGGCTGAGGCAGGGATGCGGAGATGGGCGGCATAAAGGACGACCAGCCGCCGGTCGCCAGCCATGTCACTGCGGCCGTGACCGCCACCAGGATAGTTGACAAAATAACAACGTTTCTTTTCTTCATGTGGCTCACTGTCCCTGCCCAGATACGTCTGCTCCCAGGCTGTCATACTGTTCCTGATCCACAGGCTCACACCACTCCGTGTGTCCGTTCTCACCGGGCACCTCAATGGCCAGATGCTGGAACCAGCTGTCTTTGCCCGCGCCGTGCCAGTGTTTGACGCCTGCCTGGATGTTCACTATATCGCCGGGGCGCAGTGCCCGGGGCTCCCGGTCCCATTCCTGATACCATCCGCGCCCGCTGACACAGATCAGCATCTGTCCGCCTCCGGCCTCGGCGTGGTGGATATGCCAGTTGTTCCGGCACCCAGGCTCGAAGGTCACGTTGAACACCGGCACCTGCTGGATGGACAGGGGCGCGAGGTAGCTCTGCCCTATGAAATACTGGGCAAAGGCGTCGTTTTTCTCCCCCAGGGGGAAGCAGGACAGCTGGTTCGGGTTCACGCCGTCATCCTCCCCGTAGACCTCCCGGATCAGCGGGAAGGTGCTCCACGCCTTGGGCCAGCCGCAGTAAAACGCCAGCTGGGTGACCAGCTCCACCGCCTCCTGGCGGGAGATCCCGTGGGCCCGGCCAAGTGCCAGGTGGCTTTTGAGCTGCGGATACAGCCCTGCCGAGAATAGTGCCGCGATTGTGACCATACTGCGATCACGGGGCGAGAGCTGTTCCTCCCGGGACCACACCTCGCCAAACAGGACATTATCATTTAATTGCGCGAATTTTGGGGCCAGATCATTCAAATGGTCACGGCCCGCCGTCTGCTTTTCCGCCATTGTGACAGTACCTCCTTACGCTCCGATATCCACCAGCTGGTAGCTCCTGCTGCCCAGCCCGATGTCCTCGGCGTGCTCCAGGGTGTGGACACCCTGCTGGCGGTCGATGCGCTGCATCAGGCTCTCGCTCCCCTGGGCGCGGCTCACGATGTCGATGCACGCTTGATCCAAGGCCACCGGGTCGCTGGAAGCCAGGATGCCGATATCGTGTATGTCCGGCTCGTGGGGGTTGCCGTCACAGTCGCAGTCGATGGAAATGCGGTTCATTACGTTGATATAAACGATGCGCTCCCCGTTCCCCAGGTAGTCGGACACGGACTTGCCCGCCTCGGCCATGGACTCGGTAAAGGCGGTCTGGTCGCCGCCCCAGGGACTGGTGTTGGATTTTCCGCCGGTGTGGATCAGGCACTTGCCCTCGGCGGAACCCAGGCCGATGGAGATATTTTTGATGGCCCCGCCAAAGCCCGCCATGGCGTGGCCCTTGAAGTGGGACAGCACCAGATAGGAGTCGTAATCGGCGAAATGGGCACCTACCAGGTTCTCACTGAGCACGGAACCACCCTCCACGGGCAGGGACATGGAGCCGTTTTCGTCCAGGATCACCACGTCGGCGATGTCGTTGAAGCCGTGGTCTTTGGCCACTTGGTAGTGCATGGCGGTTTCCGCCCGGGAGCCGCCGTAGGCGGTGTTGTTCTCCACGATGGTGCCGTTTACGCCCTGCACCACATCCTTGATGAGCTCGGGCCGCAGGTAGTTGCTGTTGGGCGGTTCGCCGGTGGACAGCTTCACCGCTACCTGGCCGGTGGGGGACCACTCCAACGCCTCGTAGATGGCCACCATGGCTTCCGGGGTGATATCGGAGAGATAGTAGACGGTGGAGCCGTCCTCGGCCTGGTGCTCCAGGGCAGACAGGGCGATAACCTCCCCGCCGTTGGTGGTGATGGACGCGCCATCCGCAGGCTCAGCCTCGGTACTGGGCGAGGGAGCGGCAGTGTTCGGGGCCTGGGACGGTGGGGCGGACGGGTTGGAACCCTGCCCCTGCCCGCAGGCGGACAGCAGGGAAAGAAACAGGGCGGACGCTGCCAGCAAAGCGGATAGTTTCCTTGTTTTCATACGATTTTCCTCCATATCATGGAATTTTAGATGGGTAAAATTAGGTCGACCAGCATCCCCGTGACCAGAGAGAACAACGCCACGAAGACCAGGTATAGGACGAAATGCTTGGCCCCCAGCACAATTTTCAAAGCCCCCAGATTGGTGATTTTGGTGGCTGGGCCGGTGATCATAAAAGCGGAGGCAGAACCCAGGCTCATGCCATCGGCCAGCCACTGGACCAGCAGGGGGATGGTCCCCCCGCCGCAGGCGTACAGCGGTACGCCGATGGTGGCCGCCATCAGCACACCGAACCCCCGCTGAGAGCCGAACAGGTCCGCCACCAGCTCGCTGGGCACATACCGCTGGAAGGCGGCGGACAGAGCCACGCCCAGCAGGAACCAGGGCCCGGTGGCCTTGATATTGCGCCCGAGGTTTTTCAGTAGGCGCAAAAGTGGGTTGGGGTCGGTATCCCGGTTGGTTGGCCTGGAGAAGCGGTCGAAGTTGAAAAAGTGCTTTCCTCGGAAGCACCACCGCACCAGCAGCCCCGCCACCGCCCCGCATAGGAAGCTGGACAGGATGCGGATGGTCAGGGCCGCGGGGCCCAGGGCGGCACTGTAGATGATAAGCTGGGGATTGAGCAGAATGGAGCTCATCATGAATGCCGCCAGCCAGTCGTCGGCCATGCCGCCTTGGGAGAAGGAGGCCGCCAGGGGGATGGTGCCGTACATACAAAGGGGCGAGGCGATGCCCAGGGCACTGGCCGGGATTACCCCCAGCACCCCCAGCTTTTTGCCCTGGATGGAGCTGAACAGCCGGTGGATGGCCCCCTTGCAGAACACGGAAATCACCGAACCGATCACCATGCCCAGCACCCAATAGGGGAGGATCTGCCGGAGCTGAAGTTCGAAATAGTACCAGAGGTAGACGAACTCCCGGTGCAGAATGTCAAGCATAGGAAACCCTCCTGATCACCCCTGGGTGGGTGTTCCTGCCTCCCTGCGGAAGTGAACCAGGCCGGTGCGGTCCAGTGCCACCATTATCACAGGGATGAATACCAGCTGTAGAATGATGCCGGGGATGGCACTAATAAAAGCGTCTGCCAGGAAAATTTCCCAGGTGAAGGGCAGTTGGGCCATCCCGGTCATGACCACCCGGGTGGCGGCCCACACCAGCCGTCCGCCCACCATGGCGATTAGCAGGGAGCGGTACAAGGAAATGATGCACTGCCAGCGGGAACGGCTGTACAACAGACCTACAATAATGCCGTAGGCCGCCAGCTCAAGGGCCATCGCCAGCCCGTTGGGCATGGGCGGCGTAGTGAACAGAGCAAAGCGCAGAAGAGGCAGTACAAAGCCCACCACGCCGCCGTACTGCCAGCCGCAGATCAGACCGCACAGCAGCACCGGCAGATGCATGGGCAGGAGCATCCTGCCCACTTGGGGAATCTGCCCTGTGAAAAAGGGGAGGACGATGCCAATGGCCAGGAACATGGCGGCCAGCACCAGGTTATAAATCCCCTGCGTTATCGTTTTCTTGTTCATAGGTTATTGCTCCTTGTCAGTTATCAATGTTTACCAGCACATAGTTCCTGCTGCCCAGGCCGATGGCCTCGCCGTGCTCCAATACCACCTCCGCATTGCGGGACTCCATGCGGTTGATCACGGATTGACCATCCGGGGCGTTATAGATCAGATCCACGCACGCCTGGTCCAGTGCTACAGGATCGGTGGAGGCCAGGATGCCGATGTCGTGCATATCCGGCCCGGCAGGGTTCCCATTGCAGTCACAGTCCACGCTGATTCGGTTCATCACGTTGATGTACACGATGCGCTCTCCGCTGCCCAGATAGTCGGACACGGATTTGCCCGCCTCGGCCATGGACTCCAGAAATGCGTTCTGTTCACCGCCCCAGGGGGTGGTGCGGCTGGCTCCAGCGGTGTGGATGAGGCACTTGCCCTCTGGGTTGGCAAAGCCGATGGAAATATTTTTGATGGCCCCGCCGAAGCCGCCCATGGGATGTCCCTTGAAATGAGACAGCACCAGGCAGGAATTGTAGTTAGCGAAATGTGCCCCCACCAGGTTTTCTTTGAGCCGGAGGCCTCCGCTGACAGGCAGGGACATGGAGCCGGCCTCGTCTAAGATTTGAAAATCCGCAATCCCGGTGAAACCGTGATCTTCCGCCACCTGATAATGCATTTCTGTCTCAGACCGGGAGCCGCCATAGGTGGTATTGCACTCCACGATGGTGCCATCCACCAGCTGAACCACGTCTTTGATCAGTTCAGGCCGCAGATAGTTGCTGTTGGGTGGTTCGCCGGTGGACAATTTCACTGCCACCCTGCCGGTGGGCGACCAGTTTAGTGCTTCGTACACCGCCAGCATCCCCTCGGGGGAGACATCGGTGGTCATGTAGACTGCGCTGCCGCCCTCAGCCTCATGGTTCTCATGGATGTAGGTCAGATCCACCGGGCCCAGGCTGGATATCATTTGATAAAACTGAACACCAAAGATTCCGCCGACAATCAGCGCGACCGCCAGAATGACCGCCATCACGCTGATGATAATTTTTTTATTTTTTGTCATGATACCTCCTATGGATTGGGAGTGCAGCTGGATTTTCGGCCAACCATCTGAAGCAGCCGGGAAGCGTAATGGCCCAGCCATACAAATGCGGCCAGTATGGCGGCGTAGTCCAGCAAATACCGCGCCAAGGGTATGCTGAAGTCAAAGAACACAAAATGGCTGCGCAGAAAAAGATACAGCCATATTTCATGCCGGAAAAAGGAGTACACACCGTATCCCGCCGCCAGGAGCCCGGCGATCCGCGGCAGCGAAATCCCCAGGGCGGATCGCTTTTTGCCCCGATTTCCGGCCCACGCCATGACGGCCCGCCAGTGGAGACCCAGGTGCAGGCCCATTATGCAGAAGCCCCAATAGGAGGACAGCATATGGAGCGTCCGGGCAAACTCCTGGCCACCGTGCCGAGGAAGGAAGAAAAACACGTACCGGGACAGCATCATCCCACTCATCATCAGTCCCAGCATGGACAGGAGCAGCACAACGTTGACCGCCGCCTGAAACACCCGTGCCGCTGTCCATCTTCCCTTCAAAAGTGTGGGATACCAGTGCCAGTTCAACCCGTGGTGCCCCAGAAACAGGAGTAATGTGGCCACACCAAGCCATTCGTGTACCTCCTCCCCCACCAGTGAGTATGCCATCAGCAGAGGCAGAAGGATTACCATCAGGCAGTCAAGCACCCGCCCCCATCCCGTGGCGGTCACGGGTGGATCTTCATGCTGTGGAGCCTTTTGACAAAGGCAGGGCTGTTGTGATCCACTATCTCGCTGTGACCGATGTCCAGTTTGGCGATTTCAGCCATATCCTCATCGGTGAGGGCAAAGTCCCAGATGTTCATGTTCTGTTCCATGCGGTCCTTATGGACGGACTTGGGAATGACTACCACGCCCCGCTGGATATTCCACCGCAGGGCAACCTGGGCGGCGGACTTGCCGTACTTCTGGCCGATGGCGGACAGCACCGGATGGGTGAAAATGCCGTGGTTGCCCTCGGCGAAGGGGCCCCACGCCTCGGGGATCACATCGTACTCCTTCATTACCGCCAAAGCGTTCTCCTGCTGGAAGAAGGGGTGGAGCTCCACTTGGTTCACCATAGGCTTGACCTTCACCGTCTCACAGAAATCGGCCAGCACATGGGGATAGAAATTGCACACGCCGATGGCGCGGATTCTGCCTTCCTTGTATAGTTCCTCCATGGCCCGCCAGGCCCCGTAGTAATCGCCCATAGGCTGGTGGATGAGGTACAGATCCAAATAGTCCAGCCCCAGCCTGTCCAAAGAAGTCTGGAATGCCGCCTTGGCACCCTCATAGCCGGCATCCTGCACCCACAGCTTGGTGGTGATGAACAGCTCCTCCCGGAGAACGCCGCATTTTGCGATGGCGTTCCCCACGGCCTCCTCGTTTCTATAAGCAGCGGCGGTGTCAATAAGCCGGTATCCACTGGAAACGGCATCCAGCACCGCCTGTTCGCACACTGCCGGGTCAGGTATCTGAAACACGCCGAAGCCCTCCAGAGGCATTTTGATTTTGTTGTTCAATGTGACAAATTCCATGATGATTTCCTCCTATACAATGTTTTTGAGTGCGGTTTCTTCTTCGATCCAGTCCACCAGCGCGTACAGTTCCTGGCGAATGTCCTCCCCCCGGAGGGGCAGGCTGGAGCCGATCCGAGCGGTGGGGCAGATTCGCCGCAGGTCATCTACGCTACGGCCCAGGCCACCCCACTCATAGACGCAGAAGGGGAAAATAGTCTTACCAGTGAAGTCCAGCTTCTCTAAAAAGGAGAGTACCGCCACAGGCAAAGTGTTCCAGTGGTTGGGGTAGCCCAGATAGATCGTACCGTATTCCTCCCAGTGCTCCGGCCAGCACGTTAGCTCCAGCCGGATGCCGCGGAGCAGGTCTTGCCTGGCCTGGTCAATGCAGCAACAGTAATCGGAGGAATATTCCTGGACCGGCTCAATGCGAAAAATATCCGCCCGAGTGAGCACCTGTAACATTTCTGCTGCCAGCTCGGTGTTGCCAACCGCCAAGTCTCGGAGCTCACCGCCCACGAAGTTTTGCCCCCGGCGGGAATAGTAAGCAATCAACTGTTTGCCCAAGCATATCACCCCCTTTTTCTGTGCTGCCTCATATTTTAATCAACAGTGCGCCGTATGAGAAGCACAAAAAAGCGATACCTGTTCCAACAAAAGGGTGTGAGCTTCGCAGAGTTGTTTTTCATTGGCATAAACCAAAAGGTTTACACCGTGAAAACCAAATGGAACTTCTCAAGAAAGTTTTGGCGATTTATAATTGGGGCAGGCTCAGGAAAGGAGCGTGTTTCATGAACAACTTTATCTTCGAAAACAGTACCAAGGTCATTTTCGGCAAAGGGTGTGTGAAAGAGTATCTGCGCTGTCTGCTGGGGCACTACGGCGATACGGTGATGCTGGCCTATGGCGGCGGCTCCATCAAGCGCAACGGGATCTATGATGAGATTCTGGCCGTCCTCCAGGCGGCGAACAAAAATGTGGTGGAGTTCAGCGGCATCATGCCCAACCCCACCTATGCCAAGGTGCTGGAGGGCGCGGCCCTGGCAAGGGAGCATGGCGTAGACATGATTCTGGCCGTGGGCGGCGGCAGCGTCATGGACTGCTGCAAGGCGGTCTCCCTGGCGGCGACCTATGACGGCGACGTCTGGGCGGATTTCTGGGCCCGGCCCGGCGTCATCTCCCACGAGCCCCTGCCTTTGGGCGTGGTGGTGACGGTGTCCGGCACCGGCAGCGAGTGCAACGGCGGCGCGGTCATCACCAACGAGGAGTTGAAGGTGAAAACGGGCCGGGATTACCCCAAATGCAATCCCAAATTTGCCTTGCTGGATCCAGCATACACCTTCAGCGTTCCCAAAGCCCAGATGCTCTCCGGCGGGTTCGACACCCTCAGCCATATCATGGAGATCTATTTCAGTGCCCCGGACGAGGAGAATGTGTCCGACGACATCGCCGAGGCCCTCATGCGGGGCGTGATCCGGGATCTGCGGGCGGCGGCAAAGGACCCGGAAGACTATACCGCCCGGAGCAACCTGATGTGGGAGGCCACCATGGCGGAAAACCGCATTATCAAGCTGGGCAAAAAGACGGACTTCCAGGCCCACATGATGGAGCATCAGCTGGGGGCCTACACCGACTGCAACCACGGCGCGGGGTTGGCGGTGCTCCACCCGGTCTACTATCGGAAAATCTGCGAGAAGGACGCGGCCAAATTTGCCCGGTTCGCCACAAGAGTGTGGGACATCCCGGCGGAGGGCAAGAGCGAGAAGGTCCTGGCCCATGCCGGAGTGGAGGCTTTGGCGGACTTCATCAAGGAGCTGGGCCTGCCGGTTACGTTCAAGGAAATGGGCATCGGGGATGATCTCCCGCTGGAGGAAATCGCCGCGTCCGTGCCCATCACCCCTGGCGGGTACGGCGGGCTGACGGCGGAAGATATCTTGGATATCTTCCAGGAGGCCATGGGATGAAACGTGCCGCCGCATTGATTGCCGCTCTGATGCTGGTGCTGTCCGGCTGTTCCGCCGGGTCCGCTCCCTCCGCCCCGCCGGAAAGCAGCGGACCGCCCCAGACAGAGGCGCCCAGCGCCTCTCCCACCCAGGGTGAGGCCCAGAGCCAAGCGCCTATCCAGTCCGGCAATGTGCTGATCGCCTATTTCACCGTGCCGGAGGACGTGGAGACTGACGGTGTAGACGCCGTCGCGGGGGCCAGTATCGTGGTTAGCGAGGGAGAAAAGCTGGGCAATACGGAATATGTGGCCCGGCTCATCCAGCAGACTGTCGGCGGTGAGCTGTTCCGAAGCGAAACAGTTCAGCCCTATCCCCTGGATCACGACCCCTTGGTGGATCAGGCTTCGGAGGAAAAAGCGGCCTCCGCACGGCCTGAGCTGTCCGCCCATGTGGAGAATATGGATCAGTACGATACCATCCTGCTGGGCTACCCCAACTGGTGGGGCGACCTGCCCATGCCGCTGTACACCTTTTTGGAGGAATATGATCTGGCGGGCAAGACCATTATCCCCTTCATCACCCACGGCGGGAGCAGGGCCTCCCGCACAGTAGAGACCATTGCTGGTCTTCAGACCGATGCCCAGGTATGGGATGACCCCCTGGTGTTGTCCCGGAACGATGTGGCGTCCAGCGCGGACCAGGTGACCTCCTGGGCCGAGGGGCTGGGCCTGACGAATCAATGACAGAAAGGTATGATCAAAATGAAACGAGTGTTATCCATCTTACTTGCGGGGGCACTGGCCTTCACCCTGGCAGCCTGCGGCTCCGACCAGCCCGACCCGACTCCCTCCGCCGCTTCCTCTGCGGAACCCTCCGCAGCCCCTTCCTCGGAGCCTTCCACCGTTCCAACGGAGAGCGAAAGCCAGCCGTCCTCCGGCGGCAAGACTCTGGTGGTCTACTACTCGGCCACCGGCAGCACCCAGCGGGTGGCGGGCTACATCGCCGACACCCTGGGCGCCGACCAGTTTGAACTGGTGCCCGCCCAACCCTATACCTCGGACGACCTGCGCTGGACTGACCCCGAAAGCCGTGTCAGCCGGGAGCATGACGATGAAAGCCTGCGGGACGTAGAGCTGGCGGCGAATACCGTGGACAACTGGGCGGACTACGACACCGTTTTTATTGGCTACCCCATTTGGTGGGGCATTGCCGCCTGGCCGGTGAACGACTTCATCCAAAGCAACGACTTCACAGGCAAAACGGTGATCCCCTTCTGCACCTCATCCAGCTCCAGCCTGGGGCAGAGCGGCGAGCTGTTGGCAGAAATGGCTGGAACTGGTGATTGGCAGGAAGGCCAGCGGTTCTCCTCCGGTGCTTCTCAGGAGGATGTGTCCGACTGGGCCGCCGGGCTTGGCGTCTGATTTGAGAAAGGAGACCTTTACCATGAAGAATGGGAAACGGCTGACCACTTTGATTTTGGCCTTGGCCCTGACTCTGGCACTGGTGCTTCCCGGCTTTGCCACCGATACAGGTTTTACTGATGTGTCTGGCGACGCTTGGTATGCAGGGGCGGTGGGGTACGCTGTGGAGCACCAGCTGATGGACGGCGTGGGCAACGGGCACTTCAACCCCGGCGGCGACACCAGCCGGGCTATGCTGGTCACCATCTTATGGCGGCTGGCGGACGAGCCGGTGGTGAACTACCTGATGCAGTTCCCCGATGTGGGCGAGAGCTGGTACACCGAGGCGGTGCGCTGGGCGGCCTCCGAGCGGGTTGTAGAAGGATATACGAATGGCGGTTTTGGCGTCAATGATCCAGTGAGCCGGGAGGATCTGGTTACCATCCTGTGGCGGTATCAGAACCGCCCCGAAGCAAATCCTGGTCAGGACTTTGCCGATGAAGGGGACATTTCCAGCTATGCCGCCCAGGCGGTGGACTGGGCAAGGGAAAATGGCATTGTCGGCGGCAAACCGGGCAACCGCTTCGATCCCAAAGGCCACGCCACCCGGGCGGAAACCGCTTCCATCATCCAAAACTTTGCAGCCCTGTCCATCACCCCCGATCCGATGCCTCAGTCCAAGACCCTGGTTGTGTACTACTCCGCCACGGGCAGCACCCAGCGGGTGGCTGGGTATATCGCCGATACTTTAAACGCTGACACCTTTGAACTGACGCCCGTCCAGCCCTACACCTCCGAGGATTTGAACTGGACCACCCCGGGCAGCCGGGTCAACAGGGAGCATGATGACGAATCCCTGCGGGACGTGAAGCTGACTGCCAATACCGTGGACAGCTGGGCGGACTACGACACGATTTTTATCGGTTACCCCATATGGTGGGGCATCGCCGCCTGGCCGGTAAATGACTTTGTGAAGAACAACGACTTCACCGGCAAGACCGTCATTCCCTTCTGCACCTCGTCCAGCTCCGGTTTGGGCCAGAGCGGTGAGCTGCTGGCCCAGATGGCCGGGACGGGCGACTGGCGGACCGGCCAGCGGTTTTCCTCCGGGGCTTCCCAGCAGCAGGTGGTCCAATGGGTGGATGGCTTGAACTTGACCCCCAATGCCCCCACCGAGAAAAATTCCCGGATTCTGGTGACCTACTTCTCCATGCCTGAGACCACAAGCTCCAGCAACATGACCATCGAGGAGGACAACAGCGTGGTGGTCATCAACGGCCATGTGCTGGGCAACACCCAGTACATGGCCCAAGCCATCCAGGAGATAACCGGCGGCGACATTTTCCGCATCGAGCCGGTGACGCCTTATCCCACCGATCACAGCACCTTGGTTTCTTTGGCGTCTCAGGAACAGAGCAGCAACGCACGCCCCGCAATCCGGGGCAGTGTGAGCAATATGGACGACTACGACGTGATTTTCGTGGGCTACCCCATTTGGTGGAGCGATCTGCCCATGATCCTGTACTCCTTCTTTGACCAGTACGATTTATCCGGCAAGACCGTGATCCCGTTCAGCACCCACGGCGGCAGCGGCTTTGCCGGGACACCCGCCACCATCCAGGGCCTGGAACCCAACGCCCAAATGCTGGATGGACTGACCATCTCCCGGAACAGTATCCAGGACGCCCGTCAGCAGATCGTCGGCTGGGTGAACGGACTGGGGTTGAATTGATATGAAACGAGCCATTTCGGCCTGCGCGGCAGCCGTCCTGTTTTGTTCTCTGTTTGCCTGCGGGAATGCCGTGCAGGCCAAAGAATCCAGGCCGGTCCTTCTGGACCGGCCTGGGGCCGCACAAGACAAAATGGAAGGGATGACCGTGACCAGGGAAACCACTGTGGGCGAGGTGATCGCCAACCCCGTGCTGAGGGATTTTGGCCGTTTGCTGTTCCCGGTGGACCGGGCGGTATCGGAGGAGATGACGCTGGCTGAGGTGAGCTCCAGCGGCGTCTACGTCTGGTACAGCCACATCCAGTCGGACAAGACTGTGGATATCGTCAACGATGTGATCGAACGCGCCGCCCATGGGGAACAGGTCTTTTACCCCATTTACACCGAGGAGGAGATGGAGTCTGACCCATCCAAACGGGATACAGGGTTGTTTTTGTTCCGGGGAGAGCCGGGGGCCAAATTTGCCGTGGTCAACGCCGGCGGCGGCTTCATGTACGTGGGGGCCATGCATGACAGCTTCCCCCACGCCCTGGAATTGAGCCGAATGGGCTACAACGCCTTCGCCCTCATTTACCGTCCCGACGCCCCCTACACCGACCTGGCCCAGGCCATCGCCTATATCTATGACCACGCCGATGAGCTCCAGGTGGATCGGGAGAGCTATTCTCTGTGGGGAGGCTCTGCCGGGGCGCGGATGGCGGCGGAGCTGGGCAGCGGGGATGCCATGGCCGCTTTTGGCCGCCCGGATATCCCCCGGGCGGCGGCTGTTATCATGCAGTATACCGGGTATAGCACCGTTTCGGAAAAGGACGTACCCACCTATGCCTGTGTAGGCACCAATGACGGCATCGCCAACTGGTGCACCATGCGGGATCGGCGGGATCGGCTGGAGGCACTGGGCATTTCCACCGAGTTCCACGCCTACGAGGGCCTGGGACACGGCTTTGGCCTGGGTGCCGGCACCGTGGCGGAAGGGTGGATCAAGGACGCAGTGAAGTTCTGGGAGAACCAGACTGGAGCCGAATCCTTTCAGGACGTAACACCCACCGCCTGGTATGCCGAAGCGGTGAACTTCGTAAAGGAAAAGGGCCTGATGGGCGGCGTCTCAGACGCCGCCTTTGGCCCCGAGCAGACTATGAGACGGGCCATGCTTGCCACGGTCTTGTGGCGCATGGCGGAATGTCCGATTGCAAGCGGCTCCGTGACCTTTTCCGATGTACCACAAGGGACATGGTACTCAGAGGCCGTGCGCTGGGCCGCATCCGCTGGCCTGATCTCCGGCTATGGCGATGGACGCTTTGGAACGAACGACCCGGTGACCAGGGAGCAGATCGCCACGATTCTTTGGTACTATGAGGGAAGCCCTTGGGCAGACAGCGGGACAGACTTCGCCGATGAAGGCCAGATCTCTCCTTGGGCGTCCACAGCGGTGGACTGGGCCAGGGGCAGAAGCATCATCAGCGGGCGGGGCGGAAACCGTTTCGCACCCCGGGACAGTGCCAGCCGGGCCGAGGTGGCCTCTATGCTGATGCGCTATCTCCAAATAAAGCAGGATCAGACGGGAAACGGCCCAGTGGGTACGCCCTCCCAGCCCTCCGGCGGCGACACGGTGGCCACTGCGGTGGTTACGCCCCATGAACAGCAGACGCTGTACCTCTGGGAGGATGGGAACGCCCCCGCCGTCACCCAGTATACGGTGAACAACGGGAATTACAGCGACGACCCCGATTTTCGGCCCTATCTGACCTTCTACCCAGTGTCCGAGGGGACGGAGATAAAGGGCGCGGTGCTCATCTGTCCCGGCGGGGCGTTTATGTTCCGTAGCGATGGGCCGGAGGGCGTGTCGGTGGCTCAGGCCCTGACCCGGCTGGGCTATCAGAGCTTCGTGGTAGATTACCGCCTGCGGCCCTACACCCAGCAGGAGGGGGCACTGGACCTGGCCCGGGCCGTTCGCTTTGTCCGAACCCACGCCGCGGAATACGACATTGACAGCGAGGACATCGCCGTGATGGGCTTCTCCGCTGGGGGCATTTTAGCCGGGGAGATGTTGCTCCACTGGGATGGGCAGGTGAGCCCCGCCGAATTGGCTCCGAATTATGTCCCCGACGAGCTGGATCAAGTGAGTGCCGACGCGGCGGCGGACGGTATGATCTACTCCTTTTACGGAAGGCTC
>ERZ808046.706-NODE-706-length-22507-cov-5.324432_pt1 | contig 22507 bp, 25 predicted proteins | sample MGYA00380196_ERZ808046 | MGnify/ENA primary metagenome ERZ808046 (study PRJEB31490, sample SAMN06133421) | mouse gut metagenome | isolation source: Z6_2 | host: mice | place: China: Chengdu | collected 2015-05 ...
CGTCGGTGCACACCCTTTTGATACATACTTATAGCGCGGATCCACGCAGGCCTGCGTAAGTTGCATCGTGGTCGCATACGCTTTAAGGTGCTGAATCTGCGCCCGGATCCCGGTGCGGTCATCTATAAATGTTAATCCCGGCACCCCGCCTGTCGCTCCCAGGCCGGCGTAGTTGTGTTGGCCTGGCTTTACGTCACCGCCAAATTTAAAATATCCTGTCTCTATCAGCGCCTGACAGAATGCGCCGTCACCGCGCACGCCCTCTTTCTTACCCTCGTCTAAAAAGATAGCCGCAAGATGCAGATACTCGGTTGCCCGTGGATTTACAGATAACAAATACTCGTTAAGTTGCTCTGCAGTAGCAATGCTGCTGCCCATGATCGCCGTCTCATCGTCTGATATATTCCCGATAAAGATATTATCAAGCAATGCACTGCTGATCGCATTCGCGATTCCCTCTGCGCCGCCTACCGCCTGATATGTACCCATATCTGCTGCATTATCGCAAAAACAACACTCGATCAGCATGGACTTTGCTTTTGTTTTTCGGATTACATAAAGACCTGAGCCGGCCTTTACACCGCGGTTTGTAAATCCAAGCTCCGATAAATTAGCACATACGTCTAATGCATCCTGATACTGCCGGCCCTCATATGTATAGACCTCCACTCCATGTCCTGCATGGGATGCAGATGCATTAAAGTGTATAGAGATAAACCAGTCTAACTCCTGCCTGTTTGCCAGGGCAACCGCTGCTGCCAGATATTCATTTTGCATACCCGCCTGATCAATGGTACAGTCGATTACGGTAACGCCTGCTGCCTTTAACAGGTCCATAAGGGCATGTCCCACCAGTCTGGTATGCTCCGACTCTTTTATAATGCCAGCGGCGCCATATCCGGCGCCGCTTATGGTATGTCCGCAGTTGATTCCAACCATCATAAAATCATTCTCCCTTCTGTTCAATCTTATTTTTTAACACTACTATGTAGTTCTTAAGCCAGCCCGGTACCGGTGCCCCCATCCTTCCTGCATTTTCAATAATTGACAGTGCTTCATTGAGTAGATACCATACCGTAACCATGATCCCAAAAAACGCTTTTAGGGTAATTTCAAGTCCAAGGTCTGACGCGGCATGCAGTATAACCCAGTCCACTATCATTGCCACCGCAATGATACACAGATATCCTACCTTTTTTATAATTCCTTTTGCCCCTTTCTTTGAATTCCAACCATAGGCAGAATCGTCTGGATGGTCAATTGCTTCTGTTTTACTGGCGAGCATTCCGGTAATATAATCAATCACCATAGCTACTCCCAGAATTAAAAGCACATAAAATAATACTCCCAGTCTTGCAAACAGCCATGCTGCTACCGCTGATACCATCCCTCCTGCCCCTAGTGTTACTGTTTTTACTGTGTTTACATTTTCCATTTTCTTCTTCTCCTTTTTAATTTGTTTTTGGTTTCTGCCATTTTAGGCAATATAAAAACCAGATACATTTCTGCATCTGGCTTATATCCAACATTAATTACTTTTATTCTGCTTCTGAAGCTAACTCAAGCGCTGCAATTCTTGATTCCAGTTCGGCATACTTATCATCTGTGTACTTCTTTGCATCAGCAAGTGCTTTCTTAGCAGATAATGTCTGAACTACAATTGCATCTTCATTATTTGTTTCCACACTTGATTTCAGGACTGCTCCTTGATTCCCAAATAGGAAAAGCTGGCCGAACGCTTTTATGATACAGTTCATGGTAAGTTCCGGGGCAATCTCTATCAGATCATCCAAAGTTTTATCTGCAATGCTTTCACCCTTTTTAACTACCAGCATTTCATGATTATTTATAAAGATCAGGCAGTTATTAAAATAAATCCCATCCACGAATCCATAATTAATATCCCGGCTAAGTACTATCTTTTCACCAGTGTCAATCACTTTTGACAATACATAATTATCTTCATTGTATAAGCGCATATAATATAATTCATTTTTACATTCAAATACAGGTATCAATCGATTTTCTGCGTTATTCTTAGTTTCAATTTTATCTGTTCTATGACTAGTAGATACTATGACTTCATTTACATATGTCGAATATTGACCATTTTTAAAATTTCCGCTATAAGACATAATAAATTTATTTTCATTACTTGCCCAAGAAAACAACGAATTAAATTTATCAAAACTCTGCATTGTTGAAATTTCCCACTTATTTTCCAAATCCCCGGAAAATCTGGAAATATAAATAGTTTCTTTTTGAAAACCATTTACAATACCATTTACTTTTCTAATTCCCAGTACAAAATACTTACTGTTTTCAGCGTAAATCCCCAAATATTCCGAAACCCAATCCCCCCTTTCATTATCCTCAATGTCAAATTGTCCAGGGATTTCTACTTTTTCATATGTAGAGAAATCTGTAGTTGTTAATATCAAACCCATTTGATAATTTTTATCCGAAGTCGTATCTGTAAACTCATAACTTCCAACTATAATAAACCTTCGGCCATCCCAATAAATATCATTAAACTTACAGTCGTCATACTCCGGCATGGAAGTCTGCCACACTTCTCCATCATCTGTATAAGCAATCGCTCCATCCGCTGTAATAGCTGCAAGATAATCATTTGCATAGACTGCTTTCACAAAATTTCCATAAACGCCTGACTGCATCTGTATCCAGTTATAATCTTCTATTTCTGTTACCACCGCTCCTTCAGACAATGTTGTTATGTTTGTCTTTCCCAGCATAGTCAATTCCTCCTTATTAGTAAATTTGCAGTTAATTCTTCCACCAGATCAACTGAACTGGTCAGTTCTATATATCCATTATGCGACACCGGCATAATAAGCGCCTTTGATGCAAGTTCAAAAGAATATTCATCAAAATAGACATCACACAGGCAGTTCTCTGTAATGATGTCATTTTCAATCCGGCATACCTTATTCACAAATTTAACGGGAACATCCCTTACAATGACTTCCCGGCTCATAATCTCTTTTGCTACATTCGTATAATTGATCATACGGTCCTCAATTATATCCAGCTGCTGCTTAATTTCCACTACATCAAAAGCATTTAATGTTTCAAGTATGCTGTTCTGCTCTGCCATTAATATATTAAACTGTTCTGCAGTATTTTCATACTGCGCCATCATTTCCACAATCCTTTGATACTGTGCAATAATAGCAAGAAACACATCATCTGTAGGCTCTGTAGAGACATTGCCGCCCGATATTGCCCCTTCTTTGATATCTATTACTGCCAGCGTGGAAGTAACCACTGCTGTATCTTTAATACCAAACACGCCTAAATACATTCTTCCTGCCCTTGCCATTGCTGCTGCCGGAATCATGCAGGTATCATCATTATTCAAAACTGCATACTGTACATTTGCCTTGTCCTGATAAAATACTCCTGTCTTTGTAAAGCCATCCCATGAGCTGTCAAATGTAAATGCACAGGAATCAAAATTGCTGTCTCCAGATGCTATGATTTCCGCATTCAGGATCGTTAACAGCTGCTTCTCTAATAAAATTTGTATTTGTGCCATCTTTTTTCCTTCCTATTATTTTTTACATGTCCCCTTTAATCTTAGTGGAATAAAATATTATTTAATATATTCCGATAATCCAGACGTTAACATCTTTATACGTTGAATCTGTTTGCTTTAAACTTAACGAAAAATTAAGGTTAATAGTTGTATCTTTTTCTGCTCCATTACATAAAAACATTTTATAATAACAAAACACATTGGCAGAAAAATTATCTTGGACATAGATTTCTTCCATTTCGTATGTGTTTGCGGCATCTTTGCTGACTGATAATACATTGGGGAAATTTTTAAGCATATTTCCTCTGATGTATGAAAATAACAATGAGACTGTCCGAAAAATAAGAAAAAATAGCGTAGAAAATACCGCCAGAAACTTGTCTATATGTGACAATCTGGCGGCAGGAGTATTTTTTCGTATACTGGCCGGAAAGAAAACCATTTTCAAAAGAAAAAGGCATGTATCAGGTCAAAATCATCTCCATTAGTCCGTTTACCCCAAGGAGGTTTACCACTCTTCGGAAATTGTAGGCAAGGAAAGAAAGCCCCATTTCAGCGGCTGCCTTCTGCTTTCCTTTTGTCAGCAGATAACCGGCTCCGTGCCATCTTTTCACTGTTCCATATGGATGTTCAACCACAGTGTTCCGCTTCCGTAAATGCTGCTGGTTGGGGTAGAACCGCAGGATCACCCATTCGTCCCATGAACTTTCTTCTTCGGATAACGTGATCACTTTGAACCGGCGGCTCGTCTTCCGGACAATTCTGTTTTCCCTGGCTTTTTCATAAAAGGCTTCTTCTTTCCGTGTTTCGCCCTCTTTGAATGAGACGATCCGTCTTTTATGAAGTGTACATTTGTTGGGGCATTTCAAACAGGCTGAAAGTCTGTGATACCTGCGGATGCAGGGATCTTTTTTGCCATTCGGGTGGCCCGGACCTGCGTAGAACAGCGTCTGACCCATCGGGCAGATAACTATGTCTTTTTCAATATCGCGCTCAAAATATGGATGTAACGGTGGTTCCCGCCTGACTTCCACAGGCGCTTTCTCCAATCCGCCCTGTGCTTTCATTTCTGCATAGGAAACCACTTCCCCGGTTTCTTTATCCAGATACAGGCTGCTTCCCTGTTCCCGGCGTTTCACAACTTCCAGCTCCACATCGCCCCGATGTAGAATCTCAGGCAGCTCACCGGCTGATATGCACTGAAGAATCGTATCCTTATCTTTTGAAAACAGCATTTCCCCGGTTACTTCTGTATCGGTTTTCTGGAACCGGAACATCCTGCTTTTCTCGCCTTTATTTGGATGCGTTGTAGGAGTATCCCCATTTAAAAGGCACTGCAGGATTTCTTCATCGTTGCTGTATCCTCTGTCCGCGATACCTTCAAGGTTTTCCACTCCTAATGCGGCTTTTGAGGCATTGATACCGTCTCCAAGCAGATGCCAGTCCGTGCATTCACTCGTTACATCATAATGAACAATCAGATGGTTTTTCGCTTCTACCGCAGTCTGCACATTGAAGCTTGGCCGGATGCCGTCCCTCGTTTTCATAAGACGGCTTTCCGGATCAGTAGTGCAAATGTGGTTCTCCCCGCTACCTGCCATCTGTTCCAGTGCTTCAGTCAGCTGGGCTTTGCGGCGTTCCAGATAATCCAGCACACCGACGATGTCTTCTTTTGTCAATGCACCCGGCCTGGATTCGGCGGCATCTGCTTCATCCAGTTCTTTCATGTACCTGCTGATTTTTTCTTCCACATCCAGAAGAACCTTCTTGGCATTGCTGCTGACATAACTTTTATTGTCAGCATTTACCGCACGGAATTTTGACCCGTCAATTACGACTGATTCATGCGAAAGCAGCCCCGCTTTGTTGCACAGCCTCACAAATGCCCTGAACACTTCCCTGATTGATTTCGCATTGTCTTTCCGAAAGTCTGCAATGCAACGGAAATCCGGGACAACCTTCCTGAGAAGCCACATCAGTTCCACATTCCGGGATGCCTCCTTTTGCAGCCGCCTGGAGGAACGGATGTGGTTCAGGTAGCCATACATATACAGCTTCAGCATATCGCGGGGATCATAACCGGGACGGCCTTCTTTTGCAGGATCCGCTTTGAAGCCCATGAGGGATATATCCAGTGAATTGATAAATGCATCGATGGCACGCACCTCATTATCCCCTCCAACATAATCATCGAGGGTATCAGGCAGTAGAATTACCTGATTCCGATCCGCTCCTTGAATGTACCCCATGCCTGCGTCCTCCATTGTGGTTTTGTTGACTTAATGATACCATATCCCAAACCTTGACTCCATGTTTTCCGGAGTTTTCGGACAGTCTGCAATAATATATTTTTATAATTTTTTGGTGTAATATTATTAGCCCTAATGATTGCGGATGCTGATGAAGAACTATTATTAAGACATGCTACTACCTCCATTTTTCCAGCACCGCCTCCTCCACTAAAAAAAGGGAATACTGTATCAGCACCTGGAGTAAGAAGCCCCCATTTCCCTTCTGCATCCTGCATAATTTTTGCCCCATTCATATTTTCAAGAAATGACTGGTCAATTAATTCCTGAACATTTGTTTCTTCTGGCCTTACTTTGCCTAAATCCACTTCTACCATTCTTATTCCCCCATTCTGTAAATCAGATGTCCATTTTCATTGATATAAAACTTATCTGCCTTTTCTGCGCTTTCCGTCAGCATCCACAAATGCCCGTCTTCGCGGATTTCAAAAGCGGATATTCCAGCGGAGCCACCTCCGGTGCTTCCGCCTGCACTTCCCGGTTCTCCTTTTTCACCTCTTGGAATTGTAAAATTAAGTACTACTTCGCCATCTGCTCCTACGTCTTCCACTGCTGCCTGTGATCCCGGTTCACCAGTGGTTACGGTACCAACCCTGATTTCAGGTGCAGCTCCATCTATTCCGGGTTCTCCTTTAAGGGATAAAAGCCACTCGTCTTCCGTTCCTGTGAAGCCATAAATAACTGCAATCTCATAGGCAGAAAGGCCATTTTCACCACTTGGTATCTGGGATACCGCCTGATTTATGATTTCCTGTACATCTTCTGTCTTTGAATAATCTGCAAGAATTTCCTCTGTCCTCTCCTCTGAAATATATCCGGCATCATTATGAAAAGAGCTGATATTTTTAGGTGCTGAAACATTTATAATCCCACCACTGTTCATATCGCTAAACACCCTTTTGCTTGAGCCAAGGTAAAACATGGAATTCTGCGGTTCTGCAATATAAATATCTGCTTTTGTGAGCAGATAATTTCCATTAATTCCATGCGGCCTGCTGATCACCGGAACATATTCGCAGATATTAAGGGCTTCAATACCGGAATCTGTCAGGTTAAGATCAACTGCTTTGATCTCATATGTTTCTTTTAATGTTACAAAAGAACCAAACAACTTTTCTTTTGCCTTTTTTAATAGATTCTGCGGAAGAGTAACATCCTCCCATGTGGATTCACTTTCAGGAGCATAAATAATTCCGTATTCAGATGCCCTTTCTTCATTGACAATATAGTTCTTTCCCTCATTAACAGATGAAACATCAATTTTGACGCCATCTACCTCCGCTCCAATCGGACGGATGGCAGTATAGGTTTCCGTAGCGTCCACTTCCGACGACATATCAATCATATTTTTTGAAAATTCAATATTCTGCTTTGATACCGTTTCGTAATCGGCCAGCCAGTCAATATAATCGCCATCCCCCTCATAACGGATTCTGACATGCCCTCCTAAGGAAGAATTAAAGCATTTGTCCTTTAATGCATTCCACGAATTTAAAATATTCTCACTGCTTCTTACGATATAATCATTAGGATCAGTCACCGTCACAATTCCCACTTTGAACTGCTGCCATTCCATTACCTGCGAATTATGATTTTCTACGATCATATTAAACAAATCTTCAGGGCTTCCTGAAAATGAAAAAGGCTCCATATAGGAGTCATTGAAAAAAGCAAGTTTTCCTTCCACTTCAACTGATTTTCCATTGTAGAAGTCCTTTTTATCGGAAACCACCCTTCCTTTAAAAATGGTTTCTTCATTTCTCACTACTGATATAACCGGATGCAGCTTTTTAATTGTACTGTAGTTCAAATTGCTGTCATAAATCTTAAAAGTAAGGCTTCCGGCTGCATTATCCTCCAGGGTGAGTTTAGGACTGACCAGCTTTAAATTAGGGTTCTGTGGATGATATATCTGTCGTTCACCGCTGTAAATAATAATCAAATTATCTTCCCCTTTCTGTACTCCAATCTGACGCTCCCGTTTCCGGAAACATGTAGCCTGTTCAGCCCGTCCTTGAAAGTGATTTCCGGTATCTTATAAATACCAGTTTTTAACTCATAACTGCTTCCTTCGTAAGTTATCTTAATGTTCCCCCTGGCTGTAATCGTGGGCATTACAGGCATTCTTTCATTCATAATGATAATGTCTTTTGCTTCTTTCACCATTTCTTCGTGGATGGTGATCCGGTTTTCCGGCTTGTAGGGCTTTACCCTTGCATCAAGATTAAGTTCATAGAGTGTTCCGGCTATAGATTCGCTGGTGAAAGAAAGCCTTCCTTCATAATAAAAGTCCGGCTCTCTTTCCAATACTATTTTCAGTCTTTTTCCATGCAGGTCATTTTTCATCCTGTCTTTATCCTCTTCGCGAAACAAAGTGAACTTAAAGCTGATCTTTCCATCTTCAAAAACCACGCCGCCCACTGCTTCTGTCAGATCTATGGAGGAATCACCGCCTGCAATATCTACATAATTTTCTTTAACAGAAGGAGGCGTTATTCTCGCATAATTCATAACTGCGCTATAATCTTCCCTGGAATGTTTATCTCCAAATATTGCACCATGCATTTTTAATTCCGCCTCTCTCTCATATGTGTAATTCTTCCAAGCTCCTCATTCATTGGCTGGGCAAGTTCTCCCACCAGTACTCCGGAATCAAGAACCATCTGCAGTCTGCCAAATGTAGGAAGATACTCAGCCAGAAGATTGTAAATTTTATTCAGCACTTCATACAACTGATCATTGTTATCTGCAACCGCTGCCGAGATCATATTCATTAATGTTTGCGTACCGCTTACCACTTCGCTTCCTGCCTCTCCGCCTGCCATGATCTGGCCGGAGGAGTTAACGCCAAAGGCTGTAGGCTTATCCATGATAACAGGAGCATCCATTGCTTTTTTATACCATTCCACGCCTATATGCGGTATGGATGGAGGATTCAGGGAAAAACTTCCCTCCATGCTAAAATGTGGCAGCTTAATATGTGGCAGTTTCCAGTCAAAGTTGAAGAAATCCCTTAGCTTCTGTACCGTGTTGGACACAAAGTTCTTTACTGCGTCCAGTTTTTCCGATATGCCGGCCCTCAGGTTGTCAATTTTTTCAAGGCCTTTTGCTCTTAAAGCTTCAAATCCTGCAACTCCTTTTTCCTTCATGGCATTTATCTTATCGGCTGCCTTGTCTTTTAACTCGTTAAATCTGGAAACTGCATTTTCTTTCAGACTGTTGACCTTCTCCACTGCATCCATCCTGATCTGATTGAATTTTTCTGCAGCACTGGTTTTCAGATGGTCTATTTTTTCCGTTGCCCTGTCCTTTAACTCATTAAATTTGGAAACGGTATTTTCTTTTAATTCGTTTACCTTTTGAATCGTGTTTTCCTTTATTTCATTAAATTTATTGCTGGTGTTTTCTCTAATATTTTCAACTTTTTGAGATATGTTTTCCTGCATCTGGTGAAATTTTTCTGCTGTTTTTTCTCCCAGCTCCTTTGTCTTGTTAACCACGTTGTCTCTAAGTTCACCTGTTTTTTCAGATATATTGGAAGCAAAATTGTGAAATCCTGTCTTGATGTTTCCTAAAAAATTATCAATAAAACCGCGGAAAGATTCACAGTTATCATAAAGCAGCTTAAATCCTCCTGCAAACGGATTTACCAGAAGCATAGCCAGCCCCTGCCAGTTATTTTTCACAAAATCAATAATACCGCCAAAGAATCCTTTTATCGCATCAACCGCGCCTTTCACTGTATTTTTGATATTTTCCCATGTTTTACCGGCCCATTCCTTGATTTCATCCCAATTTTTGTACAAAAGCACGCCTATGGCAATTGCTGCGCCGATTACTGCAATTATGATCCATACTGGTGCCGGAATTGCCGCAAGCGCCGGAATAAGTCCGCCTGCTCCGCTGACCTTTCCGATCAGTCCCCCAATTCCTCCAACAAGTTTACTTCCCACACTGATAATAGAACTGACTCCGGTTGCCACTTTGCCAAAAAATATTAAAACCGGCCCTGCTGCCGCCAGAACAGTAGCTACAGTTATAATCATCTTCTTCGTGCCATCATCCAAACTTGCTATCCAGTCACAAACTTTGGAAAGCCATTCAATCCCCTGTTTCAAATATGGCATGATAAGTGTAATAAACTGAATCGCCAGACCTTCAAGCTGTGATTTCAGCAATGTTATCTGTCCTGACAGATTGTCATTCATAGTGTCGGCCATATTTTTTGCGCTTCCATCACAATTATTTATAGCGTTTTGTAATTTACCATAATCATCTGCAGATGCATTTAAAATAGCCAGCAATCCTTTTTTTGCCTCTTCTCCTGCAATTGTAGATGCTATCTCCGCCTTCTCCTCTGTCGTTAAATTCTGGGTAGCGCTACGCAATTCATTCATCACATCACTGAGGTTTCTAGCAGTCCCATCAGCATTATAAAATTCTACTCCCAAACCATTAATGCACTCAGTTGCTCCATTAGTGTTAGTAGCAAGCCTTGATATAATCGCATTTAAAGCTGTACCTGCCATACTGCCTTTGACACCACTATTTGCCATAAGACCAATAGCAAGGGCAGTATCTTCCATGCTATAACCCATAGTTCCCGCCATGGTTCCGGCATACTTAAAGGTTTCACCCATCAACCCCACATTCGTATTCGCATTACTGGAAGCTGCTGCCATAACATCCGCCAACTTGCCTGCATCTCCCGCGCTGTATCCCATTGCTGTGAGTGCATCAGTCACAATATCGGAAGTGGTTCCTAAATTTTCTCCGGAAGCTGCTGCAAGGTTCAAAATTCCTTCCAAACCATTCAGCATATCCTCCGTTTTCCATCCTGCCATTGCCATATATGTAAGGGCTTCGGCGGATTCAGAAGCTGAAAATTTAGTTGTTTTTCCCATTTCTTCCGCTTTATTTCTTAAAGCTGCTAAGTCTTCGCCAGTGACGCCGGAAATAGCGCCTACTTCCGACATGGCAGCTTCAAAATCCGCTGTTGCCTGAATGGCTTTTGTCCCAATATATGTAATAGGCGCTGTGAGTCCAAGGCTCAGTTTCGTTCCCAGCCTTGTAGCATTTGTCCCTATAGTTTCAAATTTATCCGACATTTTTTGCGAAAAAGACTGCGCCCTGTTATTTGTTTCATCAATCGCATTGTTGGCTTCTGAATTTCTTACTGCAATTGTTCCAAATAATTTAAACAATTCCATATTAAAGGGAATCCCCCTTTCTTTTATGCTCACAAAAAAACACCGGTAATCTGCTTACCGGTGTTTTACTATGTAGGGGATATTCTGCTTAAAATCCCTCTTGCCTGCTGTTTTACAATATCAACCTGCCTATCCGTCATAGTATAAGATGCAGGCTCTTTTTTCTGTGTCAGTCCTTCCTTCCAGTCATGAAAGGACTGATCTGTCATACTGTGGATATAAGCAAGCCACAGTTTATCATCATTTTCTTTTTGCAATGCTTCTTTTCTGCGTTTATTATCCGCATCAAAAATAAATGAAACAAATTCTCCAAGTCTTCCCTGCTCAATATATGTGTTCATAAAACGAACAGGACTTGCGTATCTGGAATACAGCAAGTCCATAAATTCAAATTCACCTATGAGAGAAATTTGGAGAGCACCTTGAAAAAACTTGTATTTTTCACTTCTGAAAAAGTGTCCATGATCATGAGCGGCAGTGTACCAAATTCCATTTCTTTCAACTCTTCTACCGGAATGCCTGAAATATCTGACCACATTTCGTATACTTCGTTTTCAACCTTTGCCAGGTTCCCGATCAGGATATCCGCTATGTCAAAAGAAGCCATAATGCCGATCTGCTTTAATGTTTTTTCTCCAGATGCTACCTGAATAAATGCCTCCTTGCAGTCTTTAATGCCAATTTTCTTTAAAATTTTAAGAAGAGCAAATAAATCACTGTCTCTTAGGCTGCGCAGCTTATAAGAGCGCTCAATAACTTCCTCTTCCTTATCTACTGCCTTCTGGTCATTTTTGCTTTCACTTGTCAAATCTGCTGCCTGTTCTTTTTCTTTACTCATATACTTTTCTCCCCCTTATCCTTCAACAATTTGATATATTTTTTTCTGGCTGTTTTTCCCTGTTTTGTCCGGATAAAAAATATAAACAGGAAGTGTATCATATACACCGCTGTTAAAATCAGCGGTTGCCTTGAATACGGTCTTTACAACGGATGTTTCTTTGTTCTTAGTATCCATCTCAAGTCCGGAAGAGCAGATTGCATTTTCCATAATGGCAATAATCTCCGTTCCATCTGTCATACTGCCTACATAAGCGATATTATCCAGATAATCAGACAATTCAATAAGCGATTTGGTCTGAATCTGATTATATCCAGGAATCAGGCTTTCCACTTCTTTCCCAACAATTGCACGTTTAATAGATTCCAACGTATGCTGGGCAAGATTTACTTCCAACGTCCCTGACTCACCGGTTTTCTGGTTAAGTCCCTTAATTTCCACAACTGCCCCATCTACTTCAATGGGCGTAATTTCCGGCACAATAGACAATTTATTTCCACCGCTGGTAGCGCCAAGCACGTTGTCTTCCGAATCATCCCATGCACCAACTACGAAATCACCAACCTTGGGGGTAAATCCTTCTTTTAATCCAATAAATGAGGCCTTAGATTCTATCTGGCTTAATTTTATTTTACCTGCGTCTGCTGGCTCCTCCACATCAGCTTTTTTATAAACATACTTAAAGTTTTTGAATACAACCCCTGCACCAAGTAAAAAATCATTGGGGGTGTTGCTGTTAATTCCTGATTTCCTCATTATTCTTCCACCTTCCATTCCTTGACTGTTAAATTAATCTGTATTTTTTTCAGTTCATCATTCTCTAAAGGAATTGGCAAACTATTTGAATAAAAAATGGCTGCTACCGTATTTGAATCTGTAGCAGCCATTTTCCCTGTTGACTTAGGGAAATATTTCTTTATCTTTTTCTTTGCCTCCTCCAGTTGAATCCATTTTTCCCTTGAGAATCCAGTTAATATAAATACTGTATCCTCTTCCCCATCTTCGTTTAATGGATCCATCTCCTGATACTCACCTACGAAATAAGTATCAGGAAGCGAATTTTCCTCTGCTGTATATTCCATAAAAGCATAGGGAAGATGCATTTCTTTCATGGCATCCTTTATAATTTCTAGAACTTCAATGCTCATTCGCTCCCCAGCCCTTCTTTAAAGATTCTTTCCGCCCATGTTACTAATTTTGACCTTAATTCAGTAAATGCCCTGAAAAGTGGCCTGCGTGGTTTCTTTCCTTTAGTAAAATGTCCTTTTCCCTGCGCATCCACGTAAAACCATCCGCCTTTACGTCCATCACCATTTAAAGCATATTCACCAGTTCCAAATTCTTCCCATATGGCATTATCATAGCTTGAACCAACATAGCCTGTTAATTCTGGCTCATCTACAGCATACCCATAGGAGCCCTTTGTCTGTCCTGTTTTCACCTTGGAATTACGTTTGGTCTGCGCTTCCAGCTCTCCACAGGCTTCATGCAGAAAGGCAATGGCAGCATTACTGATTGCTGCTTTCACTTCTATACGGTTGTCCTGAAATTCTACTGCCATATTATCTGCCCCCTGTGTATTTCAAATAAATCTCAAGATGCTCATGCATCCCCATAGGATCGTCATACAGCGTCACTTCGTAAATATCTCCATCAATTATCATCCTGCTGTTTTCAGGCGTTATCTTTTTATCCGGTTTTCCTTCCGCCTTATACTGCAATTCATCATAGTCACACAAAAAAATATGGGTGGATTCTTGCATCTTAGAATTATAATTTGTATGCTTCGAATCACCGTCTAACAAATCAAGCCATCCTTTTAAAGGTATGGCATCCGCATAACTCTTTTCAGGTTCCCCGATCTTATTTTTGCTGACTTCCGCAGTCTGAATTACAGCTGATTTATTTCCGCCGATACTCACTAATCAAAACCTTGGCCTTACATATGGTTTTAAAAATCCAAGCAGGGAAACCGGATATCCCATCACCTGATTATTCGAATCCTGATCATAATAAGTCACCGTATGTCTCGACAGAGTTTCGGATTTAATTCCTACCTTATGGCGGTTTTCTTTTTCCCAAATCATTAAGTCAATGACGCCTTTGCGCACATCCGGCGGATAAATTATTTTTGTTACCATATTGAAGGGAGAATCATACAGCTCATGATCCAGGACAATGGCATTGCTCTTAATTTCAGCAATGCCATATAATCCGTCATTTACCTGGGACTGTGAAATCTGTACAGTGTCCCCAGTTTTAAAATAAGGCGAGTTTCCCATCAATACGCCATCCTGCGAAGCTGCTTCAATCCGCATGGTGCGGTTTTGGAAATTATTATTGGTGTATGACCTGATAAGACTTTCAACAGCCTGCAGCTTGGAAACTAAAATATCCTTATTCATTTTTTTGAACTCATCCATAGAAAGCAAATCATCAACTTTTACTACCATCAGGTTCACCACCTTTCCTTATTCTTCGATTACCTCATATCCATCATGTTCCCTGAACCATGCTGCCATTCTGTCAGAAGTAATATGAGCCTTACCCTTTGCAAACTGAACGCCGCCTGCTCCAATTCCACAGAATTCAGGATTGCCAGATACTTTTACTATATACTTTTTAGGCTGTTCTGCATCTTTTTCCTTTTTTTCTGCCCCTTCCTTAGCTTTTTGAACTTTTGCAACAGCTTCAGCAACCAAGGCATTTGTTGCATTCTCGTCCAATCCATCCTTTTCCGCCTTTTTCCTTGCATTTTCCTCTGCTTTTGAAATCTTTTCTTCCCATGTTGTCTGCGCCATATTTTACACCTGTCCTTTCTATTATTTTCTTAAAAGGGCGGTACTTCTACCACCCCGTATTTTATGCTGAAATCTTTATATTTCTAAGTACGCCTGCATGCTGGGTATTTTTAAGCACCGTTGCAGCAATCATTTCCACCTCTGCTTCCTTTACAGTTCCCGGCTTGCTGAAATCAGGAAGATACTGGTCAATCACACTGCTGCCGGAAAGACTGATTCCGTGAAAACCGTCATTAACATCAAATTTAATTGCATAAATATCCGTCAATCCGGTTGTTTCCTTTTCTCCAATTGTTCTTGCAATTCCTTTTTTTACTACCGCATTTGATACAGCCTTATTTGACGCCACTGTATAATGATTCTTCAAATCCATAAAGCGGATTCCATCCATAGATACGACTTTTTTGCCAAAAGCCTCTTCTGCCTCTGTCTTATAACCAAGGGTACGGGCAACTGTCTGGATTTTTGCAATCATGTCAGTGTTCATCATCAAAGCGTCCGCATCTGTTTCTTTAATTAAAAGTGTCAGTGCTTCATAAAATTCATCCGCATTGGCCTTTGTCTTCGCAATATCAGACAAATCAATGACTTTTTCCGCATTAAATTCTGTGGAATTGCCTGCAAGCATGGAATCCAGACCTTCGAACTGCGGATGTTCTCCTGATGCAGTCGTTACTGCATCACCATTGATCAGTGTATAGTGAAACAGTGAGACTACTGCACGAATATGTTCTTCTATCTGCCACGCAAGATTATCCCAGTGTCCGGCCGCTTTATTTAATACTCTGTCCATCTTAACAGAACCGCCCATAATGGTAAGTGCTGCTTCACATTCCTGCTTGGTTGCCGCGCTTGCAGTATAGGATGCATTCAGCTTTCTAAATTCGGCTGTAGCAGGCAGAACCTTTCTCATATATTTATATTTCAGTGTGGAACCACCGCCGCTTGCACTGACACAGTCGTCAAATGGAAGTGTCTGCAAAACTGCGGATTCCCTAAGAAAAATATCAACAATCTTTTCAAAAACTTTGTCTGCCATGCCTTTTTTAATTTCTTCCAGTGTCATAACTGCCATAATAATTCACCTCTTAACCTTTCTTTACTCTTTAATTTCATACTTCATTTTCAGGGCTTCTCCTAATGTTTTTGGCTCATTTGTGCCAGCACCAGGATCACCTGTTTCAAGTTTGTGTTCCTGAACCTGTTTCTGTTCAGGGGTTTCAAAATTGCTGGGGAACTGTGTTTTCAGGCCTGAAATAAGATCATCCTGCCCTTTCAGCTTTCCATCATCACTGATTTGCAAGTCCCGGTCTCCGGTACCAGCTTTAAATATCAGATAATCAATGTCAGATGCCTTTGCGCCTGCATCCAGCAGGGCAACTTTTAGAGCACCTTCAACTTTCAGTTTTTCATTTTCTGCTGACAAGGCATCAATTTTGGTTTCATATTCCTTAATTTTGTCCTGCAGCCCTTCATCATTTGAAGTACCTTTTTTTAAGGTTTTGATCAGCTCTTTTGCTTCTGACAATTCCCTGCTCATACCTTCATGGTCTGATTTCAATTTTGAATACCTTACGTCAAGATTTTCTTCCCCTGCTGTAAAAATCTTATTTTCCTTCATGCTGCTCATGATCTTTGTGATCTGTTCCTCTGAAAGCCCCATTGCTTCCAAAATCTCCTGTAACGTCATTTCTCTTTACCTCACCTTTCATACGATTTTGTACGTGTTACGTCACGAATTTACTTGGCAGGTGTTTTACGTCACCCCTGACGGATGGTATATAAAAAAGACAGTCCCTTTCGACTGTCTTTCTTAACTAAAAGTATTTAAAAATTCCTCTTCACTCATGCATTTCAAAAAGCCATGCGTTTTCCTTGCTTCTAGGTATTTCATAATGCATATCCTTGGGGGCATATGCCTTAGGAAAAATCTTTTCGGAATGCGCCCTGATTTCATCATCCATTGGCATTCCCTTAAAAGCACTTCTATTTTTATCAAAATCTTCATAAGATTTCAAGCTTAAAAAAAGTTCTTTCTGCGTCATTTTAACGCCTCCTCTACCAATGCAAAAATATCATAGTTCTTTTTCTTTACTTTTTCTGCATCCTCAAAATACTGCTCCACTGCAACTGATACAAATTCTTTCAGGCAGTCAGTATTAATGGCTCCATTATCTAATACTGCTTCAAAAGGATTAGCAACATAAAGTTTTCCCTGATAACGGTTTAAAAACTTATCAGATTTTACAATATAAATATCTGATGCATATCCTGCTGAATCCCTTGCGGTTGTTGTAACAATATCTTCAACGGACAGTCCCTTTACACACAGGCTTTTCACAAAATTAACTTTATCCCTGTCAAAAAACCTGCTTTCTATCGCGTGGCCTATTTCATGAATCACCTCTCCCCTTGAAGCATTTGTGCCAATATATATTGTACCTGAAAGGGGATCATATGCACTGCCTTTTGAGCCCACACATATAGTTGTATTTTCCAGATAGTCCTTTACTTTCTGCGGCATATAGGTCACAGCTTCTAAAAAAGCAACTCTTTCTTTTACCGCATAATTTCCATGCGTATAATTTATTATTTGGTAATTTAAAGAGTTATTTAATGTCTGCGCCGCCTGTTTAAATTCATTATATGTCCCTGCACTTACCCTGACAAGCTCATCTTTATCACCATCCCATTTTGTATAATATTTTTCTTCTGATAAAGCGCTTCTCGCACGTGACAACAGGTAGCACCGGCAATTACAGTCTTCGGATGGATCGCCAAAACCACCCGGATACATTGCTTTTTTTCCTGCTACCTCAAAGGGTTCATCTATTTCCCTGACCTGTCCATCCAGTTCCCGGTGATGGGGCCTTGTTACACTATCCAAAGTGGAATCCCATTGTTTTACCATATCAGCGCCCTTTTCTATGGCCCTCTGCTGACAATGTAATGCTGATTCCTGCTGTACCCTGTGTCCTTCTGTCCTTGCAATGCCAATTGCACGATTGTAAGCCTTGTCAAATGGGCTGTTCATGCCTCTTACTATTTTCTCCGCAACTTCATTCCATGAAGAACCATTTGCAATCCCTCTCGCAAGCTCAATTCTAATGCTTTTCTTTAGCCACTCAATGTCTTCGCCCATGCGCCGGTACAGCCCTTGAGAAATCTTAGAATCTATCTGAACCGCCTGTACAACCTGATCCTGATTCATGGGAAACATTAAAGGAATTCCCTGCCCCTGTAAATCGTATAATGTGCCCCAAAAGCCATCCTCATAACATTCTGTCAGATAATCAGCCACTGTTACGAATGATTCACTTTCCAAGGCATTTAACACACTTTCCAACTGCTTATTTAATGCTTCCTGATACTGCTTTTGCCAGATAATGGACTGCAGGTTTTCCATATCCCTGCGCTTTGACAGATCAATAATCTTATTCACACAATCACACTGAGCCTTTCCATATACCCGCTTTAGGCTCTTGATTACTTTTTCTTCTTCGTCTGCATATCTCTTTTGAACTTCAATCTGTCTTTTATTCACCTGCTGCCTCCCTTCCATCATCAGGTGAAATCTGATTTAAAGTAGACCGAACCGCCATAATCTGTTTTTCTGGATTCTCCGCTGCCTGCTCCTCTATTCGGGTTTTCACTTCTTCATAATCCAGGTCAAGAATTTCACACAATGCTATTAAAATTGTTTCATCATCAAACATATTTGCAGCAGATAATAATGTATTAGTCTCTTGATTTTTTCTTTGAGCATTAATTAGATCAATTTCTGCATTATCCTTTGCATTTGTTATGACTTCACGCTCAAGAATAATTTGAACATCCTTCATCTTATAATTCGTTTTTAATGCTTCATTGATTTCATCAAGAACCACTTTCAGCATCTTCCGTAGAAACTGTTTCAGTCTGATTTCCAGTTTGTCCGATTTAAGGTCAAGCAGGGCATATCTGCTTTTGATAACAATATTTGTAATATTTCCATCCCCTATCTGTGCAGAATTAAAACCCATTCCAAACCGGTAAATGTTCTTCTCATCTAATTCCAGTTTTGCCTTTCTTGCTTCATAAGGAACATCAATTGTTTTAATATCTATGTCACCATCTGGGGAAACACCAATAAGCTTTTTTACTTTTACATTTTGTATCATTTCGTCCAGATTGGCACCTGGATATCCTTTGACTACATATATCCCTTCGCTGATATCCTGCAAATTATTGGATAAACCGCAGGCCATCAAATCATAATCGTCAATCAGTGCCTTAATTGGTTTTAATCCTGATGTCTGTTTCTTGTTATTATCCAGCCGGAAGAAAGGTATAAAGCCATATCCACCATTCCCTTCATAATAAAGGGCGTCATCCCCTGTCTTTTTATATGTAATATGCGGTCTTGGATTCGTTTCAACCGAATCGTCCAGTTCAATTTTTCCATTTCCATCCTGCACGTAATAGGTAGTCGTATTTTCATCCCAGATCTGGACTCTCGTAATTACTTTATTTCCTTTTTCAATTCTGTCAGGATAATAGTAAATAACATAATCGCAGCCATCATCTGTATCTTTTCCCCTGACTTCCACTACTCCCATTGAATCTGCTGTCATAAATCTGGTTTTTTCTGATTCAGATTTATAGGCATACATATTTTCAAATCCTTTAGTAATACACCCAGTCAGACATTCCTGCAGTTCTGTTTTAAATTCATCACCAAAATAGTCATCAAGAGCAGCCTGTAGTTCTGCATCATTAGAACGCACAAAAGGCTTGTCACTGGAAAGCATATACTGTACCTGCTGGTCAACCAGTTCCGTGAAGAATGGATGGGAAATTTTAAGGTTGCTGCGCATTTTATCTTCCTGCAGCCTTCCGTCACCATCAACATAATACATTTTATAGTCTTTTATATCATGTTCCCCTTCATAGTACCGGAGCCCGGTCCTGGCTTTTTTCTTCTTTTCTGATGTTTTATCATTCTCAATAAAACGCTGAATTTCTTCTACTGTTAATGCCATTCTGCACCACCTTTTTATTAATACAGCCATGTGTCAGGCTCATGCAATGCAAGGGCTAGTGAATCTGCAGTATCAGGCGAACCCAATCCGCGTTTTTTCATATCGTCCTTTGACTCAAGCTGTATTTTTCCTTTAGAAGTTATATGATACTTTCTTACACTTAGCTGCTTGATCATTTCTTCATCATTGGGAAGTTCTATTTCTATTTCATCTTTTCCCTGCATTTTGTTTGAGAAATTAGTTTCAAGCAATTCTTTAATGTGTCCCCACAACTGGGCGCCTAAATTAAAATAATACTCATCTGTGGCAGACTCACCATTGTTAACTGGGACTATTGTGTAGGGAAGCTTCTCTTCTCTGACCACTTCTTTCAGGCGGTCAGTGACACCTCCGCCTACACCGGAATCATCTACTTTTATAATGCAATTTTTGATATGATAAAATTTCTGCATATATTCCCTGCAGCACATGAGCACGTTTCCGGCTGTTTCCATTGTATTTTTCTTTGCATATTTTCTAAACTCAAATACTTTTGTACTGATTCTCGGTGTTATTACTGTTTTATCATCACCAAACCGTGCTACATCCACCCCAATGTGGAGCGTCTTTGCTGTGTCAATATCAGACTGTTTTAATTTATTCAGCGCCAAACATGCAAGTTCGACTGTTTCCAGGGATATGAATGCATCAAGGGCGCCCTTAGGGAACTGCCCATCAATTCTGACTCTGCACACATCAGAATCTTTTCCATACTTGGATTCCAGCATTGCAATGTTATCTTTTGAGGTGCGCTTTGACTCCCTGCTGGAAACCGTGTGTGTTTTAAACTTATCCCTGTCTTTATTAAATGCATCAAAAAAGACACCTTCTATACGGTTGGGATTTCCCATTAAAAGCAGCTTATTATCTGCTCCTGTCAGTGTACCCAGTATTGCTTCCATGATCGGATCAGCAACACCGGAAGCTTCGTCTACCACAATCAGCATATGGTCCTCGTGGAAACCCTGCATATTTTCCGGTTTGGTTGCTGTCTTGGCGGTAGCGAACCACCTCTCGGAGTCACCATTCATGTATACCTTGGTTTTGGTCCATGTGAGCAGGTTCTTCACTTTGGAAGAATCAAGCCATTTTGCAATCTCGGCCCAAAGCACGTCATAAAGCTGCTGCATGGTAGGCGCTGTTGCAATTACCTTTGAATAGGGCCTGCATGTGATAAACCATATAATAAGTCCGGCTTCCAGTGCTGTTTTTCCAACACCCTGACCTGACTTAACTGCAACCTTAGGATACTCTGCAAGGTCTGCGGCTACTTCAGCCTGCCAGATATCACACTTCATATCAAGCAGATCTTCAAGGAAAGCAGAAGGATTATCATAATAAACTTCTAAAGCATTAATCAGCTCTTTCATCTGCTTTTCCACTCCTTCGTTTCGCAATCTCAATAATAGCTGCTTTCCAATCCTGTGCCTGCTCCTTTGCTTCGTCTTTTTGGATTACCTTTGATTTTAAAACTTCAATTCTTGCTTTCTGCTCTGCTGTGGCCAAATCCCAGTTCTTATGAAGCAGTTCATCATACTGCTTAACCATGCTCCTAAGTTCGCTCTGTGCGCGTGCCTGTGATTTCAGGAAATTGGCCTGTTTGTCCCATGCCTGCTGAACCTCCCACTTTTCGCCTATGACCTTTCCATCCTGCTCTGCAATCTTCGTGGTGGTTTTATCCTGCCTGTCTGATACATACATGATCTGCTGGGCCCGGATAATGGCAGCATAGGCAATCTGTATCTGGTCCCACAAAACGTCCAGCGGATCAGTAGGCATTTCCTCTATAATTAAAAAGGTCTCTTCCGGCAGGTATTTCCGAAAAAGACCATGTTTTTCTGCATTATTATTTTTGGGCGGTGCCCCGTGCCCAAAAGCATTTTTATTTCCTGACTGGGCACCTTTATGTTTAGTAACGTTACTATTCCCATTTGGTAACGTTACTTTATCCCACTTATCCTGATTTTTCCATTTCCTGACCTGCTCCTCTGATACCTGCAGTTCTTCCGCAATGTCTTTAAGCAGGCGGCTTTTACCGCTTTCCAGCCAGAGTTGTTTTGCTTTGTCTCTGCTGGGGCTTCTTGGTCTTGCCATTACCACCACCTCTCATTCGTTTGTTTTGGGAAAAAAGATACCCTGACTACCTTTCATTATGGCGGATATTATATTCTTCAGCGATTTCTAAACAATCCGCCCAAAAGCTTACCTCATTTTTAGATTCTATATAAGGGATTACTAAAATATAAAATACCATAATTAAAATAATAAGCAACAATGCACCCAATAAAATCAACCCTATATAATTAACTATAAATCCAATCTCACTAAGAATTTCATTTTTTGAATAATATTTTACTACTTCTACTATGCCTTGTGTCAAAATCCCTGCAATCAGAGCAACAATAAATGGGGCAAACGCTGAAGTATGCATTCCCATACTAATATCGCATTGCCTTTTACTTAACTTAGCAAAATGATAGAACTCTGTTCTCCTATCCTTATCATATTGTCTCAAAATTTCTTCTATGTGCTCTCTCCATGACTCGTAATTTTCAAAGCGTCTATTCTGCGAAATTTTATTTATTTTCTTTTTACTTCTTACATTTCCACACAAATATTGATAAGCTAAAAATTCATCACTGCTATTAAATCCTTGTTCGTTCCAATACCTTCTTAACTTGCTTTCTCGACTCATATGATTCCTCCAATACAATTTTCTTTATCATATAC
>ERZ808046.708-NODE-708-length-22440-cov-9.910969_pt1 | contig 22440 bp, 26 predicted proteins | sample MGYA00380196_ERZ808046 | MGnify/ENA primary metagenome ERZ808046 (study PRJEB31490, sample SAMN06133421) | mouse gut metagenome | isolation source: Z6_2 | host: mice | place: China: Chengdu | collected 2015-05 ...
CTCCCCTGGCTCTTCTATTTCTTCCTGCTGTTCTGCCTCTCCTGGCTCTTCTATTTCTTCCTGCTGTTCCGCCTCTCCTGGCTCTTCTATTTCTTCCTGCTGTTCTACCTCCCCTGACTCTTCTATTTCTTCCTGCTGTTCTGCCTCCCCTGGCTCTTCTATTCCCTCTAATCCTTCTGCCTCCCCCGGTTCTGCCATCTGGCTGTAGAGCCAGTTTTCGGCTCTCAGATGCGGAGGGGTCAGAGCCCAGTCGTCATCCAGCGTCCTTACGTTCAGTTCCATAAAGGTATAGTGATTGATGGGAGAATAGAGGTGGAAGCCGAAATGCCGGTCATAGCCTCCGCACGGTTCGTTCCGGCTGGTTCCGTCCGGCCCGTCTGTCATACACCAGCTTCGGGAGAACCACTTTGCCTGCTCCAGCAGAAAAGCGAAATCGGTCCGTTCCTTTTGCTTGCTGCCCCGGGCATAGTAGTAGGCCCCCTGGCACAGGCTGCATCGCATGACCAGATAGAGGTACAGGCCGTACAATTCCCGCCGCGTCTGCAGGTAGGACTTCACCCAGCTTTCCTTAACATAGGGATTTGCGCGCAGCTTCTCTTCCCAAAGAGAAAGCATCTCCTCCACCAGGCCGCGGAGCTTTTCCGGACAAAACTCTCCCTTCCTATCTGTAATCTCCCGCCGGAAGGAGTAATCGTAGCCCTTCATGTGGCACATAAGTTCGTCCACCGCCTCCTGCAGGTTTTGAAGGTTTTTTTCATAGATTTCCAGCTTTTCCTTAGACAGTTCCATATGTATTCACCGTTCCTTTCCTGAAATATGGATGGCGCGCGGGATTTCCCTCCACGGCCATCCTGATACAATACTAGCAAAACACAAAAAAATGTTTGTAAAATTTACAAATGATTTTTTCTATCCCGGTATACTGATATTTGTAAGGCGCACATGGACAACCGAATGACCGTCCGAAGGAGATCTTCTCCAGGGAAATACGCCGTAATGCCCAGATGGGCCCAGTGTACTGACACATTTGCTTTCAGCCAAATGACGCAGAATGAATGTTCCGTCTGCAAGGCGGCGGAGGGAGGCGATGCAGTGGCAGCATTGACCGCCGACAACACAGTCTGATGGAAATTTAGGCACGGAGGTTTGACTGAATATCATGCGGTCAGTACACTAACGTGTCAAGGGGAAGGGAAACGCCGTGAAACGATAGTGGCGGCTTCGGATAGAGCAGCATAAAGCAATTGATAGAAACAGAACAACCAAAAATTCAGAAATAGAATAAAACAGGAGGCAGAATATATGAAACAGAATCAGGATGTCATCGCCCGGCACAGAGCATACTATGCCAAAAATGGAATGGAACTCTCCGAAGACCTGAACACAATCCGTATCACGGCCAGGTTCCTGCCCGATGAATGGAACGATCTGACGGACGAAGAAATGGAAGACATGACACTTAAAGAAGTAGAACAGGAACAAAAGCGGAGGCAGGAGGACAGCTGGAGATTGTTTGTCTCACGCCTGACCGGCTGGCTTCGGGAGGCCGGACTCCATGAGGCCGCCTATCTGAGCAACCCCATGTATCCGGATGTGGAGTACAGAGATTTTTCGGACTTCGCAGAAGCGTACCTGGTTCAATGTGACGAATCAGGAGCCGGCTTCGGAGAGTCCGAATGGGACGAGACCATGGGGGTCAGGCTGGTCAGCTGGGTTCCAAAGAAGATCATTGTGGACGAAGATCACCCTTATCTCTCCGCCCGGGACGGCGTGCTTTTTAATAAGGAACAGACCGAGCTGCTCTGGTATCCTTACGGGAGGGAAGGGGAGACCTATACGGTGCCCGATGGCGTCACAAAAATCGGCTACCGGGCGTTTGCAGGGTATATGGCCACTGTTGCCATGAGAAAGCAGGACGGGAGCAGAGTGGAACGCCTCTGGCGCAGGGTATTTGGCAATTCCATAGACAGCGGCATGGATGCAGAATATGAGATAAGGCCGGCTTCCGTAGTGAAATATGTGTTCAACAGAAACCTGCGCCATGTGATCATGCCCGACACGGTGACGGCGATCGAGGAAAGTGCATTCGATCACTGCATTTTCCTGAACTCTGTAAAACTGTCCAATACCCTGGCGGAGATCGGCTCCAATGCATTCAAGGGCTGTAAAGAGATGAGGGAGATCAGCCTTCCTGACAGTCTGGAGCGTCTCATTGCACAGCGGCGATATGGCGGCTGGTACGGAACGAACTTCTTTCCCGACAGTCTGGAACGGGTGAATTTCCTGGGCACCCGATGCCGGCTCCAGCCGATTATAACGTCAAGGACACGGAGATTGGGCGTACCGTATATAACCGAGCCGTACACCCCTCAGTTTTTTTCTAAAATTTTCGGAAGCGAAAAAGACGTCACGATCACATTTGAGGCCGGGAATGAGCGGTTTTCCTCGGAAAACGGCGTGATCTTTAATAAGGACAGGACAGAACTGATCTACTGTCCCCGGTGGAAAAGCGGCGTCTATACCGTCCCGAAGACCGTTGTACGGATTGGGGAAGAAGCGTTTGGGACGCTCGCGTATGGAGCCTGCAGCAAACTGACCCGGGTCATCTTCGCAGGCAGCGCGGTGACGGACATCGGGGACAGGGCGTTTTCCTACTGCAAGGCTCTGCAGGATATCAACCTTTGCAGCGTGGAGCATATCGGAGATAAAGCGTTTTCCTGCTGCGAAGCTCTGACGCTTATTGATCTTGGCGGTGTGAAGCACATCGGGAATAAGGCATTTTTCGGCTGCAAGGCTCTGACGCATATCAACCTTTGCAGCGTGGAGTATATCGGAGATGACGCATTCTCAGACTGCATTGGCCTGGAATCCACAGTTACAATCCCCAGAAGCTGCAGGCGCATGGGTTCCTTCACATTTTCATGTTTTAAAAAGCTGACAACATCCTTAGAAACGCTGCGTGTTCCCCAGGACACGAAGGTCATCCAGCCAGATAACGCCATTTCCCGTATATGGAGCGGCGAATCCGTTCCCAGAATCGAACGCTATTGATGGGTACAAGAACCATGAATAAAATGCCGGACGGCGGCAGAGTCGCCGTCCGAAAGAATATTTCCACAGGGAAACCAGGCAAACGAAAACCGAAGCAGAAAAGGGAAACTACATATGTCAGATATCAATGGAAGCGTTTTAAAGGGTTATTTTGACAAAACAACTGACAGAAACAGAACAACCCCAAATTCAGAAATGATAAAAACAGGAGGTAAAATATATGAAACAGAATCAGGATGCTATCACCCAAAAGAGGGCGAACTTTGCCGAAAATGGAATGGAACTCTCCGAAGACCTGAACACAATCCGCATCACGGCCAGGTTCCTGCCCAATGAATGGGACGATCTGACGGACGAGGAAATGGAGGACATGACACTTAAAGAAGTGGAACAGGAACGAAAGCGGAAGTGGGAATATAGCTGGAAGTGGTTTGTCTCGCGCCTGACCTACCTGCTTCAGAGAGCCGGACTGCATAAGGCCGTCTATCTGAGCAATCCCATGTTTCAGGATATGGAGTACAGGGATTTTTCGGATTTTGAGGAAGCATACCTGGTTCACTGCGAAGAATCGGGAGCCGCCTTCGGAGAATCCGAATGGGACGAAACCATGGGAGTTAAGCTGGTCAGCTGGGTTCCAAAGGAGATCATTGTGGATGAAGATCACCCTTATCTCTCCGCCCGGGACGGCGTGCTTTTTAATAAGGATCAGACAGAACTGCTCTGGTATCCCTACGGGAAGGAAGGAGAAACCTATACGATTCCCAACGGCGTCACAAAAATCAGCTACCGGGCATTCGCAGGGTATATGACCACCGTTGCCATGAGAAAGCAGGACGGGAGCAGAGTGGAACGCCTCTAGCGCAGGGTATTTCACAATCTCATAGACGGCGGCATGGATACGGAGTATGAGATAAGGCCGGCTTCCGTGGTGAAATACGTGTTCAACAGAAACCTGCGCCATGTGATCATGCCCGACACGGTGACGGTGATTGGGGAAAGTGCATTTGATCACTGCATTTTCCTCAACTCCGTAAAACTGTCCAATACGCTGGAGGAGATCGGCTCCTACGCGTTCAAGGGATGCAAGGAGATGAGAGAGATCAGCCTGCCTGACAGTCTGGAGCGTCTTATTGCACAGCAGCAGTATTATTACCACAGGTACAGAGCAAACTTCTTCCCTGACAATCTGGAACGGGTGAATTTCCTGGGTACCCGGTGCCGGCTCCAGCCGATTATAACCAATAGAGCATGGAAATCGGGCTGGCCGGATATAACCGAGCCCTACACCACAAAGTTTTTTTCCGAGATATTCAGAAGTGGAAAAGACGTCACGATCACATTTGAGGCCGGAAACGAGCGGTTTTCCTCGGAAAGCGGCGTAATCTTTAATAAGGACAAGACGGAACTGATCTACTGCCCCAAGTGGAAAAGTGGTGTCTATACCGTTCCAAAGACCGTTGTACGGTTCGGAAGAGAAGCGTTTGCCGAATGTGGCGGGCTGACCCGGGTCATCTTTTCGGGCAGCGCGGTGACAGACATTGGGGACAAGGCGTTTTTCTACTGCAAGGCTCTGTGGGATATTGACCTGCGCAGCATAAAACACATCGGGGACAAGGCGTTTACCGGCTGCAAGGCTCTGACACGTATTAATCTGCACAGCGTGGAGCACATCGGAAACGAGGCATTTTCAGACTGCACCGCTCTGGGTTCCACAATCACAATCCCCAGAAGCTGCAGGTGTATGAGTTCCTTTGCATTTTCACATTGGAAAAGACTGACAACCTCCTTAGAAACACTGCGCGTTTCCCAGGACACAAAGATTATCCGTCCGGATAACATATTTTTACACAGCTGGGGCACTGCATCCGTTCCCAGAATCGACCGCTATTGACGGACGCAGGTGCCATGAAGAGCATTTCGGACGGCAATGCTGCTGCCGTCCGAAAGAATACTTCCACAAGGAAACAACACAAACAAAAAGCGAAACAAAAAAGAAAAGAAAAGGAGACTACATATGTCAGATATCGAGCGGAGCATTTTAAAGGATTATTTTGATGATTATGAAGAGCCAAAAGATTATGATTCCGAGCCGCCCAAGCCGGTGGATGATTTTTATATCATCGGAAAATGCCTGGGCAGATACAATGGCCCGGGAGGAAATGTGACCGTTCCGGAAGGCATCACAGAAATCGAGTACGGGACTTTTCAGAGCCGTGACAGCGTAACAGGCATCACCATCCCAAAGAGCGTTATCAAAATCTCCCCCGGAACCCTTCAGGATTGCATGAATCTGAGTGAAATCCGGGTGGACGCGGAAAATCCGTGCTATTGTGTCATCAACGGCCTGCTGCTGGAACGGGATGGCACGGTACTGCACAGCTGTCCTCCGACAACGTCAGGCGTGCTAAAGATCCCAAAGAGCGTCACTGAGATCGGTGAAAAAGCCTTTGCATTCTGCCGTGGTCTGACCGATATCATCATCCCGGAAAGCGTCACCAGGATCGGTGACGAGGCCTTTGCGTCCTGCAGTGGCCTGACCAATATCGTCATTCCAGAAAGCGTCACCAGGATCGGTGACCAGACTTTTGCCGGCTGCAGTGGTCTGACGAGCGTGGCAATTCCAAAGTACACCACGCATATCGGCTGGCTTGCTTTTTGGGGCACGAATCTGACCCGCATTGTGATTCCGGAGAACGTTGCCGAAATTGCTGACGAAGCCTTTAACGGCTGCACAACTCTGAGTGAAATTCAGGTAGACGCAGGAAATTCGTTTTATTGCATCATCAATGGCCTGCTGCTGAATCGGGACGGTTCCGTTCTGTATCAATGCCCTCCGACAACATCAGGCGTACTGACGATCCCGGAAGGGGTCGTTAAAATTGCTGACGGAGCCTTTGCCGCCTGCAAAGGCCTGACCGGGGTGATTATCCCGGAAGGGGTTACACGGATCGGCGAATATGCCTTTGCCAACTGCACAGGTCTGACCCATGTGAATATCCCGGAGGGGGTTACATGGATCAGCGAAGATGCCTTTGCCGGCTGCACGAGCCTGATCAGTGTGACAGTTCCCAAAAGCGTTGTATATATCGGTGGCGGAGCTTTTGAAAACACGGGGCTGGCGGAAGAAACCATTCGGGCCGCATATGACCAGGCAGAAGAGACAGATCTGGAGTCTATGACGTGGAATGATTTTCCAGACTGGGAGCCTCTTGCGGAGTCTATGATGCAGAATGATTTTCCAGACAACGAGGATGAAGATTATTCGTAAAATTTACAGACTGTTTTTTCAGACCTGATATAGTAGTATCTGTAAAGCCCGCATGGAAAACGGAATGACCATCCGAAGAGAATCTTCTTCAGGAAAATACGCCGTAATGCCTGAACCGGGCAGACGTGTCAAGGACAACGGAAACGCCGTGAAACGGCAGCGGCGGCTTCGGAGGAGAACGGCACGGAAAAACCTGTAGAAACAAAGGAATGAAAAACTCAAAAATTAGGAAAACAGGAGGAAATGAAAAATGGCTATTGATTGGGAATATTACCTTGACGCAGAGGGAGATGAACTTCAGGACGCATATGACCGGGCGGTGGAAGAGGCAGATGAGATGCTCGGCTGGGAAGAGGATTGGGACAACGATTGATGGAATTGAGAAATGCAATCCCGTAAAACAAGCAGAAACCTGCCTTAATATTCACTGCAAGGCAGGTTTCCCGGGAAACAGGACACAGGGAAAAAGAAAGGAGAAAACTAACATGTACAATCCAAACGAGGCAAGAATCATCAGGGAATCATCCTACGGCTACCACCTCATCCCGATTCAGGACGAGATGCTGTCCCACCGGGAGGTGGAACTGGTCGGGGAGGTGGACTCGGACACCGTGAATGCTCTCATCCGGCAGCTGCGCTATCTGCAATGCGAGAATCCGGAGGCGCCAATCACCTTGTACATCAACAGTCCCGGCGGCAGCGTGGACAGCGGTATGGCGCTCTACGATGTGATGCAGGCAGTGAGCTGCCCTGTCCGGACTGTCTGTGTGGGGCTGGCGGCCTCCATGGCTGCTCTGCTTTTCGTCTCAGGCGCAGAACGCGACATGCTGCCCCACAGCCGCCTCATGATTCACGATCCGCTGATTGTTCAGACCGGCGGCAGCGCCCTGAAGCTGAAAGCGATCAGCGATGATCTGATGGAAACCAGGCAGATCATCGCCAGGGTCATCGCAGAGCACTCCGGCAAGAACATGGAGGAAATTCTGGCAAAGACCGCAAACGATTGCTACTTTCGGGCGGAGGAAGCGGTCAAATTCGGGCTTGCTGATCACATTATCACAAGCCTTGCGGACAAATAACTCCGCGGCAGACAAAAATCCGATACAGCACATCCCGGCAGCCGCAGATGGCTGCCAGGGAACTCTATCATATGAAACAGCATCTGCCGTGCCCTGATACTGTATGGGGCATAAACAGAACTAAACAGAAAGGAAAAAGGATGTTCAACAATGCCAAATCCAAACATATCTTTGCAGAAGATGTTTTTATCAGCAATAACAGCCGAATCACTGGAATCAACCATAGCGACATTCTGGTGGAACCGGCGGGCAGCGGCAAGAGCAGGGCTTACGGGATACCCCATATCCTCCACACCCGGAACAATCTGATTGCCGCCGGTACCAAAAGGAATCTGTGCAGGCTGATGATGCCGGGAAAACAGGAGAAGCCCGCAACCGAAGCGGAATATGGAAAGGAGGCTTTATGAGAAACATGGAAAGAACGATTCTGCCGCTGGATGAGAGGCTGAAGATGGCGGCAAAATCTCAGGCGACATCGCCGGAAGCCGCTGCAAAGCTGGTGCAGCAGCTTTATGGGATACATACAGCGTATCTTTTTTGCGGAAGTGCGAACTGTGACATCATGGAAGGGCTGACCGGCGAGTTCTGGGAGTGCCTGGAGAATAATCTTCTTCATTACGGCGGCTTCTGCCACAGCTTCCGTCTGGCAATCGAGTACGATAACAACTATTTTGCGGCAATCTCATCTGGGGCGTCTTTGGAGGAAGTCTTTAACCCGTACCGGCCCGCCTGGGGCGTCCGGGCAAATAATGCCCTGGTTCTGCTGGGACTGCTCCTGCTGGATCACGCAAAGGGCGGGATGAAATATCGAAATATATACTACTGTACGCGGATGACTCTGAAGCAGTATCTGGATGCCCTGGTGGATCTGAGCTTTCAGGAGGACGGAACGCAGGATGAAGACAGGGCGGAGAGCTTCTGGATCTGGCGGGAATCGTTCCTGAAGGACAAAGACGGCGCCTGGAGCCTGAAGGAGGCTTTGGCTGACATCCTCAGGCGTTATATCGCCGCGTGGCAGGAATTCAATCATCTGGATCATATTCTCCGCTGTATGGGCGCTCTGTCCTGCTATCTGGAACAGGAAGAGACGGGAAGAACCCTCCCGAAGGAGGATGAGCGCATCCGGCGCTTCCGGGAGGCTCTCTGCAGGTATGGCACTGACCTGGAGGGGTGGGAACTGGTAGAGACAGACAAGCGATACCTGGATCCGTGCGGGTATTATTTCTCTCTGGCCTGTGAATATCCGGAGGATGTGCCGGATCCCGGCAGCAAGGATGTCGCCCCGGGAACCCTGCGCAGCCAGATTTTCCTCTCGGAGCGGGACTACAGCCCCAAAGTCTTAAGAAAGCTCGCCGAAAAATTGCCCTTCCAGGATCTGCGGGAGCTTTTGGAAAAGAGTATCTCCGAAAAGCAGCTGGCCAGCGCCATGCGGAAAATCAATATAGCGGTAACGGATCTGTACATGCTGTTTGTGGAGCCCTATCTGCGGATGGGGGAATACCATTATGAGAGGCATTTGGAATAGGATTTGTCAGAAAGGCACTGGAACCTGAAAAGAACATAGCAAAATGAACTTTTCAATCATCCCAAGCGGAAGTTTTAATTGATATCTGCTCTGATTTAGACTATAATTTTTTTGTAAGTGAATGTGTTTGGTCATACATTAATTTTACATCAACTGCCGGATTCTTTCGAGTCTGGCAGTTATTTTTTTGCATAGAAAGGAAGCTGCGCACTCATTATTTAGTGCGACAGCCCCCTTTTTATCACGGGCGGTCCGCGATGGGCGTATCCGGGAACAACGTCCTAAGCAGATCCTCGATGTCCTGGATGCCCTCCTTGATCTCCTGCAACTGTTCGATCGCTTTGTCGACACGCTTCGGCCGCAGGGACCGCATCGGGAATCTAATGTCAGCGGTAACGCTGTATCCATCGGGGGTCACGGCTATGTCATAGGTGGGTCCGCCAAGCTTGAATTTTTCAGGCATGCTGTCTCACCTCCTGGCCACCGGCCACTTTCCGGACTTTAGTGGGGTTCTTTGTGTCAATGTCTGCGAATGGTTCGAGCCCAACGGCATCACAGTAACCCTGATTCTTGAGTTCCTGGGCCCTGGCGGAATCGCATTTGGCTATGGTAGCGGCGATGTTGACGATACCGCCCATCTGTTTTGCGCTCATAATGGTATGTCTCCTATTTTTGTTTTACTGAGCTTTTGGCCTGCTGCGTATATTATATCTGTCTGGTTCGGATAAGTCAATCCGGGCAGACTCATCTGTTTTTCTGCAGCCCGAAGCTGACATCCTGTCTTTGTATCTCGTCATCCTGCAGTTTCAGGATATGTGTCACGCTCCCTTCATAGCAGTATTCCTCCTCCGTCTTATGGATCTCGCAGTCATATCTGAGTACGCTGTACTCCTGAAGGTATTCGTGTTTCTACTTACATTCTTTCTTTTCATAAGGACAGTGGATGGCAGCCATATCGTTCTCAAAAGATGAAATCCAATCCTGAACTGCTAATAGAATTTACCAGGTCTATCCAAAATGCTAATAAACAGTAAATCTATTGGCAGACAAAAGAACGGTTAAAAATACCGTATTAGCAAATCTGAGTTTTGATGCTGAAATGAAGAAAGCCGAAAACCTGTTAAAGAAACTCCATGAACTCTCAGAAAATGACTGCAGAGAGCTGATTTGTGACATTCAGAGAAATTATCATCTGCCACAGAAAGCAAGGACTGTTGGAGAGATGATCGCTGTGGCCCGGCAGGAGTCCGGTGCCCGGAAGCTGGAAGGGCATGACATTATGGCACTGGAACGCTTTGACCCGGAAGTGAAGCATATGATTATATTTGATATGCTTTCAGGGGAATCTCCCATAGGAGATAAAGGGCATAGGATGCGGCTGTTTCTGACAAAAGCGGGATATCAAAAGGCGTTGGAGAGTCAGGACAGGTCTTTTATTCGTATTCTGAACCATGCAAAAGTGTCGCAGGGGCATTTGCAGTATGACCGGCTGGATGGAGAACTATAAAAATCCCTGTTTCTGAAATCCAAATGCCGGCTTATAGACAGCCAAATATATCAGCTCCTTTATCTTCTACGCACACTAATGAAACTACGAATATCGCATAAAATATAATCTGACATAAATATTAACCTTTTAGGTATAAATTTAGTGATATGAGGGAGGAAGAGGCAGATATCTATATATTGCATGAATATCTGTTAAAAAAGAGAAACGGGTAAGCCGCCTGAGCAATAAGCTGTACGGTAAGAAACTCGTTTCTCTTTTTGTCATTTTAAATATCAGGTATCCTGCTTTTTTCTACCTACATCCTCGCGGTTTAATATAACACAAATTTACCCGTAACTATCTAATCGTTAAAATGCAGTATAATGGTGGTTTTCTGATCTATACCAACCTGCGTTGATCCTGTCGGTTATAAAGAAATCTCCTCACTTCCATGATCGGGAAAACCTCCTCATCATCGATCACTACATAATAGATTATAAAATTATCAACATAGATGCGGTAATAGGCATATTTCCGTTCCCGGATGGAATGATATGGTTCAAAGGATTCTGCCACCGGAAGCCGGTCCAGTATGGCTTTCTCAACTTTATCCAACAGGTCACTGGCAGCTTTGGGGTTTTTCAGCTTTTCAGCGATATACGTTATCTTTTCGTCAAGCTCCTCATAAAAAAGCGGTAGGTAACGTAATCTGTATTTCTTATCATACATTTATTTTCCTCTGAAGGCTCCCAAACACTTCCTCATGGGTCATTCTTCTGCTGTCCTCTGCGGCTGCCCGGTCTGCCTCGTCCAGTGCCGCCTCTACGCCATCTGTAAGTTGGGAATACATGTCCAGGCTGAGGACCACCATAGCACCATATCCGTTTTTTGTAAGATATACTGGTTCTCCTTCATTCACAAGCCTTTCAATGTCCGGGAATTTATTTCTAAGGTCTGAAACAGGTCTGATCTGTATCATATATCACGCCTCCTTATCTTAATTCTATCATAATTTTATCATTTCTTTTATTCTACCTGATCATACATCAAAATGCAATGAAAACAGGATGTTTTATTTAGCAAAAGGGCTAGCATGGCACCTTTCCAAAGAGGTGCTTTTTTTTGCGCCTCTGACCGTATGATCCGTTTTTTCCCTGCCTGCCAGACCAAAAGAAAGAAGACCGTGCCCGTCTCTGCGGCATGGTCTTTTCTTTCCACAACCAAATCTTATTTAAAGGAGGTCCACAAATTGAGACTGAAAAACAAACTGCAGACACCTGCCCCGGCCGCACAGTGAACGAAAGCCGCGCATGGCTGAAGCGCATCTGCATCGCCTGGGCGATTTTAAACGGCCTGGGGTTCATCATGGCCTACATCACCCCGTTCTTTGCGGATGGCAAGTGGAATGACTGACCGCCGGGAGACGGCTGTTTTCGTCAGAAAGGCGGTGGTTTTACTTTGTCCCAGACAATGTCCAAAGCAGCCGGCAGGGCATCCCCCACAAGGGCAGGCCCGGCAGGAACCCGGCGGCCATACTGAAAAGCAAGAATGGAGATGTAAACTATTTCAGTACGGTGGTATTTATCTTTATCGCGGTGCTCCTGCCGGCATTCATCCTGGACCTGTTCAGCATCATCTTCACCAAGCAGGAGCTGGACCACTGTGCAGACCAAATGGTGAAACAGCTCCAGCTCTCAGGAAGCATGAACGGAGAGACCAGAATATCACTTCCTTGTAATCCTTTATCCTCTCCAATTCCTTTCTGGGTTCCCCGACTTCATTATAAATATCGGAAAATGCAGCCGTCGGTATTATGAAAATCAGATAATCATAGATTTCTTTGTCCTCACTGCCCCACCAATCGGGCGCATTTTGTAAAATATCCTCAAGCGCTTCCCTTGACAGGACAAAAACAGGAATATCCAATCCAAACTGATTTTTTATCATTTCCTCAATCTTGTCCGTAAGCTTCCTTATATTATCTTCATCACTGGAAAAAATCACATTGCCACTGTTCAGATATGTTTTCACTTCTACAAAAGCAAGTGTTTCAAATCCCTTCTTTAATTCTGCCATTGGCACTTTATTTTTTCCACTTATATTGATACCCCTTAATAAAGCAATATATCTTTTCATATCCGCCCCTCCTGATTTATTGTGTTCCTCCCATTCGGATTTCCTTATTTCATTTTTTCCTGGCACTCACTACATTCCCTGTCGTGAATAGAAATAATACCGCCACATTGGGAACAGGTATACTTTTCTTTCTGCATATCCATGAATTTTTCCAAACCAAATTGACGGACAAATTCGCTGTTTTCCATAAGGCTTGCCCGATATCTTTTGTTATAACTTTTTTCCATGGTTTTAATCAGTTTACAAGGATAATCGAAACATTCAAAACAATAAGGCAATTCTTTGATCCTGATACAATTTTTTATTTTACACTTACGGCAATGCTCTGGTTTTCCCTTATCACTATTTAAGCACCCTGCACATGGTTTTTTGTGGCAGCAATGTTTATAACAAACAAGACAATTCATTCCACATGGAGCAAACATACTTGTGTCAATATTTTCTTTAGGCATTTTCATAAGTTCTTATCCTTCTAAAAGCTGGAAGTTGCCACTCTGATTACTCATTCACCTTGTAATCAATATTGGCAAGTTTTGCCTGCTTTGTTAAATCCTTTGTTTGAATTGTGTAATTCTTTCCATCTTTTATAAAGTGTGTACCACATTGACGAAACTCAAAATTGACTTTTTTCTGAATACATTGCTCTCGAATATCCAATACCCAATCGTAATCAAGAGAACGGGCATTTCTGTCCGATTCGCCGCCGACCACAACAAGCTCAATGCCGTCAAGATAGTTTTCAAGACGAATTGGTTCGATTAAAGGCTGTGCAGTAATACACTTATGTTTGATTGGCAGTTCATTGAATATATTGAGTCTGTAATCTGTATTTTTCTGATTTTCTACGGTGCAGCAGACTACAACATTTTCATATCCGTTGCCCCAATCATCGGGAATGCAATCCATAAATCGGTCTATGCGTTTTGTAAGAAAAAGGAATATGCAATCCTGCCGCTGTCTTATCATCTGCCAACAGTCACTACGCCAATCGTCTGCTTCCTCTATGAGAAAATCAGTAGAAAAGCCCAGATAGATAATTCCTGATTTAACCTTATATTCACCATTTTTCTTTTTCTCTACGGGTTTTGTAAAATCCTTTGTCTTTATAATTTCAGCCGTATTGATACCACGCTTTCCATCACCTTTATGTATATAACAGTATAAACAGCCTTCGCTGCATTTGTGGCAGCCACGCCACGGATTCCACATTGTCATTTCTAAAACCTCGATTTTTCGTAATTGTAGGGAATACTCGTTCCTGCAACAACATCTTCGATCTTTTCTATTATCAGCTAATCGTCCAAATTTCCCTGATGTTCGAAAATATCTACTATTCAATCTCCACCTTTTTTACAAAGTCCAAATTATAACATACGGCACCGTGGTCTCTAAATATCGTTGCACTTGTAATACGGATTGCCAAAATAACGCAGTTTTCATCCTGCTCATTATTTGCATCATCGTACCAGTCTGCAAATACTTCACGGAGTTTCGCTCTTAGGGCAGCGTTTTTGGGTTCCAAAACCCATCCGAGGTTTTCTCCAATTCCATGACCATATATTCCCTCAAAGCAAACGGAAAACGCAACCTCTTTGTTATGGGCGATCTGCTTCATTTTATTTGATTTTGCCGATGTTGTGACATAAAACACGCCATCTTCATAATAAGCACTCACATCACGGACACCAGGGCGAGGAAATCCATCAGCGCCCGGTTCCGTAGTAATCGTTGCGAGCGCAATGGTGTTATCTTTCTTGTTGCCACAACTTTCTTCAATTAATTTCATTCCTTCTTCATATCTGTTCATTGTTAATTCCTCCATCCATTTCAATTTGCTTATTCGTCCACCATGCATTCACTATCCAGAAGTTTCGTCAAGTCCTCCACGGAAGCGTCCATTTTTACAGAAATCTCCTCCATCGTCATACCCGAAGCAAGAAAACGCTTTATCACCATTTTCATATCCTCACCGACCTCTATGATATGCCCGTCCGGATCATAAAAACGGATCACCCGCTGACCCCAGCTATGTTCGATCACTTCTCCCAGGTATTCCATATCCGGGTATTCTTCCAGCCTGCGCAGAAATCCGTCAAAGTCCTGTTCCTCAAAGACGATTTCCGCATTGTTGGATTTTTTTAATACCTTTTCTTTGGGCAGGTTCACAAGCCAGTCAAACTCCTGCTGCAATGCCAGACCGCAGGTAAAAGCGATATTCCTTCCGTAGTCCTGAAATACTTCCAGTCCAAACAGATCCTCATAAAATTTCCTCGCAGCCTTAATGTCGGCCACTGCTATCACCGTACATGTGTACTTCATAGAATGATTCCTTTCCGCTTTACTTTTTTAATTCTCTTTTACTGTTAGCTGTTTCTGATACAAATAGCGCTGTATCCGGATCATCACTTTTTCCTGTGCAGCTTCAGTTCAACCTTTCTACGGGATGCAATCTCCGAAAGCACCCCTGCGGCAAAAGCGCTTTTCTCTTTGAGTGTGAGAGTTTCCATATCCGGCCTGCTCCCTATTTTCCTGAGCGCCTCCCTAAGCTCCTGCAGATTCAAAAGGTTTACCGCAACGCAAAAAAGGGTCTTTTTACGGCCGTCATTATAGCCGGACAATAAGATATCCAGTATTTTTATTTTTTCCATCTGCTCTGTATGATAGGCTTCGGCCCCAAACTGCCGGACCTTTTCCAGATCAGCCTTTCGGTTGCGATGTGTAATAAAGGAATCAAAATCGTCAATATGCTCATATTTTTCACATGGGTACTCCCTGCATTGACAGCAGTATTCTACTCCTCCATGTTCCATGCTGCACCTTGCGATCCTGCATGACTGATTTCCTTCCCCTCCACCGCAGCCGGGGCAGTTTTTGTTCAAAAACATGGGGCAAAGCCCACAATTCAGACCACAAAGGGACAAGAACTGATTTTTCCGGTTAAATCCTTTCATGGCACCTCCCAAACAGCTTCTGTACCTGATTTGACAATCAACAACTGAATCCTCTCTGGTAAACAAAAATATAGGAAATTATATCATTGTCTATGGAATTTCACAACCGAAATAGTATAGGTGGCCGAATGAAAAATACTGGAAAGAAAAACAGGATTGTAGGTCCCAACCAACAATCTTTTCTATCGCTTATAAAGCCTCCATATCAAACAGGCTTAATTGTACCGGCTGCTCTTTTTTCTCCTTTTCTTTTAGCTGGCGCAGCTTTTCCAGTTCCGCTATCCTCTCCGGCCCCAGCCATTTGTCTGCATGGCGCCGGTCTGTGCTGTATTCCTCCAGGCTCTCATATCCGTTCTCCAACAGTTTCTTTTCCAGGCGCCTGACTGCGGACTCCCGTGACTGCCGCCGTCTCTCTCTTTTATTCTCTGAATCCCGCTTTTCCATATCGGAAGCATGCACAATCTGGATTCCGTTCCGGATATCCTCCAGGTCCTGCATCAGATCCCTGCTTTCCCTGCGTTCTGCACGGACGTTCTGGATCTCAAAGGAAAAATACCTGCCGTGGTATTCGGAGAAAAACAGTTCCGTAAAATAATGGTTCCGCACTTTCTCCTTTATCCTGTCCTGGCAGAGCCTGGCGCATATCTTACAGATATCCATGCTCACGGGATGGTCAAAGAGCTTTTTCCCTTTGATGATCCGGGTGTCCACCTGTCCTTCAAACAGCGTGCCGCTTAAGTCATTTCTGAGATAGGAAATTTTTACATCATAAAATACATTTCCCCTTTTCTTATCCAGCTCATGCCCCAGAACCGGACACATCCCTGCACACCTGTTCCGTCCGCAGTCATAAGGGTCATAGTTCATCTCCCATTCCAGCGTATCCCGGTTGAACCGCATATGCTCCCGGCAGACACGTCCTTTCTTCTGCAGTCCGAAACTGATCTCCTGCCTCCTTATCTCATCATCATGCAGTTTCAGGATATGCTCCACACTCCCCTCATAACAGTATTCTTCCTCCGTCATGTGGACCTCACAGTCATACCGGAGTACGCCATGCTCCTGGAGATATTCATGTTTCAGCTTACATTCTTTCTTTTCATAAGGGCAGTGGATGGTAGCCATATCATTTTCAAAAGTCCACTCAATCCCCATGTAGCTCATGTTGCTGTGGCACTGGAGCCCTTTGCACTGCAGGCCGCAGGGCGTCTTAAAGGTCTGCTCAAATATCCACCATCTTTCATAGGTAAAGCCCCCATCATAATTATCAAGGGTCTTTTCCTGCCACATGGGTACATCAACCCTTACATAGTCCGGATGGTGCTCTGCGCTGTAACCTTCCTCCAGCAGCCGTTTTGTCAAAGTATTGTATTCCCCATGTTCTTTTTCTCTCATTTTGTTCCTCCCTACAGCCCCTGGCAGGGGCGCATACCAAAATAGTCTTCCATGCGGTCCCGCAGCCTTTCTGCAGACATATCATATTCCCCGGCAATACAGGATTCACAGCATGGGTATTTGTACGCCAGGGTTTTCGATAACCGGGCATCCCAGCTGTTTAACTGCCTGCCGCATTTGTTACATTCCTGATCCAGCCATCTTACTTTCTGCAATCGATCTCCACCTTCCTTTCTTCCTTGTAAATGTTGTTGTATCCTTATATGCCTTCCGGCTTTCAGGCAGCAAAAAAAGCAGGAATGACTTTCTTATTCCTGGCGTCCGCAGTTTCCTGTGAACCCGTGTCATTCCTGCTCTGAAAAAAGATAATAAAATTTTCCAAAATAAAAACCAGCGGTATATCACTCACAGGGCGTAGTGATACTGCTGGTACAATCATACAAACTTAACAGCGTGTGCAATGCGGGGCTATGCCGCATACAGACATTTCTGCCTATATCTCCATAAAAGGATGCGCACAAAAATCAATTACAAGGGAAGTGTAGCACAAGATATGGAATCCGTCAACGAAAAGAAACTATATATAGTAAAAGATATAAGGATATACCTAAAATAAATAATAATCATACCCCTGTTAAATACTTCGTGGTCATGATGTAAATTCATAAATAATTCCCCATTCAATCAGTTTTATTGCAGCAGAACCCGTAATGCCGGACAGCACACTGGAAAGAAGCTCCTTACTGTAATTTCGCTGCTTTGCATAGTTTTTCAGAAGAATTCCCGTATCAGAATTAGAAAGCTCGGAATATTTTTCTGCATGGAAAACGGCATCCAAAAACTGGAGCAGCCCGGCGTTTTCCGATGTTATAGTCGTGACGGGCCGTTTCAGCCGGACGGCCTGGGAGCCTACGGTGACGGTACGCCCCTCTGTCGATTCTTTTGACGTTACAATCTCCAGTGTTGCCGGCATCTGGGTTGTCAGACCAATCTGATTGGCAAAAGTGGCTCCAGCAAAGTATCCATAGGTTTCTGTTGTACTTTGGATATATTTGCGTATAATGACCTTCATGGGATCTAAATAACTTTTTTTCAACAGCCGTGACACTTTTGGGAGATAATAAATCCCGGTATCAAAACGAGCCAGATCGCCTGAACCCAGCATCCGTTTGAAATACTGGCGCAGGGCATTGTCACTAAGCCCCTCTAGCTGGATCTCGTTAATGAAAATCGGTTCGTTGTAACCATAGTTTTTTTCCAGATATTCCTTCAGCATATAGGTATCCACTCCTTCTCCCATACTACTCCCTCGTCTAAATTATCATAAAAAAGCACGACTGAACTGTTGCAATTTTATCGTGCTTTTCATTTTATACTTATATTTCCTTTATAATAACTGGTATCCTTTTATGAACATTAACTCCCCAAGGATATGTATCCTTTTCATAATGAAAAATTACCGTTTCTTTATTCTGAGTTTTGCTAAACTTCATTCCTAATGCAAATATGAATGCACTTGACGCAGCAATACATATCTTTATTTGTACTATATTGGGATTCTTTTGATTTTCTGCAACCCAGTGCAAAATTTCATCTGTATATTCATCTATTTGGCTACTTGAATCAACAACATCATAATTTATTGTATCTGCAATGTGAAATTTAATAATATAATCATTTTCTTCCTGAATAGCCTTATAATCCGCTTCCCTTATTGGCTGCGTTAATTCAATTAACAAAAGAAGTTTTCCCTTTTTCTCTAAATTTGATTTTTCAAGTATTTCATTTTTAAATACAAATCTCCTTTCATCCTCTTTCAATAGGTGAAATGAATCATCCTTTAATTTTGCCGATGTCTTTCTTCCATGATATTTATGGAAAAGTAATTTTCTGTTTTCATCCCCCAGTTCAAAACCCAGCATAAATGTCATTGGTATGTTTGCAATACCTGCATAACCTGCCCAATACTTTCCTTTTTCTATTTTATCATTTATTTTGTCAATATGGTTCTCAAGCTCTGTTATAGCAATATTTAACTTTTCTTTCAGCGGAAGATTGGAATTAAATGTTGTGTATTGATTTAATTTATACGGAACAATTATATAAGAATTTCTGCATTCTTTGTTTATCTTAAAGTACATTTTATTAAGAGAGCTGTGCTCTATGAGCAAAATGCTTTCCAGTCTATTCTCATATAAAAAATAGGCAACTTGCACAATTATCAAAAACAAAAAGAATAAAAACAATGCCCACATAACATTATCGCTATGTTTCCATTTATCCGAAAGAATTGTCAAACCATAATACAATCCTGTCTCTTGATCTATACCTAATAACTTTATCCATGTATCATCTATAATTTCTTTAATATGCAATATCTCTATTATGCCAATAAACGAAAATGGTATAGACAAAACCCCAAATATTGCTTTAAACATTTTCTTAAAATCAAGCCTTTTTATATAAATCGCCTACTTTCTCACATTCGTATATTTCGTTAATATGTTTTGATTGAAAATCACCAACCCACACTCTTATATAGGTAGTTCCTGCAATTATAAAAAATGCATATTCACATGCTGTTTGATCAATATCTAATGTTTTATACCAGTCATTCCAATCAATAGATGAAGGTTCCGGCAGCACTTGTGGATGCGTATGCCAAACACCCATGTAGTAGCTTTTTCTTAATTTAGCCTTCATTAAAAAAATATTATGCCTGGGATCTTTTATGTCAAATCGAAACCGGCTCCTTATATCTAATAAATATGGATGCGATACCCCTTCCAGAGAAATATTTTTTGTCTTGTCATGCTGATAACCAATGATATATCCTCCGCTTTCTGGAGCATCTTTACTTGTTTGAAGCCACTTTTTTATCTCTCCAAAAATTTCTGGTAATATATCTACCACCTTTTTATTTGGCAATAACATTTTTACACATTTATTTTCAATCTGGAACACCGCAACAATTACACCTACTTTCAATAAATTTTCCATTCTGCTCAGTAACCGATGTTCTGGTAATATTCAATAATATATTTTCTTTTATCTCATGATTAAATACCCTTTGCACCATATCCAATACTACGCCCGTTGTTCTTAACAAAATACTACTCCCATATGCTACTCTTGTTGCACCGCATCCGTTTCTAAGAGTATGACTTTCGACTTGTTCCTCGGTCATTCTATTCACTTTATTATTCATCGGTTTTCCTTTTTCATCTGTATACAGACATTCAAAACATCCTTTTTGTGAATAATCCACACACAATATATGGCTATCACTTCCTCCCGCTTCTAGCCAAACATAAAGAACTGGTTTTACATAATTTTCTTTTTTCAAAAGATTATTACACGAAAGCTGTACATCACTATTTCCCACTGCAAATATTATCATATCAAATTTATTCATGTCATCTTTCAATATTTTCGTTGTAATATTTTCAGTTTTTATTTCAACCATAACTTCGGGATGAATTTGTCGTAGCTTATACTGTAATGAGTAAACCTTACTGTATCCACGCCAGAAGAAATCTGATTGATGCCGTAATATATTTTCTCCTTCAACCGTATCAGAATCATATAATGTTAAATCCTTAATACCTGATTTCACCATCTCTACAGAAATATAGCTGCCTAATGACCCGGCTCCAACAATAGCAATTTTTTTACCAATTATAGATGTTTCATTTCCAATTTGCTTATTAAGAAAATAGTAATCACACCTTTTTATTTCCAAATAATCAATTTCATCAATCGAATGCTCAATTTTCTCTAAAAGCGTATTGTGATATGATCTCTTAAATCTGACTTTTGCTCCAAATGTAATTATTTGTTTGTCAACAAGCATTTCAAAAATAAATATGGCTTCCGTTTGATTTATTTTTTCAGTTTGAATTGCCATGTAAGTTTCTGAATCAATTCTTTTATAATCTCTTCCTTTGAAAATATTTAATATTACTTTGGAATTCCATAATTTGTTTTTTAGCGGTGGTAATATTCCTCTATTGTCTATTATCGGAATATAATAAACATTCAAATTAGGAACGTGCATATATTTACTTTTATCATTCAAAGCTATTTTTCTACTTACAAAACGAAAAATCCCATCTTTGTTTCTATACACGTTCATACGATGAAAAGTTCTTTCAGACTGTATATATACATCTACTTCTTCCTTTGCCTGTGCATTCCAATAAAACAGAAATTCATTCTGAAATTCTCTTTCAATCTCATAAGGAGATAAATTTAAGAGTTCAAATAGTCTATTTATTGCATCTATCAGTTTCTCCTCGTAAGTTTTTATATATTCAATCTGAGTACCTGACTCATACAAGCATAAGGCCCGATAATTGTCTCCATTTATAGGTATCTCTGACAGCATAATATGCGGATAGTCATATTGCTCATCGTCTTTAATAAAAATTATTGGTCTACTAAGAGGATCTGTCAAAGGCAAGAATAGTAACCCATAAGTATTATTATAAAGTTCAAAAAAAACAATCTTTCCATCATCACTGATATTTGATATTTCATCATAAGAAGATAATATTTCTCTTATTGTTTTTATTTCATCCAAAACTATGCTCCCTTCTATTCGAAGAAGTAGATATAGATACTTGCTTTGGCGGAACCAAGAATTTGTCTCCAAGCACTTTTTGCACACTTACTCCTGCATCATGCTCTGATTCCACGTTACATGCATCCGTCAAATTCTGTAACGCCGTATTCAAGCGATTATAAAACTTAATTACATATGAATCACTTTTTTTCATTTTAGCAAATACATCTGTAGATGGGACTACCGGAAGCTCATATGTAATGTCTGCTTTAATGAGATTGCCAAAATAATCATATGTCAAATCGAACTCGTTCATTATATTTTGAATTGACATTCTCAAAGACAGCAAATCATCATCTCCTTCAGAGCTTGTTGAAGGAACAAAATGTTCACACATTAGCAAGGTCAAGCCTATACTTGGTGGTACTTCATGATCCAATGATGAATCATGGTATTTTTCCTGTTTCCATTTCTTAATATATCGAATATTTCTTCTTAGCTGATCGTTTCCCGTGATTTTCCCCAACAGCCATTCATTTAATCCTTCTGGATCGGCATCTTCCCAGCGATAGTTCCCTTCCTTTGCAAATTCACTTCCTCTTGCCAAATAAACATTTCCATCATATTGAGCATAAACTGGTAAATCTATATGCATCCATTCCTCGCCATTTTCGATATATGATACATTTACACAGGGTTCCTTGATATCTAAAGCTCTATTCTGATGTTTTAGCGCATCTCTGACATATGCCTTAATCTTTCTGGGATCAGAATTTTCAACTATATTTAATGGAAACATTACAGCCACATCTCTATCTATACTTCCATAATCATTTGAAATTGTTGTATTAAGTTTATAGCTACCCTGGTCAAAAATTTTAATTTCACTCTTTTTTAAGTCAATACCATGCTTCTTTAATTCATTAGGAAGTTTGTTTTCAATATCCCCCTGCAACACTTCCCGTTTTTCCTTCAAATCTTC
>ERZ808046.709-NODE-709-length-22389-cov-7.926990_pt1 | contig 22389 bp, 28 predicted proteins | sample MGYA00380196_ERZ808046 | MGnify/ENA primary metagenome ERZ808046 (study PRJEB31490, sample SAMN06133421) | mouse gut metagenome | isolation source: Z6_2 | host: mice | place: China: Chengdu | collected 2015-05 ...
GCGGCTGGCTTTTTGCTGCCTGCTCCTGCCGGATGCGTTCCTGCCGCCCTTTCAGGCTCTCCTGTACGGACGGTTTCCTCCCCGGATCGGCGGTCTGGCGGTACTGCTCGGATGGCAGCACCTGGTTGAGCCAGTGGCGCACGTCACGGAGTACCTTCACGTCTGCCTGAACCGCTTCCAGATCCTTCCTCTGTCCGGGCAGGGCGGCGGCAAGCTGTTCCCGTTCGGATTCTAAATCTTTACGGGAGTAAGAGTTGCCTTTCAGGTTGGCTTTAAAATACCGGATGGCGGCATTGTAAGCGTCCAGTTCCTCCCGGTGGCTTTCCGCAAACTTCTCCTTTTTCTTCTTCCAGCCGATGGCGGTATATTCCGCATGGGCTGGCTTGCCCGCTTCGTATTTGTCAATGTAGGACAGCATGGTATTGATGGCTTTTATGCGCTTCTCGCTTTTTTTCATGCTCCCCATGACAGAAACGGCGTTCTGGCTGATTTCATCCAGCCGGGTGTCAAGGCTTTCCACGGTGAAGATTCCTTTCTTCCGCAGAAAGTCCATAGCTGCCTGCACTTTATTGTAGTCGGCAACTGTGCCTTTCAGTTTCCCTCTGGAAGTCCAGTCGGCACGTTCCCCGCCCCGCAGTTCCAGATACTGGAAAAGCAGCTCCGGAAGTGTCGGCTCCCTGGCCTGCTCCAACGCTTCCAGCAGCACGGCCTTTTTCTCTTTCAGGTCTGCAATCCAGCCTTTTAAGCGGCGTACCATCTGGCGGATGGACTGCATAAGGGAGTTGGCTGCTCTGATGTCCCGGTTCAAGTTGCCGATGTTGGTCTGGATTCCCTTCTTCTCCATTTGGCAGGCGGCTGGTCCCATGTGGACAGTGGGGATTTTATCAATCCCCTGTCGGGCATAGGAACGCAGGTCAAGGCGTTCCGGGCGGTTGTTGGCTTCCAGATAGCGGTTGGCCGTGTTGGCCCATCCCTTCCGCCAGATTTCGGCGTACTTCCGGTCGTTCCAGTCCACGGTATTTTCCTTGTGGCTTTTCCATCTGCCGGACGGGAGCCGGATCCGCTCCCCATTCTCGTCAAGGTCATAAACTTTGCGGCTCTTGGGGAGCCATTTTCCTTTTTCGTCCATCGCCCGCATGGTGAGCAGGATATGGGCGTGGGGGTTGCCGTCCCCCTTGTCGTGGATGGCAAAGTCGGCAATCATGCCTTTGGAAACAAAAAACTCCCGGCAGTAGTCACGGATAAGGTCGGCGTACTGTCCCGGCGGGATTTCCCTTGGGATGGCAAGCACGAACCTCCGGGCAATCTGGGAGTTCCATTGTTTTTCCTGCGCTTCAGCAGAGTTCCATAGGGTGTTGCGGTCTGCAAACTCCGGCGTTGCATGGGGCGGGAGCATGATTTCTTTGTGGGTGACTTCGTTCTTGTAAGGATAGTATTTCTGCTCCTGGTCGTATTCAGAGAACAGCTTTTCGCCGCTCTGGTAGGCGGCGGCAGAAACGGCGGATTCATTGTTGCTCCGCTTGATGATGGTGATTTTACAGTGCGGGCATGGCAAGTGTGCGCCCTCCTTTCTCCCGGATTCCGGGCATAGAAAAAGCAGGATACCTTTTCAGATTTCCTGCTTGGGTGTGCCGCTGGCGAACAGTTGAGTATTTAATTCTTGTTGGCCTGTCTGTTTGGCAAACTTGAAATTTTCGAGTTCATTTGTGTTTCACAAAGACCAATTATAAGTCGAATATCAGTGCCAAGTTACGCATTGGTACTTATGTCACTATCTATATTAGGATTACTTAAAATTGAATCTTCCTTCCATTTGTGCATTTCTTCTTCCAATTCTTGACACAACTTTTTGCTGTCTTCGTATGATTTCTTAAAGAATTTTGGGAGTATGTCTTTCCGTGTGTCAAGTATCATATCTTTTGAGACCCCATTTTCTGCCATAACCATCATTGAAATCAGATATCCTACATACATTCCATCTAAATATCCTTCTTGGTGAAAATTGTGAATCAGTAATTCATCCGGCAAGCCGTCATATCCACTGGGAATAATGCCTTGTGCATAAAGCCGTTGAGACCATAAAGATACAACTTCTGTTTCAGTTTGAGGATTATCTCGAAGCTTTTTAATTGTCATTGGAAGGTTATCAACCTTATCTTCAATATAATCGAACAACATATTGATGAGCAATGATATGATTTTCTGAGTCCTATCATTAACAGATGTTTTTGCAACATCAAGCACACCATCTCCTAAATGAACTTCTTTGGGGGAAGTGTTGGAAATAGGAGATTTTTTTTGGCGTTGGGAATTTTTCTTGTCGTTGTTATTCATAAATTTAATCCTCCTCATCAAAGTAATTTTCGATTGCTGATGGCTCTATTATACGCTTTCTCACTGAAAAAGTATATCCGGATTTCGAAAACTTGTCGGATGGAAACAGCTTGTAATGCAAGTGATTTTGGGCGGCACCCCCACAAAGGGGTAGCTGGCGGCAGCCAGCGCAGGGGAAGTATAGCTTCCCCTGTGATGATTGGAGCAGATTGAAAATCTACGGAAATCATCTGCTGTCCGCAGGACGCCCCCGGCAGGGCGCAATGCACCACTTCCCTAAGTGGTGTATAATTGCGCCCTCTTTCAGAGGGGGATTTTCCGGGTTTCCGTTTTTCTGTCATTTTTACCGTTCCTGCTGTCGGGGCTTCTTGTCAGGATAAAGCTTCCCAGCGACAACGGCGGCATGGCTCTTTATCCTGATTTCCCCTTCCTGCTCGCTGTGTTTTGCGTTCCGGTAGCCTTCATCGGAAAGATAGAAACGAAACCGCTCCCCCTTAAAGCCGACAAAGCAATCCTTCTGTACTTCCAGTGTAATCATGTGGCGGGTTTCCGGTCGGAACCGTTCTTTTCCTGACAGGTCATGCCCCTGCATGATTGACTCCTGTATCTTTGCCGCCGCAAGCCGCTGGCGGATGGAATTGTCACGCTCCGCAAGGAACCGTGCTTTTGTTGCGGCAACAAACTGGCTGCACTCCGGTTCCGGTATCTTTTCCAGTTTTCGGATGGCGTTCTCCACGATTGCCTTTGTCAATAAGTCCTTTATCACCGGCACGATTTCCTTCATGCCCGCAAGTGTTTCCGCCTTGGTCGGTGCGGCATACTGATAGATAATGTCCAGTTCACTTTTTGAAAATTTCATTCCGTGTCCTCCTTCCGGTTTTCTGTAAGAACCTGTGCCACAAGACGTTTGGTGTCGCTCCGGCAGAACAGCACTTTTAAGATGGTGCTGACCTGTTCGTCCGTCACGGATTCCGGGTGGGGGAGATGGCTTTCCAGCATTGCCCCTCTGGTGCAGAGCCGGTGTGTCCGTTCCTTCCGGTTCAGCGTCTTTATCTGGTGTTCCAGCATTTTTTCCTTATGCTTCGCCCGCCGCAGTTTCGCTTCGGTCTTTGCAATCTCCTGATTCAGTTTTTCCAGCTTCTCATTCATGGGCGGCGTCCTCCTTTGGGAGCAGGATGTAGATGTGGCTGACCTCCCCGATTCCCTGACGGACACGCATAATCATCCCGGCCTGTTCCAGCTCGTTCAGGGAACGCTTGCAGGTCTGGGGGCTTCGGGAGAGTGCGGCCGCTATCTCCATGATGGGAAAGCGGATAAACAGAATCCCGTTGCAGTCCTCGGTTCCCCTTGTCAGGATTTCATCCAGCAGGCGGGCGTACATGACCTTTGCCGTATTGCTGACCGGAAGCCGGAGCATTGCCTTTGGGAGCGGCATATGGTGTCCTCCTTTTGGCTCGTTTGGATTGATAACGGGGGCAGTCAATCATGACAGCCCGGAAACTCTGCTTGCACCCATGCTGGCATTTCCGGCAGAGTTCATTTCCCCATCCTGTTACCATTCAGCGCATTAGATACCGCCTGTTGGCTCACATCGCCTTGTTTGGCTATTTCTGTAGCTGTCATGCCCTTTTCAGCCATTGCAAGGTAGATTTTCCTTGTGTCTAACCTCATTTTCATAGCATTACCTCCATTCATTTACAACATTTGTGTTGTGTCTATATGGATTTTATCACAACTTTTATGATGTGTCAACATAAAACAAATCATTTTTGTTGTGTTTTTTTGTTTTATATGTTAAACTCACAACTAGGAGGTGATTAAAAACGGATATTGGAGAAAAAATAAGATATTTACGTATTCAGAAAAATATGACGCAAAAGGAATTAGGAGAGAAACTTGGCGGCATACCCCAGCAACAAATTGGACGTTGGGAAAATGGAAAATCCAATCCAAAACTAAACACCATCCAAAAAATAGCCGCTGCATTAAGTGTAAATGTAAATGATTTGCTGGGAAGTCCTCTTGATGATTCTCCGCTTTATCAAGTGTTAAAAAATGTTGATTACTCTGATTCCCCTGTATCCAGAAACTTTATAAATGCACAATTAACAATACAGGTTCATGATTGGGAACAAATAGATATTGAATTAGTAAAAAAATTTAAACAATTAAATGAAATAGGGAAAGCGATAGCCATTGAACGAATAGAGGAACTCTCTGAAATCCCACGCTACACCCAAAAAGAAAGCAATGTGCCAGATAAAGAAGAATGAGGAAACAAAAAATGCTTGAATCCTGCCCCCGGATATGCTATATTAGACATAAGAAAAGGGAAAAGCCATAGAAGCGGCTCTACCCACATTCTGTGATTATTTACCTCTACACTTTGCGTTGTAGAAGCAAGCCGTCACTATTGGTGGTAGTGGCGGCTATTTCTTTTTTCCCTTGTAAATCTGATAAAGCAAATTCGCAAGGGCAACAATGAGTATACCTATCTGAATTAAATCCTGATATCCTTTTGACTTCTTTATGTCGAGTTTTTCTCCTATTTCTGTGATATAATCAGACTATCACGAAAGAAAGGAGGGTATATATGTTCGATTTACCAAGACCTAACATAACTGAAAGCATTGTATCGGATATAGAACCTTTGCCGGAGCCGGAACCGCCGATTACCAGCACATTTTTGTTGCGGGCGGTCTTGGGGTCCTTGGGGCGGCTGCTCATGGTAAGGCGTTCCGTCTGGGTGAGGATTACATTGTTCTGGAATACCGGATCGACATAAGGGGCGATGTCCTGGGAATTTCCCCATCTCGCAGAACCGTACTCGATATTCGGGCGGTACTTCTTGGCGTTTTTGCCTTTCAGGTAAACAGCCAGCCGGAGCGCCGCGCCGCAGCACAGCCCGACCAGCAGGTCCAGCGGATGAAAGCTGGGCCAGAAACTTCCAAGCGCCGCCGGAAGGACGGAGATCAAAGACAATACCTTTTCCGAAGCGTCCGCGCCCTGGGCCATCCGCCACGCCTCCCCGAAGTTGGTGGAAAACAGCCCCATCAGGATATAGGGCAGGTTCAGCAAAACGAGCTTTTTGATGTTCAGGGGCTTTTTCATCGTTCCAGCTCCTTTCGCTTGGTGCGGTCCACCACCGCGTTTTTCACCAGCTCCTTGAACTGGTTCAGCTTCGCCAGCACAGACGGGCGGGACGCCTTGCGGACCTTCTTCTGGGTGTACTCGGTAAACGCGGAGGTCAGCGCGTCCGCGTCGCGGGCCTTGAAAAAGACCAGATATTTGGGCGGGGAGCAGCTGCGGTCCTTCTTTACCGCGTAATCCACGCCGTACTTCCGGGCAACCCGTTCAAACGCCTTGATGGAGGGGTCTGTGATCTCAAGATTGGACACGCCCTGGTTCTGCCCGATGAGCTGCTTCACCGTCTGCTTTCCCTGGGGCTTGACCTCCGCGCCCTTTTCCCGCTGTTTCTGCATCTTTTGCTCTTTCAGGTGCGCCAGATACTTCATAATCGCCGCTTTGAACAGCCTGCCGGTGAACTTTGTGCCGCTGACAATGAGCGTCAGGGTTTTGCTTTCCACTTCGTCCTGCATGGGTGTTTCGCCTCCTCTCTATGGATTTTCTGCATGGTTTCTCTATCGGAGCTGGTCTTGCCGGTCATAGCGCAGGTTTCCGTTTCGGACCTTCGCATGGCTCACAATCCTGATATGCCCCTGTTCCTGGCGTTCCAGGGACTTTTTATATCCCTCCTCTGTGAGAAAGGCGCGGCTGCGTTCCCCTTTCCAGCCAACAGGGGAATCAGCGGTCAGGGTATCAAAAATAATCATGTGCCGGGTGTCCTCCGCGAACCGGTTTAAGTCCATGTAACTATGGCCGGAATACTCCCGCGCCCCGGCTTTAAGCCGCATTTCCTCCATCAGCTGGCCGATGGTCTTTTGCTCAGGCATGATCTGCGCCCCCTTTCTCCCGGCCCTGGCCTTTCACCGTCAGAATCCCGTCCAGCGTGGTGGCGGTGATCCGCAGGCGTTCAGCGGTGGCAATATCGTTTTTCACCGTTTCATCGGCTGCATGGCCGCAGACCACCAGCACATGGGAGCGGCGCAGGTAATCTCTGGCGATGTCGATTCCGTCCTTGTGTTCCTGGGGGATTTCATCTTTCAAAAACAGCGGCAGGAACAAAACGGGGCAGACGGGGGAATATCCGGCGTCATACACCTGGCGGCAGTAGCTGGCGGCGTTTGCCGCGTTTTCATGGGGGTTCTTGCTCCAGGGAGCAGTGATATACGCAAGCGGTCGTTTCATAACAGATTCCTTTCTCCCGGCAGTTCCGGGCAGACAAAAACGGCCAGCTTTCAAAAGCCGCCGTACATATCGTGGTTGACCTGCGAGGTGTAATGGTTGCTCATGGTGGTGGGCGCGTTGAACAGCACCGTCAAAAGGTACTGTTTCATGTTCCGTACCTCAGTGGTGTTCTTTTGCAGGCAGTCCATGACAAACTCGATGTGGGAGCTGTCCAGCTTCAGGAAGCGGGAACGCACCACCTCATGGGGGAAGTCCGCCCCGGCAATCCGGGTGGTCTTACGCTTCGCGCAGACGGTTTCCACCAGAAGCTCCACGATCTCGTCCAAGTCCTCCCGGTAGGTCCCAAACCGCTGTTTGAGGCAGTCATACTCGATATTCTCCAAAATCAGCTCCCGATAACTTTCCATCTCTGTCAGTGACATCGTTTCCCTTCGCTTCGGTTACGCCCTTGTGCTGAACAAAATCCGGGAATGCGCCAAGATGGCACTGGTGGACGGCGAAACGGTTGCAGGGAAGCTCTCCGACACCTGCGAAGCCGAACAGAAAGGGCAGAAAGAAGCGTTGGAACGTTCCCTTGCCAAAGATGAAGAACGTATTAATATACTGGAAAAGATGGTGCTGCGCCTGTATGAAGATATAGCTGCCGGACGCATCAATGAGCAGAATTTTAATCTGATGCTGGAAAAGACACAGAAAGAGCAGGAAGAATTAAAGGCAAAAATCAGCGAAGAAAAGAAAAAGTTAGCTGACGAAATCCAGCTTGTAAACAGCGCAAGGCAGTGGATAACTGCCATTCAGGAATATGCAGACATCGCAGAACTGGATGCGGCAGTATTAAACAAGCTGGTTAAAGAAATCGTTGTCCATGAAGAAATAGACAGCGATAAAACAAGACACATTTCTATTGAAATTCATTTTAATCTGAAACCAATCCCGGAAGTGGAGCAGGTCAGAAAATGACCTGCCCCAGCCGGGGAGGTTCTTAATAATTTCATAAATATTTTTTGACGAACGCCGTCCGCTATTGAGTGTGATTGTTCCTGCTAATTGGGGATAACACAGCTTGTCGCCGGTGGCGGCGTGGCCCTGATCGGCATTACCCTTGTCCCCATGCTGTCCGGGCTGCTGGGCTGATGTTCCCTGTTAAATCCCCTCGCGCTCTCCCGCCCGGTGCGGGAGGGCGCGGGAAAGGAGGTGTTCCCACTTGATCGGTGAACTGATAACCGAGTGGATAAAAGAGGTGTTAATCGACGGGATCACGGGTAACTTATCCGGCCTGTTCGACACGGTAAACCAAAAGGTGGGGGAAGTCGCCGGGGACGTAGGCATGACGCCGCAGGGCTTTAACAGCGGTATTTTCAGCATGTTAAAAAACCTGTCCGAAGCGGTGATACTCCCTATCGCCGCCGCGATTCTGGCCCTTGTCATGTGCTATGAGCTGATCCAGATGATAACGGAAAAGAACAACATGCACGACATTGACACGTTCATGTTCTTTAAGTGGGCGTTTAAGTCTGCGGCTGCAATCCTGATTGTGGCAAACACATGGAATATCGTCATGGGGATTTTCGACGCCACGCAGAGCGTTGTCAACCAGAGCGCCGGGGTGATTATCTCGGACACAAGCATTGATATAGCGTCCGTCTTGCCCGATCTGGAAAGCCGCTTGCAGGAAATGAGCGTGGGCGGTCTGCTGGGCTTATGGTTCCAGACGCTTTTTGTGGGCCTTACCATTCACATTTTATCCATCTGCATTTTCTTAGTCATATACGGGCGCATGATTGAAATTTATCTTGTGACCTCACTCGGCCCAATCCCCCTTGCCATGTTCGGCAACAACGAATGGCGGGGCGTGAGCCAGAACTACTTAAAATCCCTGCTGGCGCTGGGCTTCCAAGCCTTTTTAATCATGGTGGTGGTTGGTATCTATTCGGTGCTGATCCAGAATATCGCCACCGTGGACGACATATCCGGCGCAATCTGGGGCTGTATGGGCTATACGGTTCTGTTGTGTTTCTGCCTGTTCAAGACGGGCAGTATTCTTTGATGTCCGCTCCAAGCGTTTCAAAACCGGGATATTCTGTTCCTTTCGCCATATCATTTCACCCCTTTACATTGTATAGTTCATACTATGCGCGGGGAATGACGTAATATGCACTTTTATTACAGTTTATAATTCCTGTTGTCGTGTCAACTCAAATGATAAATTCCTCCTGCTGGATCACCGTCTGATTTTCCTTTATAAGCGTTTGAATAATCTGCAAACCGTTTTCCAGATCGGCCATTGTCCGGGGGGAGCAGGTAGCCAGCCGGATCGCGGCGAATTGGGCGGTATTCCCCACCGCAAAACGGTCTGAACACAATACCTTTACGCCGTGATTTTTTGCCTGCACTTCAAAGTTGTAGCCGTTGCAGCCTGCGGGGAGCGGAAGCCACCTAAAGAAGCTGTACGGATTCGTTGGCGGCTGTTCTGGAAAGTATCTGGTATACAGGCGGCCCCGTTCCTCTGACAGCATACACTTCTTGTCGATGATCTCCCGCGCGGCCCCGCCTGCAATCAGCTCACTTGCAATCTCCGCGTTGAGCAGCGGGATTTTCAGGTTAATGTTATTGGCCGTATTCAAAAAGGTTTTCTGGAAGCGGTGCGGAAACACCAGATAAGCGATCCGCAGCCCGGCAGACAGGGATTTTGAAATTCCGTGCAGGTAAATGGTGTGCGCGGGGATCATGGTTGCCATCGGCGGGATTTTATCGTCCGCGATAAAGCCGTAGGTATCATCTTCAATCAGAACCATGTCCTGACTGCTGATAATCTGGCTGATTGCTTTCCGGCGCTCTGACGGCATGGTGATCCCCGTGGGATTTGTGCAGGAGGGCATTAAATAAATCCCCTTTATTTCATGCAGCTTCCTCTGCTTTTCCAGCGCGTCCGGCAGCATACCCTGTCCGTCGGCCTCTATCGGTATCAACTGGATATTAAGCTGCTTTGCAAGAGTGATGAAATTGGAATAAGTATAGGTATCAGTGGCAATCTTATCTCCGGCCCGAAACAGGGAAAGAAGCGCAATCGCCAGCGCGTTTTGTGTACCGGACGTTAAAATAATATCCTCCATAGCGGCGTTGATCTGGAACTCGGCAAGCCATTTCTGCGCGACCTGTTTATGGTGGGCTGTCCCCAAGGTAAAGCTGAACTCAAATAGCTTTTCCGACTTCGGGCCTTGCAGGATTGCCCGTGCGGTATCGGCCACAATGGAATTGAACTGATAGTAGGGCTTGATGGGGCCAAGGTCTATGTACTCCGCTTCCTCCTGCGTGTCTGGATTCGGCAGGGCCGCATTGGGGGAAACATACGTCCCGCTTCCCACCGCCGCATAGATTAAGCCTTTTGTTTCGCACAGCTTAAAGGCGCGGGTGATGGTACTTAAATTCACGTCCAGAAAGTCCGCTAATTCCCGCTGCGGCGGCAGCTTTGTTTTGGGCGGAAGCCTCCCGCTTAAAATGTCCTGTTCCAAAAGCTCTGAAAGGGATATATACATCGGGAATTTTAACAGGGCCTTGCTCGGCTTCCATGTAAGCGGATAATCTTCAAACGAGTTTACAGGCATAGCGCACCTCCTTAAAAACATTGTCTTGCATACAATTCTACTGTTGAAACCGTACAAAGTCAATGCTACTGTTATAATTGTTATGATTATATGCAGCGCAAGGAGGTAAGAACATGGAACAAGTAATCAGGGAGCAGCTTCTTCACATGTTGGAGAACAATAGTAAACTGACAGAACATGAAATTGCAATTATGCTGGGGATTTCGGAAGAAGAAGTCCAAAGGGAAATAGCCGGTCTGGAAAAAGCGCATGTGATCTGTGGCTACCATACATTGATTGACTGGAACAAAGTCAATGATGATGATGTGACCGCTTTGGTAGAGCTGCGTGTTACGCCGCAGGGCGGCGAGGGCTATCAAAAGCTGGCAGAGAAAATCAATGCCTATCCGCAGGTAGTGACGCTGTACTTAATGTCCGGGGCTTACGATTTTCTTGTCATGGTAAAGGGGAAAACACTGAAAGAAATATCCCTTTTCGTGTCGGGAAAGCTGGCCTCCATTGAGGAAGTCCAGAGTACCACTACCCATTTCACGCTGACAAAATATAAGGAGCTGGGCGTGAGCTTTGAGGCAAAGCAGGCGGACGAAAGAATGGTGGTGACGCCATGAGGGAAAAGCTGTCACAAAAAGTATTGAACCTAAAATCTTCCGGCATACGGGCCTTTTTTGATATGGCGAACGAAATTCCCGACGTGATTTCCCTCGGCGTCGGGGAACCGGATTTTGATACCCCGTGGCATATCCGGGAGGCAGGCATACAGGCGTTGCAGTCCGGCAAAACCTTTTATACGTCCAATGCGGGGCTGCAAGAACTTCGGGCTGCAATCAGCAGCTACACCAAACGGAAAACCGGGCTTACTTACAATCCTGAAAACCAGATCATTGTCACGGTTGGCGGCAGCGAGGCCATTGACCTTGCGCTGCGGGCGCTGCTTAATGCAGGGGACGAAGTGATCTATCTGGAACCGGGCTTTGTTTCCTATTACCCCTGTATTAAGCTGGCTGACGGCGTTCCCGTCCCAATCCGCTTGACAGAGGAAAACCGGTTCCGTCTGAAGCCGGAGCAGTTGGAGGCGGCGGTTACACCCAAAAGCAAGGTGCTGATCCTGTCATACCCCAACAATCCGACCGGGGCCGTGATGGAAAAGGAGGATTTGGAAGCCCTGTTACCTGTCATTCAGAAACACGATTTGATTGTTATATCCGATGAAATATACGGGGAGCTTACCTATGGCGTGAAGCATTGTAGTATCGCCGGATTGCCCGGCATGGAACAACGAACCATAATTATCAACGGTTTTTCCAAGAGCTTTGCCATGACCGGCTGGCGGCTGGGGTACGCGCTGGGAAACCATGAGATTATCGAACAGATGGTAAAAATCCATCAGTTTGCGGTAATGTGTGCACCTACCATCAGCCAGTATGCGGCCATCGAAGCGATGGAACAGGGGGACGGGGATATAGAAGCCATGCGTGAATCCTACGACCAGAGAAGAAAATTCCTCTACCATGAGCTGCAAAGGCTGGGCCTGCCCTGTTTTGAACCGCAGGGAGCATTTTATATGTTCCCCAATATCCGGGAGTTTGGTTTATCCAGCGGCGAATTTGCGTTGAAGCTGCTGAAAGAGGAAAAGGTGGCGGTTGTCCCCGGCGATTCCTTTGGTGAGTGTGGGGAGGGCTTTGTACGGATTTCCTATGCGGCTTCCCTGCAAAACCTGAAAGAAGCCGTCAACCGGATTTTCCGGTTCCTGTCCCGGTACCGGACTTAGAAAGGGGCTACCGGAGATAGAGGATATTATCAGCCACAATCAGGACGTGGTGGTGATCGTGGACGAGGCTTATATTGATTTCGGCGGCATATCCGCGTTCCCGCTGCTGGATAAATACGATAACCTGCTGATTATCCAGACCGTTTCAAAATCCCGCGCCCTTGCCGGCCTGCGTGTCGGCTATGCGTTTGGAAGCCCGCAGCTTATCAGCTACTTAAACGATGTCAGGAACTCCTTTAACTCTTATACCATGAACCGCCTGACGCAAACACTGGGCGCGGCGGCAGTCCGGGACAGGGAATACTTTGAGCGAACAAACGCCCTGATTATCGCAACCAGAGAGCGTATAAAGCGGGAATTGAAGCAGTTAGGCTTTTCCTTTCAGGATTCCAAAAGCAATTTTCTGTTCGTTACGCACCCGTCTGTAAAGGCCGGTGTGATTTACGAAAGCCTGCGGGCCGCTGGGATTTATGTGCGCCATTTTTCCAAGCCGGAGCGCATTTCCGATTACCTCCGTATTGCGGTGGGAACGGATCAGGAAATGGACTGTCTGCTGATAAAGCTAAAAGAGATATTACAACAACATGGTGACTTGCACGGAAACACAGGAGAATGTCAATGAAAGATTTAACACAGGGAAGCGAGCTGAAAACGATCTTTTACTTTTCCCTGCCGATTCTGGTAGGAAACTTATTTCAGCAGCTTTATAACGTGGCCGACAGCGTGATTGTCGGAAACTTTTTGGGGAAAGAAAGCCTTGCGGCGGTGGGATTCAGCTATCAGATCAATTTCCTGCTGATTGCGCTGTCCACGGGGATTTCTCTGGGCGCAAGCGTCCTGACCTCCCGTTACTTTGGAGCCAGAGATATGCGGCAGGTGAAAAAGGTGGTTGATACCGGCTTTCTGTTTTCAGCGGTTCTTTCCCTTGTCATAGCGGCAGCCGGTGCCTGCTTTTCCTATCAGATTTTAGTGCTGTTCCGGGTGCCTGAAAATCTGCTGACGATAGCAGATACTTACTTGAAGATTATATTTATCGGTGTGATCCCCACATTCGCATACAATTCCCTGACGAATATCCTTAGAGGCGTCGGGGATTCCAAGACACCGACTTATATTCTGATTGCGGCAACGCTTATCAATATCGTGCTGGATATTTTCTTCATTACCGCCCTGAAATGGGGTGTGGCCGGGGCTGCGGTTGCGACCGTGACCGCGCAGGCTTTTTCATTCATTACCTGTATGCTTTACATGCGGCGGCGTTACCCCGACCTGTTTATCCGACTTTGGGATTTACAGCTTGACCGCCACGAGTTGAAGAAAAGTCTGGTGATCGGAACGCCCGCCATGCTGCAACAGGTATTTGTAAGCGTTGGTTTTATGTCCATACAGTTTCTAATCAATGGCTTTGGAACCGATTGTATGGCTGCGTATGCTGCGGCCTCCAAGGTGGATTCCTTTGCGGAAATGCCCGCCCTGAATTTGGGGCAGGCCATGACGAACTTTACCGCGCAGAACTACGGGGCCGGGAAAATTGACCGGGTAATCAGGGGCGGCAAATCGGCGCTGGCTATGGGGGTGGGTATCTCAATCCTCATATCCATTGTCATATGCCTGTTCCCGTCCCTCTTTATTTCCCTGTTCAACCGTGATCCCGGCGTTGTCCAGATCGGGAACGGCTACCTGCGGACGGTATCGGTATTCTATCTGATTTTTGCAGCTATGCAGATTTTGAACGGTCTGCTGCTGGGATATGGGAAAGCACTGGTTCCCATGATTGCGTCAATCGGTTCCCTCTGTCTTTTACAGGTTCCCACGGCAATCCTGCTGTCTGGAACCGAATTGGCTTATCGCGGTATCTGGATTGCCGCACCCGTGGGCTGGCTGGGTGGTCTGCTGATCCGCTTCCTGTATTTCCGGCATATTGCAAGGAAACAGGCAGCTCTAAAGGAGGCATAAATTTTACACACAAGGAGGTTCCAAGATGGAAAAGAAAATCACACTGAAACAAATTGCTATGGTTGGCGTTAAGCCTATGGAACTGGATATGACTTCGGGGAAGCCCCTGAACACATTGTTAAAATTCTCCCTGCCGCTGCTGGCGGGGAGCGTGATACAAAACCTTTATAACATCTTCGACACGGCCATTGTGGGGCATGTGCTGGGTAAATATGCGCTGGCGGCTGTGGGTAACTCCTATGTGCCGACGCTTATCATCAACAGCATTGTTTTAGGGATTGCTTCCGGCATATCTATCCTTGTGGCGCAGCTATACGGCTCCAAGGATAAAGGACAGATTTGTAAATGTTATGGTTCCGTGCAGACGTTGATAGTAGCCGTGGGCTTCGGGCTGGCTGTGCTGTTCTTTGCTCTTGCCGGGTGGATTTTTAAGGCTATGCAGATACCGGAGGAAATCACAAGCCCTGCGGCCCTTTATCTTCGGATTGTAGCGGCTGGGATTCCGTTTTTGGCAATCTACAACTTTTATTCTGCGCTGATTAAGGCAAAAGGGGATTCCCGAACACCGATTAGGTGTATCTGCCTGTCCTGTGTCCTCAATATTCTGTTGGACTACTTATTTGTGGCCTGTTTTGGCTGGGGGATTGCCGGGGCTGCGTCCGCCACGGTTCTTTCACAAGCTCTGGCGGCTGTATTGGTTGGCCTGCACTTATACCGGCAGGAACACCCGGTAATAAGGACAGCCCCAAGTGCCGGGCTGATTGTCCCGATCTTGCAGCTTAGTATCACGGGGATTGTCCAGAACGGGGCTTCCGCCATCAGCATGTTTTTCATACAGGGCATTATCAATACCTTTGGTGTAAATGAAATATCGGCCTATACATCGGCCTATAAAATTGAAAGTATCTTAACAATCCCCGCCGTCAATTTAGGCGTGGCGTTAAGTGTCTATATCGGACAGAATGTAGGGGCCGGGGAATATGACCGCACCCGACAGGGCCTAAAAGACAGCTTCAAGATCGCGGCGGTGTTTACCACACTTGCTATGGCAAGGTAATGACGCCCCACACCTTACGGCATACGTTCTGCACGAATATGGCAAATAAGGGAATGAACCCGAAAGCATTACAGTATCTTATGGGCCACTCCAACATCACCATGACGCTGAACTATTACGCTCATGCAACATTCGATTCCGCAAAGGCAGAGATGGATCGGCTGGCGGCTTAGTAGTACGAGGCGGTTTTACTACTACTTATACTACTTTTGAAAGCGAAAACATGAGAGGATATAAAAGTATTTGTGAGTTTCTTCCACATGGGAAATGCCGGGAAAGCCTGAAAATACAGGCTATACCGGCATATAAGAACTTATAAAAGGATAATCAAAAATTAGTTTTAATTTTTAAAAAAAATATATATGAAATAACATTGAGCAACAATGCTCCAATCCATGCCATACCTTCTGCATATATGGTTGCTGCAAATCCAAATACAGGTAATCCAAAATAAACAGCAGGTATACGAATAATCATTTCAACTATTCCAGAACACATAGGTATAGCAGGTTTACCTAATCCTTGAACGCAACTGCGAAAAACAAACAATAAATTCAAAAGAACAATAAATACTGCTAATAATTTTAGAAAGATTGAAGCATAATCAACAGCTTCCTGTCCACTAAGCATTAATTTTGCCAGCAAATCGGAAAAGAAAAATAGTACTATTCCAAGCAATAATGCTGAAAGAAGCGCCATTATGCCTGCAGTTCTTGTACCACTACGAATTCTTTCAAACTTCTTACCACCAAAATTCTGACCCGAAAATGAAGATATTGCAAAACCAATAGTTATTCCCGGCAACATAAAAAAATTTAGATATTTATTACAGACAGAATATGCTGATGTATAAACAACGCCATAACCATTTATACAACTTTGAACAAATATGCATCCGACAGAAGTAATTGAATTCATAAATGCCATTGGCAAGCCGTTTTTCAACAATTCCATTACTAATCTAAAGTTGAAAATGAAATCACGTTTGTTAATTTTTAGTTCATTCATTCTATGTAATCTAAAATAACAAATAACAACAGAAATTAATTGTGAAACGATTGTTGCATATGCTGGTCCGGAAACACCAAATTTGAATAAAAAAATCAATAATAAATCCAATATTATGTTTAATGCAGATGAAACACCTATTGCTAATAAGGGAGTTCTGCTGTCACCCTGATAGTAAATTGTATGCTACCGTAATGAGCAAACCGCTGAATATAATGTAGCCATAAGTTAAACAATCGTTTAAAAGTTCATCATCCGTTTGTATGATCTGTAAAATTGGTTTTAAAAGTAATAAACCTACCGCTGAAAAAAGAACCCCAAATACAGCAGATATTTTTATAGATGAAGCAATTATTTCTTTCAACTTACTTAAATCTTGTTCTCCACAGGCTTGAGATATATTAACAGAAAAGCCATTTGTTATGCCCATAATAAACCCTGTTAAGAAAAAAGAAAATGTTGTGAAATTACCGACGGCGGCAAGGGAATTGTCCCCCAATCCCTTCCCGATAATAACCATGTCTGCCAATGAATATACCTGTTGTAATATATTGGAAAATAACATCGGAAAGAAAAAAATTAAGAATGACTTTGTTACTGAACCTTTGGTAAAATCTATTTTATTCATGATTACACCGTCCTCAAACTAATCTTATTTAGTTTTATCATTAATGATATAGAACTTATATCAAAAAGCTTGCTTTTTTGTCAAAATTATGGTGTAATCAAAAATAACTTAAGATTATGCAACCTTATGAATTTAGAATTTGTTATTATATAAAGGAATATTTTATGAAAATAAGAATAGAACTTAATAGACAATTATATTTGCAAAAGGTACATGGATATAAAAAAGAATCATACTATTTAAGAGATTCTGTATTTGAAGCAATAACAAGTGGAGATATAGAAAAATTGAAAATTCTTATTTCCTCGGGAATGATAAAGCTTTCTATTGAAATGAGAGTTTTATCAGAAAATCAATTAAATAATATGAAGTATCATTTTGTGATTATTGCAACACTCCTTGCAGAATCAAGTCTGGGCAGCGGATTAGGCCATGATGAAGCTTACATGATAGCAGATATTTACAGTCAAAAATCGGACAAAGCTGCAACATGTGAGGATCTGCAGGTTTTGCTTGAGGATATGTGTTTGGATTTTGCTAAACGAATATGCGAAATAAAAAAGGACGACATAATATCAATTCATATCAGAAAATGTATAGATCATATTTATGAAGATCTAAATGCAGATTTATCTACGAAAGGGTTAGCTGATTTTACAAAGCTAAATGTATCATATCTATCGAAATTATTTAAGCAGGAAACTGGGCAAACTATTAAATCCTATGTTACTGCCGCTAAAATGGATACAGCGCAAAATCTGTTAAAATATAGTAATTTAAGTTATTTTGAAATTTCTGCATCACTTGGATATTCTTCACAAAGTGCTTTTACATATGCTTTTAGAAAATTTACAGGTATAACTCCAAAAAAATACCGCGAAAAAAATTATGAAGTAAATAATTACATTGAATCTGTAACGAATTCAAATTAGGTATACTATGGATTTCTGGAATTCCTTGAATTCTCTGGCTTTTTAAGGATTAGCGTACCTAACAAAAAGCGTTACAGTTGAATACAATAACCTTTTCTGATTATGACAAGAAGTATAAAAGCAACGGACAGTTTCGGCTGCTTTTTCTATTTCTCCAATCTCATGTTTCATATTCAGTTTTCTTTGTAAATTCTATAATGCCCTGCCGATCATGCTGTTACTGAATAGCGAAATGCCTTGATTTTTCTTGATTTTTTGATGTATCGCTTAGCACGTCCTTCTTCGGACGGACGCAAGCTCCGCATCTTCTGTCGAAAAAACAAGGTATGTAACAGATTGCTGTTTCTTAGCAAATTCAACTGATTGATTCTTTGCGAACCTCTCCACATCCTTATTCTTCTCACACGAGAACTCGGAAAGAATCTGAAATAATTCATCCTCTCCGAGTTCTCCGTTTTGACCATTCAAATACTCACGAATGTTGAATACTGTATATTTATTTGTTTCCTGCATTCGCTTTCTTCCTTTTCTCCATAAATTTTGCAATATCTTTCGGATCGGTCAAAAAAGTTGCGCTCACTTTGATCGGGGGCGTCTGATCATTGGCAGACGCTTCAATCGCATCGGCGAACATCTCCACCTGCCTCTTGCCCGATATGACAAAATTTTTCGTGATGCTTGAAGTTGCCATAAGAAACACCTCCTTTGTCAGTATGGCTTATTCTAAACATAGTTATTCTTTGCTTACTCATACTTTTCTAACTATATTTTATGATGTTTCCGCCGCTTTTGCAATAAAAATTTTTTTAAATTTATATGTCCACCTCTTTCCGTTTTTCTTTGATTTCCGCCTGTTTCTGCGTCCCGGCTGCCTGCGTCTTGAACAGATCCAGTTTTTCCCGGAGCGATGCCTTCGGCGCAGGCTTGTCAGCCATTCCTGCCGCAATTCTCATTACCTGCGGACTTCCGCTGCCCGCCATAGGCACCCAGCCTGCATTTTCTCCCGGATATGGAATCGGCGCATCCGCAGCGTTTTCCGGCTTTTCAGAAATACTCTCCGGCTGCACCGCCTTCCGGTCATTCTGCATGACGGAATGGTCGGCAGGCTCTGCCTGCTGATCGAAAGTTTCCCTTTCCCCGCTTCTTTTTGTTATAGCTGATAACTTCCGCATTCACCAGCCTCCGCGGCATTCGTCAAATGGATGCTCCGCATACGCCTGGCTCATTGCCCGCAGAAATAAAAAAGCCGCCCGACACAGTTTTCCACTGTATTGAACGACTTATTTCCCAAGCGGCGAGCGGATGAATGTCCGCAGCGCCGGCTCCGTTTGATGCTTCTGTGGACTGCCAGGAAGGTCAGTCCCGGGAGCTCTTTCTCCCGTATCCGGTAATCACCGCCGCCAGCAATATCACCAGCATGCAGAGCGAATAATAATTCACGAAAGGCACCGAGGCCGGCGCTACTGCAAAGCCCTCCCCGAACTGGGCGGACTGCTGCGCCGGAATCACGCAATGCACCGTCCAGGGAGCAAGAAAACAGAACACACAGCCCGTACAGTCCATCAGATTCGCCCGGCGGTACCGGTTCACTCCTGCCCTTTCTCCAAGCTCATTGACCAAATCGCCAAGCGCCACAATAGCTACCGAAATTACGCCCGTGACCATGCTCAATATCCCCACAGACAGGACAATGGTTGCCTCCGTGCTCCGCTCTTTTTTTGCAAAATGCTCCAGAAGTCCCCTCACATCTTCAAACAAACCGCCGCACTCCAGCACACCCAGAAGCGAAAATACCGCAATCAGCATGGCTACCGTGCCTGCCGTCCCCGTAATGGCGTCTATAATTGCCCCGGACACGGCAAATCCGCCGGGAAACGAAATCAGTCCCTCCGCCGTGTAAACGCCGGAAAGCAGCCCCGCGGCAATTCCCGCCAGAATCCCGAAGGACAGCGCCGTAATAAGGTGCTTCCGCAACATACAAAGGACGATAATGACCACCGGCACCACCAGCATGACAAGACTGAGCGGCTTAGCCTCCCCGCCCGCAGCCTCAAGCGCAGCATTCCCGTCCGTGGTTTTGGAAAACAGCAAAAAAAGCACCAGAGCCCCCGCCGCTGCCGGCAGACTGTAACGCGTCCTGGTTTTTACCACAGTGCCCAAATCCGCATGCTGCGTCGCAGAGGATGCAATGGTGGTATCCGAAATCGGCCCTAAGTTATCGCCGAACGCCGCCCCCGATACGATAGCTCCAATCATAAATTCCGGCGCCGCCCCTGCCAGCACGCCTACCGGAAACAAAATCGGTATCACCACAAAATAAGTCCCCACCGAGGTCCCCGTGGCAAAGGCCAGAAGACAGGTAATGAGAAAGCTCGCCGCCACAAAAAGCTTTCCCGTAAAACCCGCTTCCACCACATATACCGCAATCGTCTGTACCGCCCCGCTGGCGGAAATCAGCTTCCCCGAAACAGCCGCCAGTATCACCGCCAGAACAATGATGGCAAACATCGGCTTGCCAAGACCGTATACCAGCGCCTCCCCGTATGCCTTTTCATCCTTTGCAAAAACGACTCCCGTCACCAGCGCCGCAAAAAATGCCAGCACATATCCGTTCACATTGGACTGGCTAAAAGCCGCCCATCCAATCATCGCCGCGGCAACGACAAGAGGCGCAAGCTTTCCCGCAGTTCCCAGACGAAATTCTATTTTCTTTGCTTTCTGATTCATTTTCACATCCCTCTTTATGCTGCCTCAGGCGGCTCCCACTTTTTTCCGCCAGCTTTCCTCTCACAATTTTCCCGTCAGCCTTTTTACCCCCGCAAGGGCTCAAAAACCGGCCATTCCTCCTCTGTTTCCAGACATACGCAGTAATAAGCCTGCCTGCGCAGCTCCTGCGGCAGTTCCACCGTTACCATGGAATCCCCCTCGCAGGTTTCCTCCACCTTATACGCCAGCTCTGACCCGTCGCGCAGCAGATATGCTTTTTTGACATTCGCAGAAAGATTCATCATCCCGAGCCCCTTGCAGGGTTTAAATACATGGATAAACATCCTGTGCGGCTTACCCGTAAATTCCCCCCAGTCAAGCTCATAGGGATATATCCCCAGCTTTTGCGTTCCGTAAATGCCTTCCCCGTTTTCATGGAGATACTGCCCCACTGTATTTAAGATTTCAACGCTTTTCTCCGGTATCGACCCGTCCGCCCTTGGCCCTACATTTAACAGATAATTTCCTCCACGGCTGCAGATTTTCACCAGCGTTCTTATGATTTGCTCAGGTTCTTTCCAGTTATTGTCGTCCTTGTTATAGCCCCAGGTATCGTTCAACGTGGCAGGCAGCTCCCAGTCCCCGTCAAAAGGAAGCCTCGGAATAAAATTATCGCCCGTGGTCATATAATCTCCCAGCTGATTTCCAATACGCCCGCTGATAATACAGTCAGGCTGCAGAGATTTTACAAGGCTGATACACTCCATGCTTTGTTCCCGTGTCATTCCCATCGGAGTATCAAACCAAATCAGGGAAATTTCCCCATAGCCTGTCAGGAGCTCTTTCAACTGAGGCTTTACCTTATTATCCAGATAACGCTGAAAATCCTTGGCATCATTATCCACAGGAGGCTTTTCATTTTCCATCATAGTGTTCGCCATATATCCGTCAGGCTCATGCCAGTCCTGCGCCTGGGAATAATAAAGGCCAAGCTTCATGCCGTATTTATGGCATGCGTCCGCCAGCTCCTTCAAAATGTCTCTGCCACAGGGCGTCGCATCCACTACATTATACGGACTGCACTTTGAATGATACATGGCAAAGCCCTCGTGGTGCTTTGACGTAAACACAATATACTTCATGCCCCAGCTTTCCTTTGCCATCCGCACAAGCTCGTCGGCACAAAACCGCTGCGGGCAAAACTCTCCGGCCAGCTTTTCATACTCTTCTACCGGAATATTAAGCGTATTCATAATCCATTCCGATATGTGGTCAGTCTTTTGTCCCTTATACTCCCCGGCCAGAATTGCATATAATCCCCAATGGATAAAAAGCCCGTATTTGGCGTCTTTATACCATTGCTGTCCCGTGTCCGGTATTCTGTCGATTTTTTTCATAGCTTCTCCTTTCATCCGTCCGCCGGCCGACTGTCCTTATATTTTTAAAATACTACCTGGACGCCGGGCAGTCAAGCCGGTTTCGGGGAATTTGAGGTATGACAGTTCACTTTCCGGTTTTCCTTTCTGCAAATCCTCTGCCTGCATCTCCGCCCGCCGTTTTCCTTTCAGCCCTCCGGCGTCACTTATCCCTTTCCTGCTCTTTGAAGAAGCCCAGGCCGTCCAGAGCCGCGACCAGTTTTCCCACATATGCCCTGGAGGTTGTAGGCCAGTGGTATCCCAGACGGTAAAGCACTTTCATCGTGTAAGCATTTTCTTTTGCAATCCCCACCGTCTTTTTCCCGTGACCCATATTCTGGTAGGCAATCATGCTGGAGAGCACTTTCGCCTTCTCCGGGTCCTGTCTCGTTTCCTCCAGCGCCCGTTCGTAATCCTCATCCTCCGAAAGTTCAATGTCCATACCGTACTCTTTCATGGCATTCGTTAGAATAAGATTGTCCTTTAGGCGCTATATTAGGTTGTTCCTCTACATCATCAAGTATTATTCAGTACTACCGGGTAAAAAATTGATGTACTAACCCCATTTTGATGTACAACAGAAACTCTTTTTAATCTGTAACGATTGCAATTAGGTATGCCATAACCTACTACCGGGCTGGTACAACTTGGAAAAATCCTTAAAATATGCCA
>ERZ808046.710-NODE-710-length-22387-cov-20.009682_pt1 | contig 22387 bp, 25 predicted proteins | sample MGYA00380196_ERZ808046 | MGnify/ENA primary metagenome ERZ808046 (study PRJEB31490, sample SAMN06133421) | mouse gut metagenome | isolation source: Z6_2 | host: mice | place: China: Chengdu | collected 2015-05 ...
TAATGGGGACACGCCAATATCTCCGTTACCTTCTATGCTGATTATAAACTATCTTCTCCTCATTTTCAAGCATCTGTCTAAAAAATAGTTTGTTTTCATATTGATGCACTCCCCATGTATACAATATATAGAATTAATACATTTGACTTATGCTATATATTGTGTTATTATAATCATGTATTTAAGTTTTGTGTTATCCCACATGGGGAGTCTGGACCATTCTTCCAGGACACACGTAAGTTTAAGTTTGGAAATCAGAGTCATTAGGATAGCCGCACCCTGCGGTCACTTAATGGCTCTTTTTTTATTTTAGGAAATCTAAGACATGGATTTCCTATTGTTTTACCTATTTTTATTATTTCAACGCCCAGAGGGCAGAAAGGAGAAATTTTATGTCAGCAATCATTCATCTCATGGGAAGGGTCACCAAGGATCCCGTCATGCAACAGGGGAGGAACAACGGTACGGAGTACATCTCCTTAGACCTTGCCACCTCACAAAGGAGCCAGAACGCGCAGAATAATCCGGAAACCCCCTATGAATCCGTTTTCTATCAGTGCTATCTGAACAAGCACCTTGCAGAACGACTTCTAAAGGCGGGAGTCAAGAAAGGCACCTGCCTGTATATCTATGGTGAGCTTGAACTTCACCCCTTTGTCTACAGCCAGGGTCAGAGATCCGGCCAGGCTGGTTCAGGCGCCAAGATCAATGTACGGGACTGGCAGTTCTGCCTCTCCAACAAATCAGAAGGAGACGCCGACGGAAACCAAGCAGGCGCACCGCCGTACAATGGAGGCGCAGCTGCACCGGGAGCCGGAGGTTATCAGAATCCGGGTCCGCAAAACGGCGACTATCAGAATCCTGCCGGTGCTGCACAGGGAGGCGCTTATGCCGGTGGTAACATTTCCGGGAACGGGAGCTATCCAGGCGGCAGTTATCCTTCCAGTGGAAGCAGTTTTCCAAATAGCGGCAACGGTAATGCAAATGGTAATTATTCCAATAGTGGCAATGGTGCCGCAGGTGCAGGCTGTCCAAATGGTAACGGCAATCCGGGTAATGGCCCGCGGCCAGCGAATGGAGGAACCCAGCAAAATGGCTCTTATCAGGCAAATGCCCCTGCGCAGAACGGCTCGGCCAGTCACCAGATGTACCAGCAGCAAAGTGGGAACCCCCAGTACGGCCAGTCACCACAGGGGAGCTTTACCGGGGACGGATTTAGCAACATCCCGGAAGGCATGGCCTCACAGCTTCCATTTACTGCATAACTTCAGAATGACCTGCTTACGGGGCCTGTCTGTATCAGCCGTTTCCGTAAGCCGCATTAGAAAGGAATTGCCCGTTCAGTTTTGGACTCTGCAGTTCCTTTTTTTAATCATTTCTATGAAAGGAATTCCAAATGAAAACAAGAAAAAAAGAACATAAAAATATCAAGATTATAAAGGCAGCCGCCCTTGTCTTATTTCTGGCGCTGCTCTTTACCCCGGAACAAAGGAACCGGTCTGTCATTGCAGGCATCGCAATCGCCGGAATCACAGGAAGCCTTCTTTTCTCACTGATCCCCATGCTGCCGCATATCCCAGTCCTATCCTATTTAAGAAATATCTGCTCACACGTCCACAGGCATCCGAAGCGAAAGCAGAAAGGCCCTGTCTTTGACATGGAAACATTACTGATCCGTCAGATCAGTTACCAGGTCACGGACAAGATCAAAGCAGCTTTCCCGGATGCATCCTGGGAGTACACCCGGCCTGTCAAGGCGGAGTCCCTGTTAAACTGTGACATCATCCGCATCCGGACCTTCCATACGGGAGATTATAACTTTGCGGATGTTTCCCTGGACCGGTACGGGCATCTGAAGCTTTTCATGATGACCATTACGGATTTCACGCCCCTTCCGGGACAGAAGAATCCGAATCATCCCGAAACAAATGGTCCAGAAAACCCGGCAGAACCTCCCGTCCATGTGGATCCGGAATCCTGGTATTCCCTCATTGGGAAACCACTGCTGACGGAACTGATCGGAGACCTGCAGGCAAGGGGACACCAAAAGCTGTTTATCAACGAAGCCGGAGAAATATTTATCTTCGACAATAATAACCGTCCAGAAATAAAGGATACCTTCCAGCATTTCCCACCCAGAGATTACTGGGCAGCCCTCACGGACATCTTTCACCGCGATGAGCTGAAAGCACAGGAAACCGAGAACGCACTGGAATTATCATGGGTATAGAAGGGAGAGATTGATTATGGCAAATGGAAATTTATTACCCAACTGGTCCTTCCGCAGGAAGCTGCCGGAGCCCTTTGAGGATTATTCGGATGACCCGGTATGCAAAAACGTCTATTCCAAGTACTGCACACAGCCCCAGAAGCGATCCACGCTCCATGCGGCGACGCTCCGGGCAATCCTGGCATACATGGAATTAGAGTCCCCGACTGGCGCAAAGCCGCCGGAGGAACTGGGTGCAGTCGGAAGCCAGGGCAACAACTTTACGATTGCGGAATATCCGAGCAAAACGGGCGAGCTGCATGTAGCAGTCTACAACCGGACAAATGGGAAATTTACGGCAGGCTGTTACCAGATGCCGCCGGATCCGGAAAGCAGTCCGGAAAAATACATGCTCAAAGAAGACGAGAAAAGCGGCGCTGCCCTGATCTTTGCACTTCTCCCAACCGCTCTGGCGGATGATGAGTTTAATGAACATTACCAGAAGCTGAAAAATGACCGGGACAACGGGTATCCGGATATGGACAATACGGTGGAGACTGCGGCAGTCCTGTGCGATAACCTTTACCGGCGCGTCCGATATGGAACATCCCTGGCAACCGGGGGGATTCCGAGCGACACGCCAAACAACGGTTCCATTCCCCAGCTGAAGGCATTTACCGTACAGAAAGGCACTTATTCCCCAACGGATGTCATTCTTGGAACCTTTCAGGTCATCAAACCTGGTACTTCTACCAGAAAAGTAATGGCAAGCGTCTCCAAACATGATTTCGTAGGCAAATACATCCTGTCCGATTCCCGGACACTGACTCCCCAGGAAGAACTCACCGTTCCGCAGCTCCCCGACTGGTACATCATACCGCCGGAGATCAAACGGATCTGCGAACACGCTAAATTGACCACAAACACTGTATCACCCATGCGGAACTTCCTCTTAAGAGGGCCTGCAGGGACGGGAAAGACCGAAGGCGCCAAAGCGATTGCTTCCGGCCTCCATCTTCCTTACCGCTGCATTACCTGTTCTGCAAATACCGAGATTTTCGACCTGCTCGGACAGATCCTGCCCGATGTGGACGGAAAGCTTTCCGCTCTCCAGAGCGAATATCCCACCTTCCAGGACATCATGATGGATCCGGCGACGGCTTACCAGAAGCTCACCGGCACCTATGATGAATCGGTGGATGAGGATACGGTTTACCAGAAACTGGTGGATACCATTTTCGATGAAATGCATGACCACTACGCAAAGCAGGATTCCCACCAGAAATTTAAATATGTGGACACACCATTAGTAGAGGCGATCCGTTACGGCTATCTTGTGGAATTACAGGAACCTACGGTCATTGCCAATCCCGGCGTACTGGTGGGCTTAAATTCCCTGCTGGACCGCTGTAACAGTGTGTTCCTGCCAAACGGGGAAGTCATTCACCGACACCCGAATACCACAATCGTAGTAACTACCAACAATGATTATGCAGGCTGCAAGCAGATGAACCAATCTGTCATCTCCAGAATGAATCTTGTGATCGACCTGGACGAACCGGATGAGGATACCCTGGTAAAGCGAGTCCTTGGCATTACCGGCTGTACAGACAAAAAGACTGTAACGACCATGGCAAAGATTGTAAAGGCCGTATCCGAATACTGCAGGGAGAACCTGATCACAGATGGATGCTGCGGAGTCCGGGAGCTGATTTCCTGGGTGCAGTCCTTCATGGTCTGCGGGGATATCCGGGAATCCGCCCATTACACGATCCTCTCCTCTGTTTCGGCAGACGCGGAGAGCCGTCAGGAAGTGGAGAACGGCTGTCTGGATTCTATCCTTGCGGCGTAAAGGAGGCTTTTTATGAGGGATTATCAGATCACAGAGGAAGAAATGCGGGGAGTGTTAGCCGCCAATCTTTCTTATCTCAGGAAATCCAAACGGTGGAGGCTCTCCCAGAAAACGCTGGCGAAGATCCTGCATGTACCGAGGAAAGCCATCATGAATTACGAATCCGGAAAAGTCCTTCCGCCGACCTATATCACTTACCGTATGGCGCTGTATTTTTGCTGTACCATGGAAGAACTTCTGACAGAAAAAGTATTTTAACCGCAATGACTGAGCAGTTATCTCTATAAATGTGCTGCACGGAAAAATTACGGTTACAAATAAAAATTATGAAAAGAAAGGATGAATGAATTTTGAACAGCAACCAGAAAAAACTACAGCAGATGATCAAGGACCAGACCCTCACCCTGACGGATGAAGAGCTGTTCCTGTCCTCTGCCTACCAGAAATACCTGTCCTCTATGGCGAAAGCGGCTACCGGCCGCTACCGCCAGGGACTCCAGACGCTCATGGAGTGGGATGCTTCTGATGGCGCCAGCCTTGCTTACACGGATAATTATAAGATCCATATCAATGCTGGGAACCACATTACCCAGAGCTTCCCGTCCCGGATGCTGCGTTCCGAGAGCCTTGTGGGGATGAACGGTCATGAAACGGCACATCTCCTATTTACGGACTTTACAACTCTTGGGTTATATCTGCGCAGCATGGAGAACGGCTCCTTCTATCCGGAAGAACCATCTTTCGATGACCAGTACCAGGAAGGCTGCGAAGAAATGCTGGAAGCCGTACATAAGAAAGATAAGGCTGTATGCCTGACACTTTCCCAGTGCGCCTCCCATATCAGCAACATCTTAGAAGACATTTACATCGAAGCCCGCATGTGTGACGCATATCCCGGCACTTTTAAGCAGGGGATCGAGCTGAACTGCCTGCGGATGAATGAACTGATGCCGTCCCTCCAAAGCCAGATTGACCAGGAGTATTCGGATTTTTCCATTATGGCAAACCTTTTCCTGCAATATTGCAGGGCGGGTACCATCAATAACCTGAATGGCTATACCGGCCCTTATCTGGATTATCTGGAAGACTGTGTACCTTTCGTGGAAGAATCTATTTACTCGGATGACTCGAAAGACCGGCTCCATGCCTCTAACCACATCCTGGGGATTCTCTGGGAATATATCAAGCCCTTGGTTGAGGATACCAGGGAGAGGCTAAAAGCTGCTTCTGAGGATGAGGCAAAGCAACTGCTTAATAAAGTCCTGGGAGACCAGATCCAGGGCGGCGCCCCTCTGCCCTCCGGCAAAGGCGGGGCAATGCCAAAACAGGCGGAAGCAGGGAAGCAGATACAAAGCTCTGGTTTGCCGCCGCAGTTTTCTCCACAGGCACGCCAGGATGCCATGTCCAGTGTGCAGGATGTCGTGACTGAAGAGGGAAACAGACTCCAGCTTGCCAAAACGTCCACGGTCTTAGACGGTAATAATCCCGGCATTACTTATAACCACCAGTATCTGGGTTCCGGTTATGAGAAATCCGCCAGCGATTTGTTCCGTATCTTAAACAGTGTGGCAACGGTAAAAGCAGAGGAACAATACCAGCAGGAAATGACGGAGGAACTACAGAAGGCTGCAAATGATATCCATTACGGCAATGCACATGCAGGAATCCATGTAACGGTAAACCGGATGTGCAGTGTGCCGGATTATCTGGTGAAAGCTTACCAGTCCATTGCTCCGCCGCTTCTTCGGGTTTCCAAAAGACTGCAGAAAACCATCGCCCCGCTCCTGAAAGAAGAAAGCGAAGGCGGGAAATTAAAGAACCTGCAGTTTGGAAAACGTCTGGATACGAGGGCGCTCCACCATGAGGACGGCACATTTTTTACAAGGACAAGGCTCCCTTCTGAAGAACAGAAGCTGGCCGTGGGACTCCTGGTCGATGAAAGCGGCTCTATGAGCAGCGCTGACCGGATCACTTACGCAAGAATGACAGCGATTGTACTCTACGATTTTTGCCAGAGCCTGCAGATACCGGTCACTATCTATGGACATACCACACCGGACGGTGAAGCCGGGGTAGCACTTTATTCTTATGCAGAATTTGATTCCCTGGACACATCCGACCGATACCGGCTGATGGACATGAGCGCCAGAAACGGCAACCGGGACGGGGCCGCTTTACGCTATGTGGCAGAACATCTAAGCAGGCGTCCGGAAAACCAGAAGCTGCTCATCATCATTTCCGACGGGCAGCCAGCGGATTACGGATACTATGGGACGGAAGCAGAGGCAGACCTGCGCAGGATCAAGAAAGAATACTCAAAGAAAGGGATCATCCTCTTTGCGGCGGCCATCGGCTCAGACAAGGAGAACATCAAGCGGATCTATCAGGATGGTTTCCTGGATATCACAAAGCTTGACGAACTGCCGAAGAACATGGCTCTCCTTGTAAAACAATATTTGAGTTAAAAATTTTAGAAAGAAGGGACATTGACTTATGAATCAGAATTACCAGACGAGGATTTCCCCTCAAATCTGCAAAGTCCAGACCGACCGGAAGCTGATCGCCGTCTATGACCAGTTGAAATGCGCGGCGCTGACCCATTACGCACAGCTCCATGCCAAAGGAGAGTATAAGGAAAATGACCATAAGGCAAATTCGCTGATCAAGGTCACGATCCAGGACTATTCCAACGGCACCGGCGATAAGAATGTGATCGCACAGTTTAACCTGGCTCCCGAACAGATCCAGTTTATCTTAACACGGATCACTGCCGGATTTCAGGAATTTGAATGGTCCCAGAGTAAGATTTACGGTACTCCCGATGCACAGGGGTATTCTACGGCGCAGCAGTTTTCCATCTCGCGCCATACGAACGATTCCAGCGGGCGTCCGATGAAGAGTCCGTGGCGGATTCAGATTGTGAACGGAAAGGGCGTGAAAGTACAGAACCAGAAGGGCGGTTCCTATATGAAATCTGGAAGCTTTCTTTCGGAGAAAAATGCATTTATCCAGCTGACGGATATGGATCTCTATACGCTCTTAAAGCGCACGGATTCCTATATCACCAACTGGGAGGCATGTATGGCACCGTCACTGATTGCAAACGGGAAGCAGGCGTATGAGAAGCAACAACAGGACTGGCAGTCACAGAATCAGGCGCAGGGTCAAGATCAGGGTTATACACAGGATGGACAATATCCGGAGCAGAACCCCAATTATTCCCAAAACGTGCAGTATGCGGGGCAGAATCCCTATTATTCCCAAAACGGGCAATACCAAGGACAATCTCAGGATTATGCCCCAAACGGACAGTACCAAAACCCGGCTCCGGACTATATGCAAAATAATATACAGAATAACTCGTACCAGAATCAGGCGCAGGGAAATGCTTATGCCGCTTAGATTTCAGGTACTATCATTTTTGGAAAGGAAGCGGCCTCATGGCGGCTTCTTTTCTGTTAGAAAGAAGGTGAACCTATGAAATATACCGATATCTGCACACTGGATGCACAGGGAAGGATCGTAATCCCGACCAAAATGCGAAAGAGTTTAAAACTTGTGAATCAGGATGCTTTGGAAGCGGAGCTTTCCGGCCGGGAGATCCATCTCAGGAAATGCGGAGAGCTGCCTGTAGACACACACAGGCTCGCATTCTTCCTTACCATTCTGTACAACAGCAGCCGGCACACCGTTGCACTCTGTTCTGATACGCAGGTCGTTAGTGCAGTAGGAAGTTTTCTTCCAGACAGAACCCCTGTCTCCAAGGAACTCTCTGCCTGCATCCAGGCTGAAAAAGAGTATCTCCCGGACATGAGCAGGCAAATCTATCTCACCTCCCGTCCAGGCACACCAGTTGCTGCACTTTTCCCTGTCCACGCCGAAAAGCCTCTGGCATTAGCAGTGCTTTCCCAAAAGCCTCTTACCGAGGTGGAGATCGGATGTGCAAGGTTAGTGGCAGCCACAATCACACATGAATTTAGTCAGTCAGAGACAGTCTGAACAGGAAATACTCCCTGTCAGATTTCTCAAGAATCGCCAGAATACACAATCTAAATGAAAGAAAGGATAAAAAATACTATGAAAAAAATACATCTATTAACCCAAGAACAACAGCAGTTTGCAGAACAAAACCATCAGATCGTAGAATGTTTCCTCTCTAGGAAGAGACTGGATGCGGACGAATTTTACGATGTGGTCATCTTCGGCTATCTGTTAGCCGTACAGGAATATCTGGAAAACCCCAGGTTAACCGACAACTACGCCTTCAGTACCATTGCATGGCGGAACATGAATGACTGTCTGATTAACGAATATGCCTACTGGAACCGGGGGAAGCGTTCAGCTGTTACCAACCCATTAGAGGAGGAATACCTGTCCATTGACACACTTCTCCCCAACCGGATGCAGCGGGCGGCGAAAACTCTGGACAACCAGAAATTGCTGGTCAAACTGCTTGCCTATATCACACCGAAAGAGCAGGAAGTAGTCCGTCTGAAAGCAGACGGCTATACCTATCAGGAGATTGCAGAAAAATGCAGGATCTCAGTCTATGGTGTGGAAAGCCGTTTCAGCCGAATGCGCCAAAGACTGCGCACACTTGCATTAATGTAGGGGGAGAATTGCTATGAATGATTCACAGATACAGCGTGCAGCAGAGCTTCTGCAAAAGGAATTTGGTACAGAATGGCAAGCCATCGCCGGAATGCTCGGCACAGCGGGACTGCGGAAACGGGTAGGCAAAGAGCTTACTTCCTTTATGGCATTTCCGGAGCGCGGAAACGGCGGGGACAGCCACTGGAGAGGCAACTGCTCTCCGGAAGTGGTTGCTTCCATCCTGCGCTATGTCCTGGACTGCAAGCGTTATTACGGCAAAGACATCAGCCAATTTACCCTAATGGATCCTATGAGCGGTTCCGGGACTTCCCAGGCTGTGGCAGACCATTTCCAGGTACGGTCGTTACTTTACGACCTGAATCCTGCACCTGCTTACGGCTATGGAAACTGGAACGCATTAAGAAATGATGTGGAGGACTCGGCCGACCTGATCTTTTTCCATCCGCCGTACCATGACATTATCAAGTACAGCGGAAATATGTGGGGCAGACCCCACCCGGATGACCTGTCGAGATGCGAGAACTATCAGGACTTTCTGGAAAAATTAAATTACTGTATCCGGAAGTTCTTCTTTGCATTACGGAAAGACGGCAGGCTCGCGGTACTGGTGGGGGACATCCGGAAAGACGGACATTTCTACAGCATGCAGAACGACCTGATGCGCATGGGCGAATTTGAATCTTTTCTTGTAAAAGGCCAGTTCAACTGCGTATCCGATAACCGCAGGTACAAGAAGCCGTTCATACCGGTCGTCACGGAATATGTGCTGATACTTAAGAAAGCCGATTCCCTAACGGTTCCCTTTTCCTGCAGGCAGGAAGGCTACCTGTCGGTAAGCTGTACAGACCTTCAGACCATCACCTGGCACCATCTGATCCGGATGACCATGGAAAGTATCGGCGGGACAGCCGCATTATCGGATCTGTATGACCTGCTGCGGGATCATCCCAAAGCACGGAAGAATCCACACTATGAGGACCGCATCCGGGCAACCATCTACGAGCATCCGGACCAGTATCTCAGGACAGCCCAGGGATGCTACCGCTTAAACTATGCTGTGGCTTAGAAATATAACACAATCACCCAAAGAAAGGAAGATATCTACTATGAAAAGGCACCGAAAAGAACCATTACAGAATGTCAAGAAAACAATCGTCACCATGACCGGCACCCCGTCCCTGCCTCTCTGTATCGGAGAACATGCATGGATCCGTACCCGTCACCAGCTCTTTACAACTTCTATGGTCTTAAAGATTATGGAAGTGGCGGAAGACGGCATAAAGTTTGAGACCTGTAATACCATTTACCATCTCAGATACGAAACCGTTTCTACGGAGAGCGGGGTGATGTGCGCTTGACAAAAATCCAGGAACTGGGAAGCAGCCTTGAAAAGCTGCTTTCCACCCTAAAGAAAAACCGGGAGGCCGTACCCCTGGATGTCCTAAGAACCTATTATCGGCAGCCATATGAAGCTCTACTCCGGCAGATTGGCGGTACTGCGACGGCATTTGTGAAAACAGTCCTCACAGACCGGCTGATCCTTAACCCGGACTTCATAGATGAGCAGATTTCTGTCATCAATGGGGTAATCGCCGATTCTGGGATAGAAAGAAAGATGAGTGCCTGTATTTCCAGATCCTACAATTCAGACCAGCTTTACCAGATGGCTCTGGAACTACGGCGGAAAATAGAATGTGCCTTATGGCCGTACATTGACCTGAAAACCTGCCTGGTGTTTGATCTGGACAATCCGGAAACAGAACCTGTCACCTATAATACTTTAACCAGACAAATTTTAAGAAATGAAGTCTGGACAAATCAGGAATTAGATCTTTGGGGCAAATTTTTATTTTACCCGAATTCAAAGGACTCTATAAACACAAAATTACGAAAGGAGAAGGAATATGAATACCAATATGGAACTGAAAACAACAGCCCACCTGTCGGATCAGGAAATAGAAGAAATATATCGCAGGCAGCTCCGCTTTTACTGGGAAGTTGATTTTATTACCCGCTGTATTGACCGCAGACAAGAGGAATCTGGTTTATGTAATCTTCCATATGAAACCCTTGCCAAAGAAAAGAATCTTCTGGATAAAGCATATGAAATCTACAATAAAAAGGAAGATTCCAACACTGCATATAATGTAACACTGGATCTGGTCATTGATGAAATCGAACAGTTAATAAAGAATGCTAAAATCATTCAAAGCATAATGGGAGAACTGGAGGTGAATGGGTAATGGCAAACATCTGCTGTGATGATGTCTATTTCTATTCGGAATCGCATCCAGAATATCTGACTGCACTATGGGAAGACCTGGAAACATCCATTGTTTTCTGCCGCAACGAAGACCTTGCATGGATCGGCAACCTGTTCCGGTTAAAAAATATCTCCACGGATGGTATCTCCTTAAGAGGAACGGCCATCTCTATGGAACGGAATCAGGATAATATTCTTCTCAGTACCTCTGTAGCATGGTCTCCGCTTTATGATGCGTACCATGCGATTGCCGAAGCCTATCAGGTGGATTTTGCCATGCAAAGCATAGAACCGGGGTGTAATATTTATATCAATACCGACCATTCCGGCCAGTATTTCCCCGACCGCTATGCCGTTTCCATCGAAGACGAATCCTATCTGACGCCAGCAGATATTCCCGTAGGCAAGAAACTGGAATATGGAGAACTATTTACTACGGAGGCTATTCTGCTGGAACGCTTTGCCGAGCTGGGATATCCTGCGCACACGCTGGAAATGCTGGATACGCTTTTAGAAGATACAGGAATTGAAATTCACTGCTTTGAAGATCCTTATTCCCTGAATGAATGATTGACAAATGAGCCTGCAAATAAAAAGTCAATAGAAAATTGAATATTTTTTGAAAAAGTTTTATGTAGGAAAGATGCGTACAACAACCAGACCACCGTAGAACGCTGGTTTTGTGAATGGTATGATTATGTAACTCTGTTATTGCGGAAGTGAAGCCAAATATTCTTTAACTCTACCGTAGTAAATGCGGAGAAACTTATTGGCCCCGGCAGTCATGTAGACATAGTAAGGTTTCCCTTGCGCTCGTTTCTTATCCATGAATAAGTACACGGGGTCGTCCTGAGGCTTTGTCTTAATCAGGACATCCATGATCTGGAACAAGGTCTTACGAAGCACGGGAGAACCATGTTTCGATGCATGGACGCTTTTCTGGGAGTAATCGCCTGATTCATTGACGCCAGGATCGACACCGGCAAATGCTGTAATCGCATTCCTATGGGTAAAACGTGCAACATCTCCAATTTCAGCCATCAATTGAGGACCGAGAGACGGTCCAACGCCTTTCATGGCCATGACGACGGAATATTCTGGCAGTGTGGCGGCTGTTTCGTTCATGAGGGTGCGGAGCTGTTCGACGGTCTTGGAAACAGCATATAATTGTTCAGTTGCCCGCTTGAGGATTTGTTTGGTAAAGTCATCTTTTGGAAGTACAGGAACCAGTTCCTTGGCTGTTCCATGGATTTCTTCAGCTTTTGCTCTGCTGAAGTTGTACTTCTTGCGGCGGCACCATTTCTGATAATGCTCAACAAAGGCATTCAGGGACATCTTACGGACACAGTCCACATGCCAGTATGTAGCAGTGAAGTCGACCCATTTCTGGCTGCCATCTTCACGGGCGGGGCTGTCAAAGTAGGTGTTCGCTCCTGGATATGACTGGTCAAGGAGAGCGATCAGGTTGTTTTTCATGGCAGTCTTATGCTTCATGTAGAAATCAAACTGTCGGTTCATGGTCTTTAATTGATTGCGTATTTCATCCATAAGACCATATTGTTTTAGTTTTTCCCATCTGTCAAGAGTGTATCGCGCAATTTTGAGGGAATCAGCTTTGTCCGACTTCACTTTACGGAGGGAGCTGTCTCCATCCTGGTAGTCGTGTATCAGCTGGGGATTAATGGCGCTTACAAAGAGCCCGGCTGCCACAAGCTCACGGGCAATGGGTTCATGGTATCGACCGGTACATTCCATAACGATACGGGATTCTCCATCAAGAGAGTGAATCCGATCAATCAGTGACTGGACATCACCGGACAGATGAGAGATTTCAAAAGGTTTAGCCACGACTTCCCCGCCAGGGCGGAGGATGGACACCATGCTTTTTCGTTTGGAAATATCAATACCGACTGCGTTCATATTCATAATTGTGTCACTCCTATCTTTGGTATGCAATGGTAGGCACCAGTTTTACTCATTGCCTATTCAATCTACTGTGGTGTGACGCGGACGCACCTTAAAGGTGGTTCAACCTGCATAAAACGAATGCTGCGAATGAGGAGCTGGTTATCAGACTTATTTACGGACGCGAAGTCCAAGGAGGAATCCGATATACCGATTGCTCTCTACATTCTAACAGCTTAAGCAACAAGATGGGTAATTCCTTACTGGCTGTAAGGGATATTAACCATAAATATATTGTAGTAGGAGGAATGATGTATGAAGATATACGTATTATGCAGCTATGGAGACGGTCTGAATGATCCGTCTGTATCTACAGATTATCAGGAATTGTACAAGAAAATGGAGAAAAGCTACCGGATGACTCTGGATCACATTTCCCAAACAGAGGAAGAGCAGGAAAACTCCTACCTGAGCGGGTTCAGCGCCAGGGCTGTCATACACGGCGACTGGATTGAATGGTCAATTACGGAGCTGGATCTGCCAGTTTTAGCTGATAAGAATAAAAAATGTTTTACTCCAGAGCCGGATAATCCATATCCATTATGTATTGGTAAAAACATGAAGCAATGTAAAGAATGTCAGCTTCGGGCAGATTGGGAACCAGATGATCCATATGCGGTTAACGCATAAAAACCATAAAAAACTACAAAATACTAAGAGTTTGAGCCGTCACTTGGACGGCTCTTTTCATCTATAACTCACATAATAATCAGAAAAGCCAATATTACATTCCTCTTTTGCGGATACGAATTGATATTTTTTGATTAGTTTCTGCCTCTCTTCTGCGTCTTTTTGAATCTTCATGATAACAGATGCAACCTGAAAATCCTCATAAATATGTACCATCAAAATATCCATCAGTTCTTCCAGTACAGCCTGTTTTTCATATTCAGATTTCAGGTCTATCCTCAGAATCCCCATCATCTTACCATCAACTGCATATTTTAAGGACGGACATATCTCAACAGTTCCAATCAGAGACTTCTTTTCCTTATCCTGAATAATCCATCTGACAAAATCCTGCGCCTCATACCGGCTCAGCCAGTATTCCACACATTCCCGGAACTTATCCTTATCTGTATAATAGAAATCATCCCCACAGCAGTCCCCATTAAAAAAATGTGCTGCTTCCGGGTCGGAATAGCAAAGAAACAGTTCATCTGCATCCTCCGCCTTCAGTTTCCTTATCTTAAAATGCCCTGTTTCATATTCAGGGCATACGCTAAATACATTCATCATCTGTCTTATCCTCCCCCTTCTTTTTATCTCTTCGTATTTTTATCAATACATTTCTGACATTATATTCCATTATACGGAACTTACGTTCTTTATTCAAGCGGATCTTTCCTATTACTATTTCCAGATTCTGGTATATAGTATTCCCTATATTTTGTTTTATATTCACATAAAACCCATATTTTGTATATTATTATTTGACACAAACTAGATATAGTGGTAAGATGATATTGTAATTATTTTTTGTGTCAGTCCGGAAAGGATTTCACACGCAGTTTAGGTTTGTATGTTAAGTCAGGAGAATTCTGCCCCAGTGCAGCATCTTCTGGCTTTTTTTATTGTCAGACATAAGATGAGAGCAGACAGCTTTCTATATCTGGATGAATCCCCATAAAATAAGAAAACGGTTACCGGCTTTTTATATCTAATGGGATGTTAGAGAATGGACGCTTATGGTGTACATTCTCTTTTTTTGCCTGAACGCAGACAGAAGGAGGAGAAGCATCAATCCCTCCGGATGACACCACAAGAAAAGGAGGTCTCAAATGACATACGAAACATTTAGAAGAGAAGTTTTACAGGGCTTACAGAGCAGGGACATCGACAATGCCAGTCTCAGCCTCACAAAAAAATTGAAATCCAATGGACAGATCAGGTACGGAATTGTCTTCAACAATCCTGCTACGAATACATCTCCTACGATCTATCTGGAAGAATATTATGAACTTTATCAATTGACAGGGAATTTTACTGAGATCGTTGACGCGCTGGTGCACCTGTACCGCTCTTTACCAGCAGTACAGGTGGATGAAAAGAAACTCTTTGATTTTTCCACCGCGAAAAGCAGAATCATTATGAAGCTGGTCAACACAGAGAAAAACCGCGCATTCTTGAAAACAGTTCCACATATCCCGTTTCATGACCTGTCTATCGTTTATTCTTATTTCATGGGGAAAGCAGGCAACAGGTTCATGGATATGCCGGTTAATGATGACTTAATAAGGAGATGGGGCGTTGATACCCTGACACTGCATCAGCAGGCTATGGCAAATTATAACCGTTTGCTGCCAATAAAATTTGGCAGCCTGGATCAGTTTCTTCTGGAGCGTGATCTTTTAGACAAGGAAGATTATGCTGCATTATCTGATGATAACTGGCATGACGCCCTGTATTATTTAACAAATGAGTTCTCAACAGGCGGCGCTGTCCTGATGACTTGTAAAAATCTGATGGATAAGATTGCTGATTTCCTGGGGGAGGATTTCTATATTCTCCCAAGCAGTACCCATGAAGTACTCCTGCTTCCAGAATCCAAGGCCCCTTCCAAAGAGCAGCTGGACCAGATGATACAGGAGATCAATCGGGAAGCTTTGGAACCAGAGGATTATCTTTCCGACCATGCCTATTACTACAGCAGATCCGGACAGAATTTAGGCGGTTATAAGAGCCTGTTCCAGCATTCACCCGGAACCATTTCTTAGAATTATCCCAAAATCAACAAAAGAAAGGACAACTATTATGAACCAGATTCAGAAAATTACTTCTCTGGTGCAGGAATTAAATGAGCACAGGCATGCTTACTATAACTTAAATGCACCAACGATCACAGACAAGGAATATGACCGGCTGTTTGACGAGCTTCAAAATCTGGAAGCGGAGACCGGATTCATCTTATCCAATTCCCCGACCCAGACAGTCGGCTATTACCCGGTCAGCAGCCTGAAAAAAGTACAGCATCCCATCCCCCTGCTTTCCTTAGATAAGACCAAGCAGGTATCGGAGATCACTGCACTTCTTGCCAGGAACCAGGCATTACTGATGCTGAAGCTGGATGGGCTGACAACCAAGCTGGTGTACGAGGACGGGCATTTGATACAGGCATCCACCCGTGGAAATGGGGAAACCGGGGAAGATATCACCCATAATCTCCCTGCCTATCAGAATGTCCCCTTATCAATCCCTTACCAGAAGCGTCTGGTCATCACCGGGGAATCTTATATCCACACCAATGACTTTGAACGCCTGAAGGAAACACTCACAGACAGCAATGGGAAGAAATTCCGGAATGCACGCAACCTTGTCTCAGGTACGGTACGGAGCCTGAATCCGGAAACCTGCGCAAAGCGCTGCGTCTATTTCTCCCCGTTCAATGTATTAGAAGGACTGGATGAAAGCCCCTACAGCGACAGCAGGCAGATGCGTCTTTCGCTCTTAAAAGAGCTGGGTTTTGATACCTGCCCCTATATTTCCATAGAAGGGCCTGCTCCATCAGAAGAACTGGTTAAGATCAGTATAGATACCCTGGTAGCAGAAGCAGCAAAACGGTATATTCCGATTGATGGAATCGTTGCTGTTTTTGACAGCTTCAGCTACTCCAGAAGCTGTGGCAGAACCGGACATCACTATAAGGATGGACTTGCTTACAAGTTCGAGGATGAACAGTACGAAACCATTTTTCGGAAAATCGAATGGACGCCTACCCGCTTCGGAGAAATTGCCCCGGTCGGCATTTTCGATACAGTTGAGATCGATGGCTGCGAAGTATCAAGGGCATCCCTTCACAACTTAAGCTTCATTAAGAACCTGGAGCTGGTTCCGGGATGCAGGATCCTGATCTCCAAACGGAACATGATCATCCCGCATATTGAGGAAAATCTGGACCGCGGAAGATACCAGGATACCGTCCCGCCGCTCTGTCCGTGCTGCAAGTCGGCTACCTGGATTAAACGGCGGAAAACCAGTGACGGCAGGATCGTAGAGACTGTCCACTGCAGCAATTCGGTCTGTGGCAGCCAGATCCTGCGGAAGTTTGAGCATTTCGTAAGTAAAAAAGCAATGGATATCGAAGGACTCTCCTCCGCTACGTTGGAGCGGTTCTTAGAGCTTGGATACCTGGATTCCTTTCAGGATCTGTATCATCTGGACCAGTACCAGGAGGACATCACCTCACTGGACGGGTTTGGAGAAAAATCCTATGAACGTCTCTGGAGTGCCATTACCAAGAGCCGGGAGACTGATTTCGTGCATTTCCTGGTAGCAATGGACATCCCCATGGTAGGACGCACTAAGAGCCGTATCTTAAATAATGTATTTTCCGGAAGCCTGGATGACTTTGAAGCCGCTGCTGTCGGCAGTTATGACTTTACTGCACTGGAGGATTTCGGGGGAACGCTGAACCACAACATCCACACATGGTTTTCCAATGAGGAGAACTTGTGTTTATGGAAAGAATTACAAAAAGAACTTACATTCAAATCAAAGGAGGAACACATCATGAAAGAAGTAAAAGAGAATCCATTTATGGGACGCACGGTTGTAGCGACAGGAAAGCTTACGCATTTCACCCGCGACGGTATCAACTCGAAGATCCTGGAGCTTGGCGGAAAGCCCGGAAGCTCTGTGACGAAAAAGACAGATTATCTGATTTGCGGGGAAAAGGCTGGAAGCAAGCTTAAGAAAGCACAGGAGCTGAACATCCCTGTCCTGACAGAAGAGCAGTTCCTGAAAATGATTGCGTAACCGCCTTTTTATCTCATTACGGGGAGAATTGCCATGAGAGAAATAATTTACGAACTATGCCCGTACTGCGGTAAAGAAGTTTCGGTCCTGTGGGACACGGCATCACAAGGATATCTGACAACCTGTCCATCCTGCGGCAAGCGCTTACTGCGCTGCAGTGAATGCGTGAACCATAATGGCTGTGACTATGACCAGGAATCCGCTTTATGCAGGCGGGTGATAGAAACCATGTGGCGGGAGCTTGCCGATATCCCCTTGGAGGTTCCGGAATCAGGAGACGAATTCTTTGCAGAACCATTTACACTGCAGGGGATCACATTCCCGGCCGGGATTACAAGGACCGAGCTCTGGCACTGGTTTGATGACCGCCATCCGAAAGGCGTGGCATATTTACTGTATGGATTACAAAAAGAATAATTAGACAAGAGAATGGGAAGGTATGGCTTATGCCGTACCTTTCTTTTTGGAAAGGAAAATGATATGAAATTTGCAGAGAAAATATTTGAGAGGGCATCGGTAAAAGGTGTTGCAGACTACCTGTTATACGGCATGGTTCCAGACCGGGATGACCGCAGTTACGAGGTACGTCTGGATGATGCGGATCTGGCTTACGAAAAGGTTGCCAGGCAATATGATGAAAACGGAGCTTCGGTGCTGTTATCCGCAGCAAATGAGCTGGTGAATGAAAATGCCAGCGTATATATGGAACTGGGACTGCAGGCAGGCTTCCTGTTAGTCACCGATCTGTTCCAAAATATCTGCCGGGAAAGGAACCTGACTGTAAACAGCAAGGTTCCCAATAACCATCAGACACAGGAAGAACAGAATCCGGATACAAAATCTGATGAAGAGCCGGATATAGAATTTGATAGAGGCTCAGATGCAGATATGGAGTCAGAAATCCAACACACGGTTCTACAGCAGTTTATCCGAAACAGGCTGGATACAGCCCTGGAAGATGCCCTGAGAAAAGACCAGGAATATCAAAAATCAAAAGAGAAAGCCGAAGCAATAACTGACAGGCTGGCGAAAGACACGTTCACATCAGAACAATGGGAGCTGATTAACGATGCGCTGGAGGACAGCAATGCAAGCGCTTCCGAATATGGAAGGGCTGCTTACCAGCAGGGGCTGTTTGATGCTTTAGAACTTTTCACGGAAATATTCCTGCAGAGGAGGAGCTGAACATGAGTATGGATCGTATAAATTCTAATGAAAAAAAGGACATTTTAACAATGAAACCTATTGGCATCGATTCATGGTCACGTCCGGTCTACGAAGACCAGTACGGCCGCTTATGGAAGGATATTACATTAGGCAGCCATACGCCGGATCTCTGTTCTGCACTGAACAATGCATTTGACGGCGAACCGGATCTGCCAATCCGGAGACCATTTTTTATTTTATCAGAGGAAGAGCAGGTTGATAAAGACAAAAGTTTTCAATATCAACTGCTGGACAGATTCCGATGCGATTGCGACTACTACCTTGGATACGGTAACAGAAATCCTGACATTCTTCCATCAAAAAATGAAAAGGAACACATAGAGACCATGAAAAGAATCTGGCTTAGTTTTCCGGAAGAGGAAAAACCGGAATGGTTAACATGGGAGCAGATTCTTGAATATGAAAAAGCAATATGCACCAAAGAATAGAACCAGGGCCATTCCATCCGGAATGGCTCGCTTTCATACCTGTATATGAAAATTTACGAAAGGGAAATACAAATGAATGAATTATTAATGCAAAACCTCACTCCTATCGCATGGAATGAGCGGATCCACTTTGAATGCCACCATTGCGGCGCATGCTGCCGCCACGTAAAAGACAGCGTTCCACTGGAAAGCCTGGATGTTTACCGGATAGCCAAATTCCTGCGGGATCAGGACAAAACTTTTGATTCCATAGACGATATGCTGTCGCGGTACGCAGAGCCGGTCCCGCTTCATGAGTGCGGTTACTTTATTTACACACTAAAGACAGTTGGTGCAGACGATGCCTGCATTTTCCTAAAGGACAACCGGTGTATAATCCAAACTGCAAAGCCGCGGGCCTGCCGTATCTATCCACTGGTGGCAGAACCAGACGGCGCTTCTTCATTCCATTATTACCTCAGTATGGAGAAGAAACACCATTTCACCGGCAGGAAATTCAAAGCAAGGGACTGGATGAACCAGTATTTCACCCAAGAAGACCGGGCTTTTGTCAATGAAGATATTTCAGCAGCTTTAGAGATTGCGCGGCTGCTTAAGCAGATGCCAGAGGAATACAAACACAGAGCGTTATATTTTTTTCTGTTATACAAATATACAGACTTTGACCTGAATCAGCCATTTCAGGAACAATATGAACATAATAACAAAAGACTAATTACTTCTTTAGAGGCAATGATCTCATAAGCAATCAAGGAGGACTACATATGAATACAAGAATGGAAGAAATCATGAACGCTATTGAACATAACAAACTGACTGCCGATGATCCGTTTCGTTTTCACTGTACACAATGTGGGAAATGCTGCATCAACCGGGAGGATATCCTGCTGACACCGCTGGATCTCTTCCGGATTGCAAACGAACTGAAGCTGTCCTTAAAAGAATTCATCGACCAGTATTGCGAGTTGTATATCGGGCCGGATTCGCACTTTCCGATCATCCGGCTGAAACCCAGGGGTTCCATAAAACGGTGTACTCTGCTAAAAAACCGCAGATGCTCCGTCCACAAAGCAAAACCTGCTATGTGCGCTATGTTTCCAATCGGACGTGTCATTGCGTTTCCGGAAGATGGAACTTCTTCTACGCACCAGTGATTGAATACTTTTATATGAATCCAGGATGTGGGAACAATACCAGGACGCAGACTATACGTGAATGGTTTGATTCTTATGGTATTCCGCTTGATGACGACTTCTTTATTGTGTGGGCGACATTCCAGAAGAATTTTGTAATCCTCATTAGAGAAGCAGAAAAATTCCTGGACGAAGCAGCTATGTGGCAAGTATGGAGTCCGATCTATGGCATCCTCTATCTCTGCTATGATTTGGAAAAGGAATTCCTGCCACAGTTCCGGGAAAATGCCGAAAAACTGCTACGAGGATTACAGATGATAGCAGGCACAAAAACAACATAGGGAACGCTGCCGGCTATACCGGCAAAGGCGTCTATACTTGAATTTAAAGGCAAAAAATGATATGATAAAATCACCAAACAGAAAGGATAACATATGGGAAATATATATGATGGAGCATTCCGGACAATCCTGAATGACTGCCGGAAATTGATTATACCTGTAATCAATGAAATTTTTAGTGAACATTACACGGGAGAAGAAGAGATTCGCTTTTTCCCTAATGAACACTTTTTAGACCAGCAGGATGTGGCTGACAAGGAACGGATTACAGATACTAATTTTCAGATTATTGGCATCACAGCCAAAAAATATCATCTTGAATGTGAAAGCAGCTTACCGGATGGCAGAATCACAATCCGGCTTTTCGAGTACGATGCCCAGATAGCGCTTGATGAAGGCGAAGTTACAGAAGAAACTCTGACAGTAACATTTCCTAATACGGCGGTGATGTATCTGCGGGCATATAAAAAGACTCCGGATAAAATGAAATATGTGATTATAACACCTGGCGGGATAGTGCAATATGATGTCCCGATTATGAAGGTACAATCATATTCACTGGATGAAATCTTTGAGAAACGCTTATTAATGCTTATTCCTTTTTATATTTTCTCACATGAGAAAAGTTTTTCGGAATATAATAATAATGAAGAGAAACTGGAAGAGCTGAAAGCAGAATATCAGATAATTTTAGAAAGACTTGATGATTTGGAAAAGCAAGGTATTATTGGCGCATTTGACAAACGAACGATCATTGATCTTTCCAGTGATGTGATCAATGAAATCGCACGAAAGTATGAAAACGTGCAGAAAGGCATAGGTGCTATGATGAGAGGAACATTGATTCAAACAGAAGCAAGAACCATTTTAAACCGGGGCATTAGCCAGGGCATTAGTGAAACAAAAAAAGAAACGGCACTTAGGATGCTGAAAATGGGAAAGCTGACGGTCGAGGAGATTGCGGAATACTCTGCCCTTAGTGTGGCAGAGGTAGAACAGCTTGCGAATCTTCAGACAATATAAACAGCAGGGTAATAACCACCATTACTGTTATTTTATGGACTCCAGACTCACTCATTACAGCCAGTCCTAACCGGACTTGATCCCAGACCATTTTTGAATACAAATGCTTAAAGAGGAAAATTGATTATGATTAAAACATTCACGATTGAGACCGGACAAAAACTTACGGAAGAACAGCTTGCGGAAATCAGTGAAGCAAAAAAATATCCGATTGTTTTTGATGATGACTGTCCAGAATTATCTCCTGCAATGATGAAAGCGTTTAAATGTGCTACTGTCCAGCGTAGGGAATCCCAGAGCTTTCAAGTGATGTGATCGGCGAAATCGCACGAAAGTATGAAAACGTGTAGAAGGGCATAGGTGCTACGATGAGAGGACCATTGATCCAAACAGAAGCAAGAACTATTTTAAATCGAGGCATCAGTGAATGCAAAAAAGAAATAGCACTTAGGATGCTGAAAATGGGAAAGCTGACGGTCGAGGAGATTGCGGAATACTCAGCCCTTAGTGTGGCAGAAGTAGAGCAGCTTGCGAATCTTCAGACAATATAAACAGCAGGGAAACAAAACAGACTGAA
>ERZ808046.715-NODE-715-length-22279-cov-17.373570_pt1 | contig 22279 bp, 25 predicted proteins | sample MGYA00380196_ERZ808046 | MGnify/ENA primary metagenome ERZ808046 (study PRJEB31490, sample SAMN06133421) | mouse gut metagenome | isolation source: Z6_2 | host: mice | place: China: Chengdu | collected 2015-05 ...
ATCGCGGGGTGGAGCAGTCTGGAAGCTCGTCGGGCTCATAACCCGAAGGTCGTAGGTTCAAATCCTGCCCCCGCAATCCGCCCAGATAGCTCAGTTGGTAGAGCAGAGGACTGAAAATCCTCGTGTCGCTGGTTCGATTCCGGCTCTGGGCATTTTCTTTACCTAAATTTGAGTAAGGGTGTGTAGCTCAGTTGGTAGAGCACTTGACTTTTAATCAAGTTGTCCCGGGTTCGAACCCCGGCACGCTCAGTAAGAAGAATCCTCGGAAACCTTGTATTTATAAGGTTTCCGGGGATTCTTAAGTATATATAAGTTTATTCGTTTTTGTATGAATTTATTGGTTATTAATGTCTCATTTCTGTCCTAATGTCTCAATTTTGTCTCAGAAATTTTCTTCTCTTATAAAAAAATAAAAATAACCTATTTGGGGTTGGCATATTAACCGATTGGGGTTAATATAGAGTAAGATACAAGATGTGGTATATATAAAAAAGAAGGAAGGGAGAAATCATGCTTACTAACTTTGGAAAGTATTGTAGAAGATTGAGGATTGATAATGGAGAATTACTCTATGATATGGCCAAGAAGTTAGGTGTCTCTTCCGCGTTTATGTCGAGTGTAGAGAATGGCAAAAAAAACCGCCAAAAGAATGGGAATCGAAGATTAAAGCGTTATATACTTTGAATGAAGAAGAGTATGATGAATTAGATAGGGTGTTTTATGAAGCGCAAAATAGAGATAGTATCGACATCAGTAAGTTTAGTATGTCCGATAAAGAATTGATGTGGTCATTTGCGAGAAAGTTTGATACTTTTGACAAGAAGACCTTAAAAAAATTTTTAGATAGTAAGTAGTATCAAGGAGGGAGATATATTGAAGGTAGCGGCGGAGGGCTTATCCAGAACACGAATAGGAAAGATAACAATTGCTTTAAGAGAGTTAATAGGATGCCAAGAAGAGCCATATTTCCCGATTATTGAATTTATAGAATGGGAAATGGGTCAACCAGAAAGAGTATCATATGCCCGTGGGGATATTCCGACGTAACGGAATCCTGAATGGCAAGCCAATACATTTGCAGCTGAATTAATGGCACCGCGCCACCTGATTAAAAATTTGACAGTGGAAGAAATTATGGAAAAATGCGGGATGTCAAGGCAGGCTGCTACTATTCAATATAATTACTGCCATAATTGATGTAATAGCAGAAATGCTTTACATAGAAAAAACCAAGCGCACAAGACGCTTGGCACTTACCGAAAGTGTTGTCACTATGCGGTCAGTTATAATTTTCCTCGTAAGAGAATTATAGCATAGGATGACTTCTTTTGGCAAGTGAAAAATGGAAAGGAGGTAATTCTATGTACATTTTACGCGCTTCAAAAAAGACGAAAGATGGCACGAAAATATATGCACGGGATTATGGAAAGAGATGTTTCCCTATTTGGATAGGTCCAGGCCCAGAGCCAATTGCTATTAAACGTGCAAATGTATAAATAAAACTAAAGAGAATATATAGAACTGGCTTATATATTCTCCATATTTTAAATATAGAATTTGGAGGATAAAATTATGGCAAAAACAAAATCAAGTACAAGAGGTGTACAGAATAAGAAAATCGTTGTGGTAAAAGGGTATAGAAAAAGTAATGGAACATATGTTGGCGGACATAGAAGGTCGACACCAAATTAATATTTTACAAAAGATAAGAGTCTTGCAAATTTTGCAAGGCTCTTATAATAATCAGAAATTCAACGCTTCATTCACGGCAGTTGCAGCATCTTCTTTTTCCAGAATGATGTGGTTATACACTTTCAAGACAACCGATTCAGTATCACCCATAAGCTGCGCGATCTTCTTGATTGAGATCTGGGGAATCTGATAACAGAGATTCGTACAATAGTTGTGACGGAACACATGAGCGGTTAAACCGGCAGCAGATTCACCTGACACAGTTTCTATCTCACGCAGGATCCTCTTCCACATCTTATCATAGCTGCTCTTCGTCATCGGATCCCAGTTGCGCATAGTAAATAGATAGGTATGTCCGCCGGATTTGAGATTGGCTATATATGCGGCAACTGTGTGATAGATCTTATCTGGGATCGGAACGGTTCTATAGCCATTATTTGTTTTTGGTTCTTTCTGTATGGGCTTTCCGCTTGTAAGATCATGAGCCTTATTGATGGATACTTCCTTTTTGGATAGGTTGAAGTCGAATATTGTAAGCGCTAGAGCCTCCTCACGCCTTAATCCGCAGCCGTAAATTAGGTAGACGAATATTTTATCCTGTTCAAGGAAATCGGCCTTAAAAACGGCTTGTTTTTCAATACTGGTAAGTGCACGTTTTTCTTTTGCCTGGTATTTCACGGGTTCTACATTCTGGAATATATCTTCCATGACATTGGCAGGGAATAGCCGATCAGCGACGGCGGATCTCAGCACTTGTTTAAAAGTCAGCATGATTTGTTGCTGGATCTTCTTCTTGCCATCTGCATTGTTGAGCATGATCTGCAGGTGCATCCGATCAATGTCTTGTAGTTTCACATGATCAATACGGACGAAATGCTTTTCTATGATATTATCGTACATGGCTTTTGTGGCATTGCTGCGCTGGGCCTTATATACTTCTTTCCATTTGCGTGCATACTGGAAGAAAGTGATATCCACATTTCGGATATTCTTGCGATCGGTAACATTTGCTTTAAATTCGTTCACCATATCTTCCAGAGCCTTGCTGCTCTTCTTGGTTCTTAGATTCTTTCGGTTCTTCTGGCCAGTGACGGGATTATAAGTGCCGTCCCATACCTTCGTCGAGAAATAGCCGTCAGCTCCCCGTGTGTATTTGGCTTTTGCCATATGATCATCCCCCTGTAAGATAAATAAGTATAAAAATAACACCTATACAGGTACTGGAGGATTGTGATATAATATTCTTGTTAAGGGAGTATTATATCAGATCCTCTGGACTGTATAGTATTCATGGAACCGTCTCAGAAATGGGGCGGTTTTATTTCTTTAGATTTGGAATAGGTTTTTATCGTCTATTTGTCTTAGATAATAAATCTGTAATGCGAATAACCAAGTCTGGATAGATGCAAACAGGGATTTCATCATCAAAACTATATTGATTAGAAAATTTCTCCTGTTCAAAATCGAAAACAGTGACAGTATTTTTCTGCGGGTTTATGATCCAGTATTCCCGGACACCTGCAGTACGGTATTTAAAAAGCTTAATTCCATAATCTCTTTGTGGATCAGAAGGTGAGGTTATTTCAATCACCCAGTCTGGAGAACCATTACAGCCTCGGTCATCTAATTTATTTTTATCGCATATGACACTAATGTCTGGTTCGATATAATTGTGATCATCTTTATTTAAAAATACTGCGAATGGGGCAGCGTAAACTTCACAATCACCTTTTTTTCTTTGTATATAATTTTCTATTTCCCATTCTAAGAAATGTGAAAGTTGTTGATGGATTCTATTAGGTGGAGCCATCATGTATATCTGCCCGTCAATCAGTTCTGCCCGCTGTCCGTCTGGAAGGGCGTATATATCATCAATTGTATAGATTTTTTCTTGAGCTAATGCCATAGTAAGATTCCTCCATTTATGCCGCCTGGGTAGTGTAACCCATCCAAGTAAAAGTCGTCCTTCTGCCTGCTGTGCGGGCAAGGGCTCATTTTTGCTATAATAAATCAGAAATTTTGATAGTCAGACCATTAAAAATGTAAACTGGTATTTCATCATCAAAAGGATATATATTTGCGTCCTCTTCACCTTCGAAAATATAAGTCTGAACAATTTTTCTAATAGGGTTCACTATCCAATATTCCCGGACACCAGCAGTACGATATTTGAATAATTTGATTGCACAATCTGTCCGGGTGCTACTGGGGGATAAGATTTCAATAATCCAGTCCGGTGCACCTTCGCACCCACGGTCTGATAGTTTTTCTTTATCACAGATGATGGAAATATCCGGTTCCACCCATGCTTTATCATTAGCAGTAAGATTAACTGCAAATGGTGCAGGATATACCTCACAGGCTCCGTGGTTTGAATCGATGTAATTTCCTATAAGTTTATCAAGCTGATGAACTAATCTTTGATGTATCCGGTTTGGAGGGGCCATGGCATATAGTTTTCCATCGATCAGTTCTGCACGCTGTCCTTCTGGAAGATTCCAGTAGTCTTCTGATGTGTAAATGTGTTCTTTTGGTAATGGCATGGTGTAAGCCTCCTTCTTCTAAGCAACTTTTGAATAATCAATAATAGAAATTTCCTGCATAACTTTTTTTGCAGAATCAATGATTTCCTCCAATTGCTGGATTACATCACCAGTGTAAATAATCTCATTGCATTCCAAACACTTGAAGCAGGGTACGTTTCGAACGATTATGAGACAGTCTTGCAGATCTGTTACATTCGTTGTAAGTCCTTTTTGGGCAGTTGCGCCACATTTCATACATTTCATGATTAAAGTTCCTTTCTGGTCTTGAAGTCAAATTCCCACTTGTCAGCATCAGGGTAATATGCTGTTATTAAGTGGATATATTCGCCATCAGTACTCACCACAATATGAATAGGGGTACTATATGTAGAGGTTCCAAGAATTAAGCAGATTGGAAAAGGTTTGTCATCTTCGTATTGCTTTATTATTTCACCCGATGTTATACAACTTACAACATCATTAATTACTATCTCACGTTCTATAAGCCGTATTCGTGCATGTTCGGTGATAGCAATATTGTTTATGTTATTTAATGATTTCAAAGTTTCAATATTAAGCATTTCTTGGAGTTCCTTCCTTCATTTCTGCCGATATGTTAGATATCTTGTCCACAGGCCCAGGCGATGTGTTTCCTTCGTGATCGGAATATCAGAATAATCTTCATTAACAGATATCAATTTACCTTCTAAAAAATCATATGAAAAACTTTTCAAAAAGTCAATATAATATTACCCAAAGCGGGCATTTTTTTACTTTTAATCAAGTTGTCCCGGGTTCGAACCCCGGCACGCTCAGTAAGAAGAATCCCCGGAATTCTTGTGTTTGCAAGAGTTCCGGGGATTTTAGAATTAGTTGAACATTAGAAGACCTGACATCTTCTGGCCCTGCTGCGACATCTTTTGCTTTTGCAGCATCATGGTGATGCTCTGCAAGGTTTGTTGATGTTTCAGTTCTGTAAGAGCTTTCGCAATGTCAGTGTCACCCATACGGCTCTTAGAAGCAGTCAAATTAACTGATGCATACTCGTTGTAGTTAATAGAATGGTCAAGACCGTTGGACTGTGCGCCTAAAGAACTGCGATTGCTATTAACTATATCCAAAGCATTATCAATTGATTGCAGGTCAAAATTCTTTGTAACATCAAAATCTTCGATACCAAGCGCTTTCAGCGTAGAATTCACCGAACTGTTAACATTAATAGAATCATTGTCTGCATTAGCTACAAGCTGAATACCGTTGCTCTGACTGCCGTCTAACAGCTTCAATCCATTGAAATTAGTCTGAGAAGCAACATTCTCAATGCCTTGCTTTAACTGATTGATCTCCTTCTGAATCTCAGCTCTGTTAGAGCTGTTCATTGTTGCTGTATTGGAAGCCTGTAGTGCCAGTTCGCGGATCCTCTGTAGATAACCCGTCACACTGCCAAGAGCTGAATCAGATGTGTTAAGTAAGCTGACGCCATCACTTAGATTCTTGGTGCCGGTATTATAGCCTGTGATCTGCGCCTGTTCTTTTTCTGTAATCGCCAGTTCGGCTGCTCCGTCGGCTGCAGACATCAGTTTGTTAGCACTTGCGATATGTCCATACAGATAAGGCGTTGTGCTGCTGATTGGAGATATTCTGCTCATATATTACCCTCCTTCCAGAATATGGATTATCCTTTCATATATTATATCGTATGAATTCTAAAAAAGATTACCATAAAAATGAACCAAAAGGAAAAAGATGACGAATATATAGTGAGAAGATACAGGAGGTGAGAATTTGAAAGCCTGGGAATTGGAAAAGTGTATAGATGAATTCGGCACAGACATATATCGGTTTTGCATGAAACTATGCATGGACAAGGCGAATGCGGAAGATTTGTACCAGCAGACATTTCTTAATGCCTTGGAAAGTGATATCGAACTTGATTGGGAGCAAAACCCTAAAGCGTTATTTTTTTCTTTTGCATATAACCTTTGGAAAAGTGAACAACGAAAAAATACCCGCCGTTCTAATCTTGTCCCTTGTGTCAATTTAGACAATGAAAACGAGAATTTGATCAGTTCAGAGGAAAATATTGAAGAAAATATATTTAGGCAGGAATTGATCGCAGAAACGAAACAGATCATTGAAAAACTGCCCGAGAAAATACGAATACCTCTGACTCTTCATTATCTGTTCGAACAGCCTGTTGATGAAATCGCAAAAGAGATAAAAAAACCGCCGGGTACAGTAAAAAGCAGATTGTTTAAGGGAAGGAGTCTCATCAAAAAAAGATTGGAGGAATTAGGCTATGGAAAACAATAACTATGAAAATGGCTTAACCGAATTGATCCGCGCATCAATGGAATTAGAGGATAAGCCTTCTTTAGAATTAAATAGACGGTTAAAGGCCGAACTTTATCAAAGAGAAGCGGCTGTGCCGAGAAGACAAATTATAACCGTTTCTCTTTGGTATGTTCCTATGATATTAAATTTTGTAATGTTTTCATTATTTGCGGTACTTGCCCTTTTAGTTATATCAAATCCGTATATTGCCAGATTGATTGCGGGTATTTGCTTGTATATAAGTATTGCAGGTGTTTTTATTACAGTGTTGGGTGTAAGAAGGGCAAGTTTGAAAGAAGATGTTACTGTCCGTATTCGTAAAAGAGGTGTTTTAGCATGAATAAAAATCTAGGTAAATTGCTTGGTTATATTGGTATTCCTGTTTTGCTGTCAGCTATTGTGTTCCGTTTTGTGCTGTTTTATTTCAGAAGTGATGGTTTTAGCGGTATGTCCATGATATTTCCGTTACTGGCTATTGGTATCCTGATATTTGCTTTGATTACGTCTGTTTTTTTTGCTGCATGGGTATATCAGGATTGTAAGAAAAGAAATGATGACGGTATACTCTGGGCAGTCATTATATTTATCACAACTCCGCTTATTGGGCTGCTTATATATTTTTTACGCCGCTGTGAAATGAAACAGAGCTGTGACGCTTGCGGGCATTTGGTTTCTTTGAGGGCAAAATTTTGTGAAGAATGCGGTTCTAAGATAGAACGCAGGGAGGAAATGAAAGATATGGAAATGAAACGGACGCATCATATTAATTATATTGTTATAGGAGCAGTCAGCATGATACTTATGCTCGCCTGTCTTACCGGTTTTATTGTGAGCGCTGTATATGGAAAAGGAATAAATTCTGATATTAATTCTAATGACCGCGTATGGAACATGGGCGCAATCAGTATGAATTATCAATCAATGAAAGACGGAGTATGGACATTAGATTTTAAGAGTGCCAGCGACGGTTTTATTGCACAGGAAGATATGATTATCGAAGATGTAGAGACCGATAGTTTGTATGCTGATATTTCCTGTAATACTGTCCCTGATGATTCAAGTATTACATTGTATCTGGTACAAGGCGGTATCGTGAGATCCTTTGATGTTACAAGCCTTTCAGAGCCGTTGGAGTATCCGTTAAATGAATTTGAAAATGGTGAGATTCACGTCCGTTTATTGATTGAAGGAGTTGAGGATACCATTTCCAAAATCCATATCAAATAGTGAAAGAAGCTATAGACGATAGATGTAAAATTAGTATCATTTTTTTTTGGATATCTTAGCGGGACCCAGGTTCAAAATCCTCTTGCAGGCAAGCTTGCAAAAGGTTCTCTTGAACCTGGGTCCCTGATGTTTTATTTAATGTCTATTTAATGTTCTATTCCATTTCTATTCAAGAATTCCCAGATAAGCTTGACACAGTCTGAGTGTGTTTATGATACCTTTGATATGTGTCCGTTCCATTCCGTGAGAAGCATGTACTCCGGGACCGATCAGCGCTGCAGATGTGTCATATCCTGCTTTCCACAGTGCGGCAGCATCCGAATTATACCGCGGATAGATATCTGTAACGGCGTCGATCTCATGCTCTTTTGATAATGCTACCAGGCGGCTGGTCATATCCCAATCATAGGGCCCTAAGGAATCCTTCGCGCAGATAGAGACCTGTTCCTCTGTACAGCTAAGGTCTGAGCCGACACAGCCCATATCAACGACGAGAAGCTCCTTGATATCCTGTGGAAGGGTTGCTCCGCCGTAGCCGATCTCTTCATGGGTAGAGAAGCAGAGATAGGTCTTCTTCTTTGGCTTGAGGTTATGATCCTTCATGATCTTAAGCAGAGTGATCAGTATGGATGCGCAGCCTTTGTCATCGATGAATCTTGATTTTAAGAAACCGCTCTCTGTAAATGTAGTCTTAGTATCATAGCAGACAAAATCGCCCGGACGGATGCCGAGTGCTTCTACATCTTCCTTGCTATGTACGATCTCATCAATGCGGACAGCCATGTTCTGTTCATCTCTCGGACGTGTGGATGAATCAGGAAATACATGGATCGCAGGAGACAGGGATAATATTGTTCCTGTGTAAACCTTGCCTTCGCGCGTATGGATCCGGCAGTATTCTCCGTCCAGGGTAGGAAGGATCGGCCCCCCGACTACTGTAACCATGAGATATCCTTCGCTGGTGATAGAACGGACCATAAGTCCCAATGTATCAATGTGTGCGGATAAAGCAACGGATTCTTCGCTGTCCTCGCCGTTTACGGTTACGATGACATTACCGATCTTATTACGATATACGGGATATCCGAGTTCTCTGACCGTGTCGAGAATGTAATCTGAAGCACGGCCTGTAAAACCGCTTGGGCTGTCAATTGCGAGCAGCGATTCAGCTGTCTTGATGATAAAATCTTCGTACTGTTTTGTGTTCATAAAATCCTCCTTTAGTTTATAAATGTTTAATAGTTACCAGAGATTGCCCATACAAAAATTATACAACATTTTGATAAAAATTTATCTAAAATTGTTGATTTATTATTGCAATCTATAAGTAAATGTGATATATTAATGAAACAAAGTACATTGTAAACAATCTACAATAATCAAAAGCAAATGTCAAGCCGTAAAATTGTACAAAATTATGGCTCGAAGGAATGAAAGGAGAAATGAATGGGAACTCTCATATCAAGTACACAAGGGTTATTGTTTGTTATTTTATTGATGGTAGCATTTTCCCTCTGGCTTCAGAAATACAAGGTATGTAGGTCGCTGGGTCCTGTACTTACAGTTGTAGTTATTGGTATTGTTTTATCAAATACTCATATTGTGCCGATTTCGCATGAGTTATATGATTCTATCTCTACATATTGCGTACAGGCAGGTATTTCGATCTGTCTGTTGAGTATGAATGTTACGGAGCTTAAGAAGCTGAATAAGGAACCGGTGATTGCGCTGGTATCCGCGATCGCGTCTGTGTGTGTTGTTGCGATCGTTCTTGGAATGATCTTTGCTCCAAGGATCATTGAAGGATGGAAATGTGCAGGTATGTTCGTTGGAACCTACACAGGCGGAACACCGAACCTGACAGCCATCGCTACAGGTGTTGATTGTTCAAGAGAGACATTGGCAGCGGCGAATGCGGCGGATTATGTGGTATCCACACCTTTGATGGTTGCAATGTTCGCAGCGCCGGCATTCTTCAAGGCATCTAAAAAATGGAACAAGCTGTGGCCGTATTCATTCAAACCGGAAGAATTGGATGACGGCGAGACAGAGCCGCTGATGGCTGATAAGAAGTGGGCGATCAAGGATATTGCATGGCTTCTGACCATCGGTTTTGGAGTAGCGTTTGTCACAACCATGATCGCACAGAGGATATTCCCGGATACTTTCTGGAAAGCAGGAAGACTTCTTATGGTAACAACAGTTTCTATCTGTCTGGCACAGTTGAAGCCGATCAAGAAGCTTCGCGGTAATCTTGACCTTGGACTTTTCATATCACTGTGTTTCCTGGCAACTATCGGATTCGCAGTTGACCTGCAGCAGTTTATCGGATCAGCATTTTTGATGACATTGTATGTATTCTTTATGTTGGTTGGATGTACATTACTTCATTTCCTGATATGCCGTCTCTTCAAGATTAAGTATGAGTATGTGCTTCTTTCTATGGTTGGATGTATCGTAGACGGACCTACGGCATCTCTGACAGCAGCGGGAGGTAACTGGAAGTCACTGATCAACGTGGGATTGATCATGGGTGTTATCGCCGGAGCGTGCGGCAACTATGTCGGTATCTTTGTCGCTTATATAGTGAAGGCGATCTGCGGTCTGTAGATGGGGTAATCTGGTAATAATAGAATTTATTTGTAGAGCAATGTACGAGTAGTTATAAGAGATATTTATGAAGCAGCCTTTTACATGGGAGAATGTAAAGGGCTGTTTTGTTATATTTGTTTCAAAAATCTATACTTTTTGTTTCACCTTTTTATACAGATGAAGGACAGAATATATTATAATATACAGAAATAAACTATGGAAAAGGAGCGGTATGAAAGATGAAATCAAAATTTAAGAAGATGTTATACGGCGGCGACTATAATCCGGAACAGTGGCCGAGAGAAATCTGGAAGAAGGACATGGAACTGTTTGATATGGCAGGGATCAACAGCGCTACTGTCAATGTATTTTCATGGGCGAAGATTCAGCCGTCAGAGGAGATCTATGATTTCAGCGAATTAGATGATATTGTAGATATGCTGACGAAGGAAGGAAAACAGATCGTACTTGCAACGTCTACGGCGGCGCTTCCGGCGTGGATGGTGAAGCGTTATCCTGAGGTGTCAAGGACGGATTATGAGGGACGGCATCACAAATTCGGACAGCGGCATAATGCTTGTCCTAACAGTCCTGTTTATCAGCATTATGCAAGAGAACTTGCATCCAGGCTTGCGCAGCGTTACGGGCAGAATGAGAATGTAGTGTGCTGGCATGTGAATAACGAATACGGCGGGGAATGCTATTGTGAGAATTGTGAGAAGGCGTTCCGTGTCTGGCTCAGGAAGAAATACAAGACGATAGACGCTCTGAATAAGGCATGGAATCTGGCGTTCTGGGGGCATACTATTTATGACTGGGATGAGGTTGTGCTTCCGAATGCCCTCAGTGAAGGTCTGGAAGGGGACAAGACAGCATTTGCGGGCATTTCTATTGATTATATGAGGTTCAATTCAGACAGTATTCTGAATAACTTCAAGATGGAACGGGACGCTATACGGCAGTATGACAAGGATACCCCGATTACCACGAATCTGATGGGGACGTTTAAGGGACTGGATTATTTCAAATGGGCGAAGGAGATGGATATTGTATCCTGGGATAACTATCCAGGCTATGATACGCCGTGGGGGATGACGGCGCTGCGCCACGATCTGATGAGGGGTCTTAAGGATGAGCCGTTCATGCTGATGGAGCAGACGCCGAGCCAGCAGAACTGGCAGGCTTATAATTCCCTGAAGAAGCCGGGGCAGATGCGCGCCCAGAGCTATCAGACGATCGCACACGGCGCGGATACGATTCAGTTCTTCCAGCTTCGAAGGTCGGTGGGCGCATGTGAGAAATTCCACGGTGCGGTGATCGCTCATGTGGGATCGGAGAATACAAGAGTTTTCCGGGAGGTATCGGAGTTAGGCGCGGAGCTTGAGAAGATCGGTAAGTTTATCATCGGCTCACGGAATGAATCGAAGGTGGGGATCATGTTCGATTGGGACAACTACTGGGCTTTGGAATATACGAGCGGCCCGACCGTGGATCTTAAGTATGTGGATCAGATCTGGCAGTATTATGAATATTTCTATAAGAAGAATATATCTGTAAGTATGATTCCGGTGGATGCAGATCTTAGCAGGTATGACCTGGTCGTGGCGCCGGTGCTGTATATGGTGAAGGAGGGTATGGCAGAGGCGATCGAGGAGTATGTGGCCAAGGGAGGAACCTTCCTGACGGGATTCATGAGCGGTTTAGTGGATCAGTCGGATAACGTTCATCTTGGAGGTTATCCGGGACCGCTCAGGAAGCTTGCCGGAATATGGGCGGAGGAGATCGACGCGCTGGCCCCGGAACAGAGCAATGAGATCGTGTTTGAGGACGGAACGAAGGAAAAATGCCGGATGCTGTGCGACATCATCCATCTGGAAGGAGCAGAAGAGGCTGCGCATTACGGAAGTGATTTCTATGCAGGGACTCCGGCAGTCACGAAGAATCATTTCGGTGAGGGATATACCTACTATGTGGGAACTGTGCCGTCGGAGGGCGGAATTGCCAGGATACTTGAAATGGCGTGTAACGATGCGGGAGTAAGACCGGTTATTGAGGAAGAGACAGGACTTGAAGTGACAAGAAGGGTGACGGAGACAGAAGAGATCTATTTCGTGATGAATTTCAGGGATGAGGAGCTTGTGATTCCGGGCGTATTTGCCGGGAAGACGGACATGCTCACTGGCAGAGTGATTGAGGAAGGCGAGATGCTTAAGAAGTACGAGGTTAGAGTGGTGAGGTGTACCGCCTGATTTGACGGAGAATAATGATATGAGAGCAAAAGCGGTTAATATGACGGAAGGCAGGATCCTCCCGCAGATGGTGAGATTTGGATTCCCGGTCTTGTTGGGGATGTTATTCCAGAGAATCTATAATTTTGTGGATGTCTATATAGTCGGGAAATACCTGGGTGATCAAGCGCTGGCAGCAGTCAGTATCGCGGGCACCGCCATGTATCTCCTTGCATCTGTTATGATGGGGCTTACAACGGGTATCAGCGTGGTGATATCCAGATATTACGGAGCCAAAGAGATGAAGAATGTGGAGGAAGCATATGTTACATCCATCTATGTTGCGGCGGTATCTACGCTATTGATCACAGTGCTCGGCGTGATAGGCACGGCTCCGCTGCTTCGGCTGCTGCAAACCTCAGAGGAATTGATGCCGGATGCGTCGGAATATCTGCTCTGGATATTTGCCGGATGCGGGGGAACGATGCTGTATAACTGGATATCTTCTGTACTCCGTTCACTTGGCAATTCGGTTGTGCCGCTGATATTCCTGATTATTTCGAGTATCCTTAATGTGATCCTGGATATAGCATTCGTAGTATGGATCCCGATGGGAGTGAAAGGCGCCGCCCTGGCTACCGTGGCGGCGCAGGTCTTATCAGGTATCCTGTGCGTGGTCTATGCGCTTAAGATTCTTCCGTTTCTAAGAGTTAAGAAAGGGCAGTTTTGGTGCAGAAGAGATCTGGCAAAGGAAATCCTGATCTACGGAATCCCGACGGGACTGCAGATGAGTATTATCTCCATCTCAGATATGACGCTGCAGGCAGTTATCAACACATACGAGACAGCGCTGATCGTAGCTTACGGCGTCTGCCTTAAGGTGGAAGGGTTGGGGTTCCAGATTGCAGAAGCGATCGGCACCTCACTCGGTACTTTTGTGGGACAGAATGTAGGCGCTAAGAGATATGACCGGGTGAGAAAGGGGGTTCGCTGTGCGTATTTGATCAACGGGATCTGCTATGGGATCTTCTGTCCCTGCATTTATCTCTTCGCGGCGCCTATTATGCGGTCCTTTACAAAGAATACGGCGTCGATCGGATACGGTATGGAATATCTTCATATAATGGCTGTATTTTTCCTGGCGGGCGGAATCCTGGTAGTCTATCATAACATTCTGAGGCCTGCGGGAGACATTAAGGTGACGATACTGATGGGAGTCAGCGAAGTTGTCACAAGGATCAGCTTCGCATTCCTGTTCTCCGCCTGGTTCGGATACCGGGGGCTTTGGTGGGTGTCTCCCGTTACATGGGTCTGTGCGGCCGCCGTGGGGGCAGTACGGTACTATTCAGGAAAATGGGAAGAAAAAAGCGCCGATTGATCACTCAGGCCAACAGTTCTGCCATGCAATCCAGAAGTCTTGTATTATCTTCGGGGTTCATGATGCAGAATCTCACGTATTCTCCGGGCAGCCCTTCGAAGGAGGAACAATCCCGTATCATCATGCCCTGCTTCACGACATGTTCAAACACGCCGAATGAAGAGACATCATCCTTGCATATCTTGACCAGAATAAAATTCCCGTAAGCGGGATACGCCTTTGCATAGCGGAATTCCTTAAGTGAGGCAAGGCATCTGTCACGTTCGGTAAGGATGAGTTGCCGTGTGCGGCTGATATAGTCTGCATCGCGAAGCATCAATTCTCCGGCGTAAGCTCCGATACTGTTCAGGGACCAGGGATTCTGATGTCTTTTTAACTCGTCCAGGAATTGACGGTTGCTGGTCACACCATAGCCTAAGCGAAGGCCGGGAGCGGCGAAGAACTTGGATACGCCGCGGAGGATCATCAGATTATCGTATTCGGATACCAGAGGAACCGCTGTGATCTCTTCTACGGACGGAGCGAATTCTACATAGGTTTCGTCGATCATAATGAAGATATTGCGTTCCTTACATAATATAGCCAGGGAACGCAGTTCATCCTGTGTGAGGGCGGAAGAAGTAGGATTGTTCGGATTGCACAGGATCAGGAAATCAATATCATCCGCAAGAGCGTCTCTTAGATCTTCCGTGTCTAACCGGAAGTCCTGGTCTTCCTTCAGATAATACTTGGACATCCGGCCGCCGGTGAGAGACAGTTCACGCTCGTATTCTGAATAGGTGGGGCCGATCACCAGTGCGTGCCGGGCATTCCGTTGGCTGATCAGAAGAGAGATCAGTTCTGTGGAACCGTTGCCGGTTACAACGTAGTCCATAGCTGTGCCGCAGTAGGATGCGATCACCTGCCTTAGGCTTTTATAATCTCTGTCCGGGTAACTGGTAATTATATCCAGATGCTCGGACAGAGATCTTTGTACGGAAGCCGACAATCCAAGGGGATTCACATTGGCGCCGAATTTGACGATGGTATCTTTGGGGATTCCGTAATATTTTTCTATCTGTTCAATATCGCTCCCGTGAAATGAGGGGCGCTGTTGATTCTTATTTTCTGACATAGATCGTTATTCCTTTCATCAATTATTCCTTATACATATTACAGTATAGAGTATTGTAGCATAGAAAGAATATCATTTGAAGAAATTTTCCAAATTGTATATATCCAGATATAAATAAATGAAAAGAATTGGTATATTTTCTACTTGAATATGAAATTACATTTGATTATAATGTTTTTGATAAATTGACAAATATTTCACAAGAATATCCCAAGAGAGTGTACGAAAGATAGTTCTTAGAAGATGAGGAGTATTCCTGTGAGGAATAGGGGGAAAATTTATGACGATACCATTGTGGCTTTGTATTCCGTTTGCAGGGCTGTTATTCTGTATTGCGGTGCTTCCGTTGGTAAAAGGCGAGTGGTGGGAATCGCATCAGCCCTTGGTTGTTGCGGGCTGGTCGCTTCTATTTATAATACCTTTCGCTGTTTTATTCGGAGCCGGTACGGCGGCGGAGACTGTGCTTGAATGTCTGGTCAACGATTATCTGACATTTATCGTATTGTTATTCGGACTCTTCTGTGTAGCCGGAAATATTACGATGGAGGGGGATCTGGCGGGTTCTCCAAGGGTAAATATCATATTGCTTACGATCGGCACGCTGCTGAGCAGTTGGATCGGTACGACTGGAGCAAGTATGCTGATGGTCCGCCCGGTCATCAAGATGAATGCATGGAGGAGAAACCGTTCGCATATCCTGGTGTTTTTTATATTTCTCGTATCCAATATCGGAGGATGCCTGACGCCGATCGGCGATCCTCCGCTTTTGATGGGATTCTCCAGAGGAGTTCCGTTCTTCTGGAGCCTGCATCTGTTTCCTATCATGCTGTTTAATATGGCTGTGCTGCTGATTATCTTCTATTTTATTGACAGAAAAAGGTATTGCCGGGATATGGCGAGGGGACGTAAGCCGGATATCAGCAAGCCGGGTACGAAGATCCAGATCAGGGGGCTTCATAACCTGATATTCCTGGCCATGATCGTGGCAGCAGTGGTCTTAAGCGGTATCTTGCCGGATCAGCCGGTCTTCCAGGATGCAGAAGGGCATGTAAGAGGAATACACATCTTCGGGGAAGTGGTCTTAAGCTTTCCGGCAATCATCGAGATCTTGATCATACTGTTTGCCGCTTTTCTGTCATTTAAGACTACGGACCCAATCATACGCAAGAAGAACCATTTTACCTGGGGTGCGATACAGGAAGTCGGAACATTATTTATCGGGATCTTCATCACGATGCAGCCGGCTCTGTCTATTCTTAAGGGAATGGGAGCAGGCCTTGGGATTACGGAGCCTTACCAGATGTTCTGGACTACGGGCGTACTCTCAAGCTTCCTTGACAATACGCCGACCTATCTGGTATTCTTGACGACAGCCGGGGCGATCGGTTTCACGGACGGACTTGCGACAACTCTTGGCTTGGTGCCTGTAAAGGTGCTGACGGCGATTTCCTGCGGCGCGGTATTCATGGGAGCCAATACCTATATCGGCAATGCGCCTAACTTCATGGTGAAGGCAATCGCAGACGAAAACGGTATCCATATGCCGTCGTTTTTCCGGTATATAGGGTGGTCGGTAATGGTTCTGTTTCCTGTATTTTTGCTGGATACGTTACTGTTTTTCAGGTAAGGAGGGGCTATTAAGATGGCGAATGAAGAGAAGAATTTGAGAGAGCTTGCCGGACGGATCTATGATCTGGACGAAGAAGTTTACAGAGAACTTGGCTCCTCTCTGGGACGTGTTTTCAACGGAAAGAAAGAGGACTGCATAGAAGAAACTGTACGGATGATGCATGAACGGAACCAGGCCCATATCCTCAGAAACGAGCTGGCGCTGATCAGTAATATGGCGCGGACGATTCAGGCTGAGGAATGCAGACGCCGGATCATGAGGAAATACGATGATATCCTGAAGGAAGTGACAGAGCTTCCCACCAGCTTTATCCAGGGGGATATCCTGGATCAGAAGATGGCTCAGCTAAACGCTCTGAACCTGAGGTCGCGTTTTGGAGAGAAGGATCATCTGATCATCTGCATCGGGCGGACTTACGGCTGCGGAGGGAGCGAGATCGGATTTACATTGGCCGATACGCTTAAGATCAATTATTATGATGTGGAGATCTTCGACGAGGTATTGAAGCGCCTGGAGGCGGAGAAGACCTCTGTGCGTGACAAAGGCGGCTATCCTTATAAGAAAGGAGCGGCAGATAACAGACAGTACCTTAATGAGATACCTGCGTTCGCGCCGTCGCCTAAGTCAACCTTGAAGGAGAAATTAAGGGAGTTCAACAGATATCATGGACTGCCGAAGAAGGACGCCGTATTCTTCAACCAGAGCGATCTGCTGTGTGATATGGCGAAGAGGGAAGACTTCGTGGTGATGGGGCGGTGCGCGGATGCGATTCTAACAAATAACCGGATCCCGCATATCAGTATCTTCATTACGGCGCCGCTGGAGCAGAGGATTCACCGGGTCATGGAAGTGCGCGGCGTGGAGAATGAGAAGAAGGCGCACAGGCTCTTGGCGAAGCTTGATAAGGCGCATATCAGATATTATAAGTATTATACCGGGCGTAACTGGGGGAAGGCTAAGAACTATGATCTCTGTATCAACAGCGCGAGTTATGGGATTCAGGGGTCTGTGGATCTGATCATGAGGATGATCAGCAGCGGGGACGCTCAATAAGTCAGATTAATAATAGGCTATTCGCGGTTTTTATATGATTTGCAGCGAATAGCCTTTTTCAATATCAGTATTATCAGGCTGGAAAACCGGTAAGAGAGCAGGATGTGGCAGAAGGTCATTTTCAAATCTTTATATATCAGAAAACCAAACTGAGTATTGATTTTAATTGTCTTAAAATATATAATATTTTTTAACAGAGGAGGTAAGATTAATTTATGAGTAGAACAAAAGTTGCATAGCATGAGCTATTGCAAAAAATAAAAAGTAATAGTTCATGCTTATCCTAAATGATTTCTTTAGGAGGTGCAGCACATGAACTATATAAGTGCAAAAGATGTATTGCCAATAGAACTTATAATAAAAGATGTGCCATGTAGAAAATGTGGCACATCTTTTATTATAAATTCAAAGCGTTCCCCTATCAATAATAAAATAGATTATACTATTTCATGTGGAGGAAATGGAAATTTCTATAATTTTCACAGAACAATATAAGGAGCATAAGGAGAGAATGCATGGGGAATAAAATAATCGTAGCCGAATCAGAAAGATTAATTTTAAGAAGATACACGAAAGAAGATATACAGGACTTGTTTGAATATTTATCTGATAAAGAAGTTGTGAAATACGAACCATATAAACCGCTATCTTTTGATGAAACAAAAGAAAATCTTGAATGGCGCATAGGTACAGATGAAATGATTGCTGTCGAATTGAAAAATATGCATAAAATGATTGGAAATGTTTATATGGGAAAACGTGACTTTGAAGCACTGGAAATAGGATATGTATTTAATCAAAATTATTGGGGAAATGGTTATGCTGCTGAGAGCTGCAAGGCTTTAATTCAACAGGCATTTTCAAATGGTGTGCATAGGATATACGCAGAATGTGACCCCGACAATAAGAATTCATGGAAATTACTTGAAGCGTTAGAATTTCAGCGTGAAGCTCATTTTAGAAAAAATGTATATTTCTGGAGAGATGAAACTGGAAAAGAGATTTGGAAAGATACGTATGTATATGCCAAATTAAATGATAATATGTAATACCTTGTGATATAAGGTAAGTATATCCATTGGCAGGGAAATGAAGTTGTGCGGGAACAGTATGCAGATTTTTACAAGGATAAAGAACGGTGGTGTTATCTGAAAAAACTGGACACAGACCACAGCCTGCTGTCACTGTAGGATTTCAGCTATCAAATCTGGCGCATATTGTTCAAACGGACAATGCCGGGCAGATTTCCGGGGCTTTCGACAACAATACGGTCATCAAACATTTTGTCTTGGATATATTAGAGTATTATCCTGTAAACCTTTGCTTTTTAATACAGTAATTTTGTCATATATGTTATAATAACAAGTAAAATAATAAGAAAGGAATACAGGATATTTGATAAATTATGGCGACAGATTTCTCACGCAATACCGTATCAAAAAATATTATCTCACAGGCAGTTCCTCTGATCCTTGCGCAGATCGTACAGATACTCTATAATGTGGTAGACAGAGTATATATCGGTCACCTGCCGGGTTCAGACGGCCTGGCGCTGACTGGGATAGGCCTGGCATTCCCGGTTACGACTTTGGTTATGGCGTTCACGCAGCTATTGGGAGCGGGCGGTACGCCTTTATTTTCTATGGCAAGAGGAGCGGGTGAGGATGAACAGGCAGGGAAGATCATGGGAAATGCATTCTCGATGCTTCTGAGATGTTCCTTGCTTCTGCTTGTATTCTGTTATATCTTCCGAAGACCCATCCTGTTTTTATTCGGGGCAAGCGAGGCATCCTATGTCTATGCAGATGCGTATCTGAAAATATATTTGCTTGGTACATCATTCTCTATGGTATCAGCCGGAATGAACGGTTACATCAACGCACAGGGATTCCCGGGAACGGGTATGTTCACGACGATCATAGGAGCAGTTCTGAATCTGATCCTGGATCCTCTCTTTATCTTCGTATTTCACATGGGAGTATCGGGCGCGGCGCTGGCTACGGTGATCAGCCAGATGATATCGGCTTTGTGGGTGGTAAGGTTCCTTACGGGATCGAAGGCAGTCCTGCATATCAAGAGAGAATTCTTAAGAATCGACTGGAAGCTGACAGGGCAGATCGCTTCGCTGGGATTGTCGGGCTTCATCATGCAGTCCACGAACTGCCTCGTGAGCATACTGTGCAATACGACGCTGCGGGATTTCGGAGGGGACTTGTATGTAGGAATCATGACGGTGATCAATTCGATTCGGGAGGTCATGACGCTTCCGGTTCATGGATTCACCAGCGGATCACAGCCGGTCCTTGGCTATGACTATGGGGCGGGGAAGCCGGAGAGGGTCAGAGAAGGGATCCGATTCGTGACGGTTACGGCCATCGTCTACACGCTTCTGGCATGGATAGCGGTCATTGTCTCGCCGCGGTTCTTGTTATCGGTATTTACGAATAACAAAGAAATGCTGAATGCGGGGGAACATGCCCTCAATCTGTACTTTATGGGTTTTTGCTTTATGGCATTCCAGTTTTGCGGACAATGTACCTTCGTGGCGCTTGGGCGGTCGAAGCAGGCGGTGTTCTTCTCCCTGCTGCGCAAAGCGGTCATTGTGGCTCCGCTTACGGTCCTTCTGCCAAGATTAGGGCTTGGGGTGGACGGCGTCTTTCTGGCAGAACCAATATCCAATGTGATCGGAGGAAGCTCTTGTTTTATTGCAATGTATCTGCAGGTGTATCGGAAGCTGTGAAGAATATATGGAAAGTGAGGAGAAATGAGTATGATTCTTAGAAAGAAATTATTGCAGGCATTATCCATATTAGGGATGTGCAGTGTGATCATTGCCGGAGGCTGTGCATCCGGGGAAGATTCATCTTCCAGGCTAAAGGAAGATGCAGCGCAGGAGGAGAAGGCGGATCAGGAAGTTCTGGATGCTGGCGGATCAGAGGCTTCCGATGGCGGAAGCCTGGGAGAATTCTCCATGGAGGATGTGAACGGCGAGACCTATACCCAGGAGATGTTCGTCGATCATGACCTGACTATGATCAATGTATTTACAACCTGGTGTTCGCCGTGTATCCGGGAGATTCCGGATCTGGAGAAGTTAAGCAAAGAAATGGAAGATCAGGGAGTGCAGGTTGTCGGGATCGTTCTGGACGTTGCCGGAAATGCAGATGAAGAGACCATAGAGAAGGCGAAGCTTCTGGCAGAGAAGACGGGGGCGGCTTATCCCTTCCTGATACCGGATGCAGGCTATCTGAACGGCAGGCTTGCAGGTATCAGTGCGGTGCCGGAGACATTTTTCGCGGACAAAGAGGGCAATATCGTCGGAGAAACGTATTCAGGAAGCCGTTCTTTTGAAGATTGGAAAGGTATTGTGGAGAAAGAGCTGGAAGGAGTAAGGCAATGATCCGTTTGATCAGGTCATCCAGGATCGGAATCATCGTGGCTGCCGCAGGGCTTCTGATCATGGGATTCGGCATTTCAAGAGGAGAGATGCCGGTAGTTTTCGAAAAGGCAGTCAATATCTGTATGGAGTGTGTGGGAATTGGATAGAAGAAATAAAGATAGGCAGACAGGGGCAGCCGGGAAGAGACGCCGTATGATTCAGGTATTATGGGCGTTTCTTACCAACAGCTATCTTGTGGGATTCGTACAGGGGAAGATCTACAGGGGGAAGCTTAAGAACTTATGCGTTCCTGGTCTTAACTGTTATTCCTGTCCGGGAGCCGTTGGTTCCTGCCCTATCGGGGCGATGCAGGCGGTGATCGGAAGCTGGAACTTCAAATTCGCGTTCTATGCGGCGGGTTTTCTGATGTTCATAGGTGCGCTGATGGGACGGTTTGTCTGCGGATGGCTGTGTCCGTTCGGATTGATTCAAGATCTGCTGTACAAGATACCTTTTTTGAGAAAGATAAATACATTTAAGGGAGACAAGCTGCTTCGAAAGTTAAAATACGTGATATTGCTTGTGTTTGTGATATTGCTTCCGATGTTCCTGGTAGATGTGTTGGGGCAGGGGTTGCCGTATTTCTGCAAATTCATCTGTCCGGCAGGTACGCTGGAAGGAGGAATTCTGCTTGTATTGTTTAACGAATCCATGCGGGGCGCTCTTGGATGGCTGTATGCCTGGAAAAGCGTGCTGCTGGCTGTCACGATTCTTTTGTCTGTCGTGATCTACCGGCCTTTTTGCAAATATATATGTCCGCTGGGGGCGGTGTACTCGGTATTTAACCCGATCGCGGTGTTCCGCTACCGGATAGACAAAGAAAAATGCACAGGCTGCGGTGCCTGTGCAAGAGTTTGCAAGATGCAGGTAGATCCTGCAAAGAATGTCAATCACGCGGAGTGTATCCGCTGCGGCGCCTGCAAGGACGCCTGTCCGGTGAAGGTAATATATTAGTGTGCTGCCTGCATTATGTTCAGTACACTAGTACAGCATTGCATTAATTCTCGAGTAATAAGCACTTGCTATCCATGCCATCTGCACGCCTTCGAACCTAGATGTAGCCCGCT
>ERZ808046.717-NODE-717-length-22183-cov-9.759568_pt1 | contig 22183 bp, 18 predicted proteins | sample MGYA00380196_ERZ808046 | MGnify/ENA primary metagenome ERZ808046 (study PRJEB31490, sample SAMN06133421) | mouse gut metagenome | isolation source: Z6_2 | host: mice | place: China: Chengdu | collected 2015-05 ...
AACGACGAATGTCACCCACCTCTGCAATAAAACAGCTTACGGTTTTTAAACCGATTCCGTTGATCTCCATCAGTTTATCAATGTATGGAATCTCAGAAAGTTTCGCTTCTATCTCCCGCATCAGATCATCCATTCTGTTTTTATATACTTCATAATCGTTCAGCAGGTTGCGGATCTCTATTCTGGCACTTCCGGGTGCTTCTGTACTGCCGATGCTGTGCTCCGCAGCTGATACCAGGGTCCTTGCCCTCTTTAAGCCAGCGCCTTTCAGCTTTGCATTCCTCCATACCTGATTTACACCATCTACGCCAAGTTCTTTTATGTCACATGGCAACGGTGCCTTTTTGATCACCATCATCCCGCTTACAGCATCCGGGTTTTTATAAACGTCTTTTATTTCCGGAAAATAAATACTGAACCATCGGGCAATCCGGTTTTTGATCCTTGTAAGTTCTTCCTGCGTCTGAATACGAAGATTTGACAGATTTCTGATCTCTGCGTATATCCCTGTTGGGATATATGGATACGAAAATCTTCCTTCATTTACCAGTCCCGCAATTGTTTTTGGATCTTTACGGTCATTCTTATTCGGGTTGTTATCATCCAGTTCTTTGGACTTCTTTACATGATGCGGATTCACATGCACCGGCTTCATTCCCTGTTCCTGCAGGTACGCTCCAAGGTTCAGCCAGTAATGACCGGTAGGTTCCATACCCGGAATCACCACCTCTTTACCATGTTTGTCTGCCATGTCTTCCATCCATGCCTTAAATGCAGCAAACCCGGCTTCATCGTTGTTGAAAGCAAACGGCTTTTTTGAGTACTCATAGTTCCGCCAGTCAAAGGCCCTTGCATAATGAGTTTCACTTCCAACATCGATTCCGACAATTAAAGTTTTTTCCGTGATAGATGCAATTTTTGCGTTCTGTGTGTTATAATTCATTTCAGATACCTCTCTGTTCAATAAGATTTTTTACTAACCGTGCAAAGTCAGTAATCTTATTTTACACTGAGGTATTTTTTTCTCAACCTTCTTTCTCGGAATTCCTTATATTTGAATTATACAAGAAGCTCCTTGATAAAAATTTTTTCTTTTTCTAAAAATAATCCCACCTCATAAAATCCATCGACAGATACCCCGGCATTTCAAACCACGATTGCACCAAGTGACTATAAATTGCACAGTTTATAACATCACCACCGCCTGGAACTTTTCCGAATCACAGGAGACGGCAAAATCGCCGCCGTATTTATCCACCACAGCCTTGACGTTCATAAGACCGACACCATGCATCCCTCTACTTGAATCCAGCACAATGCCGTCCGTGGCCTGCACTTTTTCCACTATGGGATTCCTTACGGAAAAGATCAGCTTTCCATCCTCCTGCACCAGCTTAACATGGATGACGGCATTTCTCCCCTGCCGCACCACTTTCACGCATTCATGGATGGCATTGTCCAGCAGGTTGGAGAGCAGGATTACCGTCTCCTCCTCGTCCAGACACAGCCCGCCCATGTCGCCTACCCGGAACGTCATGGACACCCCCTGCTCCTTTGCGGTATGGAACTTCTGGTTTAAGACTGCATCCACCACTGGATGGTTCGTGTTGACCGCCGCCATCTCCACCGATATGCTCTCTGTCAGCCGCTCAGCAAGCGCGGCGGCAGCCTGCGTGTCACCCTTCTTCAACAGCACCTGCATCGTCCTTATCTGGTTCTTATAATCGTGCATCTTCCTCCCCTGCCGCTCATAGACCGCCTGCATATCCCGGTAATGGGCGAGCTGGCTCTCTTTCTTCTGGCCCGCCAGCGCGCTTTTCCGGAGCAGTTCCTCTTTTTCAAGGATGCCCTGCATCAGCTCTATGACAAAAATGTTTATGAAGATCAGCCCCGCCGACAGAAAGAGGTATGCCGTCTGCACCTTTGCCTCCGTACTGCTGCAAAAGAACATAAGCAGCATGGACGCCACCGTGAGCAGCGGAATCATGGAAAACTCCAGCCACTCCCTATGGGAAAGTTCCCCGTAATTGTTCCGCCCTTTCCATATCTTCCGGACTATAAAAACAACACAGAGCCATGCCAGCTTTGTGGGCACTGCAAGAAAAACAGGTTTTGAAATATATGCCTTGTCGCTGTTCACCAGTATGTTTGCAAGCTGTACTGAGAAAAGGTCTGTCAAAAAGTACAGCGAATAATTCACAGCGGAAAAGAAAATACACTGCTTCCAGTCTGCCTCATAAAACACCATACAGAATACCGTGAAAGTCAGCACTGCCAACAGCGCCTTTATTCCCATTGACTCAAAATACTCTCCGAGGAACACAACAGCCACTACAGTAAGATATAAAATTGCATACCTGCACTTTCCCAACCATCCCACATTCTTTTTCTTCAAAAAAGTATCAAAGAAATATATGCTCCCCCACGTCTCTATCGCCATGATACAGAATGAAAGTATCCACAATGCCATAGTCACTCCGCCCCCTTAAACAATGTGAACTGCCGCTTCACTTCCGGGTACCTGGACTTCGGGACGGATATCTCCTTCCCCGTGGTCAGCACCATGACATAGCTGCTGAGTTTCCCGATGTACCTCATGTTGATGAGGAAGCTCTGGTGTATCCGCACGAATCCCATCCCCGCCAGTTCCGCCTCCAGCTCATCTATCTTCTTATAGATGCTGTACGTCTCCCCCGCCGTGTAGAACACATTCTTGTGCTTGCTCGTTTCAATATAGATGATATCGTCCACCCGCAGGCGCACGTTCCCCTCCACGAAGCCGAACTCCACCACACGTTCCTCCCGCAGGATGTCATCCACGCACTCCGGCAACGTCTGCTCCAGGTCATCCTTTAAGAGGAACCGGCTGGCTTTCACCTTGTACCCGTCCAGCGCATAGTTCACATAGGCGGTCACCAGCACGATATGTACCTTCGGGCATTCCGCCTTTATATTTCCAGCCGCTTCCAGACCGTCCATGCCCTCCATGTTGATGTCCAGGAACACGATGCCGCATTCCCTTACATACCCCATATCCGCATAAAGTTCCTCCCCGGAGCCGTATTCCTTTATTTCAAAATCATAACCGCAGGCTTCCAGCAGCTTCCTCAGTTCGCCCCTGTCCTCCCTGCTGTCATCACAGACCGCTATCTTCATCCATTTTTCCTCACTTTTCTGTCATAAATTATATCGGATTATAGGGCATCCTATCAAACGCCATTGCACAAAACTCCCATAAATTGCACGAAACGACTATAAATCAAATCCAAAATATCACTGGAAGGTCTAAAGTTTTTCGCCATTCGTCCGATAGCACCACTCGCATATTACCTCTAACCTCCCCGCTTTCCAAGTAATTTCCGTTATCAGGCCGCCCGGCCTGCCTGGGAAAAAAGCAGACCGCCGCATATGGCGGATGAAGTCCATAATGCGGCGGTTTGTCTTTTGTAATATTATCTGGCATTAAGTTCCACCAAAACAATCTCCGGGCGGTTATTGAAACGGAATGGTATGATGCTGTTTCCAATGCCACGGCTGACCACCATGCTTGTGCCGCCATCTGTATATAACCCGGCATCATATTTGGGAAACATCCCCTGATTGGGCGCAACCAATCCACCGATAAACGGCAACCGAAATTGGCCTCCATGTGCATGGCCGCTAAAAACCAGATCGATACCACCATCCACATAAGTTTCAAACAGATCCGGTCTGTGTGAGAGCAAAATAGTGTATCCGCTTTCATCATCAATCAAATTCTTCAATTTCGTACTGGCCATAGCGGGGACTTCACCGAACATATCGCCTTTAACCGTAAAATCGGGATCGGCCAATCCAAGGAGTGATATTGTCTCCCCGCCCCGCTCTATATAAACAGTTTCATCCTCCAGTACGATAACCCCGGCTGCTTCAAGCCCGGCTTTCAAAGTATCATATTGGGGGCTTGCTGCTTCATGGTTGCCCGTCACATAATAAGTTGGGGCAATATTGACAGATTGCTGTGCAAAGCAGAGGGCTATCTCCACATCCGTGTGCCGGGCATCTATGAGATCGCCAGTTATCACGATGATATCCGGCTGACTCTCGGATAGCAGTTTTAACAGTTCTGCATTGTTTTTCCCAAATTCAGCATTATGCAGGTCTGATACCTGTGCTATCCGAAAGCCGGAAAATGCGGCAGGAATGTGGGTGCTTGAGATTGAAATTGTACTCACCATCAATGCCTTATTGCCCCATACCGTCCAGGCCACAAGAATATTGACACATAGCAGCATGGACAGGATGATATTTCTTTTTATTGATACTATTTTCTTTCTACTAATTCCGGCATTTTTCATTTTTTACGTTTTTTCTTGATGATATGGACTACCACAGCAATAACAATAACTGCGATAATGACACCAAACAGCGGCAGCCATGTATCAACAATACTTTGAAATACAGCATCCCATTTAATGTTTTCCGGCATATTCTTTATTCCTCCATTCGTTTATTCTGATGCTCTACTACCATCCGCTTGCAGGACAGATAAGTGGCAAGGAAGTAGCTCCCGTATACCACAAGGAACAGTACAACTGTAAAAACCATGTTGGTTGAAATATGGATATTCATAAATTCCTCTACGATTTCCATTGCTTTTCCCATCAGGACGGCAGAAAAAACACCTGCCACTGCAAGCGGAGCCGCAAAGAAGATTGCTGTCTGAGACAGCAGGGTGCGGTTAATCTGTTCCTTCTTTGCCCCCAGCTTTTGGAGTAGGCCGTAACGGTAAATGTTATCAGTTGTTTCCGTAAGCTGTTTCAAAGCCAGCAATGCGGCACAGATCAGCAAAAATATCAGGCCGATATAACAGCAGAGGAATGAAACCAAAGCATTTAATCCATAGAACATATCATACATCATGTTCTTTTCCGCATAACGGTAGCCGTGTGTATCATCCAGTCCGATCGGGATCATTTTCTGCAAAACCGCATCCGAATCAGCATCTGGCCGGTATTGCACCAAAAGCACGTTTACGTCTTTCGTAAGGCTGCGGGCAACCGCATCCGGGACAATCAGCGTCCCCCGGTCATTGTTCCCGACAGAAGTCATAAAGTAGGTTTCCTCTAAAACCGTATCCGATGCCCTTTGCAAAGGAATTCCAGCCAGCACTAAATCTGCATGGCTTTCTAATGCTTTTTCTACATACTGAAAAGTTCCCTTGTAATTACAGTTCAGCAGGTATTGATTTTCTGTCAGTGCGACAGGTTCTTTTCCCTGCATTGCCAGGGCACGGTTAAAATCCGAAACAGCAAGTACAGAAACACCGCTGTCTGAAATTCCCTCGTCAATGGGCCACAGTTCCACATTCTGACCTTCAAATAAACTGCCATAAGTAAAATCTGCTTCGTAAATGCTGATCTGCTCCATATTCTCCGCATAGCCGGATAAGTCGGCATCTTTGGATGCAAGATATTCCAAAATGCTGCTGTCGCCGTCCATGCTGACATTTGACAGCACGTTCAAGTCATAGGGCGTGGCAGACCCAGACAGTTCATTCATGGCAAGTGCGGTGCTTACGCCAACCGATACAGCGCAGATCGTTACTGTGAGCAATCCACAGACAATCGACATGATAAAATAGTTCGTGCGGATTTTACTGCCAACCTGACGGACGAGGAATGTATTCAGCCCCCTCAAATAAACGTTACTGTTTGCCCGGAGTACCTGGACAAGCACAGTAGACAGGGAATAGAAAAAGAGGAATGTCCCTGCCACAAGCAGGATGCCCGCCGCCTGAAAAGATCGGTTCTCCCGTGAGGGCAAAATGCCATTTCTGTAAAACATCACCCCGGAAGACAGGATGCAGGCCAGGGAAACAAAAAACAGCAGTATGGGCAAAAGCCGGCTCCGGTTCTGTGATGTTTCATTTTTCCTGCTGGCCGTCAAAAGGTCAATTAAGTGTACGCTGGAAACAGACCATACATTAAAGGTCATTACAAGCAGGAAAATAACCGCAAAACATAGGGCAGTCTTCTGAAAAGCTCCCACTGAAAAGACAAGCTGGAACTTTGACAGTTCAATGGCAAACAGTTTTAAGGCGACTAATGATATTCCCTGCGATAATGCAACACCAAAGCATAAGCCTGTCACAAGCGCGATCACCCCAACGCAGAACGTTTCCCCTGCAAATATCCGGGAAATGCGGCCCTTTTTCATGCCAAGAACCATATAGAGGCCCAGTTCTTTTTTCCTCCGCTTCAGTAAAAACTGGTTCGCATAAATGATCAGGAACGCAAGGACAACGGCAATCAGCACTGTCAGGGTAGAAAGCAGGATGCCGAGCTGGTCATACAAAAGCGTCTTTGTCATACCCATTTCTGAAAAAGCCGGCTGGTCTGAAATGGAATTAAATGCATAAAAGACACTTACCGAGATCGTAAGGGTCAAAAAGTAGATCAGGTAATCCCGGATATTCTTCCTCACATTTTTTATAATCAGTTTACAAGAGGTCATTCTGCTCACCTCCCAAAACGGAAACCACCTCCAGAATCTTTGCAAAAAAGTCTTTCCGGCTGTCAGCGCCACGGTTCAGCTCATTAAAAATCTTCCCATCCTTGATAAAAAGGATGCGGTGGCAGTAGCTTGCAGAAAAGGCGTCATGTGTTACCATGAGGATTGTAGCATCAAGGCGTTCATTCAGTTCTGTCAGCATGGTCAGCAGCATCCGGGAGGAATTGGAATCCAAAGCGCCGGTCGGTTCATCGGCCATGACCATTGCAGGGTCTGTCACCATTGCCCTTGCCGCCGCCACACGCTGCTGCTGTCCTCCCGACATCTGGTAGGGGTATTTATCCAGTACCTCGCAAATTCCAAGAGCCTCTGAAATCTGTCGCACTTTCCTTTGAATCTCTGCCGGCTTTACCCCTGCGATAGATAACGAGAGGGAGATATTTTCATAAGCGTTCAATGTGTCTAAAAGGTTGAAGTCCTGAAAAATGAAGCCCAGCTTCTTCCCACGAAAATCTGCAAGCTGTGAACCGTGCAGAGCGGTAATGTCTTTCCCGTCTACAAAAATATGCCCGCTTGTTACCGTATCAATCGTTGAGATACAGTTGAGAAGCGTTGTCTTTCCGGAACCGGAAGCTCCCATAATGCCCAAAAATTCACCTTTGCAGACCTGAAAGGAAATATGGTCTACAGCTTTTGTCAGGCTGCCCTTGTTGCCGTAATATTTTTGGATATCATCTACTTGTAAGATTGCATTGCTCATCGTATGTTTGTCTCCTTTCCAAAAGGGTAATCCCTATTGCAACCCTAATCTACCATACCGCCTTGAAACCTGCCATTATTTTAGATTACATTTTCATTACCAAAATGTAAGGAAAGCAAAAAGGCGGGTCATAATCCCGCCTCCTGCAAGTAGCTTTCCTGTGGGAAAGACAAAATGACTGTCGTCCCTTGTTCCAAAGCACTTTGAATGGTAATTTCCATGTTCATTTTATTGCAGAGCTTTTTGCAAAGGTACAGACCGATTCCTGTAGATTTGGAGTAACGGCGGCCGTTATCTCCGGTAAAGCCTTTATCAAAAACACGGGGCAGGTCTGAAGGGGAAATGCCAATCCCATTATCTGAAATGATCAGCCGGACAGCATTCTGTTCCTCGTATGCCGAAAATGAGACTTGTAAATTCTCAGCATGGTATTTAATCGAATTGGAAATGATCTGGCCGATGATAAAAGCGCAGCTTTTTGTATCTGCACAGACAGGAACGTCCAGCCCGTTAAAAACAGGTCTGCCGCCCGCTTGGATCAGCGGCTTTGAATAAGTCTTCAGGGCAGAATTTACAAGAGCCTGCAAGGTCGTTTTTTCCACCTTAAAGTCCTTTTCCACTGCCGCAGAGCGGGCATAATATAATACCTGTTCCACAAAACTGTCTATCTTGCGCAGTTCATCGTCAATCCGCAGGGTGGCAGGGTTTTTATTGTTCTCCACGATCAGGCGGGCTGCAGCGATCGGCGTCTTGATCTCATGTACCCATGAATCAAGGTATTCCCGGTACTCCTGGCTGTCCTGTTCCGCATCTGCCACCCGGTCATTTTGGTACTTGTTACAACGCCGCAGTATTTCATCCAATATCTGCCCATCTAAAAAACCGGGCTGCATGAGAATTTCCCCAATCAGCGTTTTTTCCTCTAGCCGCTCCAGGATTTCCCATAACTGATTATAAAACTTGCGCCTACGCAAGTAATCATACAGAAAAGCGCATAAAAACGCCGTAAAAAAAATGCTCTCCACAAAGAAGATAAATACTATCGGTATTTCAATCAGCCAGAGTAACCCAAAAACAAGCAGCCCTGACACTGTCAGACAAAGGAAAGAAAAAATATGGTCTGCCGCATAATCTTTCATTTTCATACAAGGTACCCCAATCCACGCTTTGTCTCCAGATAATCGGGAAGCCCGATCTCTGCCAGCGTTTTCCGTAAGCGGACGATATTTACATTAAGGGTATTTTCATCAATGAATTCTTCGCTCTGCCAAAGGTCGTCAATAATGGCATCCCTTGGAATAATGTTTCCTTTGTTTACCATCAGCAGCCGCAAAATCCCCATTTCATTTTTGGTAAGTTTCTTATTCTGACCGTTATAACTGATTTCTGCCTTTAGTAAATTCAAGGTCAGACCCTTATGGGTAAGCACCACGCTGTCCTGTGCTCCACTGGCTCTTGAAAGAAGTTTTTGTATTCGTGCCAATAACACTTGTGCATTATATGGCTTGGATACAAAATCATCCGCACCGATGTTCAGACTCATCAGTTCATCAAAGTCGGTGTTCCTACTGGTAAGCACAATAATCGGAACGCTTGAACTTTGCCGGATTTCCCGGCACACCTGAAAGCCGTCCTGATAGGGCAGGTTGATGTCCAGCAGAATCAGGTCTGCCCCGGAAGCAAGCGCAAGCTGTGCTATGCCATGAAATTCGTCACTGCTCTCACATTGAAAGCCATATTTTTCAAGAAACTGTGTTAACTCTTGCCGAATAGGAACTTCATCCTCGATGATAAATAATTTCATTTTTGCTTTTTCCTTCCCTGCTTTGTTCTGCCATCAATGCACTTCTCTATCTCTTTACAATTCCAACCTTATTATTCCATCTCCCTGAACGTACCAGCCATTCCTCCCACAAGGCTCCACTGGCGCTGCATATAGGATTTCAGATTTTCCGTGCTTTGCCGATATGCCTCACAAGCCATTGACGGATTATCAAAATGCTCCATGATCGCACAGGCGGCGCAGTCCCCACTCTCCATCCCTGCAGATATGCCCTCGCCCATCGGGTTTAAGAACCCAGCGACTTCCCCTGCAAAAAGGATACGCCCCACACCGTAGTCTACACGGCACCCCGGACGGATATGTGGCATCAGCCACTTCTCACTCTTGGTCTGCCTTCTGATACGCAGGTGGTGGTTTGCTTCCATGTAAGAAATAAAGCGTTCATAATAATTACTGATCTTATCCATATCCTTCACGGACACCCCAAGCACCAGCAGGTCATCCTTCACGTTGAACCACGCATCATATTCCGAAAGCTCCGGCTGCAGGTACGCATAAAAGTAATGCGGGTCTAAATCAATGCTGCCCTCGTTGAATGTCTGGAATGTTGTTATGTATCCGGGAACCTCCCCGGTGACCTTCCTCTTCAATGTTCCGACAACACCCTCACCGTCAATCACATACCTTGCGCTTTCCGTATAATTACTTTCCCCACGCAGGCTGATTTCCACAAATCCGTCCTTTTCCGTGCAGGAAAGAGCCGCCACACCGTCCCTGACCTCTGCGCCGCTCTCCTCTGCCTTTTTAGCCAGCCACCCGTCAAAATGGCTGCGCCATACATTCAGCCCCTCTTGTTCAAAGCGGTATTCCTTCCCTACATCATTTGTGAAGATCATTCCCCTGTTCTCTGTCGGGGTACACATGGCAGATTCCGGCACATTCTCCCCGAAATAGGTCTTTACAAGCTCCATTGATTTCTTTATCAGAACGCCCGAACAGGATTTATACCTTGGCATTTTAAACTTCTCCACCAGAAGAACCTTATAGCCCTTTTCCGCTAAAGCCTTGGATGCCGTGCATCCTGCAGGCCCCGCTCCTACCACTATCACATCATACATCCGCATACCATCCTCTCTGCTGTTTCCTATTACTGCAATTGTTCCTATACTGTATCGTCCTTGATTGCCTCTACAATGACATCCTCCCTGATTTTCTTGGAAGCCAGCATATAAATCCCGTTGATCACAAATAGTACCAGAACAATATACACCACCAGAACCCACACCGGAAAGGCATATAAAAATTCCAAGACAGACACACCCATCATGTAGCACTGTGCAACACATACGATAACGAGCAACGGCAACCCGATCAGTATCGGCCTGACAGATAGCAGAAAGCCTTCCATTCCAAGCAGCCGCCGGATTCCCTTTTCGTCCACACCCACAGAACGGAGCATGGCAAATTCCTTACGCCTCTGTCCTAAGCTGTTCAGGATTGCTGACAGCACTGATGAGATACCCACGATTCCGAACAGTGCCGCAAGGCTGCACACAATAAACATCGTTGCCCCTGTCATTCTTCCACGGTTCCTCATACGCTCTGTCTTACTGGAAGTCATAAAATCACTGTTGCCCAGATAAGCGCTGCATATCCTTTCCGCTTCGCCCTGGATTTCTTCATCCATCCCATCCGGCACAACATAATTTACATAGTTCCTGTAATTATAAACCTCCATTTCATCACTGAAATTCCCGATAATGGCATAATATTCCTCCATCGGAACAAGAACAGGCAGTGTATAAAACGAAGGATCAATCCCAATCTCCGGCATTGACGGGATCACTGCCGCAACATCCACGGTAAATTCATAATCGCCCTGAACATCATCCGAATACTTCTCTGTCAGCTCCACTCTCTGTCCCTGCTGAAAATTCAGATAAGGGATTGTTTCCTGCATTGCCTCATAATCCCTTGCACTAGGATTCTTTGCCACACTGTTTACAATAATGGCGGAAGATTCCAGCAAAGCCCCTGCGCCTGCTTCCCGCAGAACACTTTCATAGGCGTCAGGCTCCATCCCCACCAGTACACAGGGCACACGGTAGCGCCCGTCCCGCTGCACGATATAGCCGTCTGCGGCATCAAAACCTCCTGCCTGCAGGAATTCTGCTGACTGGTCACTCCCTGAAAGCCAGACAGCGCAATTCGCCCTTGCATAAACAGATGTTTCCTGTACCCCCGGCACAGCTTTCAGTTCCGCAAGGAGTGTACCGTCTATCCTCTCTCCCGTCCCCAGCGTGATATTCACATCAAAATGATTCATATTTTCCGCCTGCACATTGCTGATATCGGAAGCCGTAAAAACTGCGAGGAACCCAAAGGCAAGGAGCATACACAGGGAAAGCGTCACCATGCAGGTATGGTACAGTTTTCTGCCCGCATTTACCGAGTTTGCCGCAATTTCCCCAAGGAATCCGAAATGCTTTGCCAATACAGGATGGCCCTTTGCTTTCTTTATGGAAATGCTGTACTGCTCCCCACGCACTGCCTCTATGGGCAGAACCTTTGACATCTGTTTTGCAGGCCCGTGTGCGGCAAGCAGGACCGTAACAAAAGAAAGCACTGCCGCCATGAACGCCGCTGCCGGGGAAAAAGAAACCTCCATCCGGCTCCCGAACACCTCACTGGTCATACCGGAATAGGCTGACAGAACACCGAATGAAAACAGGTATCCCAGAACCATTGAAAGCAGGATGGGAATAACCGAAAGGATGCACGCCTCATAAATAACCGTCCTTCCTATCTGCTTCGGCCCCGCCCCCACTGATTTCAGAATGCCGAGCTGATGAATCTTCTGTTTTGCCGAAATCCCGAAAGCGCCCCTTATGATATAAGCAAATACCGCCATTGATGCGCCTGCCGCAAGCAGAAGCCCCAAGAACAGCTTCGGCACATCACTCCTGAAAAAACTCCCCGGCGCATATACCCCATGCCATGCAAGCAGTGCGGCATGGTATCGGCATGGGTAGTTCCCGTATTCATCCTTCGTAAGCCCTATTGCCTGTGCAATCTGCGGGACTGCCGTATATACTTTCCCCCTCTGCCTCATCTGTAGATAGACCACCACCTCGCTGTCCGATGAAAGTTCATCCGGCTCCATAAAACCATAGGCAAGGTAGCCTTCATAGCCGGAGGAAACAGACACATCCAGTTCCCCCACAATGGTCAGGCTGGCCGTGTCTTTTTGCTGGCTTTCTTCCATGTGCGCCCGCACATTGCTGCCCATTTCCACAGTGAGCGTGTCGCCAATGCCATATGCCGTGTTCTGCAAAAAGAAATCCTTGCTGACCACGATCTCACCGGGAGCCTGCGGGATATGCCCCCGCAGGAGCATATTCTTTTCATACATGACATCCCAATAGCCGCTGTCACAATTCTGTATCAGCAGGCGGGGAAGCGCTGTCCCTTCCGGCAGGAACGCGGTCTGGTTGTCCCCTTTCACAAACATGGCTTTTACACCCGCATTATCCCTCACCATGCCAAGCCTGTCTGCCGGGACATCCATAAGCTCCGCATCCCAATCCCCGCCAACATAAATTTCCTGCTGTACCATCTGGTTCCAGAAGCTCTGTGCAAAAACAAACAATGCACATAAAAAAGTGGAAGCGATCAGCACTGCCACAATAATGGAAACAGAAGTACGGCGGTTTTTGCGTACCTGATCTAAACTGTATTCCCGTATGATGTTCATGGCCGCACCGCCTTATCCGAGATGATCTTCCCATCCTCTATCTTAATGATGCGGTCTGCTTCCAGCGCCACGCTCTCGTCATGCGTGATCAAAAGGATGGTCTGCTTATACTGGCGGTTGGACAGCTTCAGAAGTGAGATGATCTCCTCCGTATTCTTCCGGTCAAGGTTCCCTGTCGGCTCGTCCGCCAGCAGGATTGCAGGCTGGTAGATCAACGCGCGCCCTATTGCCACCCTCTGCTGCTGTCCCCCGGAAAGCTGCCCCGGCAGAGCTGTAAGCCTGTCACCTAACCCTAATGTCCCCACAATATCATCAAACCGCTCCTTACTTGGTTTCTTATTATCCAGAAGTATGGGCAGCATGATGTTCTTCCTCACACTGAGCGTGGGGATAAGGTTATAAAACTGGTAGATAAGCCCTACCTTGCGCCTGCGGTACTGTGCCAGCCGTTCCTCCCCAAGCGTTGCTATGTCCACATCCTCCACAAATATCTTCCCGCTGGTGGGGCGGTCAACACCGCCTAAAAGATGGAGCAGCGTTGACTTGCCGGAGCCAGATGCCCCGATGATGGCAACGAACTGCCCCCTTTCCACCTGCAGGTCTACATGATCCAAAGCTGTCACCATTGTCTGCCCCATCCCATACTGCCTGGTCAGGCCCTCAGTCCTTAAAATATCCATAAACAGCACCTCTCTTGTTTTTAAGTATGTAACAAGCCCTGCCGCGCAGGACTTGGAACTTCCTTACATACTACCACCCTTATGTGCTAATTCGGTGACAATGGTAAAATTTAATACAGAATCTTGCGCCCCCTGTTTCTGCATTTTCTGCCGTGACCGTTCCATTTTCTTTTTCAATAATGGATCTTGACAGGGCAAGCCCGATCCCCGCACTGTCTTTGGAAGAACCTGCACCACGGTAGAACCGTTCAAACAGATGGGGAATATCCGCCTCATCAAATCCCACGCCGCTGTCCCGGATGACAATTTCCGTATAGATTGGATTGTCCTGGCAGGCAATGCGGATATTCCCCTGCTCTGGCGTATGCTCCATGCAGTTTTTGATGATATTGCCAAATGCCTCACTGCACCATCCAAAATCACCGATAAGTGAAATCCCGTCAGCTCCCTGTATCTCAAAGCATATCCTCTTTTCTTCCATCTGCCGGACAAAAGGCTGGACTGCATCCACCAGCATCTCCTCCAGGTCAAACTCTTTTTCTTCCAGTGCCAGTACGCCCGCATCCAGCCTTGACAGAGTGAGCATGGAGCCGACCAGATGCTGGAGGTGGCCGACCTGTTCCTCCATCCGCCTGATGTCATCCACAGTCTGTTCATCCCATGCCCTCTTTTTGATCAGTGAAAGGGTAAGCCCTATGGATGCTGCCGGAGTCTTTAGCTGGTGGGATAAATCCGCCATATAATCCGCAAGGTTCTTCTTTGCCCTCTGCGCCTGTTCCCGTTCTTCCCGCAGAAGCACCACCGCTTTATAAATGCTGTCCTCCAGGGCGGAACTGGTATCATACTGCATCAGGGTGTCATACTGCCCTTCCATGATCCTGTCCAGATAACCGGAAAGCGCCGCTGTCCTCTTCTCTTTCTCCCACACCTTTACCCGCCAGTAAAGTCCGAAAGTAAACAGCATGGCCAGTACAATACAGAAAGGGACGGCATATGCCACCGCCACAAACCATGCCGGAATAAAAGAATATATATCCCTCCCATAACCGTACTGCCCTATGATTTCTTCCCCTGCAGCCCTCAAGCCATCGCCAGACTTATATAGGTGCATGACACCGCCAAGCTGTTCCGGGGCAGCAATCCCCACAGCCCCGGCCATATCCACGATACCGCTTCTGATAAATGTTTCTAACAGATGCAGGATAACACCGCCTGCCAGAACGCACAGGCAGATGGAAAGCGCAATCCCGCATATTAAAATCCTATTCCCTTTCTTTTTATCCCTCATAATCCACCGCCTTATACCCAAACCCCCGGACAGTCAGGAGCATCTTCGGCATCTGCGGATGATCCTCCACTTTCTGCCGCAATCGCTTTACCAGTGTGGTGAGCGTATTGTCATTGACATAGTTCCCATCCATATCCCACAGCTTTTCCAAAATCTGCTCACGGGTAATGGTCTGGTTCTTATGCTCCAAAAGCAGAATAAGGAGCTGGTATTCATTTGGTGTCAGTTCCACCGGGCAGTCTTTCTTATATACTTTGGATGCCTTTTTATTGATACAGACATCGCCACAGTAGAGGTTATCATCCTGCGGCTTCCGGTTCCTCACCCTGCGCAGCACCGCCCGTATCCTTGACACAAGAACATCCATGCGAAAAGGCTTTGTCACATAGTCATCCGCTCCGATAGACAGTCCCCGCACCATATCCTGTGCATCGTCACGAACAGTAAGCAGTATAATAGGAATCTCTGTATTCTCACTGAGATAACGGCAGAATGTAAAACCGTCCCCATCGGGAAGGTTCAAGTCCAACAGGCATAAATCAATCCCGCTGTCCAGAATTTTCCGTGCCTGCGCAAGGCAGGATGCGGCAGATACGGAAAACCCTTCATCCTGCAGATTCCGGCACAGGGCATCGGACAGTTCCATGCTGTCTTCAACAATCAGAATCTTATCCATACAAATTCCCCTTTCTATAGGAGTATGGTTTTTATTATGCCACTGTCCGCCGTTATCTTCAACTTCTGTTGCAGGAATATTTTTTAATCCTTATCTGTTTAATGAAAAAATGTGATAGAAAATATCAGATGTGATTCCTTCATTTTGCTATGAAAATCTAAACTATCACACAAAACTGCTGTATTATCACGAAAACTGCTTATACAATCACGGAAACCCTTATACAAACACGAAAACTCACTGGCAGTTTCCGTGTTCGTATAAGGGTTTTGCCTGATAGTACAGAAGTTTCCGTGCGAGTATCCGAGTTTCCGTGATAATATCCGACTTTTGCCTACGAGTATACACTATCAGGCAAAAGAACCCCAGAACAACCGTTTGCACTCTTGCTAATGTAAAAATGCCCTTAAAAGCACACGGAAATAATGTAACTTTCAAGGCTATGTAGTGCCACAAACGCCGTATTTACGGGCTTTCTCGGCTTTCCGTGTCCGTATCTGCCGGAAACTAAGACACCTTTGGATGCCAGAATTATTGCTCCCGTCTTCAAAAAGTAATCCTTTTTCTGATAAAAGTGTTATAAATTGAAAAATAGGATAAAATACTCCTAACTAAAATTTATTAACAAAACGCTTTTTGCAAAATTATATACAGATGCATCACCCAATTCGTTTATACTATTCGCTATTTCTTTTAACAGCTCATCTTTGAGTTTAAAATGATTTATCAATCTGGCAAATTCTTTTTCTTCTATCCCTATTGTCTCTGCTGCAGCATTGAATTCTCCAAATTCTTTTTTCATTTCATTTTCTACTTTTACCAAAATATCATAAGTACCATCTGTTTTAACATCGCCTTTGTAATCAAAACATGGAACTATTAAAGGCACTATTTTTCGTTCTTCGAGTGATATAAAATAGCTACACCTCATAGTATCTTGATAGAAAAAATCAACTGCCAATGCTACATCTTGCCCATCCGATTTTCGTGTTATTTTTGCATATTTAGATACAATCTCTGATTTCATCTTTATAATCCTCCTACTATAGAAATAAATTTTTAATCTCTACTTTATGTCCTTCTCTATCAGGTAAATCGAATGCATTAGCGAATTATTCCAATATGTCATTTCCGAAATATAATGATGAGAATATCGTATAAACATACGTTTCATTTAGATATCTCTGTTATTCTCTTTACAGCTATAAATCCCAGCTTATTCGAAGCTGTTTCTACAATCCATGGTTCGCTAACAAATATTACCAATGTGAATAACGTAACTGCTGTCACATTTATTTTTGACGAAATATTGATTACATATTCCAAATTAGCAAGTAATGCTGAAAATATAAGAAATGCGCCAAAAGATATGTAAATCTTGTTGTAAAATTTAAACCATTTTTCAAAAATCATTTTCATTTGATCAAGCCTAAAAATATACCCTAATAAATCATCATACTCTTTTTGAATTTTTTTATCTTCTTCCGTTTCTCCATCTTTAGAAAATTTATAATAACCTTTCAACCACTTTTCGTCAGTAGTTGCTTTCGCTAACTCAAATTCCAAATTCTGAAAAAGTGAATTTCTGATATGTCCTACAGTTTCTAGTATTGTAAAAAGAAAAAGCGGAAATACAACTGCATCGGCTATATGCTTAAAATAGTCTATCGGATTAAATAAACTAACCAAACCTATACACAACATTGCTATAGCCATAATCACAGAAAACCATCTATCCTGCTTCATCTATCATCCTCCATAACTACAACATAAAAATTTTCATGTACATATCCTATTTCATATGTCTCGCCTATAAACTAATTCTGCTAAATATTTATTATCACAAAAGCCAACACTATTATTATATTTCAAACTGTTCAATTTCACAATATCAATCTTAATTAAATATACGACAAATCATGGGCAAAAAATTGTTAAACAATCAATTTCTCAACGCTAATTCAAGAAAAATTAAATATAATAGTTCCTTCTCCACCTGCAATAATACCATTGCTCTGTTTTTTCGAACTATTAAAATAAAATCAAAAATTGCCTTTCTCCAATTCCAAACACTTTAGCAAGGAAAGATACAATTCTTCCGGACGCTCTGGCAGATAATTATCATAACAGGAAATATCCTGTATTGTATGGTTGCTGTATTCCACTCGCACCTGCCAAAACGGTCTGCCCTCCAGTTCCCTTGGCAGAGCCTTTTCTTTTTCCTCCAGATTATCCACATAAATATCTTCCTCTGGAGGAATATCTGTGAAAAAATCATCTTCATCAGGATTTAGGCAATAGTCCTGTTCCCACATAAAAATCTCCAGCGTATGCACAATATAACGTAACAGCTTCGCCATCTGCCATCCTTCCAGAGTGACAGACTGCTCTCCACTCTCTGTCTGAAAGTCTGTCATGGTCAAAACACGGCTTTTCCGGTCAATGGTAAAACGTCGGTCAGCCATTTCCGTATCGCCGTACCCGTCATAAACCTCTGTGTGTAATTCAAAAGACAATGTATTGATGATAAGCTGCTTTTTCATGGCATTGCGCTCTGCATAGGGAAAGCATACATTGTAAATCTCCCTTGCCGTATCTGCCACTTCCGGAGATTTATCGTGCATTTTAGCTTGCAGCCATTTCTTCTCGCTGTCCGAAAGACGCCGCATAGGAAAACTCATTAACCGATTCATATCCATTGCCGCCGCTTTTTCGGCAGCGCTTAAACGGGAACAGACCTTGCAGATATGGGCTGCATGGCCTTTCCCTGAAAATTTTTCATTTGCCTTATACTCACCGCATATTTTGCAATAATGCCCATGTGGATGTTTTTTCTTTGGCATAACCATTCCTCCATTCCTGCACTATATTATACTGTTGACCGTCAAAATCTGCAATAAGGCTTCCGGGTTTTCCATATTGGCAGAATCCAGAAACGGACATAAAAAACAGGCTTTCCCTCCCACATTTTAAGTGGGAAAGAAGCCTGTTTCTATTACATTTTACTCTGCTTCTGTCAATTCAAGCTGTTCAAATTCTTCATTGGTCATGTTCCGCAGCTTTCCGATTACCCTGTTGGATAATTCCTCCATATCCGGATCCTCAAGGTATTGCAAGGCTCTTTCTATATCCTCTATGACCTGGCTCCGGCTCTCTCCTGCATATATGCAGATTAAATTCACTTCTTCCACGGTAAAATTATGATTCATATTCTTACATCTCCCTCTGGTTATTTTTATTGTTTTCCTGCGCTTCATGGTCTTTTCCCTGACCGGAAACAAGTGCCTTTTTCTCCGCAAGACGGGCTTTTAAGGAAGTCCTTGCCGCAGGACGCTCCTGCTCTTTTTTATTTTCCTCTTTCTGCGCCTTTTCCCCCACACCATTATTCAGCACATTATCGACCATGTTGTAATTCTGTTCTTCTATTTCCTCAATCTTTGCAAGGGGCTTGTACTCTGCCAGCTTTCTAAGCAGTTCCAAGGCCCGCTTTCTTTCCTCCGGCTCCATTCCGTCGGCAGCTATCTCAGCAATCCACAATGCCATGTCGTGGGTATCCCTCTGCTTTAGGGCTTCCGCAATCTCTGACACATTCTCCGTCATGTTCTGGGTGTTGTCACGGTAAAGGGCGGTATCATGGTCATATATAAAGCGGTCAATCTCCACTGCAAGCTGTTCTGCAGGTGTCAGATCGGGCATACGCTTCTCCCATACCTTAGCTTCAAATCCCTCGCTCATGTTGCCGTCTATCTCCATTTCCGGCAGTTTCGCCACAAGCCCTGCAACCACTTCCATAGCCTGCGGATTGCCCTTTATGTCGGGGATATACTCCAAAATATCAATGTCAATCCGCTTCCCGGATAAAATGTCAATCCCCACATCTTCAAACGCTTCCGTTCCCGGTGTATGGATATTGACGCCGATTGCAGGGATGCCGTTCATGCGCTCCGGGGGTATCTGTTTCCAGATTGCGACAGCTTCCTCCACCGTAGGGATATTCTCATAAAACTCGCCCAGATTGTGAAACTCGCCACATTCCGCAACGGTCAGCGTCACTTCCGGTTCTGCCGGCTCCTGGGGTAAAGTTACAGGCGCTTTCTCCCTGGGGCGTGTCTGCATACTCTCGGAGCTGTTACTTAAATGCGCCCCATATTCACGCACTCCCTCCAGATAGTCCTCCACCTGCGGGAGATAGATTTCAAGAGTTCCCGTCCGCTGTGCGGTGATCGGGTTAATATCCACTTTCACACCGCCGATATGGAGCGCATCCCCATTGAATGTATCAAACAGGACATCTTCACGCTCACTTGTGGAAAGCTCCACCACCACGTCAAGGTCAGAACCTTCCTGTTCCAATCCCCGGCAGCGGCTCCCCACTACTGCCACGTCCACAATCTCCGCATCAATGCCGTATTCGTCCAACTGCGCCTGCACATGGCACTTTACGGTTTCTTCAATCTCTGCCGGGTTCATCTCGCTGATCTCATGGAACAGCTCATTGGTCTTTGCCTTGAAATTTTCAACCACATTTCCCTGTGCCTGCGGTTCAATGCGGTTAGCGGCTTCTGCCTTTTCCATCAATCCATCATAATCAATCGGTATCAGTTCATCATTGTCACGGATATTTCCCCTTGTGCTGTGGTCAAAAGGATTATCTCTTAAATCCGTCAGAATATCGTCAAGCGCTTCCCTGATACTGACATCGGGATTGTCATACACACCGCCGTCTATCTCCTTATAATCCGCCCCCATAATAGAATAGTCATAGCCTCCGTCAACTTCCTGGATACTGATGAAGCGGTCTGCTATCTGGAAAGCAAGCCCTGTTTCCTGCTCTCCCTTTAAGGATTTCTTCATTTCCGCAAGCACCTGGTCTTTTTCATCTCCAAGGTCAATGATCTCATCCTCGTCATCCAAATCCTCAAATGCCTGTGTTTTCTCCGTTTCCTCCGGCATATTCCGTTCTGACTGCTGTTCTGCCTGCTTTATTTCCGGCTCTGGCGGTTCCATTTCTTCCTGCTCCGGCTCTGGCTTCTGGACATCATGTCCAGAAGTGTCCTTTGCTTTTTCCCGTGCGGCAGGCATTTCTTTTTCCTTTTCCAAAACCTCCCTGCGGAACATACCGATAAATCCATCCAGCACCGCCGGGTGGCTGCTTACGATCAGCTCACGGTTCATATCTATCCCATGCACAAGATCCTCCGAAATGGGAAACTCCGATGCCCACGCTTTGTTATCCCTTGAAAAACGCCCATCCCATGATTCCTGCTGGATTGTGTTGGCAAGGACAAATGCCATGCGCTCCGAACCGTACTGCTCCGCCAAAGGCTTTACAATGTCATGATTTAAGTGCATACCGTCAAAATTCTGCCGGATTGTTTCCTCAATCGCCTCCTTGCACTCCCTGTCAACCTTTCGGGAATCACGGCATTTATCCACTTCCCCATGTTCCATAGCATAACTTAAGGTATGCCCATAGAATGCCTGCGGGCTTTTCTGTGCTTCCGGCTGCTCCGGTTCCTGCAATGTTTCCTGTTCTTTTGCAAACATCTCTTTGACATCGCTCTGTGTCATTTCCCCTGATACCAGCCGCCCCATAAGCTCACGGCATTTCTCCGGTGTTCCCACATACAGCACATCACGGGGGATTGCCTCACCATTCCCCATTGTTTCATATGCCTGCAGGAAATAACGGTTTTTGGTGCTGTCACTCCTGGGATTCGCTTCTATTTTGTAGATATACTCCGGTGTATTTTCTTTTTCCGGCTTCTGGACATCATGTCCAGAAGTGTCCTGCGTTTCTTCCGGTTCCGCTTTTTGGGGTTCCTGCTCTTTTACGCCCTCCAATGCCTTTATAAAATCAGGAAGTTTTGTAAAGCCGAAAGAATCTACAAAGTGTGCGCTGTTTTCCCCGTCCTCATGCAGCACCACAATGTCACTGACAGAAAGTGAATGTCCCTTATAATCTGCCGGGTGGTCTACATTGAATTTCTCATAGACCGCTTCCAGTGTTGCGCTCTGTGTCCGCCCTTGCAGTTCAGAAAGCCCGCCCACATAAACAAGGTTGTAATTCTCCGGCTTGATTGCATCAAAATTGTCCTTTATGATGCCCATGCGCTTTAAGGATTCCGTACCCTCAAAATGAAACTGCCTGAGTTCCGGATTGTCTTTCAACTGAAAAATGCCATATCGGTCAGAATCTCCGTACAAAAGCTGTGCCTCCCTGTTTGCGCCGCTTTCCGCAAGTTCTGCCTGCATAGAGCGCAGTTCCCTCTCGTTCTCCCAATCGTTCTTTTTAATGCCCAAAATACCCTCATGCTCCGTAATCTGTTCCCTGCCCCCTATCAAAGTTTCCGAACCGTCCTTATGGAGCTGGTATATGGGCAGGTCATGGTCAAACAATTCCAAGGCTGTTTCTTTCGTGAGTGGGAGCATTTCTTCCCATGTATAACCGTATTCGTGCATTTCCGACAGGCCAATCATGCCATCGGGAAGCGCATCTATTTCCGCCTGTGCGTCAATGACCGTCAGTGCAGCACTGAAAGGTTCGTTTTCAATCCTGTATGCCAATACCTCCGCCAGCTCTTTCGTTTTCTCGTAATTATCCAGCTTGTACCCATAATTTACAATCAGATTGCGCTCATCCTCGGAAAAGGCAGACCTGGCAAATTCCAGGCGGTTGATGATGCCCTCCGCCTGCTTTACCGGGGAAAGGTGGCTCATCATTACCACTTCTTTTTTATCCAGGTCAAT
>ERZ808046.720-NODE-720-length-22092-cov-6.109062_pt1 | contig 22092 bp, 21 predicted proteins | sample MGYA00380196_ERZ808046 | MGnify/ENA primary metagenome ERZ808046 (study PRJEB31490, sample SAMN06133421) | mouse gut metagenome | isolation source: Z6_2 | host: mice | place: China: Chengdu | collected 2015-05 ...
TCTGTCTGTCTGTCTGTCTGTCTGTCTGTCTGTCTGTCTGTCTGTCTGTCTGTCTGTCTGTCTGTCTGTCTGTCTGTTAATTATCGGGCATTCCGGCATATCCTGTCAACCTCCTTTGGCAGAAAATTTCATTTAATTATAATAGATATTTGAAAAAAAACAAGGTTTTTGGCAGGAACGTCAATTTTCTGGCAAGAACGTCATGCAGATTTTATAAATCAGGTCTTGACAGGTTTGAAAAATGTCTTTTTTTGTTGTATGATTATATTTGATTTTTTAAAGATTTGAGGTGAAACCAATTTGAAGATTGCTTTAGTAGATGATGAACCGAAACTTCTGGACGAAATGGCAGGGCTTGTCTGCGACTTTGGCGCACAGCGTCAGTGCCATGTGGAAACTGTCCCATTCCTGAATGCGGAAGGCTTCTTTGAGGCATTTGGGGACGGCGGCTTTTCTGCAGGCGGCAGTTTTGATGCCGTTTTTATGGACATTTACATGGACGGCATGGACGGCGTTGCCGCAGCGCAGAAAATCCGGAGCATGGACAACCGGTGCGTCCTCGTGTTCCTGACTTCCAGCTCGGACTTTATGCCGGACGCCTTCTCCTGCCATGCCTTTGAATATATTATCAAGCCTTTCTCCCCGCAGCGTATATTCAAAGTCCTTGGGGACATTCTGGAAATGCTTCCCCCGCTGCAAAAATACATAGAGGTAATAAACGGCAGGAAAACCATTCATGTATTCCTTGACGAGATTTCCTCCGTCATTACGGACGCACATTATCTTGACATCGCCCTTTCAAACGGGGAAACCCTGCACTGCCGCATGACCATGCCGGAATTTGTAATGCTTACAGACGGGGATTCCCGCTTCCTTGCCATCAATAAGGGTATCATGGTAAACGCCGGCTGCATCCTTGAATTTACGGACAACTGCTGTGTGCTGGAAAACGGCGTAAAACTGCCAATCCGTGTGCGGGACCGCCTGAAAATCGAACAGGCGGCGAGGGATTACAATTTCAGGAAGATACGGGAGCGTCAGGCACACTTTGCCGGACGCCCTGTGCCGGAAGGCATCAGGAAGGGGGACTGAACATGGATATGGAAAAATGGTTATCGGCGCTGCTGGTGCTTTTGGTACTGCTTCCTTCGGGGGCATCCTGCTATTATGTAATGAAGAACCAGATGAAGTACACCCTGCGTAAGACAGCCGCACTGTTCACGGCTGTCCTGCTCCCATACGCTTTTTTCTGCTCCATTTTAAGCGTCTTACTGCGGATTGATGTAAATATCATCCTCCTGCCGTCCCTCGTCCTGCTCTTTTTCCCATACCGCTGCACCGTGACGGCAAGCCTGCCAAAATGCCTTGCCGTCTATGTGGGTGTCTGTGCCGTCCATACCTTTCCGGCACAGTTCGCCTATGCCCTTGATGCCTTTCTCCATCCGGCGTCGGGTGCGGCGGACTTCTCCGTGGAAGCGGCTTTTTTCCGGCTTTTACTTTCCTGTCTGGTTGCCGCTGCTTTCGCACAGCCTGCCTGCGGGCTTTTTTTCAGGATCATCGACTGTCTGGACACCCCAAAGATATGGTACTCCGCCGCCATATTGTCCTCTGTCTTTCTGTTCTTCAATATAGCGGCTGTCCCCCAGTCCTACAGCACCCTCCATACGGGGCGTATGTTTTCCCTTTTCCTGCTGCTGGAGGGCTGCCTGTTTGCAATCCTTACGGCAATTTATGTACTTCTTTACCTGGGTACAAGCGTTATACTGGAACACGCCGAGCTGAAGGAACGCACACAGCTCCTTGAAATGCAGGCACGCCAGTACCGGACGCTGCAGGAGCATATGCGTCAGACCGCACGTCTGCGGCATGACTTCCGCCACTCCGTACATCTGCTTTCTTCCCTTGCAGAGAAAGGCGACATCGGCAGCATCCGGACACATCTTGCAGCATACGAGAGCAGCCTTGCGGAAAATGCACCTTCAAATTACTGTGCCAATGCTGCCCTGAATGCGCTGTTCAGCCACTATCACGAGATAGCTGTTTCAGCAGGCATAGACACAGACTGGCATATTGAACTGCCGGAGCTTGCGCCTGCCAATGAACTTGACATCGTTTCCCTGTTCGGAAACCTGATAGAGAATGCCATCGACGGGTGCCTTACCGTGCCGGAGGGCAGGCGGTATTTCTGCCTGACCACGGAAATCCGCCATAAAAGCAGTCTGTACATCGTTTCCACCAACAACTTCGACGGCAGGGTGCGGAAAGGGAAGGACGGCTACCGTTCCACAAAGCATGGCGGAAACGGGATCGGGCTTGCTGCCATTGCAGCAGCAGCGGAAAAGTACGGCGGTTCGGCACAGGCTTCCAACAGCGGAACGGAATTTTATGTAGATGTGGTGCTGAAAATATGAGTGGGTTCAGAGGGTTCAAAAATGAACACGGGGGTTCATTTCCCTTTGGGCACAGGGTTCAGATTCCTTTTGGGGAGGGTTCACCCACGGACACCCCCTCTCACCATCTTCCGCTGTCCGCCGCATATTTTCAGCCTGCCGTGAAAACAGGGAAGGGATTCTGGCAACAACTAATGTGCCAGAATCCCTTGTTTTCAGTGGTTTTCCCAATATTCTGTTCATTCCCTTTGTATCAAATAAGCGGTTTACATTTCTATGTAAACGCTGTCTTTGATACAATTCGATTTTGCCTTTGTACTTTTTGATTTTGCCCGCACTTTTTGATTTTGCCCCTATACCTTTTGATTTTGCCTATACTTTTTGATTTTGCCCCATAGGAAAATCAAAAGGTTTGGAAATATCCCGGTATCCGTGGTATAATTGCTTCATCGAACGCTTAAGGAGGCACATGGAATGGATGTATATCATGATAACAATATATGGGGGAAAGGCAAGCCTGAAACCAAGCTGACAGCCCTCCCTGTCAATCACTCTTTTCTTTGGGGAGAACAGGAAATACTTATCCCAGCAGTCTATGTAGGCAAAGCAGGCGCCGCCCTCGATGTATGCGCAAAAATCCCGATAGAAGATATGGCAGCATTTCTGAAAAAATGGGATTATGAGCGGCGGATGTCCCTAAAAACCCCAGAAGAATTTGAGCAGATAGATGCGGACAACCCCGGAAGCAGGGAATTTGCCGTAGAAATATGCCTTGATGGTACGCCACTGGTGCGCCGCATGAGCAGCAGCCTGAGATGGTATCCGGAAAATATAATTCAGATGGGGAATGCCAATCCAGCCAGCGAGGACGGATTTGAAAATAATAAATCTGCCGAGGAATGGATGGGGACTTATGGCTGCGACAAGGGATGCTGCTGGTATTTTGAGCGGCTTTCCTATAATTGGGACGGAGAACCGATACTGTCCCCTCAGAAAATATCACTTGCTTTCCGGGCAAACTTAATCTCCATCACTGCGGGGCATTTTTCCTCTGACGTTTCCTGTGATGGCAAAACGGTAAAGACAGCCCATCCCATAACCGGTCAGGAATACACCCTGACACTGCATAGTTGCGAACAGATCAGGAACAGCTTCGCAGAAATTGGAGCGAAAGGTGTGGTTTACCCAGAATACTGCCAGATACTCTCTTACAGCATTGCACCAGAAATAGACCGCAGCCTTTTTTGCATCCGCGACTGCGCAGAAGGCGACCACCCAAGAATGGGTGATGCTCAAGGGCCGCCGGGCGGGCCAGACGGCCCCACAGCAGTTTTTATGGCCGGAAAAAATGCCGCTCCTGACAAACGGATGGCAGCTTCCTCCCTGCATTTTGAGCCTGTGTCAGAAGTGCAGTGGCGGATGGTATTCCAGATAAAGCCAAAGAATGATGCGGAAATCAGCTTTCCCATCAAAGCATGATTCCACACAAATAGCAGCATAAACATTAACCACACAAAATCCCCCGCAGCTGATTCCTTTCCAGCTCCGGGGGATGTGTTCCCTCATGCTTTTATCTCCATCCCGTTCTTGAAAGTGAACCGGATGTCCTCTCGGCTGTACACTGTGGCGTAGTCCACAAGGCTGTACCAGTCATCCTCGTTAAATGCCGTGAGCGGGCCGTCCATCTGCTCCAGGCAGGAAACAAACCTCCCGATCTTCTCCCGCTTCGCCTGCCGCTCCGTGATGGCCTGGCTGACTTCCGAAAGCCGCGCCTTCGCCCTGTTGAACCGCCCCGCCAGCCCGTCCTTTTCCTCGAAGATGGCATTGGCCGCTTTCAGGAAAAGCTGTTTGATGGTTTCCTCGTCAAGGTGCGGCGTGCCGCATTTCTCCCCGCCGTCAAATTTGTGGTTGCACTGCCAGATGGTTCTGCGGTATTTGCTGTTGGAATGCCACACCTTGGAGCCGTACCATCCCCCGCAGTCCGCGCATTTTATCCGGCCGGAGAAGACGCCCGTGCTGCTCGCCCGGTTCTTCCCGGAATGCCTGGCCGCCATCTGGTGCTGCGCCTCCTCGAACACGGACGGGCTGATGATGGCCTGGTGGTTGTTCTCCACATAATACTGCGGCACCCCTCCCTCATTCACTTTAATCCAATGCCGGGTTCCCGATGGTGCTGGAATCAAACGGCACATAACTGACCACCGCCAGGTCATTTAAAATGTTCCGGCAGAGCGTCTCCCGCGTTTTCTCCAGCCCGAACTGCAGGAGCGGGTTCACCGCCAGGTTCATGGTCAGCCCGTCGTCCAGCTCCAGGGCGTAATACTCCGCCGTCTGTGTGCGCAGGTTCGTGGAGCTGACCGCCGTGTACCGGGTGATGAAGTCGGAAAAGCTGCTGGTGAAACGGTGCCTGCTCTTTACCTCCATCACCGGCTGTGTCCCATATTTCCGCAGCTCCAGCTTCCCTTCCCGGTTAATGCAGAAAAAGCCGCCAAGCACCTGCCCGACAAAGTACAGCACGTCACGGTAAGTCTCGATGTCATTTTCCGGGTAGATGGAGAGCAGCTCCGTGCCGTTGGGCATGGCCTCGATCTTCGCCTGTGTGTGCGCCAATACGACGTTGCACGCCTTACAGCATAAATCCAGGAACGCCCAGGCGTTGCCCACCGTCTCAAAACCGTTAAAACTCTTCTCGAAGCGCAGCATATAATCGTAGGCTTTCAGCTCCAGGCAGTGCGCCGTCCGGTTCGCCTCGCTGACCTCGAAGATTCCCATCGGCACTTCCTCGAAACTCCCGTCCGCAAGCCGCAGGTGGTAGGAGAGCCGCACCTCCGCCCCTTCCAGCGTGTAGCGGTCAATCTGTGAAAAGAGCGTGATGCCCATCTCGGCGGCGTACACCGTCCCCAGCTCAATCTCTGCGCTGCCGCAGCACTGCGCCGTGAGGTACCCGCTCCCTTTCACGATATCTTCGTAAACAAACGGGTATACAGCGCCGCCCTTTGTCGTGATCTGCCCCGTCCAGCAGTAGTTCCGTGTGTTCTCCTGCACCGCCCGCAGGAACGCATCGCTCACCGGGTACATCCGATTCCACCTCCTCCCGCCATGCTTTTTGTGTCCTTATAACTCTTTCAGCGTGAACGACACCTTCCAAAGCCCCTTATAGGATGTGTCTTCCGCAAGCCTCTCCAGCTCGTCCTTCCTGGCAATCTCCTCCGGTGTGTCCCGCCCCGAATCAAAATAACGGTCTTCCGGGTCAACCGCTGACAGCAGGACATGGCGGCGCGTTTCTTTCCTCTCCACCCTGTCCCCTTCATTCTTCATTTCCAGCACAAAAACGGAACGAATTACGTAGATAGATAAGGCCGCTTAATTTCTGAAATATGTAAATGAGAGCGAATAAACACTTATCTGTCTCCATAATAATAGAATTTTGTGATATAAATATTGGTTTTTGGTTTGATTTTTGAAATTTAGCGTGACAAAACTGCCTTTTCATGATATTATATAGACGTAAGTTACGTATATATTATATGGAGGCAGATGGAATGGCTATCCCAGATAAGATAAAAGCACATAAGCCTGATATAAACCAATATGGGGCAACAGAAATAAGATGCATCAAGAACCATTTTTATGTTTATGAGATTTCTTCGAAATGGGATGCACAGAAGCACAGACCAAAAAAAGTTACCGGAAAATGTATTGGAAAGATTACGGAAAAAGACGGATTTATCCCAAACGCAAACCATTTCAGAATGTATGAAACCATAAGCCCGATCATACGTACTTATGGTGTGTTTGAGATGTTTGAACAGCTTGGAAAGGATGTTTCAGACAGGTTAAAGGAAGCATTCCCTGATATTTACAGAGAGATCAAGACAGTTGCCCTGCTGAGGCTGGTATATGGCTGTACCCCCAGGCTGATGAAACACTGTTTTGAGGACTCTTATCTAGTAGACCTTTATCCGGATATCGGAACCTGCGATAAAACAGTCCGTAACCTGGTTTCCATGCTTGGCACGGATCGGGAGAGGGATATGGAGCGTTACATGAAGATGTTTGTTTCAGACCAGTCAACGGTATTGATAGACGGGACTTCCCTTTTTACAAGGAATTCAGATTCTTATGCAAGGAAAGGATATAATCCTGAGCACAGCCATGAAAAACAGGTAAGGCTGCTGTATCTGTTTGATTCGGGAAGCCATGCACCGGTATTTTACCGGATGGTGCCGGGAAACATAGCCGATAAAGTCGCAATGGCAGACACGATAAAGCTCTCCGGGATAAAAAGCTGTACGATTATAGGTGACAAGGGATTTTACTCAAAGAAAAATGTCTCCTTCCTTATGGATAAGAAATTAAACTATATCCTCCCTCTGCAGAGGAATACAAAACTGATCAGGGAGGAATTTGAAACAGCCCCGGACAGGGAACGATGGGACGGGCAGTTTGTCTTTAAGGGGAGGGTGATCTGGCATCACAAAGAACCCTGCGGGAATGCAGGGAATCATCTGTATATATTCCGTGATGATGCAAAAAAGGCGAAAGAAGAGTTAAAGACAGCCCGACGGATAGAAGATTCCCAGGGCGGTGCGGATATGTTTTCGGACAGGCGTAAGGGAATCTTTGCCTTTATCAGCAACAGGGATGAGGAAGCAAAAAAGATCTATCTGGCGTACAAAGAAAGATGGGACATTGAGCAGTGTTTTGACTATTTGAAGAATTCGGTGGATATGGGTGCATCCTCCCAGCGGAGCAATGAAAGTATGCTGGGCTGGACATTTATAAACCATGTGAGCCTTTTGTATTTCTATTCCCTGGTATTGGCAATCAGGAAAAGCGGGATGGACAGTGAATGGACCCCGAATGAGATCATAATGATCGCCAAAAACATCTATAAAGTTTATACGGCAGGTGTATTAAATAAGGGAAAATACATTATTTCGGAAGTATCAAAAAAGGATGGGGAACTGTTCAACGCTTTGGGAGTAGACCTATTACGTAATTAGTTCCGCTTTTGTGTTGAGAAATAAAGTTTGCGCAGTCACCACCGTATGATTCGCCCCAATTTGGATAGGCTGAATTATAATTTTAGTAATACTTTTCCGCATATTCGACTGCTTTCGTGACACTATATGATCCGCGATACGCAATATTGATACGGGACTCCGGCATATCCTGCGTGTGCAGAAGGATCTCGTAATCTTCGATATAGGAATCGATATACTGGAGGTTGATATTATCCAGCGTTGTGATCTCGTCATAATGCTGCTTCAGGTAGGTTAGATTAAATTCCCATGCGTCCCGGGAGGTAGGCTCCCCGCTGTGTGAACTGATCAGTTCAACGATGTAGTTTTCCCTCTTCAGCATGTTTTCGTATGCGATATCAACAAAGTCTGCCTGCTCTTCCGCAGATGAAACAGACGGTTCATCGATATATTTCTCCTGATACAATTCCTGTGCTAATGTTTTGATCTCTGACTTGGATAAGGATGCGTTTTGCCTGGCTACGTGCTCTTCGAGTTCAGCCATTAAAGACTCATCTATAAAAACAGGTGCAGTTTCTGTGGCTGATACTGTCATGCCTATTATGATCATGCAGGTGAGCAATGCGGCTATTACATTTTTTATTTTATGTTTTAACATAGTAGTCCTCCTTAGGATTTCATTTTTTATAGTTACAGGATTGAAAAAGATTGAATGCGTATCGTGTCGGAAGAAGCACCAATAAAATAGAAATAGTATTCTCCCGTTTTTGGAGCTGTAAAGTCAATAGACTGTTGGGTTATGATCTTGTCACTGAAAAGATCTGTATATAAATCGTTCATAACATAGCCGATTACTGCATATTGACCATCTTCCAAAAAATCTTTGATATGAATGTCCAGGCTAATAGTTTCGCCTTGATTCATCTTCCAGCTTTCATGGCCATCTTTTAAGAAGAGAAGTTGTCCGTTCTTGACATCTTGATCAGTTGTGATGCCATCGGTCAGGCGGATGATTTCTTTTGACTTTGCAAAGTCTACAGATTGCGTGGTGCTGTCAATATCTGTTCTCTTGTATTCGTATTCTGATGCGACAGTATGGTAACCGGCGGATACAGGAGAAGCATCCGTACCAAACAGAGTTATAGTACATAAAAAAACAAGGACCGATATTGCTATATTACGAATATTTTTCTTCTTACCCTCCATGATTGACATCACTCTTTCTTCCAAGGGTTTTTTGCTAAAATAATTGGTGGAAGAAAGAACAAAGCCCCTTTTTTCTTCAAATCTGATCAGAGTAGCGGCGTAGTCAATTCTTCCTTTTTCACCGAGAATGCTCACGACAGCTTCGTCGCAGGCTAATTCAATATCACGGTTTGCATAAAAATACATGATCCATACGCATGGATTAAACCAGTGAATACAAACAACAGTAGCAAACAACCATTTCAGCAGAACATCACATCTTTTTATATGGATATATTCATGGGTAAGAATGTAAGAAACGTCTGAAACTTTTTCTTGCCCGAGAGCTTTCGGTAAAAGGATTACCGGGTGGAATAGTCCATAAGTCAACGGCGTGCAGATCTGATCTGACTGACAGATCTTTATTCTGCGTTGGAGTGGATGTTTCGCGCACCACCTTTTTACAAGGATATTGTCTACAGGTAACGCTGTTCTATAAATCTTCAAATGTCTGTGATGCGTAAATAGAAAAAGTAGAAGACAAATGAAAAAACCCAAAAGCCAACATACTAGAGGAAATAGTATACTGCAGACAGATAAACAGGTCGTTTCCGGATTGTAGGACTCATTCCTGTCATGGAATACATTGATTAATGTATAGATGCTCAACCGTGACGGAACGGAAAACGGAAGCAACAGGCGGAGTAGCGCCGTTTCCCAGAGGAGAAGAAACATTCTTTTGGGAAAATGATAAAAGGCAATCCGCCGGATGAACAATACAATAATAATGAAAATACCCGATGTTATGCTCATTTTTAGTATCATGTTAATCATCCTGCTGTTTGAAATGATCGATAAGCTGTTTTAGATGCTGTATTTCATCCATAGACAGTTTTTGGCTGTTTAAGAGAGACGCTACCAACCGGTCTGCACCGCCGTCATACATTTTGTCGATCAATTCTCTGGTCTCAAATTCCTGCACCTGCTCTTTTGTAATAAGAGGTCTGCAGACAAAACCTGGTTCTTTACGATTGACTACTCCTTTATCGATGCATTTCTTGATGACCGTGTAAGTAGTAGTTTTACTCCATCCAATCTGCTCTTTTAGTGTTTCTGCAATGGATCTTGCGGTGGTCTCACCTCCTTTCCATAGGATTTCCATGATTTTAAGTTCAGAATCAAAAAGTTTGATCTCCAAAAATTCACCTCCTATATCATTCTATCACAGTAGAATACTTACTGTTGTAGTTATTCTACCGCAATAGAACAAAGCTGTCAACAAGATTTTCGTTTTTATGAATCAGATTGAAATTTCTTTTTCTGCAGTTTCAAATGTCAAGTCCTGTTCCAGAGACCGCATTTCTTCAAAATAGTCTCCGTCTGTCTCCTTGATCATGCGCCGGATGGCTGTATTGGTAGCCGGAACAGAGGAATATCCCTGACGGACAAATACACCTTCCGGGCGAAGCCCTTTTTTTGCGATATAAGATCAGAAAAATGGTTAGAATAGGGTAACAGTTAAACCGAAGTCTGCTGAACTGTTACAGGGAGGAAGAAATTTAATGTGAATTTTATTGTAAAGATAAGCGTTTTTTTGTATAATTGAAGTGTGACAGGAACAGGATATATCGTATCTTGTGTCACAGATTTTTAGAAATCGAGGTGGTAAAGTGTCAGACGATACAAAACAGACGCAGGAAGTTAAAGCAAAGCGTACCGCAAAAAACAGTGTGTTTTTAGACCTTTTCCAAGATAAAAAGAATTTGTTGAAACTGTATAAGACATTGCACCCAGAGGATACAGACGCAACAGAGGACACGCTGGATATTGTAACGATAGACAATGTTTTGACAGATAATCTCTATAATGATTTAGGCATTATGGCAGGGAACAACAAAATTGTATATCATCTATACAAGCAACAGGATTTACAACAAAGATAATCCATTGCTTATTTTTTCACATTATCACGATAACATCCCGGACTGCATCCTACTTGTGATTTAAACACCTTCCCAAAATAACTCACATCACAAAACCCTAATATATTCGATATTTCCTGCAAAGTCTGATTACTATATAGCAGCTGACCCTTAGCATAGTCCATTTTTTTCTGTGTATAATACTGCATCGGTGTACACCCCAGTTCCTTTTGGAAGAGACGAATCAACTGATTCTTAGAATAACCGACTTCCCTGGAAACCTCCCCCAGTGCAAGGGGCTCAAAAATCTTTTCTTCCATCAATGCGCATGCATCCCGCACGACTGCCGACCGCATCATCTGTTCCTTTTCCACTTTTACAAATTCAATCAAAAGGGCTTTTAGCCAAATATATGCATTCACTTTCTCTTCTTGCTCATAACATGTAATAAGCCGATGAACAATTTCTACCCAAAAAGGGTTTTGACGTATAACACGCTTTTGATACTTCAACTCAGGAATGTCAAAATAAACCGTAGATACTTTGAGCGGCTGTAGTGGATTGTGGGTACAAATGTGGTTATAGTTCAAATCAAACAAAAAAATATCCCCCTGATAAAGTCTATACTCTTCCTCCTTTACCTTCACATCTGTATGACCGCCTTCCACACACCAGATATGGTATCCGTTCCATCCACTGGCGATTGAATTCCAACTCCAATTCGGAGCACAGCATATCCTGTCTGTCAAATAAATTATCTCCTTATTCTCCATGGTGATATTTTACTATAATTTGGTTATATTTTCAATGTTATCCATTATATTTACCAAGTAATATGTAAATATGATAATTTCCAAAAAGTGATATTATACCAAAACAAAGGAGCAGTAATTATGGAGACTTTAAAAAGAGACAGCGTAAAAGCGATTATTGAAGGAACAGCCAAAGATGTACGAACACCACTGCTATACGATATCTGGATATATGATAACGTATTCCAGAACTCCCCCGAAAGACGCAAAAACTGGCTTTCCAAATATCCTTGCGATATCGAAGAAATACATCTGCAGATGCCTGGAACAACCGAAGGTCCAAAAGAAGATCCCGATTTTTACTGGGCGCTCCCCGGCACATCTTTACCTGAAAATCAGGCTCTGGACAATCAATGCCTGATTAAAGACTGGGAAGAAGACGAAGCAGAATTTTTCCGCACATTCCCTGATCCGGATTCCCCCGCACTGCTTGCAGAGAAAAAAGTAAAGGGAGATCGATATCTCCTGGGAAGGTGGTTATTCTGTTACTTTGAACGGCTCTGGTCTTTGCGTGGAATGGAAAATGCGTTGACAGACCTTTACCTTTACCCTGAATATGTACACAAACTTTTTACCAAACTTACAGACTTTTATATGAGAATCATGGAACGCGCAAAAAAAGAATGGGATGTAGACGGTTTCTTTGTAACTGATGACATCGGAACACAGACGGCTCCCTTCTTCTCTCTTGAAATATTCCAAGAATTTTTCAAGCCTTATTATAAACAGCTGTTTGACAAAGCTCATGAACTTGGCACACATTTTTGGCTTCACAGTTGTGGTAATATCGAATTATTTTTACCGGAATTTATTGAAATCGGATTAGATGTCATCCACCCGATTCAGCGCAACACAATGAACGAGAAAGAAATTGCAGAAAAATACGGCGATAAGATCTGTATTCTGGCAGGTATTGATGTACAATATCTGATGGCATTCGGCACACCCGAAGAAGTGACAGAAGAAATACACTATCTGATAAACACTTACAAAAGGTCCGAAGGGCGTCTGATGCTGACAATGGGCAACGGTTCTACTCCCGATTGGAAACTCGAAAATATAGAAGCGCTTTATGCTGATTCAGTTTTACAAGCCTTGTAACCCTGAAGAGAGAAAACAGTTTGCAAAACCTGATGAATTATGAATTCTGCTTCTGGATTCCATTGTTCAGACGACAGACCGGATACTGCCTTTCTTTGGCAAGGGAAACAGGCGTCTCCCATAGAACAGTCCTGCGTTGTTTTCTATGGGAGACGCCTGTTTTATTTAGTTTTGTTTAGTTATATTTGTAGAAGCCTTCTCCTGCTGCCAGTCCAAGTTTTCCTTCATCAATCTTTTTCTTAAATGCATCTGCAATTGCCTGAAAATCGTATGGCTCTACCATTTCCGGATGAGCTGCAAAACCGCAGAAGATGTTGTACGGTGTTTCCATTCCGATGATGTCAAGGAATTCAAACGGCCCATAAGCTGCGCCTGTTCCGATTTTCCATGCCTTGTCAGCATCCGCCGGATCAACAATATCCTTTACATACAGATCCATAGCTGCTGTCAGGAACGGAATCAGCAGTGAATTCGCTGCATAACCAGCTTTTTCCTTCTTGACCGGACACAGAACCATTTTGATTTCTTTTGCAAATTCAATGATCTGATCAAAATATTTCATATCTGTTTTGCCGTGAGCCATAATTTCTGCAAGGTTCAGCTTCCAGATATTATTTGCGAAATGCAGGGAAAGGAATTTCTCCGGTCTTCCTGTCGCATCTGCAAAGATAGATCCAGGGAAGCTGGATGAGTTTGTAACAAGCACTGTTTTTTCAGGCAATACCGGTGCAAGCTGTGTGTACATATCCAGCTTCTGCTGAACATCTTCTGCAACAGACTCGATTACAAGATCGGCATCTTTCACAGCTTCTGCAAGGTCGAGCTCTAATTTTACATTTTTGTAAGCTGCATCCGCATTTGCAAGGCATGTATCTTTATCGAATGTCTCCGGATTGCCGATACCATCTGCCCAGATTGCCGGATTCTTTCCTTCCGGTGCATCCATTACGTTAATTAAATCAATATATGTTTTGTGGATATTGTCTAATTTGGGTTGTGTACGTCCGATACTGCCTTCACTTCTCAGCCATACGGTTACATTAAATCCGCAATATGCCGCCTGATAAGCAATCATACTTCCCAATACACCGCCGCCTAATACTGTAACATTTTTAAATCCCATCTCTTTGTCCTCCTAACAAAAACTTTTTATAGTTGCAGATACATTCTGAACATACGGACTGTTGTAACAGTTCAGACAAGCTGACCTGTCACATGAATCTGCAAATTATGATTATAATCTCTTGAACTCAAATGAAATCGCTTTTTCTTTGCAGACATCCACACAGTTATGACAGTTGTTGCATGCCACATTATACTTGACTGCATTCTGCGGACCTGTATACTGCGCCACACCTGTACCACATGACAGACAACGTTTTACTTCATCTGATACATTCTCTGCTGTCAGGACTTCCGTTCTCGGAATCGGCCGATTGTATTTGACCTGATCGATCTCATCTGCGCTTAAGCATGAAATACATTCTGCTTCTACTTCTGTTCCGTTAAGGAATGCTGCAATAGAAGCTGCCGCTTTCCTTCCCATCTGAATCGCTCCTGCGATAGAACCTGCATTTCTGTGACGTGTTACATCACCGCCGGCATATACCCCTATTACATTTGTCCGGCAGCTATCCTCATCTGTAATTGCAATCAGCTTTCCGCCACAAGTCTCTACGCCGCCGTCCTGCTCGATTCCACATGCATCGGCTTCCTGTCCGATTGCCGCGATCACGGTATCTGCTATAAATGTCTCTGCACATACTTCACCATATTCCGGTGCAAAACGACCACACTCGTCAAATACCTGTGTACATTCTTTTACCGTAACACAAAGACTTCCGTCTGCTGCTTTTTCAATCTTTTGGATTCCTTTTCTCGGCGCAAAATGAGTTCCGTCCTCTTTTGCAAGCGCAATATCGTCTTTCGTTGCCGGCATCTCTGCAATTGCTTCCAGAGAGATAACCGTCACTTCTGCCGCGCCCTTACGGACTGCCGTAGATGCAGCGTCCATAGCAACGCTTCCGCCGCCGATGACTACGACTCTATGTCCGGTTTCATCTGTCGGCGTATGTAAAAAGTCTAATGCACTGACTGCAAATTCTTCACCTTCTACGCCAAGCTTCTTATTTGCCTGTCTTCCGAAAGCAAGGTAGACCGCATCATATTCTGATTTCAGGCCATTTAATGTGATTTCTTTTCCAAGAGTCTTTCCGGTCTCAACCGTTACGCCCAGATCAACAATACGTTTTACTTCGGCAGCAAGTACATCCTTCGGCAGACGATGTGCCGGCACTCCATAACGAAGCATTCCGCCCAGCTCTTCATATGCCTCATATACAGTAACCGCAAAACCTGCTTTAGCAAGCTGGTATGCGCAGGAAAGTCCGGACGGACCGCCGCCCACTACGGCAGCTTTTCTTTCTTTTTTCTCTGACGGAGCTGCAAATACCAGTCTCTGGCTGATTCCGTAATCTCCTGTATATCTCTCAAATTCATGCAGGTTCACAGCCTCATCCAGATGTGTACGGCTGCACTCATCTTCACATGGGTGTGGACATATTCTTCCTACACATGCCGGGAACGGATTCGCATCTGTAATCATTTCCCATGCTGTTTTATAATCTCCGCTGTCGGCAGCGATCTTCACTGCGCTGCGCACGTCATTGGATGCAAGACACGCTTTATAGCAGAATGCTGACTGCGCACATGTATTCTTCGGGACCATATCAATGATACGGGAAGGGCATTCAATGGCACACTGACCACATCCGTTACATTTGTCTTCATCTACAACCATCTGAAATGTATATGTAGGCGTTCCGGGTTTGGCAAGCTGTGAAAAAGAAATCCGTTCTAATCTCTGTGTCATATCTAAACCTCTCCTTTCGTCTCATTATAGTCAGTATCCATACCAAGGGATTTCGCAAGGAGAATTGAAATATCTTCTACTTCAATATCCACATCTTCTGTATTTGCAGAGAAACGCATCTGGTTGTAACATACCGGACAGGCCGTAATCACTTCATCCGCCGCCGCCTTTGCTTCTTTGATACGTTCTGCTCCCGTTGCCTCCGCATAGTCCGGATAACAGTTCAATGCGATTTTCGCTCCCGCACCACAACAGTAGCTCCATCTTCCGTGACGATCCATCTCATTTAGTTTCAGTCCCGGAATCTGAGCAAGAATATCCCTTGCAGCTTCATGCTTATTAGGAACTACGTCTTCCGGACTTGTCACATATGCATTGATTCCACGCAGGAAGCACGGATCATGGTATGTCACTGTCTTGTTGACCGGCACTTCCGGTTTCAGTGCGCCGGAATCCAGAAGTTCTTTCAGGACGTCCATAACATGTACCACTTTAAACGGAAGTTCTTCCTGCAGTACCCATGGATAATCCTTGCTCCACGTTTTATAGCAGTGCGCACAACTGCAGATAACAGTATCCGCCCCAGTTGCTTTCACTTTTTCAATATTCTCTTTTGCAATCTTACGGAATAATTCAATGTTTCCGCCCTGTCTTGCAACTTCTCCACAACAGAATTCTTCTTCGCCGAGATGGCAGACATCCAATCCACCCTTCTTTAAAAGCTCCGCATTCACATAACCGATTCTTGGAAGGAGATAAGACGTATAACATCCTGTAAAATACAGATATTTTCCTGTCTTCGGAAGATCCGGCAGACATTTTGCACGTTTCTCCAGACCAAACAGATTGTGCTTCTCATCAATGTTCTCATACAGCTTTGGCAGCGGCTCCGGCTGTGGAAGTCCCTGCTCATTGATTTCTTCTTTTGCCGCCAGAATTACATTCATAGGCATAAAAGCCGGACAGTTTTCATTACATACGCCGCATGATGAACATGTATACATCATCTGGATAAAGTCATCCGTGATTTCAATCCCGTCACGCCATACGGCTGCTGCATTCAGCAGACGCCCCTGTGCGCCGAATGCTTTCATCTTATAATATTCCAATGACGGACAGCGGCGCTCCGGTCCTGCCCACTCATATGGAGCCTCAACCACGTTATTATGTGGATCCATCGGTCCATGTCCGATACATCCTCCGCAGTGAAGGCACATATCCTGCCAGTCTCTGAATTCCTGCAGCGTCCAGCGTTCCTGATTAAAGGTATTCTCGTAATTTCTATATGCCATTTACTACACCTCCATTTCAAATGTGCCCGGACTCATAATGTTATTCGGATCCAGTGCTCTCTTGATTGTGCGAATGAGTTCATAGTCACTCTTCTGGTTTGCCCAGTGATATGCGGGAGTGACCGGCGGCATATGCTCTTCGTGCACTCCGCCCAGCGCTCCAAACCATTCTCTGAAATCTTCTCTGCAAGTGATCAGACGGTCAAGCTGATCGCTTCTTGTATCGATATAACTCCAAGTCTGGGAACAGATTGCCTCGCCTTTCATCGGGAACGCATCCAGAATTGCCGGACACGGATATCCCCAGAAACCATATTTTGCATAGTATTTCTTGATTTCGCGGAACACCTCGCCAAATCTGGATGTCGGATAAATAAGACTATCTGCGATGAAGTGATAGTTGCTCTTATTCATGTCATACATCGGCTTCATGATCTGATTGGAGATAACGGTCGGCGCATGCATGGTCGGGAAGTTGCCCATCAAAGTATCTGCTATTTCAGATCCCATCTTGCCGCCGTGATATTTCTCACAGAGAGCATCCATCTGCGCCCTTTTCGCATCTACCTCTTCCTGGCTGAATCCATTAAACGTATTTACCATGAAGAAATACGCATCTCTCGGATATTTATTCAAAAGGAAGTTCAACTCATGATGGGTCACTCCATTCGGGTCAGTAAACAGTGTATCGAATTTCCATCTGTCATTCAGGTGGATATCGAACACTTCCATTGCAGTAGCTTCCAGCATGTACTCTGCCATTTCATCTGCCTGCTCTTCTGTCCAGTAATAGAATGTACTGTCCCAGAACGGCGGGCGTTTCTGGCAGCCAAAGGCAACCTTCGTTACGATACCGTAAGCGCCATTTGCCATAACAAACATACCAACAAGATCAGGTCCATGTACATAACGGTAGAACGGACCAAATCCTTTATCTGCATAAGCCATGGAACCAACACGGCAGATATCACCGTTCGGAAGGACTACTTCCAATCCTTCTACAACATCACAGTTTCGTCCATATCTTGTCTTACCAAAAGAGACTACCGGCGCTAAAACAGAACCAGCTACGTTTGGTCCGCACGAATACTCGGTTGTCGGAATCATCATTCCTGCCCGGAAAACTTCCTGCGAAAGCTTAAAATAACTTGCACCGGCTTCTGCTACTGCCTTCATCCCCACCGGATCGACCGACAGGATCTTATCCATATACATCAAATCCAGAAGCAGACCTCCATGATGGAACCCACCCTGCCCGGTTCCTCCTACAAGCCCCTTTGGTGTAACCGGTACCTTATACTGATTTGCAGCTTTGATGACTGCCGAAACCTGTTCAACATTCTGTGGCTGGCACACAATTTCCGGGGGTTTTGAAAATTTGTGTGACAGAAAAGTATTGTATGCATACGCACGGCAGATATCCGGTGAATCCGATACATAGTCCGGTCCGACAATACTGATCAGTTTTTCCTTAAATCCCATGTAAAATGCCTCCTTTTTGTTTGTGTTTTTTTATAACGATGTTATTATTATTATAAATCCATAACGTTTTTCCGTAAAACAAGTTTATCTTGTGCTAAACGCACAACAAAAGACTTGCTTTTCAAAAACCACACCTGACTGAATGAACCGAGAGGATGCAGAAATGATTGATTTACACCGTTTGGAATGCTTTATCAAAGTATATGAAGAGCAGAACATCACAAAGGCGTCACAACAATTATTTGTGACGCAACAAGGATTGAGCGGGATTATCAAATCACTGGAAGCCGAACTTGGACTTCCCCTTTTTTTCCGCAAGAACAATGGGTTAAAACCAACACAATATGGGATTGCTTTTTATCAGTATGCAATCCACATTTCAAAAGATATCAAGAATGCCAGAATTGAATTGAACAAAATCAAAGAAATGTCTCAGAATGTCCTGCACATTGGAATATCAAACGGTGTTTTTCCTTCTATGAAGATAGATTTACCAATTACAGAATTCCAGAAATCATATCCGGATATCCATATTTCTATTTCCATTGAAGCTGATTTCCCATGTGAAGAAAAACTGCTTTCCGGTGAACTGGACTGCGCCTTCCTTGCAGGGAAATTTGACAATCCAAAGCTCAGTACGACGCCACTTTACCAAGAGCCGCTCTATGCATGGATCCATAAATCCCACCCTCTTGCAAGGAAAAAATATATCACGCTTTCCGACATCATAGGCGAGCCGCTCATTTTAGTAGACGGTCAGTATAACTATCATGCGGTCCTTACAAGCTGGTGCCGTTCCAGACAGATAACACCGAATATCCGTTATATGTCTCACGATCCAATGACCATTTATTATCTGGCTGCTATTAACCAGGGAATTGCACTGCATCCCCTCTACTGGCAGACAATGCTGAAACCAAAAGAAGAATTAGTGGATCTTCCGCTTGCAGATAAAGACTTTTCTTCCTGGCAGATCAGCCTCTGTACATACAACCATCCGGTCGCGCCCCCGAACCAGACCTTATTTACAGAATTTGTTATGCAATATTATGTCGAGCATCCTTTTTACTGAGATATGATAAGAAAAAACGGACAGTCCCTGACTGTCCGCTTTTCATATACCTATTGCACAATCTTCAATGTGCAGATTTTATTAGGATCCATGGAAACCGTTACCTTATGACCGTCAGCTTTTATTTCTTCTATCACATCTTCTTTCAGGTCAACAAGATACGCCGCCTTAATATCTGCGGCAAATTTAACAACTGCCGTCTCCTGATTTCCAGATAAATTAAAGAGACGCAGGATGACAGCTTCATCCTCTGCCGCTTTCTTAAAACAGGATACAGACACTTTACCTTCCACTTCATAGAATGAATATTTCAGCGGGAGTGTTCCCTGTGCCCGGTTCGGAACGGTTGTCTGCACCGGTTTGAGCGGAATCTTAAGCTGCTCTGCACGATCGGCAAACTTCTCTTCTTCATACGTTCCCGCCTGAGGTGCGATTGCATAGTGATATTCCAGTTTTCCCTGCACCTGTCCGCCGTCCTGGTCTGGGAAATATCCCTCGCTGCTGAATTCTGTACAGATAATATTCCTTACTGCACGGAACAATGTGAATGCCAATGCTTTTGATTTACGGAGCTCATACTCTCCAAGACAATCTGTAAGAACACCAAGCCCGCGTGTTCCATCATATACCGATAAGAAATCCTGCATTGGCTGTGTTGTCAGTTCGTTGAAGTATGCCCCGTCTTTGTCCCGCAATGGAACGGCATTCCTATGGTCTACGACAAAGTGTCCCTGCGCGTCCGCAATTTCGGTATTGACTCCGGAATCCATGATGACGCTCATTCTGTGATCGCGGCATTGATTATCCAGTTTCACTTCTACTTCTACCTGACTGCTTCCTTTTTTCAATGTATAATAAGACGTGATCTTTACCGTTCCTTTTTCTTCACTTCTGCAGCTCTTTCCATGGATATAGTTTTCCGGTCTGTATGCATATTTCGGAAGTTCCATCGTAATCTCGGCAGCGATTGTAGATGAAAGGTCTCCATTGTCGGTCATGAAGATATTTGCCTGTAACCCTCTTGTTGTATAAGTGCTGTTCTGGTACGGCGGATAATACATCCAGTAATCGCCCACATCTCCGGTGCTTTCAAAATAATTGAGCGGTCCGTAAACCTCTCCTGTCCTCTTATCTTCAATCGTCAGGCTTCCGTCCTGGTTGACCTTGACATTGAGAATCCCGTTGTCCATCTCATTGCAGCCAAGTCCGATTTCTTCCCCTGTCGTCTTTCTTGTCTTTGCCCAGAACTTTGTCTTTCTGATAAATGTACTGCAGCCTGTCAGGGCATATACCTGATATCCGCCTGCCGGAACCTCGCCCGTCTCAAACCATACTGCATGCCGGTCCGTATAATATGGGAATGGTCTCGAATGCAGATGCACCACCGGCGATACCGCTTCTGTCCGTTCGATTTCCTGAATCTCTCTTACCGTTCCTTCGCTGTCCACAATCTTGAAGTCCCAGATATTCTTGTCCTGCGGAGTGTCAATGTATACTTTCATGACTTCTTTTCTCGGTTTTGCCGTCGGGTTGAATACGACAAACAGAATATCATCTTTTCCGTACTCTGATAAATCGATTTTTCTTAAAATGTTCTGGATGCTGCGGTTATAAACGGCGTCTGCAAGCTCGCCCGCCTGGGATAATCTGTATAATACGTCTTCGACTGTCTTATCCTGTGTCACCCCGTTAATCGAATCATGCGGATGAGAAAGGAGCAGATAATCCAATGCTTTGTCAAGGAAATGCGTCTCGTACTTCTCCCCCGACATATACAGAAGCGCCGATGCCGGCTCTGCCTGTCCGAACAGTTTATTCTGCACCTGCTTATTCAGCGTCTTAATGTGCGGTCTTGTCATCAGTGCATTTCCCGATAAGGACGTTGTCGGACCATCACGCATCTCTCCGTGAATCTCCATCAACTCATCCATCGGAAGTTTCTCTTTCAACACCTGAACATATTCTTCCATAGAAGAACTCCTAAAGTCAATTTCCTCATTCTGCTCATTGATTTCTTTTAGCAGTTCCATCAAAAGCGGCTGAGCCGTTGTCGAATCAGTTCCATCCATCATCGCCCGGTCATCTTCAAGCCAGGAATCCCGCATACCGTTCCACGCTTTTTCTACTGCGGACTTTATTTCTTCTTTGTGGATATATTCTGTATTTTCCATACGGAAATAATCCTGAATATATTGTTTCCCGTCCGCCTGATGATAAATCTGCCCGTCTTGCCCGTAGTGATATTCATATTCCTCTGTTTTATATGATTTTCCCGTCATAATCTGCAGATATGCGTTCATGAAGAAATTGGCTCTTGCATCGTCCCCGAGCCTTGTCGCCAGCACTTCGGTTCCGTCTGCGCCAATCCATTTGAATTCACTTTTCGGCGCTCTTTCCTTATCTACATTTTTCGAGATGATTACAGTGTCAATATCAAATCCTTTGTAAATCTGAGGAAGCTGTGACGGCTGTCCCCAGCCAAATGATTCGTATCCGATTTTTAAATATCCGCCTAATTTCTCAGCCTCCTCTTTTCCTTTTAACAGGTTGCGGACCATGGATTCTCCGGAAATCGGATACAGATCCGGCAATGTATACCAAGGACCGATCTGAATACGGTTTTCCTTAATCAATTTCTCCAGTCTTTCTCTCTGCTCCGGGCAGACTTCAAGATAATCTAGCGCTGCTACGACCTGTCCGTCCAACAAAAAGCTTTTATACTCTTCGTTGTTCTCTAACGTATCCAATAATTCTTCCATCAGATCTCTCAGATACAGTCTGTTTTCCCAGACCGGATATCTCCATTCTCTGTCCCAATGTGTATGAGGAATGACATATCCTGTTTTTTTCTTACTCATTTCATAACTCCTCCATATCAAATGTTTCAGCTGTTTCATACATTGCAAATGCATTTTCCGTCGGGATAATGTCAACCAGCGTATTGCATGTGCTCAAGATAAATCCGCTTCCCTTTGCGGC
>ERZ808046.722-NODE-722-length-22075-cov-12.618193_pt1 | contig 22075 bp, 19 predicted proteins | sample MGYA00380196_ERZ808046 | MGnify/ENA primary metagenome ERZ808046 (study PRJEB31490, sample SAMN06133421) | mouse gut metagenome | isolation source: Z6_2 | host: mice | place: China: Chengdu | collected 2015-05 ...
CCGCCCTATGAAGATTCAGAGTGAAAAATGCTTATGAAAACAAGTTTTCAACGCTTTTTTCGCTCTAAATCTTCGCACGGCTGAACTGTTACCATTATATTAAGCGTCAGCCTGATCTTCTTTGGAAGCTCTTGCTTCAACTTCTTTCTTCTGAACATCACCGGGTGCCTGCTCGTAGCGGCTGAACTCATAGGAAAATTCGCCGATACCGCCGGTCATGGAACGAAGGTCTGTATTATAACCGAACATTTCAGACACAGGAACATCTGCAACAATTTCCTGTTTTCCTCCATGAAGGGAATTCATCCCAAGAACGCGCCCTCTTCTTCTGTTTAAATCGCCCATAACATCTCCGGTAAACTTATCCGGAACCACAACCTTAACAGAAGCAATCGGCTCCAGAAGCACAGGACCTGCTTCCATAAATCCTTTTTTGAAGGCCATTGTGGAAGCCATCTTGAAGGCCATTTCAGAAGAGTCAACAGGATGATAAGAGCCATCAAGAAGCGTTGCCTTGATTCCGACTACCGGATAGGAAGCCAGCGGTCCCTTTAAGCAGCATTCCTGCACGCCTTTTTCAACAGCAGGGAAGTAGTTCTTCGGAACTGCGCCGCCAAATACCTTCTCTTCAAATATATAAGGTGTCTCCAAGTCGCCGGATGGCTCAAAGGACATCTTAACATCACCGAACTGACCATGACCGCCGGACTGTTTTTTATATCTTCCGGGGGCCTCCACCCTCTTGCGGATCGTCTCACGGAAAGCAAATTTCGGTTTGGAAAGCTCCACTTCAACTTTATATCTTCCGGAAAGCTTGCTGACAACAACTTCAAGCTGCTGATCACCAATACCGTACAGTAAACTCTGACGGTTTTCCACATCATTAACTGCCCGCAGGGTAAGATCTTCTTCCATTAATTTGGACAGAGCGCTGGAAATCTTATCCTCATCGCCCTTGGTCTTAGCCGCATAGCGCATATAAGTATAGGGCACGGAAATTCTCGGTTTATGGTAAACGATGGGAGCGCTTTTCAGTGCGATCGTGTCGCCGGTCTGTGTTACATTAAGCTTTGCAACAGCGCCGATATCTCCGGCCTTTAAGGACGGCACCTCAATTACATCTTTTCCTCTTAAAACGTAAACCTTCCCGATTTTTTCCTCAGCATCTTTATTTACATTGTAAATTGTACTGTCAGCTTTCAGTTCACCGGTACAAATCTTCATCAGGGAATACTTTCCAATGAAGGGATCCACGATGGTTTTGAAAACCCGGGCGGATAAAGAAACATCGTCATTGTATTTGGCCGTGAAACGTTCACCGTTGGATACGTCCACACCAATACACTCTCCAGCCCTGTCCGGTGAGGGGAAGTAGCGGTCAATGGCGTTTAAGAGCGCATTGAAGCCCTGACAGTTGATGCCGGAACCCATCATAACGGGAACGATATTGCCCTCGCATACATGAGTCTGAACGGCTGTGTATATCTCATCCTGGGTAAATTCTTCGCCGGAGAAATAACGCTCCATATATTCTTCGCTTGTCTCAGCAACGGCCTCCATCAAAGCATCGCGGATGATTCCCAGATTTTTCTTTGTGTACTCCGGAACTTCACACTCCTCATAATCAGACAGATTGGTGAACCGTCTGCCCTGCATCTTAACGGCGTTTACGAAACCAACGAATTTTTCATTTTCACGGATCGGCACCTGGAACGGAGCAATCTTTCTTCCGAATCTTTTCTCCAGCTTTAAAATCAGTTCACGGAAAGATGCATGATCATCATCCATATTGGTTACGAAGATAATTCTGGGAAGCTTATATTCCTCACACAGATCCCATGCCTTTTCTGTACCAACTTCAATTCCGGCCTTACAGTTTACCACAATAATGGCGGCATCGGCAACGCTTACGGCCTCCTCAACCTCGCCCACAAAGTCAAAATAACCGGGCGTATCCAGAAGATTGATTTTAACCTTTCCTTCTGCGCCCTGGTACTCGATAGGAACCATTGTGGTGGAAATGGAAAACTGTCTCTTTATCTCTTCTTTATCATAATCGCTGATGGTATTTCCGTCAGCAATCTTTCCCATTCTCTTTGTAACTCCGGTCAGATAGGCCAGCGCTTCGGCTACGGTTGATTTTCCTGCGCCACCATGACCCAAGAGCACAACATTGCGGATTTGTTTGGTTCCATAAACGTCCATATATATTCCTCCCGTACAAGATTTAGTCGTCAACTCCCATGGAGAAGCCCTTATGATGATATTCTACCAAAAAGTTTAGAATATTACAAGCAAAATATACAAATTGAACAGTAACTTCTTGTCGGAAATGTTTTATTGCTTTAATGTGTTGACAATCCTCCGGGGCTGTTTTAAAATTTATCCTCAGGAGGAATCGTTTATGAAGGAACAAGTCATCGGCTTTATCGGTCTGGGGCTCATCGGCGGCTCCATCGCCAGAGGATTAAAGCGTGCAGATACCAATGTAACCATTATGGCCTATATGAGGACGCGGTCCACACTGGAAAAGGCAAAGGAAGACGGAATTGTAGATGTTATTCTGAACGGGATCGATGAATCCCTTTCCCGATGTGATATCATTTTCCTCTGTACCCCTGTGGAATATAATGCATCCTATTTACAGAAAATCCGCCCCCTGTTAAAGCCGGGAGCAATCTTAACCGATGTGGGAAGCACAAAAACCAATATCCATAAAACAGTCACAGAAATGGACATGGAAGAGGTTTTTGTAGGCGGGCATCCCATGGCCGGCTCTGAAAAAACAGGATATGAAAATTCCACGGATCATCTTCTGGAAAAGGCCTACTATATTATTACTCCCACGGCAAAAACCTCTCCGCTCCAAATTGAAAGAATACGCCGGATTGCCCTGGCTATCGGTGCCATTCCCATGGTCCTTGATTATACGGAGCACGACTATTCCGTGGCCGCCATCAGCCATCTCCCCCACCTGGTCGCCTCCAGTCTTGTGAATCTCGTCCGGGATAACGATAATAAAGAAGAAATCATGCGTCAGCTCGCGGCCGGAGGCTTTAAGGATATCACAAGAATCGCCTCCTCCTCCCCTGTGATGTGGGAGCAGATCTGCATGACCAACAGGGAAAACATAAAAATCCTTCTCCGCAAATATATCGAATCCCTGGAGCAGGTTTATTCTGATCTGGAGAACCATGACAATACTGCGATCCACCGTCTTTTTGAAGAATCCGGCGCCTATCGCAGCACCTTCTCCAGTCAGAGTCATGGCCCCATGATTCCGGAGTATTCCTTCTCTGTGGACATTGTGGACGAACCGGGCTCCATCTCCATTCTTTCTGCCATACTGGCAGCCAAGGGCATAGGAATCAAGGATATCGGCTTAAATCACAGCAGAGAATACGGGGAAGGCACTCTCCGCGTCTGCTTTTATGATGAAAATTCCAGAAAAACGGCAGCCGACGTGTTAAAAAAGCACAATTATACTCTTTCAAAATAAATGAAAAGACCTGTTTTCACAGGATATCCAGGAGGAATCATGAAATTACAGCCTGTCAGCCATTTACGCGGGGAAGTGACGGTCCCCGGTGATAAATCCATCTCTCACAGAAGCGTCATGTTCGGCTCCATCGCAAAAGGCACCACAGAAATCCATAATTTTCTGAAGGGAGCCGACTGCCTGTCCACCATCTCCTGTTTCCGCCATATGGGAATCGAGATTGAAACCGGCGATACAGCAGTTACCGTCCACGGAAAAGGCCTCCGGGGCCTTAAGGCGCCGGACTGCATCTTAGACTGCGAAAACAGCGGAACCACCACCAGACTGATCTCCGGCATCCTGGCCCCTCAGAACTTCGATGTAACCTTAACCGGAGACGAATCTATCCAGAAGCGGCCCATGGGCCGTATCATTGAGCCCCTGTCCATGATGGGAGCACAAATTGAAAGTATCCGCAAAAACAACTGCGCTCCCTTAAAAATATGCGGAAAGCCCCTTGCCGGTATCCACTATACCTCAAAAGTGGCCTCTGCTCAGGTAAAATCAGCCATTCTTCTGGCCGGACTATATGCAGACGGAGAAACGCGGGTCACAGAGCCCCAGCTCTCCAGAAACCACACGGAATTGATGCTTCGGTTTTTCGGCGCTGATATCCGCACGGAAAATACCACTGCCATCATCTCCCCGGCCACGGAGCTTTACGGCAATAAAATTCAGGTTCCCGGAGATATCTCTTCTGCCGTATATTTTGTGGCCGCAGGGCTCTTTCTTCCCAATTCAGAAATCCTCATAAAAAACGTGGGAATCAATCCCACCAGAGCCGGACTCCTTACGGTCTGCAAAAACATGGGGGCCAATATCACTCTGTTAAACGAAACCCGGGACTCATCGGAACCCACTGCCGATCTTCTGGTACGGTCTTCCGCCCTTAAGGGGACAGTCATTGAGGGGGCAGTCATTCCGGCCATGATTGATGAGCTTCCCACCGTGGCCCTGATGGCCTGCTTTGCAGAAGGGACCACAGTCATTAAGGATGCCTCCGAGCTTAAAGTAAAGGAATCCAACCGCATCGCTATTATGGCAGAAAATCTTAAGGCCATGGGAGCGGACGTGACGGAAACCGAAGACGGCATGATCATTTGCGGCGGCAAACCTCTCCACGGCGCCGTGATAGACAGCCATAAGGACCACCGGATCGCCATGACCTTTGCCGTTGCTGCCCTGGCTGCGGAAGGAGAAACGGAAATTCTTGATGCCGGCTGCGTCAATATCTCCTATCCTGCTTTTTATGAAGATCTTGGCCGACTGTGCCAATAAAAAACTTCCAAACCACTGACGGCGGCAGGAAGCGCCATTTATTCTGCCGCTTCATGTCCGCCGCCATGTCCGCGATGTTCATGATGGCCATTTCCCCATTCATCACATGATGGACTGTAATTTTCCTCCTCGTCCAGCAGGCGATCTATGAATTCCCTGAGTTCTCTCATCGTCATCCCCTGTACTGTTTCAGGCGTAATGCTGGAATCGAGAACCTGCAGTTCCAGATAGGCTCTGTATTTCCCACATGAAAGTCCCTTTTCATGGGCCTCGGCCGCCTCTTTGGGCGACGCCAGATAGCAGTAGGTATTATGGTTTTGAGCGGTGCATGCCTCCACCCCTGCAAGAATTTTTGCAGACTGGCGCTCGTTCTGGCCGATAACTGTAATTGTCATAATCTCATCATTGTTCAGCAGCGCTTCAATAGAACCATGATTCAATATCTGTTCAATGGCATCTGAATAATTCATATATTTTACATTAAGCGTACCGGAAAGTCTCCTGCCGTCCTCGTTAAATGCATTTACCAGAATCACCTGGTCAAACCTGTTAATGTTCATTTCAATGGAAGGGTTTATGTCAATGCTGATTTTTGCTATGGGAGTAAAATAAATCCAGTGTCCTCCAATCAGTACGAACAGGAAACAGGCACATGCAGCAAGAAGTGAATACTTCCGTCTTCCCGCGTTTTTTGCGGCATACCCTTTCGTTTTTGCTGCGAGAAATTCTTTGGTTCTGCTTTTTAATTCTTCCTCTGCCTGTATCGGGCTGAAGAGATTCTTAAACATACTATTCATATTCATATTCATATTCTTCTCCCAGCCTTTCCTTTAATAACTGTCTGGAACGATTCAGAAGCGTATAAACCGTATTCACATTTTTTCCTAAAATGCGGCCGATCTGCGGAGCCGTATATTCTTCGAAATAATGCAGATATACCACATCCCTGTATTTCTGCGGAAGAGAAAATACAGCCTCCCAGACCTCTCTGTAATCCGGCGGCAGCTCTGACGGGTGCTCCATTATTTCATCCAGGGATACCGTGTGGCTGCGGAAAAAGTTTTTCAGCAAATCTTTACAGGCGTTGATGGTCACCCGGATAAACCATGCTTTTTCGTGTTCGTCGTTTTCAAAAGAAACGGAACTAAGGACATACTTCAAAAACACGGTTTGAAATATGTCCTCGGTATCGGCGTCATTCTTCAAATGTATCATACAGAGCCGCCGAACCGTATCGGAATACTGTTCGATGGCTCTGATTGTTTCCTGCTCGCTCCGCATAATCGTTTCTTTTTATTATCTGCCGTGTCCGCAGTGGCCATGAGAACTGCGTCCATGTCCGCAGTGAGAGCTACTGTACTGTCCGCATCCTCTGCCATAGCTGTTCTCATAATTATCACAGTTTCCGTCACCGTCTGCATCGACAAAATTTCTTCCGCCTGCTGCTTCATTACCGCACCAGTGATACGTACCGCAGTTATCACAGATGCCGTCGTTATCCGCATCTGCAAAAGCCATTCCATGTCCGGTCAGGCAGTTTCCATGTCCTGTGCCGCAGCTGTCGCAGACACCGTCCCCATCTGCATCCGCATAGGCACATACACTGCCGGCATAATCACAGACCCCATCGCCGTCTGTATCTGTAAAATTGCTTCCGCACCCCGGACCCGCCGCAAATGCACTGGCTGTTCCCAAAGATAATACCATGACGCCTGTCACAATACCCGATAAAAATTTCTTCATAAAGATTCCTCCGTTCTGTTGATTGATCCTTTCTTCACTCATAATACGATTGCCAGAACAAAATCCATTCAAATGATATTATTTTTTATCAGTTAAATCCAAAAAATTTCTGTGCAATTTTGTATCCGGCGATGGAGAGCTGTCTGCCGCTCTTTCCCGGCAGGTTCATGCCCTGTCCAAGGAAACCGAAACGCAGACGCAGATACAGAGTCAGATTAGTTTTCTTCACATATTCCCAGAGTTCTTTTTTCTTCTGCATATTTTCTTCAGAGCCGGAGCGGATCGCCAAAATGGAACTTATGACCATCATAATTTCCAGATACCGTGTCATATAGTGTCTCAGCTTTCTGTTCTGAAGTCTGGTCACGTCATAGTACCCCAGCATTAATTTTGTCACCAGAATCTGCTGGTCAATGCGGCCGATCATCACCTGCTCATTGACCGACTGGTCGGAACGGCCGATAAAGTACCGGTAGAAATTCACATTCAGATAATACATATTTTTTACATGGGGCAGCGGCTCATATACGAAAATATTGTCCACATAAAAGGTATGCATGGGAAGCTCCAGACCGCATTCCCTTAAAAGCTCCGTTCTGTAAATTACGGAATGCATCAGAATATACTGGCCGGCCACAAATACCTTCACATCACTCCAGGTAAAAAGCTCATTTTTCGGCAGCGCCAGATTGTAATTCATAACTTTTTTATGCTTTGCCCCCTGTTTTTCATAGACAAAGTTGGTGATAAGCATATCCAGGGTATCCTTCCCGTAAAGGAACCGGCGTAAAGTGTCCAGAACAGCCTTATAGGCCTGCTCGTTAACCCAGTCATCACTGTCCACCACCTTAAAAAAGACTCCTGTGGCGGCTTTCAGGCCGGCATTAACGGCAGCGCCGTGACCTCCGTTTTCCTGATGAATGGCCCGGCATATTCCCGGATACTGGTTTTCATATCGATCTGCAATTTCAGCAGTATTGTCCTTTTTCGATCCGTCATCTACAATCAGAATCTCCACCTCATCTCCGCCCGGGAGCAGGGAATTAATACAGTTTTCCATATAGGCCGCTGAATTGTAGCATGGGATGGCAATTGATAACAGCTTCAAAATTATGTCCTCCTAAAGACCTGATTCTATGTACCTGTTCCATCATAACACACTTATAATAAAATTGCAAAAAATTCCTTCCAACAAAAAGGGATGTATGATATTATATAGTTACAGTTCACGGGGCGGGGAAAACCGGACGAAAACAGACGTTAAGCTTGTTTATAAGGCAGTTTTCGTCCGGCTTTCCCCATCGGGCGTGAATAGTAATATTATATTAGAAAACGGTTTTGCCCCTTCATGCGGCATCACCAGACATAAAGTGGAATGAGGTAAGATACATGGCAAAGAAACGACTTGTTTTAGCCCTGGGCCATGACGCCCTGGGTACCAGCCTTCCTGAACAGAAGGCTGCCGTTATGAAAACTGCGAAAACCATTGCGGATTTCATCCAGGATGGCTGGCAGGTAGCAATCACCCACGGCAATACGCCCCAGCTTGGCATGATTCACACTGCTTTGAACGAGCTGGCAAAAGACCATTCAGAATATACGGCTGCCCCCATGTCCGTCTGCTCTGCCATGAGCCAGGGCTATATTGGCTATGATTTGCAAAACGCCCTTCGGACGGAATTAATTAAACGGGGAATTTATAAGCCCGTATCAACAATTTTAACCCAGGTGACTGTGGATCCCTATGACGAATCCTCCTATACGCCATTAAAGGTCATCGGACGTATCATGACGGCAGAGGAAGCGAAAGCAGAGGAGGAAAAGGGCAACTTCACCGTAAAAACTGACGCCGGATACCGCCGGATTGTGGCAGCACCAAAGCCGGTGGCCATTGTGGAAATCGACGCCATCAAGGCTCTTATGGATGCGGACCAGCTCGTAATTGCGGCAGGCGGCGGCGGAATTCCTGTAATGGAACAGGGGAGCCGCTTAAAGGGGGCCAGCGCCGTCATCGAAAAGGACCGCGCTGCCGGTCTTCTGGCAAAAGAGCTGGATGCCGATGTGCTCATGTTCCTCACAGGAGTGGAAAATGTGATTTTAAACTATGGCTCTGACCGGGAAATTCTTCTGGATCGCCTGACAGTTGCCGATGCAGAGCGTTATGCCGCCGCGGGACAATTCTCTGCAGGTTCCATGCTTCCAAAAATTGAGGCTTCCGTGGACTTTATCAATTCCGGAAGAAACCGCCATGCCATTATCACCTCCATGGAAAAAGCCAAAGAGGCACTGGCAGGAAGAGGCGGAACAAAAATTTCATAAAAAAGGGAACACAGAACAGAGTTACTACATCCAAAGTCCGGCAAAAATTGGGCTGGTGAAGCTGAACGAACAGGACGTTTGCCTGATTGACAGCGGCAACGATAAGGACGCGGGGCGTAAGGTGCGGCAGCTTCTGGATGCCAACGGCTGGCGGCTCACCGCCATCTACAACACCCACTCCAACGCTGACCACATCGGCGGCAATAAGTATTTGCAGGGCCAGACCGGGTGCAAAATCTACGCTCCGGGAATCGACTGCGCCTTTACCCGCCACCCCATCCTGGAACCGTCCTTTTTGTACGGCGGCTACCCTTGTAAGGAACTGCGGCACAAATTCCTTATGGCCCAGGAGAGCGATGCCCAGGAGCTGACCAGAGAATCCCTGCCGGAGGGTTTTGAGATTATCTCCCTGCCGGGGCATTTCTTTGATATGGCAGGCTTTCGGACGCCTGATGATGTAGTCTATCTGGCGGATTGCCTGTCAAGCCGGGAGACTCTGGACAAGTATCAGATTGGTTTTATCTATGATGTTGCCGCTTATCTGAACACGCTGGAAATGGTCAAATCTCTGCGGGCAAAAATGTTCGTTCCGGCCCATGCTGCGGCCTCCGGGGACATAGCTGATCTCGCTCAATACAACATCGACAAAGTGTTGGAAATTGCGGACAAAATCACCGGCATCTGCCAGGAGCCGCTTTGCTTTGAAACAATCCTTAAAAAGCTGTTTGCGGACTACGGGTTGACTATGAACTTTGAACAGTATGTTTTGGTGGGCAGCACTGTCCGCTCCTATCTGTCATTGCTGAAGGATAACGGCAGGATGAACGCTCTGTTTGAAAACAATATGCTGCTCTGGCAGAGGGTGTAGGAGGACAGAGATTTTTCTCTGATGCAGTCCTTTATTTTGCATTTACGACAATGCTCCGGTTTTCCCCTATCACTATTCAGGCAGCCGGCACAAGGTTTTTCATAGTTGTTCGCCCCTTTCCACAACTTCTGACTTTTTTATTGTGTTACTCTCTGACAAATCTGAATTTGGAAACCACGATTTTATAAGTGGTTACTGCCCCTCACAGGGCGTTAATAAACTCCTCCAAAATGCTTGAAAACAAAAAGAGTCTATGATAGAATGCAAATAAATTCAGCGTTTACTGAAATTATTTCTTTGATCTGTGATTTTTGAAGTGATTCTATATTCGGTGTTGAGGTGTTGAGGTGTAGACAATGGCGGTAAGTTATAAGAAATTGTGGAAGATCTTAATTGATCGTGATATGAAGAAAAAGGATTTGTGTGTTGCTGCTGGTATCAGTCATGCTTCAATGGCAAAGTTAGGGAAAAACGAAAATATCACTACGGATGTGTTAGTTAAAATCTGCACAGCGTTACAGTGTGACATTGGCGATATCATGGAATTAACCCAAGACACAATTAATTGAAAGGGGGCGGGTACATTGGCAGAACAAGCGGTTAGAAAAGCAGAAGCTGCTCAAGCAAAGCCTATTTTAAAATGGGCTGGTGGCAAAACACAACTGTTAGGCGATCTTTTGCCAAAAGTACCGACCTCCTATGGTCGTTATATTGAGCCGTTTTTTGGCGGCGGAGCGATGTTCTTTGCTTTACAGCCGGAAAATGCAGTTATCGCAGACAGCAATCCCGAGCTGATCAATATGTATCGGGAAGTGGCGGATCATGTAGAGAATGTCATTCAATGCCTAAAACGTTATGAAAACACTTCTGAGATGTTTTATGCTGTTCGCAGCCAAGAATGGACAACACTGCCTGAAGCGGAAGCGGCGGCAAGAACGATCTTCTTGAATAGAACTTGCTTTAATGGACTCTATCGTGTCAATAAGCAGGGACAGTTTAATGTTCCCTATGGTAAATACAAAAACCCCAGGATTTGCGATGAAGCTGGATTGAGAGCAGCATCTGAAGCATTGAAAAAAGCAGATATACTATGCGATGACTATCTACTGGTTTTGGAGCATTACGCTCAGCCGGGTGACTTTGTTTTTCTTGATCCTCCGTATTTACCTATCTCTGAATATGCTGATTTTAAGCGGTATACCAAAGAACAATTTTACGAAGGAGATCACATTGAGCTTGCGAAGATGATTATGACTTTGCATGAACGGGGTTGCCATATCATTTTAACAAATTCCAATCATCCTTTGGTGCATGAGCTATATGCTCCATTCAATATTGATGTCATTCAAACTAAGCGTCATATTTCTTGTAATGGAAGCACTCGTAAGGGTGAGGATGTCATTGTCACTATTCCTCCGAAGCGGCGTTCCTCAATTAAATTGCTTCCACAGTCTTTGCCGAAACAGGTATCCTCTTATCCGCCCACTCGTTTTATGGGTTCTAAAAGCAAATTACTATCTGAGATATGGTCTGTTGCTTCACAATTTAAGGTCAATACCGTTGTTGACCTGTTCTCTGGATCCGGTATTGTTGGATATATGTTTAAGGCACAGGGAAAAGCAGTAGTCAGTAATGACTATATGGCAATGTCGGCAACTTTCACTAAGGCAATGGTGGAGAATAATTCCGTTACTTTACCATTAGAAGAAGCAAAAAAACTGCTGATTGAGCGCAAAGAATCAGATCATTTTGTCGCATCAACTTTCAAAGACCTTTACTATACTGATGAAGAAAACGATTTGATTGATACGCTGCGTACTAACATTGCAAAGATTAAAGATCAATATAAGCGCGCTGTGGCAATGTCCGCATTGATTCGTGCTTGCATAAAAAAGCGTCCTCGAGGCATATTCACTTACACAGGACAAAGATACAATGACGGGCGTAAGGATTTGCAAAAAACGCTTGCACAGCAGTTTTTAGAAGCTGTTGAGGCGATCAATAAGGCAGTGTTCGATAATGGTCAGATCAATCGCTCAAAACAAGGCGATGCAATGAATTTGAAAGTAGAGCAAGCGGATTTGGTTTATATTGACCCTCCGTATTATTCGCCGTTGTCCGATAATGAATACGTGCGAAGATACCATTTTGTCGAAGGTCTTGCCCGTGATTGGAAAGGCGTTGAGATTCAGCAGCATACGCAGACAAAAAAATTTAAGTCATATCCCACTCCGTTTGCCACCCGCAAAGGGGCAGCAGACGCTTTTGACCGTCTTTTCAAAAAATTCGCTGATAGCATTTTGATCGTTTCATATTCCTCTAACAGTCTACCTACGCAAGATGAAATGGTGGCAATTATGGCAAAGTATAAGCAGCATGTAGAGGTTATCCCTATTAACTACAAGTATTCATTTGGGAATCAAAACGATGCAAAAACACACAGAAATTCCGTACAGGAATATCTTTTCGTTGGATATTGATTGGAGGTTACAGCATGAACGGGCAAATAAAAATATGGCTGGTAGGCAATACAGGCCTGCGTAACCCTAATCGCATCCAAGAAGGCTTCTCCATTTTTGCAAGCTCTGCTTTTGTCGGAAATCTTCATGGTCGTGAAAATGAGCTTGGTTTTATGAATTTGCTTGACGAAAAAGGCATTATTCAGAATGAAGAAGGTAAAGACAGTTCTGGCAGCCACGCACGCAAATGGCGGTTAATGTTCGCTAAAAACGGATTGATTTACCCACAAATACAGAAAAAGGACGGGAAACAAGAGGATCTTGGTGCGTTGGACGATATTACACCGTTCGGCAGAGCTTTTCTGAAAGCAGATACATATCCTGCGATACAGGAATGTTATCTTCGGGCGATGAGTGTAGAGCAGTTTCCAATGCCAGATGGTACGCACTATTTTTCCCCACTAAGGTGGCTATTAGCAATTATTCTGGAGCTTGAAAAGCGCACAGGCTCCTCTGAACTGAGCAGGATTGAATTTGCTCTGTGGGGACATACCACCAATCCCAGCTATAATTTGGAAGAAGTAGTTGATAACATTCTGGATTTGAGGCAGCGTAGAGCCGCTGCTCCGGCAAAGCGTCCCTTTGACAGGAAAGAGATTGCCAAAAGAGGCGAAAGCTACGATAAAAAGGCTGATAACTTCTTAGATTACAGCGATATGAATATGCGATACCTCCGCATTTCCGGTGTTCTCCAACGCAAAGGCAGAGGCCTGATTATCGTACCAACAAAGCATGTCCTGGCGGAAAAGCTTGCCAAAACTACTGCGAGTGCAGCACCTATTATGGAGCAGTATAAGCTGCTATGCACAGGAGCATCCCTGCCTACCGATGACATGGATGTTGCAAAGGCATTGCTGGACGATCTGATCAAGCAGATGAAAGAACGTCATATCCTGTCTGATATTTCTGATCTTCCTCTTGATACTCCTGCTGAAATCAACATTGCAAGACAGCGACTTGAAAATACCCTTGCTCAGACCGACGAAATTCAGTATGCCAATGATCAGCGCAATCAGTGGGAAGAAATCAGAGATTACATGACACTGCTGATCAAAGGTGGCGGCAAACTGGTCTATGACGAAGATAATGCCATTGAAGTACCCAAGGATGAAACTCCTGCGTATCTTGAATGGACACTCTGGCGTGCAGCATTGGCGATTGATCACATGGTCAATAAACCCTATGAAGTCCGTGGTTTTAAGTTGGATTCCGACTTCATGCCTGTTTCCGCAGCGGGCGGTGGAAAGGGTGATCTGTATTGTGAGTTTAACGATTTCACTATCCTGACCGAAGTTACCATGTCCACATCTTCCCGCCAAGAAGCAATGGAAGGTGAACCGGTTAGGCGGCATGTATCTGACGCTGTTCTGAAATATGATAAGCCTGTCTATGGTATGTTCATTGCTGTCCGCATCGACACCAATACGGCAGAGACATTCAGGCACGGCATTTGGTATGCAAAAGGTGATATAAAACAGCGGCTTGATATTGTGCCTCTAACTTTGGCACAGTTCCAGAAATACTTTGCAGCAATGTTTGAGGCTAACAAGACAGAGCCCCAAAAGCTCAGAGATTTGATCCTCAAATGCGAATCCCGTAGAGATATTCTGGAAGCCCCTGCTTGGAAGCAATACATTGATGCTACTGTTTCTGAAAAAGCATCTGAGATCGCAGGAAAGACTCTTGCTCGCAAAGATTCAGAAGAACTTTTAATACCGGCAGGAGCTATCGTAAAACATGACGTTTTTGGAGAAGGGCAAGTTGTTGCGCTTGAAGCAAACTTTCCTGATTGTCCAACAAAAAACCATTGAATTACCGTATTTGAGGTCGCTACCGGACGAGGTTAGTTTCTGTCCCGATGGTAAAAGTCTGTTGCATGATCGCTTTGGTGAAGGAACGGTATATGCTTATGTTATTGTGTTCCCGAAAGTTATTATGAGGTTATCTTATCCGAAGGCTTTTAAGGATAGCCTTATTAGCATAGCATAGGGCTTATATTTATTGAAAAAGGAGGCGATAACAATGGCAAAGAGTATTCCAGCAATTGTAACACCCGAAGTACTCAGCATCCAACCTTGCCACAAGCAAAGGCTCTCGCCAAGCAATACCGTGTGCCTTTTGCGTTTTTCTATTTGCCTGATACACCAAAAAAACAAAACGTTTTGCGATTGCCCTATCCGGTGGCCGACTCTGAAGATCTGAAATAACGAAGCCCCTATAACAGAGCCTCTGGCAATAATGAAACCATCTATTTCATGGCCACAAGCCTTGCATCTTTTTCTTCGAAATAGTCATTCATATCACTGCTAAGTCCGCTTGCCTTCCATGCCTGGTCAAACGTAATCTCTTTTATGTTGCTTAAAAAGACATAGGTGCTGTCTTTCTCTGCACAATTCATTCTCCCGGTAACCTCTAATCTGTATTGATATGTAAAGTCATTTGTTTTCCAGGTACCATCACTCATCTCATAATACGGAACCATGGTGACAAACTTATTATTTTCAAAACATTCTTCGACAGCTTCCGGAGCAGTGGCCTCATATGTATGGACCACATACGGCTCATTTTTTAAGCATCCGGACATAATAAAACACATAAGCATTATCAAAGTAATTCCCATTATTTTTTTCATGGATTCTGCACCTTTGCTCCTCTCATAGCCGTCAAAATATCAAGTGTTCTCTGATCCTTTCCTCCGCCGAAATATTGATCCAGAACTGCCTGAAAAACTGTCTCCTCCGGCGCCGCTTCGGCAAACAATGTCATGGATGACTTAAGCTTTAAGTCGTCCGGATGTCCCATAACCTGTTCCGGATCCCTGGAATCAAGCGTAAGCAATGCCTCCGATATTTCAATCAGATGCGCTCTTAAATAAGCGTTCTCCATGTAAGCCTCTGCTTCTTTTATTGACGCAATAGAATAATACTGAGAAGTGGGGCTGAAGCCCAGCCCCGCAATCTGGGGAAATATATACCAGATCCAGTGGCTCCTTTTATACCCCCGGCGGATTTCATTAAGCGCTGTTTCATAATCCCGCTTCTGTGCTTTTATAAACCTGTCCAAATTATATTTTTTCATGGTTTCGCCCCTGACTCCTCACATCAATATTTTTGTAACAATTCAGCCCTGCGAAGATTTCGGGTAAAAAAGCGTTGAAAACTCGTTTTCATAAGCGTTTTCTGTGAAAATCTTCATACGGCGGACGCCGCAAGCTTCTTGTCCGCGGTACGCGGGCAAGAAGATGCAGGGCTGAACTGTTACATACTTTTCTCACTCCAGATACCTGCTCTTCAAAAATATGATTCCATCCTGTCCTGTTCGGATAAAACAGTCGTATGGTGTTGGGGGCAAAAGGTATTTTGACCCCTATGATACCACGGATTGCTCTGCACTGTATCGACATGCAGGCATGCCATACATGACCTTCTGACTCTGGTATCATACCATAAATCTACGTACTGTAAAAGCCCATTTCAAGAATGTCACTGAAAACAGCTCCCCCTGTATCTGTAAGAAGAGCAGGCCGCCGAATATGGCAGGAGGCGGAATCCAGCCCATTTAGAGTTCGCCTACGGCGAAGGGCTGGATTCTCTCCAAACTCCACGTATTCTTACGGCCTTTGCAGCAAGTGCAAAGGCCCAGGCTGGACTGTTACGGGAAATGTCCCATTATTCCTTCCTGCTTCTTGAGTTTCCCATACATTTATGCTACCATAGAAAACAGACGTAACAGACAATGCACATGGCAGGGAGGGTATGAGATGAACGAAAAGCACATGCTATATATACTGACCGTCTTAAAGGAAGGCAGCTTCACAGCCGCTGCCAAAAAACTCTACGTTTCACAGCCTTCCTTAAGCCAGATTATTAAAGCGGCAGAATCCAATCTGGGAGCTCCGATTTTCAATCGGAACACGGACCCCATTTCTCTGACGCCTGCCGGGCAGCTTTACGTTGATGCCGCCAGACAAATTACCACCATTTCCACCAATTTGAAAAAGCAGATTGAAGAGTTAAGCAACGAAGAATTCGGCAAACTGCGTCTTGGAATCTCTGTTCAGAGGGGAATGGAAATCCTTCCGTATATTTATCCGCGTTTTAAAAAAATGTTCCCCCATGTGGATCTGGAGCTTTATGAACAGGGTTCTGCTTCCATGGAACAAAGTGTTCTGGAGGGGACTGTGGGGATTGCCCTTTTAACCACCTCCCCCAGATATGAGGAACTGGTCTATGACTTAATCCAGCAGGAAAATCTTGTGCTTCTGGTCAACAAAAGCTGCCGTATGGCCAGCCGGATTACCCCGGGAACTCCCATTGACATAAAGGAAGCCCGGGATGAAACTTTCATCTGCAGTAAGCCCGGCCACTCGGTCCGCAGCATCCTGGATACCCTTTTTATCACCAGAGACTTAAAACCCCGCGTGGGTCTGGAAACCATCAGCATTGAAGTGGGAAAATATGTGGTGGCCACAAGCCCGGTAGTCATGGCCTGTCCCGATGCCTATGCTGACACCGGCAATCATGACTCTTCTCCTTATTTTACTTATCCCATTCTTGGCGTGGAAAATCCCAGGCACTTTTATGCCTGCTACCGGAAGGATACGTACCTGACCAAATATATGAACGGCTTTTTGAAGCTGCTCCATGAAATCAAAAACCATCCCGGCGGGCTTCATGGACAGGGAGAGCTGATCGCCCGGACAGACGAACCTGACTATGATGCCCTGGCTGCCGCCGCAAGGGCCCTTGTGGGAACAGCTGTGGAGCTTCCCGACATGTTAAATGCCAGGGAACGGCGGGTTTTCCTTCAGGAAAAGCTTCTCTCCTCCCACAAAAATCCTCTGATTTCCTTTACCTTAAACATTCCAGGCCCCATAAAGGTGCTTCCCCTTGTACCTGATGCCTTCTTCTTTGGAATCTCCTCCATTGAGAACAGCCTGAAAAAACAGGATCTTACGGTTCTTTCCAGAGAATTTCTTATGGAAAAAACGGGGCTTGAGGCATTCTGGGCCGTGGATGCCCCCAAAGAAAAACTAAAACAGCTGGCCGTCTCCATCGAGGACGGTACCCCTCTGGGGCGGCTTTTTGACATTGATATCATAGGCCCGGACAAAAAGAAGGTCTCAAGAGAGGATCTTGGTCTCTCCGAAAGGACCTGCCTTATCTGCAACGGTCCTGCCCACGCCTGTGCCAGGAACCGGACCCATACAGTAAACGAACTTACAGATACTATCACATCCATATTAAGAAAGGAATTGACATAAACATGGCATTTGACGGAATTGTAATCGCCAATCTGGTACATGATTTAAACCAGAAAATTCTCTCCGGCCGGATTTCCAAAATCGCACAGCCGGAAAAGGATGAGCTATTATTAACCATAAAGGGAAACAGGGAAAACTTTAAGATTTTAATTTCAGCCAACCCAAGCCTCCCTCTTGTCTATTTTACGGAAGCCAATAAACCAAGCCCCATGACGGCCCCTAATTTCTGCATGCTTTTACGAAAGCACATCGCCAATGGCCGGATTATTTCCATCACTCAGCCCGGAATGGAGCGCGTTATCCGCATGGAAGTGGAACACCTGGATGAAATGGGCGATCTGAGACGAAAATTTATTCTGATTGAGCTGATGGGAAAGCACAGCAACATTATTTTCTGTGATGAAAACGACATGATTTTAGACAGTATTAAACATATTTCCGCCCAGGTAAGCTCTGTGCGGGAGGTTCTTCCGGGCCGCGCCTACTTTATCCCCCACTCCGGGGAAAAGAAAAATCCTCTGGAAATTTCCCAGGAGGAATTCAAAGAAAAAATCGGTGCCACTCCCCAGCCCCTTTCCAGGGCCCTGTATATGAACTTAACGGGCTTAAGCCCTGTGGCCGCCGCCCAGATCTGCCACCTGGCCTCCATGGACGGAGATATCTCCGCCAGGGAATGCTCCGATGCAGAGCTTACCCATCTCTATCATGCTCTGAACTGGATGATGGACGATGTTCGGGAAGGGAATTTCTCCCCCTCTATCATTTATCAGGGAGAAAAACCTGTGGAGTTCTCTTCCGTTCCCCTCACCATGTATGAAGGAAGCGGCTACCGTCTTGTAAACTATCCCGCCATCAGCCAGCTTCTGGAGCGGTACTATGCCGAAAAAAATACCCTGTCCAGAATCCACCAGAAGTCCACAGATTTAAGAAAGATTGTAACCACAGCCCTGGAGCGGACATCCAGGAAACTGGACCTTCAGAAAAAGCAGTTGAAAGATACGGAAAAACGGGAAAAATTCAGAATATACGGAGAACTCCTGAATACCTACGCCTATGGTCTCTCCGGCGGGGAAAAAAGTTTTCAGTGTCTCAATTATTATGATAATACGGAGATCACCATCCCCCTGGATCCCACTCTGACCGCCCGGGAAAACGCACAGAAATTTTTCGATAAATATAATAAACAAAAACGAACCTTTGAGGCCGTAACAGAGCAGCTTGCACAGACAGAGACAGAGCTTCTGCACCTGGAATCCATTGCCACCTCTCTGGATATTGCAAGGCTTGAGGACGACCTGGTGCAGATAAAAGAAGAGCTGGTGGAGTACGGCTACATCAGGCGCCACAATACGGGCGGAAAGAAACCGAAGATTACCAGTAAGCCCTACCATTATCTCTCTTCCGATGGCTTCCATATTTATGTAGGAAAAAACAACTATCAGAACGAGGAACTGACCTTTAAATTCGCAGGCGGCAACGACTGGTGGTTTCACGCCAAGGGAATCCCCGGCTCCCATGTGATCGTAAAGGCCGATGGAAGGGAGCTTACAGACCAGACTTTTGAAGAGGCCGGAGCTCTGGCCGCCTACTACTCCAAGGGCAGGGAAAATGATAAAGTGGAAATAGACTATGTACAGAGAAAAACATTAAAAAAGGTCCCTGGCGCTGCCCCCGGGTTTGTGGTGTACCATACCAATTACTCCCTGGTGGCCTCGCCGAAGCTGGACTTAAAAGAGGTAAATTAAGGAAGGAAAGCCGCTGTCACCCGTTTTACAGAAGACGGCGGCTGTACCCCCCGGCTGCCGGACCGTATATTCTTAATCCTGACCCCTTTTGTAAAAACTTCTTTTTCGCGATTCTGCTGCGTAAACTTTTTTACTTTTTTGACACATCACATTTCTGTTTTCTGACCTGCATCACAGCAAAGCCAAGAAGATTCTGCCCTCTCCACTTATTCATATCAAGACGATTCGGGTCTTTCATCGACAATCCAATCCCCCAGATTCTGTCCATAACGGCACACTCCGCCAAAATTCCCGACCCGGTCTTTTTCAGCTTCTCATAAAGTTCCTCATTTTGTGAAAACTTTTCAAGCAATCCTCTGTATACAACAATCTGTCGTATTCCATTCCAAATAATATCGTTGTAGCCAGCCACCTGTCTGCCATATTGTTTAATCATTGCTACATTCTGTGTTTCCAAAATTTTCTCAGCCGTTTCTAAATCTCCAAATGCAGCTGCCTTCTCATACATCATATACTGCTCCATGGAAGAGAACTCGATATCACCAACTTTAAAATCGGACAAATACCAATTGCTGAGCCAGCCATATTCCTCATCCGGATTATGAAAACAAATAATCTCTCTCATGCCATTCCAACTTTCTGCCTGAAATTCCATACTGCAATTCCTGTGCCTTTCCTCCGCAGACTTATCCACCTTACTCTGGTCAACCCCGGCCATGACCATTTCCACCCCGGCCTGTCCAGCCGACTCTCCGCACACCGCTTGATCTCTTCGGAAGGCTGCTCATCCGGATGGCCGCCATCCCTATTCCGCCATCCCTATTCACAGCAGCCGTTCAGAAGGACCATCTCGACAAAAAGTATATTGATTTTTGCCCGAAATTACTTTTTATTCTTTTTCTTCTTCTTTTTCGGCTGCTTCACCTCATGCTCGACGTCGTAATCATCCCGTTCATCAACGCCTTCATTGTATTCTTTCAGCTCCGGGAGGCCGGCAGCACAGGTGTCTGCATCCTGAATCTCTTCTGCCAGGTCCGGTTCGAAGGGCAGGCAGCATTCTGTGTATTCTGTGTGAGATTCTGCATCATCTCTTCCGGGGATCTCTGAGAGGTCCCCCTCTGAAAGGCCCTCCTCTGAAAATTCTGTGTCTGCATCCGGTAATTTGGCCGCCCACTCTGTCTTTTCTGGTTCGGCCAGATCCCTGATATTTTTATCATAAGAAATACTTCCCGACAAAAACAGCGCCACTTTTGCGCTTATTGGCCCTACCATCTCATACAGCACGGAAGAAGACAGAATAATTGTCAGCATCAGGTTCCCCGTCTCTGGCGGCAGCATCCTCTGTCCCAGAAATGCAAGACCGATTGCCACACCGGCCTGCGGGATCAGCGCTAATCCCATGTACTTTTTGATTTCTTTTTCCGTTCCCAGAATCATACAGCTCACATAAGTTCCCAGGTATTTTCCGATGATTCGGATCACAAAATAGCAGATTCCTATGGCACCTGCTGTTCCAAGTGCCATAATATCCAGATTCATTCCTGAAACAATGAAAAAAATCGACATGACCGGAGGCGTAAAGTTATTAATCTGGCGGAACAGCTTTTTATCTTTCGTCAGGTTGATATAGATAGCCCCAAAAACCATGCAGGACAATAACGGAGAAATATCCACCGCAGCGCAGATCCCGGAAAGCCCCAATAACATCGCGATTACCAGAATCAGCCGGTTATCCCGGCTTCTGGCCGGAATTAACAGCCTGCTTAAGAAGTACCCGCAGAAGGCTCCCACTCCGATTACTGCAACATTGAATACCATTGGCGTAATGACTGCATGGACTGTCAGATTTCCCGATGTTCTTCCATTGATTACTGCTGTTACAATACTGAAGGCAAACAGGCAGACCACATCATCCAGCGCTACGATCTGCAGGAGCGTATTAACAAATTCCCCTTTTGCCTTATACTGGTTAATCGTCATCATGGTACTGGCAGGAGCTGTCGCTGTTGCAATGGCCCCGAGAATCAGAGAAAACTCCCAATCCAGTCCGAATAATATCTTCAATGTCAGAGTCACAAGCGCTCCGGCTGCCAGTGCTTCACTGATCGTAATAATAATGATCTTTTTTCCGGTCCGCATCAGGATTTCTTTTTTGAAGAATTTTCCTACTCCAAATGCAATGAAAGCAAGCGCCAAATCGCTGATGAAGCCCATGGATTCAATCATATGTGCTGGAATGAAATTCAGCCCATATGGTCCGATCAGGATTCCGGCCAGTATATAGCCGCTGACTTTCGGCAGATTCAGGGTGTTGGTAAGTCTTGTCATAATAAAGCCGGAAAACAATATGATAGACAGGACAAGAAGTACCTCAGTCTCTGAATTCAGTCTTTCCAAAAAATCCAGCATCTGCATATACAATTCCTCCTTCCGGCCTTTTTTACCACAGGACCTTCCCAAATGATAAAAACCGGTGCAACCAGACGTTAAGCACCGCTCTCTCATTCCGCACCTGACACATATATTCTGATGTTGACGCCAAAAGATATTCTGGCCCCTATGATACCACAGATTGCTTCGCATCATGTGCTCCGGCAATTCTAAAACACTTCAAATCCGCTCATTTTTCTGCGAAAAATGGCTTCTTTTCTTTGTTTATTAGGACAATTTTACCTATTTTTTACATATAAGTCAACATGTTTTGTGTATTTTACATAATAAAAAGGTAACAGTTCAGCCATGCGAAGATTTAGAGCGAAAAAAGCGTTGAAAACTTGTTTTCATAAGCATTTTTCACTCTAA
>ERZ808046.725-NODE-725-length-21963-cov-4.121082_pt1 | contig 21963 bp, 19 predicted proteins | sample MGYA00380196_ERZ808046 | MGnify/ENA primary metagenome ERZ808046 (study PRJEB31490, sample SAMN06133421) | mouse gut metagenome | isolation source: Z6_2 | host: mice | place: China: Chengdu | collected 2015-05 ...
AAAAAATTTTTTTAAATTAACTGTATTATTTTCAGAATAAAGATTGACGTATGAAAAAAAGTATCATATACTTTGATTATCAAAGTATTTGGTACGCAATGGAATCAAGGAGGCAAATATGGAAGAAACTCTAAACGTAGTCAATACTTTGTTAGTAGATACATTCAATAGTATATTAACAATAGAACAAAATGCCTTAAAAAAAGAAAAAATTTTTGATGTTTCTGTGGCAGAAGTACATACTATTGAAGCCATTGGTATGTATCAAACAAAAAGTATGAGTGAAGTTGCAAAAAGTTTACAAATTACAGTAGGTACATTAACGGTTGCTATTAACAATTTAGTGAAAAAGGAATATGTAGAAAGATTCCGTTGTCAATCCGATAAGCGTGTGGTATTAATTAAGTTGACTAAGAAGGGAAAATTGTTATATAGAGTACATGAACAATTTCATAGAAATGTAGTAAAAGCAACAATTAGTGGTCTTACAAAGCAGGAAAGAGAAGTACTTTGTCGAACTTTAACAAAACTAAATGTATATTTGCAAAAATATTTTTAATTAAGGGAGAAAAAATATGATTTTTTCAAAAATTAAATCTACTGGTTATTATGTTCCTGAAAAAATCATTACGAACAATATACTTTCTCAGTATGTTGATACAAGTGATGAATGGATACGTTCTCGCAGTGGCATAGAAAAACGACATTTTTCAGAAGGAGAAAATACTTCAGATATTGCTGCAAAAGCAGCTTTGGATATTTTAAAAAATGGTAATATTAATCCATTAGATATTGATTTAATTATCGTTGCAACCGTTTCACCAGATTATACAACACCATCTGTATCATGTTTAGTGCAATCAAAAATAGGTGCTTTCAATGCTGTTGCATTTGATTTAAACGCAGCTTGTTCTGGTTTTATTTTTGCTGTGAGTACGGCAGATAAATTTATTAAAACAGGTGTTTATAAGAATGCATTAGTAATTGGTGCTGAAGTTTTATCAAAGCATTTAAATTTTAAAGATAGAAGTACTTGTGTATTATTTGGAGATGGTTCTGGTGGTGTGTTTTTGGAATGTGCAGACGAAGGTGGCATTTTAGCAGAAGAAATGGGCAGTGATGGTAATAGAGGTATGTCTTTAATTTGTGCAGAAAAAAAGGCTTCTCATATATTTAATCATGAAATAGCAGAAGAAGATAGTTTTTTGCATATGGATGGTAGAGCGATATTTGATTTTGCTACAAGACAGACACCAAAATGTATATTAAATTTAATAGAAAAGTCAGGTATTTCTGCTGAAAAATTAAAGTATATTATACCACATCAAGCAAATGCTCGTATTGTGGAAATTATATCCAGAAAAACAAAAATTCCTTTAGAAAAATTTTATATGAATATTTCTGAATATAGTAATACCTCTGCTGCAACGATTCCCATTGCATTAAACGAGATGGTGCAAAAGGGATTATTGCAGAAAGGAGATTATATATTAATGGCAGGTTTTGGCGGTGGGCTCACATGGGGCGGACTGCTTATAAAAATCTAAGTAAACAATTATTTTAAGGAGGAACAAAAATGGAAGTATTAGAAAAAATTAAAGAAATTATTGCTGAGCAAACAGGAAAGGATATTGCTGAAATCACACCAGAAACAAATGTTATGGAAGATTTGGAAGCAGATAGTTTAGATTTATTCCAGATTATTAATGATATTGAAGATGAATTTGATGTAAAAATCGAAAATACAGATGAAATTAAAACAGTTGCTGATGTTGTAAAAATAGTAGAAGATAATCAATAATGAACATCTAGCAAAGAATAAGGAGAACAAACTTATGTATGGAAATATTTGCGAAATGCTTGGAATAGAATATCCTATTATACAAGGTGCTATGGCATGGATTTCTACTCCAGAATTAGTTGCAGCAGTATCAAATGCAGGCGGTTTGGGAGTTTTGGCAACAGGTCATTTAGATGGTAATGGTTGTCGTGAAGCAATTCATAAATTAAAAGAAATGACAGACCGTCCTTATGCAGTAAATATTATGTTGTTGTCTGCTTATGCGGAAGATATTGCAAAAGTACTTTGCGAAGAAAAAGTTCCTGTGATTACAACAGGTGCAGGGAGTACAATTACACATTTAAAGTCTTTTCAAGAAATGGGTGCAAAAGTAATTCCTGTCATTCCTTCTGTAGCAATCGCAAAACGTTTTGCAAAAGATGGTGTGAATGCTGTAATAGCAGAAGGTATGGAATCTGGTGGACATATTGGAAAAACTACAACAATGGCACTTGTACCACAAGTCGTAGATGCAGTTGATATTCCGGTAATTGCAGCAGGTGGTATTGCAGATGGCAGAGGTATGGCAGCAGCAACTATGTTAGGTGCTTCAGGTTTCCAACTTGGTACAAGATTTCTTGTTGCAAAGGAATGTATGGTACATCCTAATTTTAAACAGAGAATATTAAAAGCAAAAGATATTGATACAACTATAACAGGTATGTCTACAGGTCATCCTGTTCGTGTTATTAGAAATAAAATGGCAAGAGCCTATGAAGTATTAGAAAAACAAAATGCACCTACTGAAAAATTAGAGGAATTAGGCAGAGGTGCTTTAAGAAAAGCCGTTCATGATGGAGATATGGAAAATGGTTCTGTTATGTCTGGTCAAATTGCGGGATTAGTTAATAAAGAGCAAACTGCAAAAGAAATTATCGAAGAACTTTATAGTGAGTATTGTGCTATTATGAAAGATGCTATAAAATTTATGAGATAATAAAAAATATTCTAGCAAGGGGAGCATATGCTCCCTTGCTTATCATTGTTACAAAATGTCGAAATAAAAAATAATTTTAAAAAATTAGGAGAAAAATCATGAAAACAGCTTTTTTATTTAGTGGACAAGGTGCTCAATATGTTGGTATGGGAAAAGAGTTACATCAACAATATGTTTGCGCAAAAGAAATATTTCAAAGGGCAGATGATGCTTTGGGTTTTTCTCTTAGCGATATATGTTTTGAGCAAGAAGAAAAATTAAATCAAACAGAATTTACACAACCAGCTATATTAACTATGAGTATAGCAACATTATCATGTTTAGTAGAGAAAGGAATTAAACCAGATTATGTAGCAGGTTTAAGTTTAGGAGAATATAGTGCATATACAGCAAGTGGCGTGTTTCATTTTGAAGATGCTGTCAAATTAGTGCAAAAAAGGGGTCGTTTTATGACAGAAGCGGTACCTGAAGGTAAAGGTAGTATGTATGCTATTATTGGCATGGAAAGGGAGCAGGTAGAAACTATTTGTAGAGAATATAGTCAATATAGTTTTGTAGCACCTGCAAATTATAATGCTCCAGGACAAATTGTTATTGCTGGTGAAACAGAAATAACTGCAAAAGCAGCAGCAGCAGCAAAAGAAAGGGGAGCAAAGATAGTATCAAAATTAAATGTAAGTGGACCATTCCATACAGCGTTATTAAAACCAGCATCTGAAAAATTAGCAAAAGAGTTAGAGCAATTACAATTATATACTATGAATATACCTGTTATTACAAATGTAACTGGACAAGAAGTTGAAAATAACGAGGATATTATTCCTCTTTTAATAAGACAGGTTATGAGTCCTGTAAAATGGGAAGAAACAATATTAACATTATCTCAAAATGGTGTTGATACATTTATAGAGATTGGTCCTGGAAAAACATTAAGTGGATTTGTAAAAAGAACTATAAAAGGAGCGACGATATTGAATGTAGAAAATCAGAGAACATTAGAAAAAACAGTAGAAAAATTATTAATATAAAAATGGAGGAAAAGTATGTTAAAAAATAAGACAGTTTTAGTAACTGGTGCAGCAAAAGGAATTGGAAAGGCAATTTCGATTGCTTTTGCACAAGAAGGCTGTAATATTGTATTAAATTATAGGAGTAATATTTCTGATGATTTAATTACAGAAATTGAAAATTATGGTGTTAATTGCTTGGCGATACAAGGAGATATTTCTAATTTTGAAAAATCAAAAGAGATTGTTGATAAAGCAATAGAAGTGTTTGGAAGTATTGATATTTTAGTAAACAATGCAGGCATTACGAAAGATGGTCTTTTTATGCGTATGTCTGAGCAAGATTTTGACGCAGTATTAAATACAAATTTAAAAGGTAGCTTTAATATGATACGTCATGCAATAAATTATATGATTAAAAAACGTTGTGGTGCCATTATCAATATTTCTTCTATTGTAGGGGTTATAGGAAATGCAGGACAAGCAAATTATGCGGCTTCTAAGGCAGGAGTGATAGGTATGACAAAATCTATTGCAAGAGAGGTTGCTTCTCGTGGTATTACTTGTAATGCGATTGCTCCAGGATTTATTGAAACAGATATGACGGCAGTATTAAAAGATGATATAGTAAAACAAATGACAGCACAAATTCCTATGAAAAAATTAGGTCAAGTAGAAGATGTTGCGGAAACAGCAGTATTTTTAGCAAAAAGTAAATATATTACAGGTCAAGTTATACATGTAAATGGTGGCATGGCAATGTACTAAGGAGGTAAAACATGAAAAGATGTGTAATTACAGGTATGGGTGCTATTACTCCATTAGGGAATGATGTAGAAAGTTATTGGGAAAATTTAAAAAATGGAGTTTGTGGTATTGATTATATTAAAAAGTTTGATACAGAAGGATTTAAAGTAAAAATTGCTGGAGAAGTAAAGAATTTTGAAGCAGAAAAATATGTAGCAAAAAAGGAAACAAAAAGAAATGATATGTTTTCTATTTATGGTATTGCAGCTGCAACACAAGCCTATGAAATGAGTGGACTAAAAGAAGAAGATATTGATTCAAAGAGATTTGGCACAATTGTAGGTTCTGGTATTGGAGGACTCTGGACAATAGAAGAACAAATCATTAAATTAAATGAAAAGGGACCTTCTAAGGTATCTCCATTATTTATACCTATGGCGATTGATAATATGGCAGCAGGCAATATTGCATTAAAATTTAAAGCAAAAGGGACTTGTGAATCTATAGTAACTGCTTGTGCAACAGGAACAAATTCTATTGGTGAAGCTTATAGAAATATTAAACATGGTTATTTAGATATATGTTTTGCAGGTGGTGCAGAATACTCTATTACAAAAATTGGGTTAGCTGGTTTCAGTAATTTAACAGCATTAACAACTTGTGATAATCCTAAAAAAGCATGTAGACCTTTTGATAAAAATAGAAGTGGTTTTGTTATGGGAGATGGTGCTGGTATATTATTGCTAGAAGAATTAGAACATGCTTTAAATAGGGGTGCAAAAATTTATGGCGAAATTGTAGGATATGGTTCTACTTGTGATGCATATCATATTACTGCTCCATGTCCTGATGGCGAAGGTGCAGCAAATGCTATAAAAATGGCTATGTCTGAAGCAGGTATTCAGGCAGAAGATTTAGGTTATATCAATGCACATGGTACTAGTACGGAAGCAAACGATGCAGGAGAAACAGCAGCAATTAAGCGGGCATTAGGTAATTATGCTTATCATGTTCCAGTTAGTTCTACAAAATCTATGACAGGACACTTATTAGGTGCTGCGGGTGCGATTGAAGCAATTGCTTGTGTGAAGGCATTAGAAGAGGGATTTTTACCACCAACAATAGGTTATGAAGAGAAAGATGATGCTTGTGATTTAGACTATATTCCAAATGTAGGTAGAAAAGTAAATATTAAATATGCTTTATCTAATTCATTAGGTTTTGGTGGACATAATGGTGTACTTTGTTTTAAAAAATGGGAGGATTGAACATGACTTATGCAGAAGTAAAAGAATTGATTTCTATTGTAAATCATTCAGCTTTAACAGATTTTGAATTAAACATGGATAATGTTTCCGTTAAAATGAGTAAAAATAAAGATACAATAATTTCTCAATCAACAGGTCATAATATTCCTACTGTACAAACAACTGAAATACAATCTAATGTTTCTGAAGTAACAACTACTGAACAAATTGGTAATATTGTAAAATCACCAATTGTAGGAACATTTTACGCAGCACCTGGTAGTAATAAGCCAAGTTTTGTAAAAATAGGAGATAAAGTAAAAGAGGGAGATATACTTTGTATTGTAGAGGCTATGAAAATTATGAATGAAATACCAAGTCCATATGCAGGAGAAATTGCAGAAATTTATGTAAATAATGAGGAATTAGTAGAATATGGGCAGCATTTGTTTAGAATTAAATAATAAAGGAGAAAACAAAAAATGAATATAGAAGAAATTATGACCATTATACCACATAGGTATCCTTTTTTATTGATTGATAAAGTAAATGAAGTGATACCTGGTGAAAAAGTAATTGCTACAAAAAATGTAACAATGAATGAACCATTTTTTCAAGGGCATTTTCCTGGTAGACCTGTTATGCCTGGTGTATTAATTATTGAAGCCATGGCACAGGCTGGTGCTGTTGCAATATTATCTATGGACGAATATAAAGGAAAAACTGCATTATTTGGTGCAATAGATAAAGCAAAATTTAGGAAACAAGTTGTACCAGGAGATGTGTTACGTTTAGAAGTAAGTATTATAAAACTGAAAAAGAATGCAGGTATTGGAAAAGGCATTGCATATGTAGGGGATAAAAAAGCTGCTGAGGGTGAATTTACATTTTTAATTGGATAATTTCTCCATGGAGGTGTTTAAAAAATGTTTCATAAAGTATTGATTGCAAATAGAGGAGAAATTGCTGTTCGTATTATAAGAGCTTGTAGAGAAATGGGTATTGCAACTGTTGCAGTTTTTTCAGAACCTGATAGAGATGCACTTCATACACAATTAGCAGATGAGGCTGTTTGTATTGGTCCTGCAAAAGGAATAGATAGTTATTTAAATATGGAGAATATTATTAGTGCTGCAGTAGCGAAAAAAGTACAAGCAATACACCCGGGTTTTGGTTTTTTAGCAGAGAATAGTACGTTTGCAACAATGTGTCGCGAATGTAATATACAATTTATAGGACCTTCTCCAGAAGTAATTGATAAAATGGGTAATAAATCAAATGCTAGGGAAATGATGAAAAAGGCAGATGTGCCTGTTATTCCAGGCAGTGATGGTACAGTAGATACAATAGAGGATGCTGTTGAAATAGCAAAAGAGTTAGGTTATCCAGTAATGATTAAAGCCGCTGCAGGTGGTGGGGGAAAAGGTATTCGTATTGTAAAAGAAGAAAATGAATTGAAACAAGCATATGAATCTGCTAAAAGTGAAACCATTGCAGCTTTTGGTGATGATAAAATGTATATGGAAAAAGTAATTGAACATGCCAGACATATTGAAATACAAATTTTATGTGATCGTTTTGGAAATGTAGTACATTTGGGAGAAAGAGATTGTTCTTTGCAAAGAAGAAATCAAAAAGTATTAGAAGAAGCACCTTCTATCGCTATCTCAAATGAAATAAGGGAAAAAATGGGAGATGCCGCAATTAGAGCAGCAAAAACAGTAGGCTATGAAAATGCTGGAACAATAGAATTCTTATATGATAAAGCAGGAAATTTTTATTTTATGGAAATGAATACTCGTATACAAGTAGAACATCCTGTTACAGAAATGATTACTGGAATAGATATTGTAAAAGAACAATTAAAAATTGCTTCTGGAGAACGATTAAAATTAAATCAAAAAGATATTGTTATACATGGTCATGCTATTGAGTGCAGAATCAATGCAGAAAATCCAAAATTAAATTTTACACCTTCCCCAGGACATATTGATTTTTTACTTATGCCTGGAGGCATGGGAACAAGAATAGATAGTGCTATTTATGCAGGTTGTGATATTCCACCTTTTTATGATTCTATGTTAGCAAAGGTAATTGTTCATGATAATAATAGAATAGAAGCAATTGAAAAAATGAGACGTTGTTTGCATGAATTTATTATCGAAGGTGTTACAACAAATATTGAATTTATGGAAGAAATTTTGGAAAACGAAAAGTATATAAAAGGGGATTTTGATACTTCTTTTATAGCAAATGAAATTATAAAATAATTATTTGGAGGGAATTTCATGAGATTATTTAAAAAGAAGAATTATATTAGAATGAATCCTCCTGAAACTGTTATTGTACCAGAGTCAGAAACACCTAGTATACCAGATGGGCTTTGGATAAAGTGTACTCATTGTGATAAAATCATTTATACAAAAGAAATGAATCAATATAAAATTTGTCCTAATTGTGGATATCATTTTCGTTTGACTGCAAAAGAAAGAATCAGTTTAGTTACTGACGAAAATTCTTTCGAGGAGTGGGATAGCAATATGCAGGCGAAAAATCCTATGGATTATCCAGATTATGATAAAATAATAGAAAAAGCACAATTAAAAACAGAATTGAAAGACGCTGTAATGACAGGGCATTGTAAAATTGGAGGATATGATGTTGTTTTAGCTGTAATGGATAGTCATTTTATGATGGCATCTATGGGTTCTGTAGTGGGAGAAAAAATTACAAGAGCAATTGAAAGAGCAACAGAGAAGAAATTACCTGTTATTATATTTACTGCTTCTGGTGGTGCTAGAATGCAGGAAGGAATCATTTCTCTTATGCAGATGGCAAAAACCAGTTCTGCATTAAATAGACATGGAAAAGCTGGCTTATTATATGTTTCTGTTATGACAGACCCTACGACTGGTGGTGTTTCTGCTAGTTTTGCTAGTTTAGGTGATATTATACTTTCTGAGCCAAACGCAACAATTGGTTTTGCTGGTAGAAGAGTAATTGAAGGAACAATTAATGAAAAACTTCCAGACGAATTTCAGACATCTGAATTTCAATTAGAACACGGATTTTTAGATAAAATTGTATTAAGAGCGGATATGAAAGATACATTAGTACAAATATTAAAACTTCATTGGCAGAAGGAGAGGTGTGATGATGAATAATACAGCTATGGAAATTGTAAAAAAATCCAGAATGGTTTCCAGACCTACGACATTGGAATTTATTGAGTATATATTTTCTGATTTTATAGAATTGCATGGTGATAGATATTTTGCAGATGATAAGGCTATGGTAGGAGGAATTGCCTTATTAGAAAAACAGCCAGTTACTGTTATTGGTGTGCAAAAGGGACATACTATAGAAGAGAATGTCAGAAGAAGTTTCGGCTCTCCAAATCCTGAAGGATATAGAAAACAATTACGTCTAATGAAGCAAGCAGAAAAATTTCATCGTCCTGTAATTCTTTTTGTAAATACATCTGGTGCATATTGTGGTGTTGGCGCAGAGGAAAGAGGACAAGGAGAAGCAATTGCTCAAAATTTAATAGAGATGGCTGGTTTAACTGTACCGATTATTAGTATTTTTATAGGAGAAGGAGGAAGTGGCGGTGCTCTAGCACTTGCTTTAGCTGATAGAGTATGGATGTTAGATAATGGTATGTATGCTGTTCTTTCTCCAGAAGGTTTTGCTAGTATATTGTGGCGTTCTCCTGAACGTTCTGCCGATGCAGCAAGTCTTATGAAATTGACAGCTCCTGATTTATTAAGAAATGGTGTAATTGAAAAAATTATACCAGAGGCAAAAGAAGGATTATCAGAAAATCCAGAGTATACAATGTCAATATTGAAAAGGGAATTGATAAAAGAATTGAATATATTAAATAATTTAACTATCGATGAATTATTACAACAACGCTATTATCGTTTTCGTAAATATGGTGAATTTACTACAAATGACTGAATTAAAAAGATATGAAGATACCTATTTTATATTAGGTATTTTTATTTTTTTAAATTTATAAGGACATTTGTATATATAAATTGTATAAAACTGGAAACCTCTGTACATACTATTTGTATGGTACAGGAGGGATAACATGAGAAAAAAGGAAGTAGTTTGGATATTATTGATTTGTTTTGTTATTGGTATAATGAGTTGTTTGATTACGATTGGAATATATGAAAGGAAAATACAAAAATTTTCTTCTTCAATAAATCAAAATATTACAAAAAAAGATGATAGTATAACTGTTACAAAAGAAATGACAGCAAGAATTACACCTTCTACAAAAATGATATATGAATATTATTATACAGAAGATAATGTTACACAAACATTGGAGGATGTTCCACCATATTTTTTATTAGATATGACATTAGAGGATATGAAAAAAGTATATACGGATTGGCAAATCATTTCTTTTTCTTCTAAAGAAGTAGTCATGAGGAAGACTTTAGAAGCAAAAAGTGATGAACAGTATATTATAGGGGAAAAGGATGGATATATTGCTGTATTTTATAAAGAACCTCAACATGGAATTGTATTACATGAGGTTACCAATACTCCTCTTTCTGCATTACCTTTAGAAGAAAGAGAAAGATTATTAGATGGAATTTCTGTTACAGGTGATGAAAATCTATCAAGAATTTTGTCAGATTATACCAGTTGAGAAAATTTTTGGTTTATTTTGGACAAAAAAATAGTGTTGTATTAAAAAAAACTCATTATATTTTTAAATTTTAGTAGACAGATGATATAAGTGGTGTTATAATAAAAATGTGAAAACTCCCCAATATTTTCACAATGCAGCTTATATGCTGCAATCCCAATAAGAAATACCTTCTCTTTGTGGAAAAAGACTATCATCGGCAGGTAGTCTTTTTTCATATGTTAAAATAAATAATTTGACATAATTTCTGTTGATATTTATAATAAAATTATACGAACTAAAAATGACAAATAATTGTATATTTGGGATAGGAGAATTAATTAATATGAATCTTTCAGTACCTTATAAAGAATTGAGTATTGCTGGAAAAATACTTTGTAATGCAGAATTAAGCAAAGATATTTTGAGTATTGAATCCGTTTTTAGTGACGAAACAGAAAATTTTAGAATACCATCAGAACCAACAAGCAGTGACACTGTTCAAATTTTGATACGAACCGGAAGAGGGAATATGGATGCTGTTTTTTTATGTTATGATGGTGAAAAAATACCTATGAAAATATGTAAGCAAGAAAGTTTTTTTGATTTCTATGAAGGGTTTTTACCTCCAACTAACGAAACAAAAGCATATTATTTTGAACTAGTACAAGGAAATAGTTCTTATTATTATACCAAAAGTGGTTTACATCAAAATTTAGAAGAAGGAACCTGGTTTACAGTAATCAGAAATTTTAAAATTCCTGATTGGGCAAAAGGGGCTGTTATGTATCAAATTTATGTAGACCGTTTTTATAATGGGGATAAAACAAATGATGTAAAAACAAACGAATATATATATTTAGGAAAACCAGTTGAAGCAGTTGAATGGGATAAAGCACCTGAGCCAGAAGATTTTAGGCGTTTTTATGGTGGAGACTTAAAGGGAGTATTAGATAAATTAGATTATTTGCAGCAATTAGGTATAGATGCAATATATTTTAATCCTCTTTTTGTTTCTCCAAGTAATCATAAGTATGATACACAGGATTATGATTATATTGACCCACATATTGGTGTTGTTGTAAAAGATGGAGGTTCTCCTTTAGTATTTGAAAAATTTAACAATAATCATGCAACTATGTATATTCAAAGAACAACAGCATTAGAAAATTTAGAAGCTAGTAATGCTTTATTTTGTAAAGTTGTAGAGGAAGCTCACAAAAGAGATATTAAAATTATACTTGATGGTGTTTTTAATCATTGTGGTGCTTTTCATAAATGGATGGATAGAGAAAATTTTTATGGATTTACTGGAAAATATCCTGCAGGAGCATTTATAGAGAGTAATAGTATTTATCATAATTATTTTTATTGGAAAGAAAATGGAACATATGATGGCTGGTGGGGACATCCAAATCATCCAAAATTGAATTTTGAATCTCCAGAATTATTTCAATATATTATGGGAATTGCACAAAAATGGGTATCTCCTCCATTTAATGCTGATGGCTGGAGATTAGATGTTGCAGCAGACTTAGGAATAAATCCTAATTTTAATCATTATTTTTGGAAAAAATTTAGAGATGCTGTAAAAAAGGCAAATCCTAATGCGATTATATTGGCAGAACATTATGGAGATGCATCTTCATGGTTACAAGGTGACCAGTGGGATACGATTATGAATTATGATGCATTTATGGAACCAGTATCGTGGTTTTTAACAGGTATGGAAAAACATAGTGAAGATTTTAGAAAAGATTTATTAAATAACAGTGTTTCTTTTAAAAATACAATGTTATATCAAATGTCAAAACTTTCAAAGCAATCCATACAAATATCTATGAATGAACTTTCTAATCATGACCATTCTCGATTTTTAACAAGAACAAATAAAACAGTTGGAAGACTTCATACTTTAGGTCATGATGCTGCTAATCAGGGAATTAATAAGGGAATTATGAAAGAGGCTGTTGTTATACAAATGACATGGCCTGGTGCACCTACAGTATATTATGGTGATGAAGCAGGTGTTGCTGGGTGGACAGACCCTGATAACAGAAGAACATATCCTTGGGGAAAGGAAGATATTGATTTATTAGAATTTCATAAGGCAGCTATAAAGATACACAAACAATATAGTGCATTAAAAACAGGTTCACTTATATTTTTGTATACTGGATATGGTCTGTTAAGTTATGGACGATTTGATAAAAAAGATAAAATTATTGTTGCTTTAAATAATACAGAAGAAGAAAAGCAAGTAGAAATTCCTGTTTGGCAAATGGGTATTTCTACTTATGGAGAAATGCAAGCGATATTAACATCAACAGAAATTGGATTTTCCATTAATGTAATTTCTTATAAAGTAAAAAAAGGTAAGTTAATTTTATCTTTGAAACCTTCTAGTAGTGTAATATTGAAAGAAGTAAAAAGAGGAAAAACTTTATGATAAGTCCTATTATATTATATGAAGACAATGATTTAATTTGTGTTGTAAAGCCAGCAGGTATGCCAACGCAACCTGATAAAACAGGCGATATAGATGTTATGACTTTTTTAAATGCTTATTTAGAAAAGGAAAAAAAAGAAAATTTATATATTGGATTAATTCATCGTCTAGATAGACCAGTAGGAGGAATATTGCTTTTTTCAAAGAATAAGTATATAAACTCTAAACTTTCTCAAATGATGCAACAAAATAAGATAAAAAAAGAATATTTAGCTGTTGTTTGTGGGAAAACTAAGCAGAAAGGAATATTAGAAAATTATCTGATAAAAAATGGTAAAACAAATTTATCTTTTGTAGTAGATAAACAAACAATGAATAGTAAAAAAGCAATATTAAGCTATAACAGAATACAAACTATAAAGGAAAATCAAGAGTATTATTCTTTATTAAATATAAAATTAAAAACAGGACGCCATCATCAAATTAGAGTACAGCTCTCTTATGCAGGTATTCCTATTTGGGGTGACCAAAAGTATAATACCTTACAACAATGGAAAAAAGGTACTACTATAGCATTATGGAGTTACAAGTTAACATTAAATCATCCTATAACAAATCAAAATATAGTATTACAATATATTCCAAAACAAGAACCTTATTCAAAATTTGCAATTTTTGAATAAATTTGTAAATATTCTGTTATTGTATTTTTTTAACTTTGTATTATAATAATTTTAAGAAAAAAACGGATACGTTTTTTTCTTTTGAAAAAATATTAGCAATCATAAACGTTATTGGCTAACAATATTAATTATAATAACCCAAAAGGAGGGTTACATATGCAAAGAAAATATACAAAAAAAGCACAAACTGTTTTACAATTAGCACAAGAGTCTGCTTTAAAATTAGGAAATCGTTTTATTGGCACAGAGCATATTCTTTTAGGTTTAACATTGGTAAGAGATAGTGTGGCTTGTAAAGCGTTAGAAGAACAAGGTATTACTTCAGACGCTATATTTGAAAAAATTACTACACTAATAAGTCGTGGTAGTATTTCTTATATACCCCAAGATTTTACACCAGGTGCCAAGCGAGTATTGGAATTTAGTAATCAAGAAGCTCAACATATGGGAACAGGTTATATAGGTACAGAACATTTACTTTTATCTCTTATGAAAGAGGTTGACAGTATTGCAGTAAAGATATTAATTATAATGGGAGTAAATGCCCAAAAATTGTATGAAGATATTATGATGATGCTTGGAGAGAGCGAAAGTCAAATGATTCCTGGTATGGGATACCGTTCAGAAACGGCAAATGAAAAAACTGTAACGGAAAATTTAGATAAATATGGGAGAAATTTAACAAGTTTAGCAAAAGATAATAAATTTGATCCTATTATTGGTAGAGAACGAGAAATTGAGAGAATTATACAAATATTAAGTAGAAGAACAAAGAATAGTCCTTGTTTAGTAGGTGACCCTGGTGTTGGTAAAACTGCTATTGTAGAAGGTCTAGCTCAAAAGGTTGCTGAAGGAAATATTCCATCTACGTTGAAGGATAAAAAAATTATTAGTCTTGATTTGTCTTCTATGGTAGCTGGTTCTAAATATCGTGGTGAATTTGAAGAACGTATGAAGAAATCATTAAAAGAAGTGCAAAATGATGGAAATATTATATTGTTTATTGATGAGATTCACACTATTATTGGTGCAGGAGCGGCAGAAGGCGCTATTGATGCATCTAATATATTAAAGCCGTTATTGGCAAGAGGAGAAATACAGCTAATTGGTGCAACTACATTAGAAGAATATAGAAAGCACATTGAAAAAGATGCAGCTTTTGAAAGAAGATTTCAACCTGTAAAAGTAGAAGAACCAGATGAAGGAAAAGCAGTTAATATGTTAAAAGGATTAAAAGACCGTTATGAAGTACATCATAACGTAACAATTACAGATGAAGCAATTGAATCTGCTGTAAAAATGTCTATTCGTTATTTACCTGATAGATTTTTACCAGATAAGGCAATTGATTTAATTGATGAAGCTGCTTCTAGCCTACGATTAAAATCTGTAACTATGCCTTTAAATATAAAAGAACTAGAGGAAAAATTAGAAGAAGCTGAAAAAGAAAAGGAAGAAGCAATTAAAACAGAAGAATTTGAAAAGGCAAGCGAAATAAAAAAACAGCAAATTGAATTAAAAAAGCAATTGGAACAAGCAAAAGAAATATGGGAACAGAATAATAAACAAAATGAACAAACAATAACAAAAGAAGAAATAGCAGATGTTATTTCAAAATGGACAGGTATTCCTGTAAAAAGTTTGGAAGAGGAAGAAAGTCAAAAATTACTTCATATGGAAGAAGAATTGCATAAAAGAGTGATTGGACAAGAAGAGGCTGTTTCTTCTATTGCTAAAGCAGTACGTCGTGGACGTGTAGGATTAAAAGACCCAAGTCGTCCTATTGGCTCATTTTTATTTTTAGGTCCTACAGGGGTAGGAAAAACAGAATTATCAAAAGCATTGGCAGAAGTTTTGTTTGGAAATGAAACAGCCATGATACGTATTGATATGTCTGAGTATATGGAAAAACATAGTGTCTCTAGGATGATAGGTTCTCCTCCAGGATATATAGGTTATGAAGAAGGTGGGCAATTAAGTGAAAAGGTACGTCGAAACCCATATTCTGTTATATTATTTGATGAAATAGAAAAAGCATCATCTGATGTATTTAATATATTATTACAAGTATTGGACGATGGTCACATTACAGATGGACATGGAAGAAAAATAGATTTTAAAAATACTGTTATTATTATGACGTCTAATGCAGGTGCTAAAAATATTATTGCTCCTAAAAAACTTGGATTTGTGACAATAGATACTGAAGAACAAAATTATGAAATAATGAAAAAGAGTGTTATGGAAGAAGTAAAACAGATTTTTAAACCAGAATTTTTAAATCGTATTGATGATATTATTGTATTTCATACTTTAAATCAAGAAAATATGAAACAAATTGTCACTCTGATGAGTAAAACTGTTATAGCAAGGGCAAAAGAGAATATGCAAATTGATTTAAATTTTTCAGAAAAAGCTATTTCTCTTATTGCTTCAGAGGGTTATGACCAATCATATGGTGCAAGACCACTACGCCGGGCGATACAATCAAAAATTGAAAATTTTTTTGCAGAGCAATATTTAGAAGGAAAATTTAAAGAAGGTGATACTATACAAATAGATGTAGAGAATGAAAATTTTATATTACAGAAAATAGAAAAAGATAATTAATAATGTAACTAGAGAAATATTTATTTTAAAATTTAATAATGAAGTATTTCTCTAGTTAATTTTTGTCTATGAAATTATAATGTTTTCGTTGTAATTTAAAAATTTCAGTATACCAAGTATTATTTTTGTGATATAATATATTTATAAAGGACAAATAATTCATTTTTTTAAAAAAATAGACTAACTCAGGAGGCAAAGAAAATGAGTGTAATAGAGGAATTAATTAGGCTGGGGAATGATGGAAAAATTAGTTTTGGTAATTACCTTTTAGATTCAAAGAAAAAGGTACTAGATTTTGAAGTAAAAGGTGATTTGTATAAAGTGAAAACTTTTAGAGAAATTACAAAATTAGAAAAAAATGGTAAGATGATATTAGAAACTGTTCCTGGTGCAACAATACATAATTTTAATATGACAGAAAAAGGAGCGGATTTTATTGTAGAAAGTGTAGAAGATTTACAATTAACATTAGAATTAGAACCTGAAACGGACTATAAAATTTTAGTAGATAGTGTAAATGTAGGTAAAATAAAAACAAATATGGCTGGAAAAGTCAATTTTAGTATTGAGATGCAGCAAAATGTAACAAAAACAGTAGAAATTAAAAAAATAGGTTGATATTGCTACTCGGAAATCTGGACTGTAAAATCAGTCCATTTTTTATTATAGGAATAGGTGAAGAATTTGAAAACTAAAACAATTTATAGATGTACAGAATGTGGTTATGAAACATTAAAATGGATTGGACGATGTATAGAATGTGGTGCTTGGAATAGTTTAGAAGAGACAATTATTTTATCTAATAAAAAAAATGCAATAAATAATGCGAATGATATTAAAAAAGCATCTATTAAAGCATTAAAATTGGCAAGTGTTGAAGCTGGAAAGAATCAAAGAATTTTAACTGGTATTAATGAGTTTGATAGAGTGATGGGAGGAGGTATTGTAAAAGACTCTGTAACAATATTAACTTCCCCTCCTGGTGGAGGAAAATCTACATTGACATTAGCTATTGCAGCAGAAATAGCTAAACAGGGAAAGAAAGTACTTTATGCTACTGGAGAAGAAAGTGATAGTCAGATAAAAAATAGAGCAGACAGAATATTAGAGCAAATTCATGAAAATATTTGGATTATTGCAGATACTAGCTTAAATAATGTATTAGAATCTATTGTTGAAATAGATGCTGATTTTATTATTATAGATAGTATACAAACATTTACATTAGATGAATTTTTACCATCTAGAGCTGGCAATCCAACACAAACAATGGAATGTGCTAATATATTAGTTCAATGTGCAAAAAATAAGAAAAGACAAAGAGCAGTTATGTTAATTGGTCAAATGAATAAAAATGATGAAATGGCAGGATTGCGTTCATTAGAACATTTAGTAGATACTGTATTGTTCATGGAGGGAAATCATGAAGAAGAATTAAGAAGTATTATTGCTACTAAAAATAGATTTGGTAGTACAGGAGAAATGGGTTTTTTTACTATGACAGAAAAAGGACTAATTTCTATTGATAATCCTTCTGAATATTTTATTACAAAAAGAGAAAAAGATGAAGTAGTTTCTGGCTGTACAATTACTGTTATTAGAGAAGGTTCTCGTCCTGTTATTTCAGAAATAGAAAGTCTTGTTTCAAATTCGTTTACACCTTATCCTTCTCGTATTTGTGAAGCGATGAAAAAAGATCAACTGAATACATTGATTTCTATATTAGAGCAAAAAGGGAAAGTATCATTATATGATAAAAATGTGGTTATTAAAACAACAGGAGGAATTAAATTAAAAGAACAAGCAGTCAATTTAGCTGTTATTATGTGTATTGCTTCTTCTATATATAATAAGGCAATTCCGTGGAATTATGCATTTATTGCAGATGTTGGGTTAACTGGAGAATTGAAAAAGGTACCTTCTATGGAATCTCGTGTAAAAGAGTTAGATAGAATGGGATTTATAAAAGTATTTATACCTCAAAATTCTATGAGAAAGATAGTATTAAAAAATATTAAAGTTATAGAATGTAAAACTTTAATACAAGTTATTACTTATTGTATTGGAAAAAAATAAATTTTTATTTAATAGTGATGGTTTACGAATAGATAAATTTATATTATAATACTATAATCAATAAAATAAAGGAGGATATATCTGTGCAAGAAATAAAAATTAAGAAATTTAAAAAGGTACTTGTAGCAAATAGAGGAGAAATTGCAATACGTATTTATAGAGCATTGAATGAACTTGGGATTCAAACAATAGGAATATTTTCAAAAGAGGATAAATATTCTTTATTTAGAACTAAAACAGATGAGGCTTATATGCTAAATAAAGAAAAAGGACCAATTGATGCTTATTTAGATATAAAAGAGATTATTCGTATTGCAAAAGCAAAGGGGGCTGATGCTATACATCCAGGATATGGTTTTTTGTCTGAAAATCCGGAGTTTGTAGAAGCTTGTGAAAAAGCGGGTATTGCTTTTATTGGTCCAAATAAAGATGTAATGTATGCTATGGGTGATAAAATATCTTCTAAACAAATTGCTATTAAGTGTGAAGTACCTATTATACCAGGAGTTGACCATGCAGTAAAATCAGAAACAGAAGTTATGGATATTGCAGAAAAAGTTGGTTATCCAATTATGTTAAAAGCGTCTAATGGTGGCGGCGGACGTGGTATGCGTATTGTTAATAGTGCTGCTGAAATGCCAAAAGAATTTGAAGAAGCACGAAATGAAGCAAAGAAGGCATTTGGCGATGATAAGATATTTATTGAGAAGTATTTAAGAAATCCGAAACATATTGAGGTACAGATATTGGGTGATAAATATGGGAATATTGTACATCTTTTTGATAGAGATTGTTCTGTGCAAAGAAGACATCAAAAGGTAGTAGAATATGCTCCTGCTTCTACAATTAGTATAGAAACAAGAGAAAAAATATTTACAGATGCTGTTAAAATTGCTAAATATGTAGGATATAAAAATGCAGGTACATTGGAATTTTTAGTAGATGCTGATGAAAACTATTATTTTATTGAAATGAATCCTCGTATTCAAGTAGAACATACTGTTACAGAAGAAATAACAGGTATTGATATTGTACAAGCTCAGATATTAATTGAAGAAGGATATCCTCTTAATTCCCCAGAAATTAATATTCCTTCTCAAGAATCAATACATTGTAATGGTCATGCTATACAGATGAGAATTACAACAGAAGACCCTTCTAACAATTTTTTACCAGATACTGGAAAAATATCTGTTTATCGTTCAGCAGCAGGTAATGGCATTCGATTGGATGGTGGAACTGCTTATACAGGTGGTGAAATTACGCCTTATTATGATAGTTTACTAGTAAAGGTTATTGCTTATGATAGAGATTTTCAAAAGGCTACTAAAAAAGCAGTTAGAGCGTTAAAAGAAACAAGAATTAGAGGAATTAAAACAAATATTCCTTTTTTGATAAATGTATTACAGAGTAAAACATTTATTGAAGGAAAATGTACTACAACATTTATTGAGCAAACACCTGAATTGTTTAAAATTATATTAGGACAAGATAGAGCAACTAAAATAGCAGAATTTATAGGTAATCAAATTGTAAATGAAACGCATGGAAAGAAACCAGAATTTGATAACATTCCAATTCCTATGTTTGGAACAAAAGAAAAAGTAATTGGTGCAAGGGATGAATTTTTAAAATTAGGTGCAAAAGAGTATACACAAAAATTAATGAGTGAAAAGAGGTTATTTATAACAGATACTACTATGAGAGATGCACACCAATCATTGGTAGCAACTCGCTTTAGAACAACAGATCTTGTAAAAGCAGCACCAGCTACAAATAAAGCAATGGCAAATGCTTTTTCTGTAGAAGCATGGGGAGGTGCAACATTTGATGTAGCATATCGTTTTTTAAAGGAATCTCCTTGGGTGCGTTTGGAATCATTGCGTAAACATATGCCAAATACATTAATACAAATGCTTTTAAGAGCTTCTAATGCTGTTGGATATGCTAATTATCCTGATAATGTTGTGAAGGAGTTTATTCGTGTTTCTGCAGAAACTGGTATTGATGTATTTAGAATTTTTGATAGTTTGAATTGGATTGAAAATATGAAAATGCCTGTTGATGAGGCATTAAAAACAGGAAAAATTGTAGAGGGTGCTATTTGTTATACAGGTGATATATTAAACCCAAAAGAAAAAAAATATACAATTGATTATTACTTAAAAAAGGCAAAGGAATTACAAAATATGGGATGTCATATTTTTGCTATTAAGGATATGGCAGGATTATTAAAACCATATGCAGCAAAAAAACTATTTTCTGCTTTGAAATCTGAGTTAAATATTCCTTTACATTTGCATACTCATGATACAACTGGAAATGGAGTTAGTACAGTATTAATGGCAGCAGAAGCAGGAGTTAATATTGTTGACCTTGCAATACAATCTATGAGTTCTTTAACTAGTCAACCTTCTATGAATGCTGTTGTAGAAGCATTAAAAGAAACTGAGAGGGATACAAAATTAGATATTGATGAGTTAAATGAATTAAGCAGATATTATGCAGGTGTAAGACAAGTATATAAAGGCTTTGAAAGTGAAATGAGTACACCAAATACGGAAATTTATAAGTATGAAATTCCTGGTGGTCAATATTCTAATTTGTTAGCACAAGTCAAAGCAATGGGGTCTGCAGATAATTTTGAAGAAATTAAACAGCTTTATAAACAAGCAAATGATTTACTTGGAAATATTGTAAAAGTAACTCCTTCATCAAAGGTTGTTGGTGATATGGCAATATTTATGTCTAAGAATGGATTAAACAAAGACAATATATTAGTAGAGGGAAAAGATTTATCTTACCCAGATTCCATTGTAGGATATTTTTCTGGAAATATTGGTCAGCCAGATGGTGGATTTCCAAAAGAACTACAGAAAATTGTATTAAAAGGAAAAGAATCTATTTCAGAGCGTCCAGGTAAATTATTACCTGATGAAAACTTTGAAATAATTAAAAATCATTTGACGCAATCTTATGCTATGAAACATATTAGTGATAAAAATATTATTAGTTATGCTTTATATCCTAAGGTATATGATGACTACTGTGATTATCAAGAATACTATAATGATGTTTCTCAATTAGAAAGTCATATATTTTTCTATGGTTTGGCAAAAGGAGAAGAAACGAGTATTAATATTGGAGAAGGAAAAGATTTATTAATTAAATATATTGATGCTTCTGAGGCAAATGAAGAAGGAATGCGTTCTTTAACATTCGAGATTAATGGTGTTATGAGAGAAGTAAAAATCCAGGATAAGAATCTAGAAGTCAATACAAATAGAATATTAAAAGCAGATAAAAACAATCCTTGCCATTTAGGTTCTACAATACCAGGTACTGTCGGTAAAATACTAGTTAAAGAAGGAGACAAAGTAACAAAAAATATGGTATTGATGACTGTGGAAGCAATGAAAATGGAAACATCTGTATTATCAAAAATAAATGGTATCGTAGACAAAATATATATTAAAGAAGGAGATAAAGTAAGCCAAGAAGAACTTCTTATTTCTTTTATATTAAATGACGAATAAAAAAAGTTAGATTATACTAATTTACTATTAAGTAATGAAATTTTAAATTTTCAGAAAAATCAAAAAAGTCAGCTACTGAGTTGACTTTTTTTGTATAATAAATAGCATTAAAAAATAGAAAATTAAAAAAATGTATATATTTGAATTTAATTTTAAAAATAGTATTATAATTATATTTTT
>ERZ808046.730-NODE-730-length-21849-cov-15.867490_pt1 | contig 21849 bp, 18 predicted proteins | sample MGYA00380196_ERZ808046 | MGnify/ENA primary metagenome ERZ808046 (study PRJEB31490, sample SAMN06133421) | mouse gut metagenome | isolation source: Z6_2 | host: mice | place: China: Chengdu | collected 2015-05 ...
GCCCACTACGCCTCATTCCTCCGCCTTGCATATAAAAAATCATTCTGCGTTATATGGCTAGGAACTTATTTTTCGGTATACTAGTGTAGTGTCTGCATTATATTCAGGCAAGGAGTTTCACCAGATATAATGCAGACACTACACTAGATAACCCCGAAATATATTCAGAGTATGCGCCGTATAAATATATTGATGACCTCAGAGAATTTATGAATCAGGCTGGAAATTTGAATCTGGTAGTATAGTCGGTTATATTGACAGAGGTTTAAGGAGTTAGATCAATGAATTATATTTTGGGAAAATCCTCTTATAAAAAAAATTAGTGTGGATAAGCATTAAAAATAACCGTTATAATTGATAGGTGATAGATGATTTTTTTAAAAGTGGAGTATTTGGGAATAAAAAAAGAGTGGCAGGATGGTTAGTGATATGGAACGGTATTGTTTTACAGAGAAAGAATTAAGCGGTAGTAAGTTAAAAGTTTGTCCGTATATTAGAGTTGATACTTTTACGATGATGGAGTTTGCTAAAAATTATGCGCCATCTAATTTGGTAGAATGTGAAGGAGTAGTGGAAGAAATGTTACCGCTATTTCCAGAATGTGAAGCAGAGATACAGGAATTGTTTTCTACGAGGAATGATGAGGATTATGCAGAGTCAGACAAAGACATGTATTATGATATTTTGGATTATAGTTTTTCATCAAAATTAGTAGATTTAGATGCATATTTACATATTTATTATACATTATTATATAAACAAAATAGAGATTGTTATACGCCATTCACAGAAACAAGATGGACGTCAGAGCAGATACAGAAAATACGTGAAAAAAGAAAAGACTGTAAAAAATATATTAAGGAACATCCGGAAAAGGTTATACCTTTTATCATTAAAGAAGAAAATATAGAAACTTTTAAAGAGGCGAAAATACAGGATTTTGCGCCTAATGTTTCTAGGCTATATTATCTATCTAGTAAATTTCGGTTGCTTTTTACGGATACAGAAAAAGCAAATGCAGGAAAATATAGTTATGAAGAAATGAGAGGAATTTTTGTTTCAGATGATATTTCAGTTAATAGAATAGAAGAAATTTGGCTATGTGAATATTTAGTAGGGATAAATCTAGCTATGATGTTTTATTCCTTTTTTAATCCAATATTGAAAGATATTAGTTTTACAGTTATTGAAAAAGAATTTAGTGAAATAATATATAAAATTATCCGGGAAATTATGAAGGTGGACGGGATATATACTCGGTGTTTATTAGTACATAAATTGAAAATAATATATGAAATAAAATTAAAGTCAGAGTTATTTAACAGTAAATTTAATTATAAGGAATTATTGTATTATATCTATGAAGAAATATTGCATAAAAGAATGACTGTATATGTGGGAACGATGGAACAGTTAAAAAGAGAGGTACTCGGCTATGGAAATGATGAGGAATTGGAAAAAACTTTTTTGAAAGAGTTGGAAGAAAGAAGTGAAGTGTTAATTCAAGAGCATTTAGGATGTTCGGATGGATATTATTTGCTACAAAAATTATCGAAAATTACTGTTGGTGAAAAAGACAAAATGTATAAGTTAATTCAAAAGATAATATTAAGTGAAAGAAAAGAATGGGTGCTGTCCTAGAGGGCAGCACTTTTGGTTTATTGGACAAATATTTGATATGGGCAAAAGTTTTTAACTGCCTCTTTTGTGTCATCTACGAGGGGGAAAAGTAGACAGGGGTATTTTAAATGTTCCCTTTTGTGAGGGGACTTTCTTTGGTATATAATTCAGATACAGACATTAAAGGAGGCGGATGATATGTTATCAATTTTTGATGAAGTACCCAACCGGAATGATATGGCAGAGCTGATACATGAGGTCAGAGCAGGTAATGGGCTGGCTGTAGAGCTGGCGCAAGCCTTGAATCAGCGTATAGACCAAGAAGCTAAAAAGAACCGGAAAAAGAGGAGGAAGGAGGTGAGGTCATGGATGATAGCACAGAATGATCGATTTAGTGTTGTCAGACAATATGACGATGATACACAAAATATCGAAGATTTGACGTTAAATGTTATCCCAGATTACCAAACATTCCATATTAAATTTAATGGAATAAACGATGAATTTTTCTATGTGGGTTTTTATTTTAAATCTTCCGATTTTTGGATTTTTGGAGTAAAGGAGAAAATTGATGGAAAGTTTCTGTATAATGCAATGATTGCAAATGGCATTGTATTTAATGCAAGAATTAGACAAGGGACGATTCAGGATTTACTGTTTCGGTTTTTTAAACCGGAGATTGCAAAAAGCAAAAAATCTCTTGAAATTCCGGCTTTGGGAGGCTGGTTTAACAAAATTTTTTATTATAAGAACGTGTTTATGTTTCGGGAGGAAGAAGGGCTGCCGATGTTGCCGATACATAAGAAGAGTCTCAGCGAATATGAGAAAAATGAAGGGTGGGAAAAGCAATATTTTGATAAAATTAATCAAATTGCGGACTGGGAGATTCGACTGTTGGTGGTCACTTACTCGCTTGGTGGTATGCTTAGTAGCTTGCTGGAGGAGGACGGATTATTCCTTGAAAAATTTCTAAATTTTGTTCTATTATCTGATGTAAGAATTGGCGAATTGACAACTTTTTTTCAGATTTTTAATAGAAAAAAGTTGGAATTTAAAGAACCCTCCATAGAAAAAGCATTGGAATCAAAAGATGAGGTTTTCCTTTTGGATGCACGTCCGGATGATTCCCGAACATCATACAAACAGAAGCAGCAAGAAAATAAGTGCAAAGGAATTGCAGAAAAAATTGTGAAAAGAGAATGTACATCAGATGATGGTTATGTGGTAAGTTGTCCGGTTGCTGTTTTTTCAGACCATTTATCCAGAAGCCGCTACGCTTGTAACATTTTTATTGATGAATTTATGATTCAAAAATCTAATGGCAAGGATGAAATGGATGTAATCGGAGTTTTTTTCTATCAAATTGCAAAGTTCTGTGAGAAAAAATTTGATATCATCAAAGAATTATTCCGAAAAGCCGTAATAGAGAATCATGAAAATGCGTGGTTTTATGCAGCCTTTAGAGTTTATGAAAAATTTTGGTTTTCTTTAGGATTCGATGTAAGAGAGAGGTTAAATCTTCCGCAAGAGATTAACTTCGATGAGCTTTTAAAGGATATGATGACCTTGAACGATGATTTTGTCGATGATTTTGTGACGGTTATTCGTCGGGGAATTTCAAATTTTTCGGTTAAGGAAAAGCGGCGTGGAGAGAAAATCGAGGGGTATATATGCTATTCGGAGGAAGATTTACTAATTCCAACGGATATTTTAAATCATATTCTGGAAACTTACGGCTTATTGCGTGAAAAAAAGAAAATTTTATCAGAATTGCGTACAAAAGGGTATCTTACAGCAGATGATGGAGGCTATTCTAAGCAAGTTAAAAGCGGAGAGAAACGTATCGAAGTGGTGCAAATTAAGCGTCGAATCTTTGAGCGACAGGGGTTGGCAGATATCATTGACTTAGGAAAGGAGAGAAAAGGCGATGATTAAGGATAAGGAGGGACATGAGGTTCATTTGATAGGGGAAGCGAATGGCCATAAATTGGTTTATGGTAATTCTGGTCAAGGGAAGACCTTCTTCCTTATGCGGGAGTTGGAAGGCTATTGTGAGCAAGAGAAGAAAATCTTGATTCTGGATTATTCCGGAAGTTTTACGGAGAAAGAATTGGTGGAGAAGAAATTTTTATATCTCGATAAGGTCAAACGCTTGAACTTAGCCGAGGAACTGTTTCAATGGACATTTTGTGCCGACAGCGTAAAACTGTGCATAAAAAATATCGCAGATGCTTTGGGGGAAGTTTTGAATTGCGGCAGTTATTATCAGAAAAAGTTACTGGAAGAAGCCGTTAGGCGTACTTTGGAATCTGAAAACGATATTTGTATTTCGCGTTTGCTGAGGATTATCGAGGAAATGCTTCTGGAAGAACAATTAAGTGAGAATACTGGCAGAACGGCGGAGAATCTACAGCATTTGTTGACGAGATTGTTTCCCTATGAAGATATCGACAACTTTGCAATAAGAAATCAAGAAGCGCAAATAGATATGGATGAACCTCTTACTATCATTGATATTAGTTGTTATCCTGAAGGTCAGAGACGGTTTTTGACAAGATTAATAGTATCGCTGTTATGGAGAGAAGCATACCGCCCCAAAGCAAAAAGCCGGTATGAGATTCTGGTGCTTGACGAAATGCAGTTTTTATCTGTGAAAGAAGGCAGCACACTGAATTCCATGCTGCATGAAGGCAGGAAAAAAGGATTGTCCCTTGTTCTCAGCACACAATATATCAGCCATTATGGTGAGGATGAGAAAAGTGCGCTTCATCAGGCAGATACGAAGATTATCTTCCGTCCGACTCCAGAGGATCGCAGATATTCGGCAAGGGTGATTGCTCCAATGAATCCTCGGATATGGGAAAGGGAGCTGGCGGGATTAAAAAAAGGAGAGGCGCTATTAAAGGGGCATTACCGCTTGGATAACCGAAACAGGGTTCTGGATACACCGCTCATAATTAAGGCATTTCCATAAAACAGTGCTAAAAAGCCATGAGATGGCATAGGTTAGAGAAACCAGTTGAAAGAGATAGCAAGGGAGGCGGAGACAATCAGTAAAAAAAAGAAATTAAATTTTAGATTCCACAATCCAAACACCCAAGAGGCGTCGGCAGATTACATAGTGCAGATTTTTATTGCTGCTAACACTGGGAGAGTGGAACAAATTTTAAATCAAAATGCCTCCAAGGGAGGCAAAGAAGAAGATGAACGAGAGAACCGCTGCGTAAGCTAGCGGTTCTTTCCTTAGTATGAAAAACTTAGGTATAAGAAAATAGCTTGTCTTTTTTTTCGCTACATTATATAATGGAGTCGTAACAGAACGCTATTATTTAATTAGAAAGGTCTGAGTTATGAATATTGCTGCTTATTGCCGTGTTTCTACAGATAAATCCGACCAGCTTAATAGTTTAGATGCACAAAAGAAATTTTTCACTGAATATACGCAGAAAAATGGTCATGACCTTGTAAAACTATATGCAGATGAAGGAATTTCCGGTACAAAGATTAAAAACCGCAAAGAATTTCTCCAGCTTATGAGGGATGCAAAACAGGGATTGTTTGATATGGTGGTCGTAAAAGACATATCCCGTTTTGCACGTAATACGGTAGACCTTTTACAGAGTATCAGGACTTTGAAAGCGCTGGGCATTGAAACGACGTTCCTGACGGCGAATATGACCGTCTTGGGGCAGTCGGAGTTCGTTCTGACAATATTCGGCGCACTGGCACAGGAAGAAAGTGCGAATACTTCTAAACGTGTGAAGTTCGGAAAAAAGATGAATGCAGAGAAAGGGCGGGTACCGAATATTGTATACGGCTATGATAAGACAAACGGTGACTATTTTAACTTGGGAATTAATAAAGAAGAAGCAAAAATTATCCGTCAGATATTTACATGGTATATAGAGGAAGGATATGGAGCGGCCAAGATTGCGAATATGCTTAATGAAAGAGGCTGTAAGACGAAGCGGGGCTATAGCTTTAGTCAGAACGCAATCTGCCGCATCTTGACGAATGAACTGTATACCGGAAAGATTATTAATGGGAAAGAAGAAGTAACGGATTTCCTGACTGGCACAAGGGCAGAAAAAGACCAGTCTGAATGGCTGGTAAAAGACCGTCCAGATTTGAGGATTATTGAGCCGGAGCAATTTGATAAAGCGCAGGAAGTATTGGCGGGACGTCATGGAGCATTTAATATGAAGCGAGAGAGACAAAGCAATAAATATCTTTTTAGTACACTGATAAAATGTAAGGAGTGCGGATGGTCGTTCCGAAGGACAGTCCGTACTTATAAGAACACATATATCCGTTGGGTATGTTCCGGGCATAATGGAAAAGGGGCGGATAATTGTCCGAATGCAGTTACGGTTGATGAAGAAGAATTAATTCAGGCATTGGAAGAATATTTTGCAGAAATGCTGAAATCAAAAAAGAATGTCATTGCCCATGTGGTAAAAGAATTTGTTAAGATTTACAAAGCAAAAGACGAAAATGAGAATTATGAGAAGGAATTAAATGATAGCCTTGCGAGAATGAAAAAGACCCGGCAAAAATATATGGATATGTATACGGATGATTTGATCAGCAGAGAGGAACTGAATGAGAAGATTGGAGGGATGAAGGCAGAGATTGAGAAGTTGGAAAATAATCTGAAACTGGTCCAGTATAATCTGAACAAAGGCGACCAGTTAGAAGATGTGATAAGAATGACCTTCAAGCGTATAGAGGATATCGTGTCTGTCAGGGATATGACGAATGAGCAGTTGAAACAGATTATCCAAAAGATAGAAGTAGACAAAGAAGGAAACGTAGATATTTATCTGCGTCTGTTTGGGGATTTGGGACTGGATGAAACCGTTCTAATTAGCAACAACCATACATAAAGACGTAACAGAGAGGCTGCTCCAAGTCAACCCGTCGCTTGCCGTGGAAGCGCGTAAGATCTTAGACCTCAACAAGTCTGAACGCCACATACGCGGTGGACTTGCTACCCGGGAGAAATATCTCCATCAGCAGAGAGCATAAGATACTGCTTCAGCCTGAGGGTGCGGCAATATTTAACTGTTAAAAGGCATCGTACTGCTGTAAAACAACAGAATTTGCAGCAGTACTGTATATGCTCCGTATGCGATATTGCTGACATTGGATATAACTATAAGTATACAGTGCGAAAGAGGAGGAATGATTGATGATAGCGGATGAAGCCTGCAGAGAATGCAGCAGAAATAAGATCAATATATATACAAGGCTTTATAAGGCGCCCAAGCAGCGGGAGCAAGAGATCATCGGCCGGGCAGAGCGGTATCTGGACGAGGAGGCAGTTGGCCTGTCCGCGCCCCGGATGATGGCGGGATTGCTTAAGATATTGAAGGAAGAGACCGGAATTAAGGATCCGTATGAGAAGATCAAGAAGGACTATGATCTGCTGCTGCTTGGAATGGAAGAGAAGATCCGCGGGAATATCCTAAGATCAGAGGATCCGTTTACAGCGGCCCTTCAGTATGCGATCATCGGAAATTATATTGATTTCGGGGCATTTTCAGAAATAGATGAAGCGAAATTAATAGAACTGCTGGATTCTTACGATGAGATTGACCTGGATTTGAAGGAGACGGAATATCTTCGCGAAGAACTTGGACGGGCAGGACGGATGCTGTATATTACGGATAATGCCGGAGAGATCGTGCTGGACAAGATCTGCATAGGGATTCTCAAAGAATTGTACCCTAAATTAGAAGTGACGGTTCTGGTGCGGGGAATACCGGTTCTTAATGACGCAACGCTGGAAGACGCCGAGCTTATAGGCCTTGATCAGATTGCCGGGGTCATATCAAACGGAACCGATATTCCGGGGACGGAGTATGATCAGATATCGGAGGAAGCCAGGGCTTGTATGGATTCGTCGGATCTGTGTATCGCTAAGGGCCAGGGGAATTTTGAAAGTCTCAGGGAATGCGGGAAGAATATCTATTATCTTTTCCTGTGCAAATGCGATCTGTTCGTGGAACGGTTCCAGGTGGAGCGGCTTACACCGGTGCTGCGAAATGAGCTTCGCATGTAAGAAAATTCAAAATCTTAAGGAAAATGTGCTCCCGCCCCCTTCCGTATCTTCTGCGGCAAGCCTGAGTCCCTGTATCTTAGCAAGGGCAGCGGCGATGGATAAGCCAAGCCCGAAGTGTTCTTTATCATTTCTGGAACGGTCGCTTCTGTAGAATCGGTCGAAGATCAGAGTCTTCTCCTCATCGGGTATACCCGGCCCATGGTCGGTTACGCGAATGCAGATATGGCCGTGGGAAATATCTGCCCGAAGAAGGATCTGATATCTATCTGTATTACGTGCAGCGTGATCCGCATCCGTTGACAGCGGATCCGTCAACGCATATGCAACTGCATTATCCAGTAATATCGTAAATATCTGCCGGCATAGATCCGGGTCTGCGGATACGGAAGGAAGAGGTTCCTGTGGGAGAATAAGCAGCAGTGCGCCGCCCTTTGAGCGGCAGAGAGGCTCATATATTTCCAGCAGGTTCAGCAGCAGTTCGTCGATCTCGAAATCCTGTTTTTTTACGGCCCATTCCTTCTGCTCTGCCGTGACCAGAAGGAGAAGGTTCTGGATCAGCGAGCTCCCCCGGCGGCATTCGTCCTTAATAACGGTTAAGCCCCGGTTGTATCCTTCGGCCCCAACAGAAACTTTGTCAGCAGAGACGGCACTGCCAGAAACGGCCCCAGCAGAAACAGCATTGCCAGAAACTTTGTCAGCAGAAACAGCATTGCCAGAAACTTTGTCAGCAGAAACAGCACTGCCAGCAACGGTGTCAGCAGCAATGGCATTGGCGGTAATGGCATCAGCAGTTGTCCGAATGACTGCGAAGGGAGAACGCAGTTCATGAGAGACGGCGGCGACGAAATCCTGCTGTTTTTGACAGGTTTCCTCCAACGGTTTAAGAGATCGGCTGACGAACCACCGTCCTGACAGGAAGAGAAGCAGGATTCCGCACAGATCTATCAGCAGATAGATGCAGCCGGTGTCCAGAAGCCGGTGCCTGTACCCGGTTATATCCATAAGCAGAGTCAGACGCTTATAGCCGGAAGAAGTCCGAAGGATGAGGACATTTCCAAGATAGGTATCCTTCTTATCCCCGGTGATCTGGAATACGGAGGATTGCAGGATATTAGAGGAAATGGGATGGGAATCGTCGTAGATGTATTCCTTTTTTGCGGCATTTTTTGCGTATGTCAGCAGAGTGGCACGCGGCGTGCAAGACCGGAATGCGCCGGGAAAGAAAAATGGAATATCATTTTCTTCTATATAAATAAGTAGCTTGTTGTTCTGCTCCATCTGTGCCAGGAAGGAATCTGAGAATTCAGAATCCGTCTGCATCTGTGCCGTCAGTGTAAACAGGTGCTCCTGGAAGGCTGACCGCTGCCGGTTATCCTGGGAGGAGACATAGAATAAGAAAGCAACGGACAGAATAAAGGTCATGATCAGTCCGGTGCTGAATGTATATAAAATTACGAATTTTCTCTGAAGTCTAGGAAACATGGTCTTCCTCCAGACGATATCCTTTGCCGTGTACAGTGCGGATGCACGCCCGGCTCTTTAAAGTCAGAAGATGCTTCCGCAGAAAATAGATATAAGTATCCAGGTTCCCGTCCTCCACAGTTCCGTCAGGTCCCCATACCCGTGCGTAGATCTGCTCTCTCGTCAGTGTTTTGTTCGGATTGCGCAGGAAGAATTCCATGAGGAGAGATTTCCTTCCTGATAGAAGCTGTTCCCTGTTATTGCACGCCATGATCCGCGTATCCGGGTTAAAAAAGATATCCAGGAAGGACAGGCAGGTATGTTCAGAGAAGTCCTTCGGACGCCGGGACAGCGCCCGGATGCGTGCCAGCAGTTCTTCAATGGCATAGGGCTTGACAAGATAATCATCCGCGCCGCAGTCAAGTCCTTCGATGCGGTCGTCTATGGAACCAAGGGCGGTGGTCAGGATGACGGGAGCGCTGATGCGGTTCTGACGGATTGATCTTAATATGGACAGCCCGTCGATCTCCGGCAGCATGCGGTCCAAAAGGATCAGGTCGTAAGCGCCGGACATAGCGTGATAGAGGGCCTCGCTTCCGGTGTGGCAGCAGTCGGCCGTGTGATTTCTGGCAAGGAGCTGAGATCTCAGGGCGCTGCATAATTCTCTGTCATCTTCAATGATTAAAATATACATCTTCTATATCAAACCTCCTGGTACGGTATGATGATAGTATACCAAAGAAATCTCAAAAAAATCTTTAAAATATTCTGATGATTTTCAAAGATTTTTTGAGATAAACTGTGTATAGTGTCAAGTAGCATCCGGGAGGGCGTTTTTGTCTGTATATTGCACAGATAAGAGGAGCCTGACGGAGCGGTCAGGAACGATAACGATATAGAAAGAGGGTAGACAGACATTGGCTAGAAAGTACAAGAACAGGCAGAATAGCAGATATTTGAAGTATGTAAGACGTTCCATAGCGCTTCTTTTTACCGCGGTTATCACTATAGGAGCGCTGTCAGGCTGCGGCAGGGGAGAGGACGGCAAAGAAGCGGGCCAAGGAGATTCTGCAAAAGGACGCTATGTAGAGGAGGATATGGAGCTTCCGGTACAGGAAGGCGAAGAGATCTTGAACATGGCGAAGGCGAAGGAGGGGAATCCTGTTCTGTATTCGCAGTCGGAAGACGGTCAGGTGTTCCGTTATGAGTACAGGGACAGCAAGTGGGAGAAGGAAGTTCTGGAATGGATCCATAAGCTCTACGGGGAACAGGATATTTACCTGCAGGAGATAGCGGAAACCAAGGACGGAGCGCAGATAGTGAGCGGTATGGATGAAGAGATGGCGCCTCATATCGCAAGAAGTACAGACGGTCAGACGGGAGAAGAGCTTGAGATCCCCTATCTGAGACAGCAGAGTGATTATGGATATCCGGCGGTTACCAATCTTCAGATCGACGGCGCCGGGAATTACTGGATAAATGATATGTATCAGGCCAAGTGTGTCGTGATCGATCCGAATTCTTTGGAGACGTTGCAGGAATTCAATACGGTTATGTTATTATCCAGTGAACAGAGAACGATTTTCGGCGCTTCAAATGGGGATACCGCAGTCAATACGGAGGATGGCTTATTCACGATCTACGGTCAGGATTTGAAGGAGAAGGGAACGCTTCAGGCAGATTATCAGGAGCAGATCAGGATGTGCAGCGATGGAGAGATTTGGTATATCCTCACCGAGAAGGGCATCACACGTATGGCGCCGGGAAATGAGACCAGTGAGGTGATCATGGACGGCAGTGTGGGGCAGATGGGTTCTTCGATGAACATGGCGGCGGGATTTATCAGAGGGCAGAAGGATGACTTCTATGCACTTTACCGTCAGGCGAAGTCAGGTACATGCAGCCTGGTACACTATGTATATGATGCAGAAGCGCCGGCGGTGCCTGAGCATACTCTGCGTGTGTTCGGTCTTTCGGAAAATACGACGGTTCAGGATGCGATCCGCGGATTCCAGAAGTCGCATCCCGATGTTAAGGTGGAGTTCGGAACCTCTGGAAAAGAGGAGGGGATCAGCATGGACGATATCCGCACGCTGAATACAGAACTATTGAGCGGAAACGGCGCGGATGTCCTTCTGTTAGACGGACTGCCAGCAGACGCCTATATTGAGAAGGGGATCCTTGCGGATCTGACCGATCTGGCAGACGGTCTGCTGTCACAGGAGCCGTATCTGGAACCGATCTTAAAAAATGCCGCACAGAAGGATGGCAAGGTCTACGGAATGCCGGTGAAATTCAGCGTTCCGATCATCTACGGGAACGAAGAGGCAAAAGAAGCCTTTGCTTCTGCGGATAAGCTGAAAGCGTATGTCGATGCGCATCCTAATGAGAGCGTTGTCGGCGTTGCAGAGAGGAGTTATATACGGGACTTCCTGTTTCAGATGTATCAGGACGAGGTCATTAAGGAAGACGGAAGGGTCGATCAGGAGAAGCTTGCGGCGCTGCTTGAGACAGAGGTTAAAATCGCAGCTAATGCCAGGCCGGAAGTATTCGATGATGCTAAGGTATCTCAGGTGGGAATCGGGACGACGGCCCGGCTCATCCAACAGGGCATGTTCAATAATGCTGGAAGCCAGGCGATCGTTAACCATCCAGACAGTATTGCGACGGATACGCTCTACAGTGTGACTAGTATGATGATTCCTTATACGATCATGCGGGAAATGAACCTGTCGCCGGATACGCTGAAGGATTTCTATATACCGCGGGGAATCGTGGGAATCAACAAGAATTCGAAGCAGACGGAGCTTGCAAAGGAATTTGTGCAATATCTGTTCTCCGGGGAGATTCAGGGTAAACCGCTGGATGATGGATTGCCTGTGCTGGAGTCTGCACTGACAGGACTTAAGGATGAGGTAAGCAGTGATTATGCGCAGGAGATTTCTATGACGTCAGGATGGAATATTGACGGAGAGGAGCCGATTCAGATAGAAGCAGGGTATCCTACAGCAGAAGAGGTGGAGGATCTGATCGGCAAGTGCCGTACGCTGGGCAGGCCGGCAATATGGGACTGTATCATCTGGAATATCTATCAGTCAGAGGCGGATGCATGTCTGGAAGGAAGTACGGATGCAAAGACGGCGGCAAAAAATATAGCGCAGAAGGTGGATACGTATCTTGCTGAATAACAGAAAGCGGCAGATGAGAGGATATCTGTTCCTTCTTCCAAGCCTGACAGGGACGGGAGGGTTCGTTCTCCTCCCGTTCCTGGATGTGGTCAGGAGATCATTTCTGCAGGCGGTAGGAAACGGATTCGTAGGAGTTGAGAATTACCGGGTGGTTCTTGCGAACGGGGCATTCAGGCTGGCGGTGGGGAATACGGTCAGGTTCATGCTGGCCTGCCTTCCGCTCCTGATGCTCCTTTCTTTATTTCTGGCGGTTCTGGTGAGGAAAGCGGCTAAGATTCAGAGGTGGGTGAAGACAGGCTTCTTGCTGCCGATGGCGATACCGGCGGCTTCTGTTGCAGTATTTTTCAAGCTGGCATTCGACGAGAAGGGCTGGCTTGGGCAGCTTGCCGGACTGTTTGGATTCGAAGGACAGGATTGGCTTGCATCGGATTCGGCGTTCTGGATACTGGTTGTCTGCTATATCTGGAAGAATCTTGGCTATGATATGATACTCTGGCTTGCCGGACTTGGAACGATACCGCAGGAACAGTATGAGGCGGCAAGAGTGCAGGGGGCAGGCGAGTGGGCGTGCTTTTGGTATATCACGCTGCCGCAGTTGAAGGAGACGATATTCGTGACGGGGCTGCTGTCATTTGTCAATGCGTTCCGGGTGTTCCGGGAAGCGTACCTGCTGGCGGGAGACTATCCCCATGAGAGCATCTATATGCTGCAGCATTTGTTCAATAACTGGTTCGTGAATCTTGATATTCAGAAAATGACGGCTGCCGCGGTCATGCTGATCGCCTTTTCGGGAATCATACTGGTCCTATTCGATAAAAATAATGAGGAAGATAAGGAATAAGTAGATAAGGAATAAGTAGATAAGGAATAAGTAGATAAGGAATAAAAGGAAGGGCAGGTGAAAAGGACAGGTATGAGACGGAGAAAATATGCAGGGCGGCTGATCGGAGGGATCCTGCCGGTATTATTTGCAATTATGGTATTTCCGTTGTTGATGCTGCTTGCCAATTCACTGATGGGAAGACAGGAAATGCTGGAAACATACGGTGCGGTTCTGGCAGATTCCGGGGAGAGCATCAGGATGCGAGTCTTTCCTGCATATCCTACGCTGCGCGCATATGTAAGGCTTCTTCTGGATACCCCGGAATATTTCACCGCATTCTGGAATTCCATGCTTCAGACTGTAGGAGTATTGACCGGGCAGCTTCTTACGGCTGTTCCGGCGGCATGGGCGTTTGCCCGGTTCCGGTTCCCCGGCAGGCGTGCGCTCTGGCTGTTGTATGTGCTTTTGATGATCCTGCCGTTCCAGGTTACGATGGTGTCAGGCTATCTGGTGCTGAGTGCGATAGGTCTGATGGATACACGGGCGGCGGTGATCCTGCCGGGGATATTCTCCACACTTCCGGTGTTCATCCTTCGGAAAACATTTGCGGGAATTCCAAGAGAGATCTTAGAAGCGGCACAGATCGACGGTGCGGGGGACCTGCGTATATTCTTGGGTATCGGGATCCCTCTGGGGATGCCGGGAATCTTCTCGGTTCTGATCTTGGGGTTTCTGGAATACTGGAACGCCATCGAACAACCCATGATATATTTGAAGACTCAATCCCTGTGGCCGCTGTCGCTGTATCTGCCGCAGATGATCAATACGGAGACAGAGGCGGCATTCGCGGCATCCATTGTGACGCTGCTTCCGGCGGTTCTTCTGTTCTTTGGCGGCCAGGATAATCTGGAACAGGGAATCACGGCGTCCGCCGCGTCGGTACATGCCCTGCGGGAGGATAAAACGTAACAGTTCAGACAGGTCTGCGCATTCACTGCGCTGGCCGTGCCATAGAACAGAGCATGAAAGCATCCGGCCCATCGCGAAGCGATTGTTAATGGCCGGATGCCTGTAACAGTGAAGGTATCTGAACTGTTACGATAAAACGGCAGCATCAGAAGATTAACAGCATCAAAAGATTGACAGCATCAAAAGATTGAGGAGGTATTGGCTGGATGAATCGGAATAAGAAGCGGGCCGCACAGGTTTTCGGCGGATTCCTGGCGGTCATGGTATTGGGGACGGTCATTTCCCGGGTGGCGTCGTCAGCGCTGGTGGCGCAGGTAGAAACAGGAAAAGCCGGACGGGGGAGGTTATCTTATTCCTGCGAGGGAAAGGGAACGGTGGTTCCGGTTGAGGAGAATCAGATCTTCCTGTGGCCAGAACAGCAGGTGGAATGGACGGCAGAGCAGGGTGCGGCCATCAAAGCAGGAGAGTGTCTCGTACAGTTTCGCATGGAGTATCTCCAACAGTCCATTGAGAGAAAGCAGGCAGAGCTGACACAGCTTGAACTGCAGGCAGCGCAGCAGAGGATATCGGCCAAGGGACAGGCGAGAGTACCTGCGGCTGCCGGTGCAGGACGGACGCTTGCACAGGCGCAGCAGCAGCTTGGTATTGCACAGCAGAAGGAAGCAGAAGCAGAGGCAGCTTATGAGCAATTTCTGAATTCGACGATGCCAATGGAGAATGCAGCGAAGTCTGAAGACGGAGGAATGAATGGCGGCAATGCAGCAGAGTATGAAGGCGGCGGAATGGACAGCGCATGGTTGTCCAGGAAGCAGGAGTTAGAGGCGGCGCTAATGGAAGCGCGTGCAGGCGTGGAGGCCGCAAGTCAGGCAGTGCGGCAGGCGCAGGATGGATATGAGCTTGCCGGGCAGGAGGATACCGCGCAGAACCTCAATGAAGCAAATGCGGTGAAAGCAGCGCAGCTCGGTGCGGATGCGGCCAAAGTACAGGCAGAGTGCGCAAGAAAAGAGCTGGAAAGATTGCAGTCCTATCAGGCGGCAGGAGGTAAGATTCTTGCAGATCAGGATTGCACGGTACTGCAGGCAGGGGTACAGGCAGGCGCCGTCACCACGGGCTGTGAAATATTAGTGACGGGCAGCGGCGGATTCCGGCTGAGAGGACAGGTGAAGGCAGAGGATAGAGAAAAGCTGAAGACAGGAATAGAGACAGAGATCCGGCTTGGCACCGGTAAGAAGAGGACCGTGAATATAGAATCCATAGGAATCGACAACAATGGATCAGGAAATACTGTGGGAGACAATTCGGGCGCTGCAGGAGAAGGCCTGGGCGATACGGCCGGCGCGGATGTACAGGGCTTCTGGACTGCAAAGCTGCCGGAGAATGCAGAGGCACAGAGCGGAGACGGTTTTACCTGGAGCATAGAATCGCCGTCAGAGAGGGAATACGAACAGATCATTCCGCTTGGTGCGCTGAGGGAGGATGTAAACGAGACATACTGCCTGGTCCTTGCAGAAGAGGAGCAGATGCTTGGAACCGTGCAGGTTGCGAAGAAGGTTCCGGTCACCGTGCTTGAAAAAGATGCAAAAAGCGCGGCTATTACTTCAGGACTCACTGGTGAAGACCGTGTGATTACGGCTTCAGAGAAGTATGTTACAGAGGGAGACCGGGTGCGTCAGAAGGAATAAAGGAGAAGTATGTTACAGAAAGAGACCGGGTGCGTCAGAAGGAATAAAGGAGACATGAATTGAGAAAATTGCGGGCAAGAAAACGAGAACTTTGGGCCGCGGCATGTATTCTTCTATATCTGGCGGTAAATGTATGGATATTGTATAAGCTGTTTCATATCCGGGAATATGCCGATATTGCAGCGTTATCTTGTCAGGCAGGAAGTATCGCGGAGACAGCGTTCGCTCAGTGGAGAGAAAATGGAGACGGCGGCATGTATTCCTGGGCGGCAGTGTGGAAGGCCGAAAAGAAGAGACGGATCATATCTGAGGACACAGGGGGCGGTCGGTCAGTCTCCTGTTACATGATCAAGGGGCAGCCAGGCGCAATATTCGGAAGAGGACTGACGGAGGGAAGATATTTCACAGAAGGAGAAGAAGAGGTGTGTCTGTTAGATCAAAGCACGGTGCGTCAGATATTTGGGTCGGATAAAGTAACAGGGCTGACGGTGCAGATGGATGGGAAATCTTTTCAGATCGCGGGAGTTCTGGAAGGCAGCGCGCCGGTCTGTGTGATTCCTGCCAGGAAGGGAACTGCATTTGACGGGATAGCAGTGAGGAAAAATGAAGCCGGATGTTCTTCGAATCAGGTTTTTAGTATGTTGGAGACGGCGTTTGGAGGCGCGGATGGGCAGAAGGTTGACGGGCAGTTATATTATGTTACAGTCTGGCTTTTGTATACGGGCACAGCCATGATGATACCGGTTCTTCTGGTCGATGCTATGTCAGGATATATCCGGTACGGAAAAAGGGGCAGCAGCCGCAGCCCGGTCATTTGGACCCGCCTGAAAAATCCGGTATTCAGATACGGTATGTATCTCACATGTCTTACTATGACGGTTGGAATACTGATTCTGGGTGTGAGGATGGCAGATATGGGAAGCGATTACCTTCCTACATACTGGTCGGATTTTGAATTCTTCTCCAAGCTGTTTAAGGATAAGGCAGAACAGATCAGAAGCCTTGCCGCACATCAGGAATTCTCCGTGTGGGAGGAAATGTTCGGCGTCTGGCGGCGTCTCGCAGGGGCGGAGATCTTCGCAGGGATGCTGGCGGGAGTACTTCATTTATCCCTAAAATGGGGACAGAATGTACATTCGACCTATGAATCGGAAGAGATGGAATAAATTTCTTGTTCATGTTGTATATTTCTATTTTTGGAAAATTATGATATTATCATTCCGAAAAGGAGAGGTTGTTATGAGCAAAATAATTGTAGTATTTCAAAGTCCAGATGACATCTTAGAGTTTGTACAGAAGGTGGAAAAGTATCCGTACAACATGGATATGAAACGCGGCAAGTATGTAGTAGATGCGAAATCTCTGCTGGGGTTGATGAATCTTGGCTTCCATCGTGAGATTGAGCTAGAAGTTCATGAAGAGGAATGTGAAGATCTTCGTAAGGATATTGAAGAATTTATTGCTGCGTAGTGGGGTAACAGAAGCAATATTGGTTACTTCGAAAATGATACTTGTATAATAGGGCTCCTCGTCGTATAATGATTCGATGAGGAGTCTTCGTTATGAATAAAAAAATAAAAACAGACAGGAGCGGCTATCTTTTTGATAATAAAGCTCTAATAACACTTATTATTCCGCTCGTCATTGAACAGCTATTGGCAGTGCTGGTCGGGATGGCGGATTCTATTATGATCGCAAGCGTAGGCGAATCAGCAGTGTCCGGTGTGTCGCTGGTGGATCAGATCATGGTGCTGCTCATCAATATCTTTGCGGCGCTTGCGACCGGCGGCGCGGTCATAGCCGGACAGTATTTGGGACACCGGAGAAAGGACGCTGCGTGCGAGTCGGCGACACAGCTTGTTTGGTTCATCACCATATGTGCGATTGTGATCACGGCTATTGTATATGCAGGGAAATCACTGATCCTGCAAGGAGTCTTCGGTAAGATCGAACCGGATGTTATGCGTCATGCAGACATTTACCTGATGATCGTAACTATGGCGATTCCATTTATGGCGCTGTATAATTCAGGGGCGGCGATCTTCCGTGCAATGGGGAATTCCAAGGTGTCCATGCAGGTGTCTATTATCATGAATATTATTAATGTGGCGGGGAATGCGATCCTGATCTATGGTTTTCACAGAGGGACAGAAGGCGTGGCGATCCCGACGCTGGTATCCAGGATCGTGGCAGCGGTGATCATTATCGTTCTGCTCTGTGATGAGAAGCAGACCTTACATATCAAGCGTACCTGGAGATATCGCTTGGACTGGTCTCATGTGAGGAAGATACTGAGCGTGGGGATTCCTAACGGGCTGGAGAACAGTATGTTCCAGCTCGGCAAGATATTGGTGCTGAGTTTGGTGTCGACCTTTGGTACTTACGCGATCGCAGCGAATGCGGTAAGCAATGCCATCGCGTTGTTCCAGATTCTCCCGGGCATGGCGATCAATCTCGCGGTTACGACAGTGATTGCAAGGTGCGTGGGCGCCGGTGATTACAATCAGGTTCGGTATTATAATAAGAAGCTTTTGATCATTACGCATATTGGCGTGGCGGTAATGGTCCTCAGCGTATTCTCAGTTCTTCCGCTGATACTTAAGGCGTATCATCTGTCGGATGCTACGGCAGAGGTGACGCGTTATATTATATATTTCCATGGGATCAGTGCGATCGTGATATGGCCGGCTTCATTTACCCTTCCGTCAACCTTCCGGGCTTCGGGAGATGCAAAGGCATGTATGGTCATATCTATGATATCAATGTGGATCTTCAGGATAGTGTTCAGCTATATCCTGGGTAAATATTTGGGGCTGGGAGTGTTCGGCGTCTGGATAGCGATGGTCGTCGATTGGGTCTTCAGGGCACTGTGCTTCATTGTGCGGTATTACAGAGGCGGATGGAAGAAGCAGGCGTTGGTATAAATGTGTTTGGAGGACGATATTATTCCGGCGGGTATATATTGATGTTAATAAAAGCCTCAGATGAGAGTCAAAAATGAAGCGTTTTTAAAGGCACAAATGACAGATACAAATTTAACATAATAATTTAGAAAGGGATGTATATGAAGAGAGAGTTAGTGATCGTGCTGGATTTTGGCGGACAGTATAATCAGCTTGTGGCAAGGCGCGTCCGAGAGTGTAATGTGTATTGTGAGATTTATTCTTATAGAACAGATATTGAGAAGATCAAGGCAATGAATCCCAAAGGGATCATCCTGACCGGCGGCCCTAACAGCTGCTATGGGCCGGATGCTCCGACATATTCCAAGGAATTATTTGAGCTTGGTATCCCGGTGCTTGGCCTGTGCTATGGGGCTCAGCTTATGATGCATGTGCTGGGCGGGAATGTGACGCGTGCGGATGTCGGTGAGTATGGCAAAACAGAGGTTTTGATCGATAAGAAGGACTCGGAGATATTTGCAAATGTTTCCGGTAAGACTGTCTGCTGGATGAGCCATTCTGATCTGATCTCTGAGGCAGCGCCCGGATTCGAGATTACAGCGCATACGGCGGATTGCCCGGTGGCAGCTGCAGAGAATGCGGATACCGGCCTGTATGCGATTCAGTTCCACCCGGAAGTGCTCCATACAGAAGAAGGTACGAAGATGTTATCCAATTTTGTGAGAAATGTGTGCGGATGCATCGGAGACTGGCGGATGGATTCTTTTGTGGAAGAATCTGTAATGCAGATCCGTAAAAAAGTCGGAAATGGAAAAGTCTTATGTGCATTGTCCGGCGGGGTGGATTCCTCTGTAGCGGCTGTTCTGCTTTCAAAGGCAGTCGGCGGGCAGCTTACCTGTGTATTCGTGGATCATGGGCTCTTGCGCAAAAATGAAGGCGACGAGGTTGAGGCGGTATTCGGCCCGGAGGGCGCTTATGATCTTAATTTTATCCGCGTTAACGCACAGCAGAGATTCTATGATAAGCTGGCGGGGGTGTCTGAGCCGGAGAAAAAGCGTAAGATAATCGGGGAAGAATTTATCCGTGTGTTTGAGGAAGAAGCGAAGAAGATCGGCGCTATAGACTTCCTGGTGCAGGGAACGATCTATCCGGATGTGGTAGAGAGCGGCCTGGGCGGTGAGTCGGCGGTGATCAAGTCCCACCATAATGTAGGCGGTCTGCCGGATTATGTGGATTTTAAGGAGATTATTGAGCCTCTCCGGGATTTGTTTAAAGACGAGGTCAGGAAGGTGGGACTGGAGCTTGGGATACCGGAGTATCTTGTATTCCGTCAGCCGTTCCCGGGACCGGGGCTTGGTGTGCGGATTGTCGGGGAAGTGACAGAAGAGAAGGTACGGCTCGTGCAGGACGCGGATGCGATTTACCGGGAGGAGATCGAAAATGCGGGGATCGCACGGGAGATCGGACAATATTTTGCGGCGCTTACGAATATGCAGAGTGTTGGGGTGATGGGGGATGAACGGACCTATGACTATGCGGTGGCGCTGCGGGCGGTGAATACGGTTGACTTTATGACGGCGGAGGCGGCGGAGATACCGTATGAGGTGCTTAAGAAGGTTATGGGGAGGATTATTAATGAGGTTAAGGGGGTTAATCGGGTGATGTATGATCTGACGAGTAAGCCGCCGGGGACGATTGAGTTCGAGTAACAGATAGAACGCCGGAAATGCTGATAAAATGGGCATTTTCGGCGTTGTTTTATAGCGGTTGGCTCTAAAATGGCTCTAATTATTTGAGAAATACTGGATTTTGGGCGGGTATCGTGATACCTGCCTTTTTAATAAAGAGGAATTTCTCCCTCATAGTTGTCGGCTCTTTCCAACAGAGGACCGGTTGCACCCATTGTAAAAGCTATATCACTGCTTCGGATAGACAATAATGCCTTTCCAATCTTCAGATTAAGAAAATCTAATATCTGCTGATTAAGCTGAATTATACCATTCTCTGAAATATTTACCCAACAGTATGACCGCCCTTTGTATTTGACAAATTCGCCCTCTGCGGTCTGATAATTCAGTAAAGCCGGATTATCAGTAAGAATGTGTCCTAACTTTGACGGTTCTAACAATCCTTTTCTTGTCACACAAAAGCCGCCAGTGATTTTGCTTCCAGTAAAAAGATAGACTTTCCCCTCTATTGTGGCGTTGTACTCTGTAAGAGCTTGTGTGGGGAGATGGATTGTCAAATCATCTCGTATCAGTGATTTCCCGAAAATAAATTTACCGCCCTTGTTCATCTGTGGCATATATCATCAACTCCTTTTCTTAAAAGTGGAAGTCCACTATACCACAAGAAAATTCTGATGTCACTAAGGCTCTCTAAAGTGTGGCGGATTATTTTTCTTGCGCAGTTTTAAAGTAATATTATTGTTTGTAGCAGTTTTTTGGAATAAACTGGCGGCATAAGCGGCTTTCTCTTTTAATGGAAGATTTAAGGTGTTCTTGTCCAGTTCATTGATGATATTTTCCAAATCGTCTATTTCAAACAAATTGACCGCAATGCAAAATAATGTCTTTTTTCGTCCGTCGTTATAAGTATTCAGAAGATGATTTAACAAGACCTTCTTTCTCTGTTGTTCTGCAGAATAAAGTTCTGTTCCCAGTCCTCTGAATTTTTCCATATCCTGTTTTTGATGTTGGTGCGTAATAAAAGAATCAAACTCATCTATATTATTATATTTTTCGCAGGGATAATTTTCACATTGAAAACAATATTCAACATTCCCATGCTGTAAACTGCATTTTGCTATGGAACAAGATTGGTTTCCCTCGCCGCCGCCACAACCGGGGCAGTACTGACTTAGGTTCATAGGGCATAAGCCGCAATTCAATCCGCATAGGGAAAACAATAAATTTTCTCTTTTGAAATCTTTCATAGGAAGTCCCCCTTATGACAAGCGTTAAGGCGTATTTTCTGGATATATTTTAACAGATATACCTCTAACACCTTTTTTAACAATCTTGCTATCATCAAGAATACTCTGCTTAACAGCGTCTAAATCCTTTGAGAGTGCTTCAATCGCACGTTGGTGTTCTTCCTCTGACGAGAAGCGTTCCGTATCATTCAAAAGGTTCTCTTG